>Ga0209274_10001770_pt1 | contig 10890 bp, 7 predicted proteins | sample HubBroMetageREF1_FD_188343 | JGI IMG/M metagenome (GOLD analysis project Ga0209274, IMG submission 188343) | Reference soil microbial communities from the Hubbard Brook experimental Forest, New Hampshire, USA - Hubbard Brook CCASE Soil... | ecosystem: Environmental > Terrestrial > Soil >...
GGCGAGGGCTGCGACGAGAGCTGCGACGATCCAATACCGGGACGAGGTATAGGCGGCGAATGCAACCTGCGTGGCAGCGTCGGCTCCCTTGTGATTCAGATCCACAGACTCGTCTACTTCCTTTACGACGGTTTCAAGGCTCTCCCTTCCCACGGTTTGGGCGAGCTGAATGGCTTCCCGGTGCTTGCTGGTTTTTACCAATGAAACCATCTGCGCCTCGCTGGTTTGATGCTTTTCCAGATCGCGACTAAATCCCTGATAGAGCTTGCGCTCTTCCTCAGAGGCAATGAGCTTTTCGTATTCCTTCCGATGCTCCGCGAGATGGGTGTCAACGACGCCGAGCTTTCCAAGCCTGTCGGCGACTGTTTCCTTGTTGGGCTCTAGAATGAGATTGAGTTCCTTGCGGCGAAGATCTACGACGTCATACTGTATCTGGCCGAGTGCCCGCAGGGAGGGCAGCCAGTTCGTTGCAAGGTCGACGGCCGAATGATTCATTTGGGAGAGCTCGCCAAGCGAGAAGACACCCAGGCCGAACAGCAGTATCAGGATGATGCCGAATCCGAGTCCAAGTTTCTTGCGAACCTTCAGGTTGTCAAACCACCGCATAATGCCTCCGACTGTTAGTTCAATATGGTTCCCGTCTTACTGTTTTCTTCTGTCAGGTTCCTTTGCCTTCCTTATTTATTCGAGCCGGCCGAAGCTGCTCTTGCTTTGATTTGGGTGTGGGTGCTCTCCGGGTGCTGTGAGACCTGGGGTGAAGAGTCCAGCTTGAATTGGCTGACCACGTGTTGGAGATCGAATGCAAGAGTGGAGAGGTCCGTGCAGGCCTTTGCTGTTTCGTCGGCGGCTGCCGACGATTGCTCATTGGCGCTGGAGATTTGCGTAACGTTGGCGTTGATCTGCTCGGTGGTTGCGGATTGCTCGGTGGCGGCGGTGGCGATTTGAGCGATCATGTCGCCGGCCCGCTCCGACATGCTGATGATTTCCTTTAGCGCCGTACCCGAGTTCGAAGTCTTCTCCACACCCACCTGGACTTCGCGGTTGCCTACTTCCATGGCCTCGACTGCATGCTTGGTCTCGGCCTGGATCGACTCAATCATGGTGGCAATCTCTTTTGTGGCCTTGGTGGTGCGTTCCGCCAGTTTGCGGACTTCATCGGCTACGACGGCAAAACCACGGCCTTGTTCGCCGGCGCGAGCCGCCTCGATGGCGGCGTTGAGGGCAAGGAGATTGGTCTGATCAGCGATGTCGTCGATGACGGCAATGATCTTGCCGATCTGTTCGGAACTCTTGCCCAGATCTGCGACCAGAGTTGCGGTCTTGGTGGTGGCGGCGGCGATGTTGCGCATGGAGGACAAGGTTGCTTCGACGACCTGGCCACCCTGGCGTGCGGCTTCGGCCGCTCCGCGGGAAGTGTCGGCGGCTTTCTGCGAGCTTTCGGAAATCTGCTGAACTGTGGCCGTCATTTCCTGCATGGCGGTTGCGGCTTGATGAGTCTGATCGGCCTGGCGGCGGGCGCTGTCAGCGGTTTGACCGGCGCCGGAGGATATTTCTTCACTGGCGCTGGCCACCTGCTCGGCGCTTTGACTGATGGTGGCAATCATGGTGCGAAAGGTAGCGATGGTTTTGTTCAGAGCGGCAGCCATGACGCCCAGTTCATCTTCGGTATCAATGTCGAGGGTTTGGCGAAGGTCGCACGCGGCCAGGGATTCCAACACCTGGACGGCTTGCTGGACGGGCTTCGAGATGGAACGAGTGATGACAATGGTGAGGAACAAGCCCAGGGCGAGGGCTGCGACGAGAGCTGCGACGATCCAATACCGGGACGAGGTATAGGCGGCGAATGCAACCTGCGTGGCAGCGTCGGCTCCCTTGTGATTCAGTTCCGCATCGTCGGCCAGCCTTTTTACGAGCGCTTCCGATGTGTCCCTTCCCTGAGTTTGCGAGAGGTGGACGCCCTCACGATGCTTACCGGCTTTGATGCGCTCCTGTACCTGCAGGCGGATGTTTTCGTGGGCCGCCAATTCCTGGGTAAATTCCTGGTAGAGCTTACGTTCTTCTTCGGAGGTGATTAGCTTTTCATACTCGTGCATGTGGCCGACCAGACGGTCGTAGACTGCCGCCGAGCGGCCTTCTTCAGTCGTGATCTCCTTCTTGTTGGCGGCCAAAAGGAAGCTCATTTCCTTGCGGCGAAGATCAATGACGTCGTATTGCATCTGGCCGAGCACACGCAGATTGGGCAGCCAGTTAGTCGCGAGATCGACGGCCGAATGATTCATTTGAGAAAGCTCGCCGAGCGAGAATATGGCCAGTCCGATCAGCATGATCAGGACGATGCCGAATCCGAGTCCGAGTTTCTTGCTCACCTTCAGGTTGTCAAACCACCGCATAATGCCTCCGACTATCAGTTCAACAGGATGACGGACGTTGCCGCTTCCCGGTCGAGCCCTTCGACTTTCAACACCCAAGAAAACATTTCATGACCAGAGCTACCGGCCTACTGCTGCGGCCGCTGCGTACTCTGCCTCAGGCTTGCTTACGCTCGCGGGAGCCGAGGTCTTACGGGCCGATACTTTGGGCCCGGCATGGGACGAGTGCGCATCCTCTCCCAGCTTGAAGTTGCTCACCATGACCTGCAGATCGAAGGCCAGGCTGGACAGATCCTGACAGGCCTTCGCCATCTGGTCGGCGGTTGCCGAGGATTCATGGGTCGAGCTGGAGATCTGCGAAACGTTGGCGTTGATCTGTTCCGAGGCGCTGGATTGTTCGACGGCAGCGGTGGCGATTTGAGAAACCATGTCGCCGACCTGTTCTGACATCCTGATGATCTCTGCCAGAGCCGCGCCGGAAGCGGTAGTCTTTTCCACGCCGACGTGGACTTCGCGGCTGCCTTTCTCCATGGCCTGAACCGCGCTCCTGGTCTCGACCTGGATGGATTCGATCATGGAAGCGATTTCCTTGGTGGCCTTGGTGGTGCGTTCCGCGAGCTTGCGAACTTCGTCAGCGACCACGGCAAAGCCGCGGCCTTGTTCACCGGCGCGAGCTGCCTCGATCGCTGCGTTCAAAGCCAGAAGATTGGTCTGATCGGCGATGTCATCGATGACGGCAATGATTTTGCCGATCTGTTCTGAACTCTTGCCCAGTTCGGTGATGCGGGAAGCTACGGCCTTGGTGGATTCGGCAATGCTGCGCATGGTGGCGAGAGTTTCATCGGCGACCTGGCCCCCGCGACGGGCGGCTTGGGCTGCGTTCTGAGAAGCGCCGGCGGCTTTTTCCGAATGCTCAGAGATCTGTTGGACGGTGGCGGACATCTCCTGCATGGCGGTGGCGACCTGATGGGTCTGATCGGACTGGACACGCGCGGTTTCAGCCGATTGCCCGGCTCCCGAGGACATTTCCTCGGTTGCGCTGGCGAGTTGCTCGCTATTGGCGGCAAGCCGGCGCATGATGTCGCGCGCAGCTGCCGTGAAAGTATCGAAGGCGCCGGCGATTTCTCCGAATTCGTCATCGGAAGCACGAATGACTTTCGTCAGGTCCGCCTTTCCATCTCTCATCTCGCTAGCTTGATGGGTCAAATGCGAAATGAGTTGAGCGGTGGTTTGTGAGATGGACCTGACGATGTAGACACCGATGATGAGCAGCGTAAAGATAAAGAGGCCAGCACCTGCAGCCATCCAGCGGATCTGCGAGGCCAACTGATCTCTGTAGGCTTCCTGGTAACGCTTGGTATCGCTGTTCACTGCATCGACGATCTGGTCGATGGCGTCAGTTACTGGCCGGTCTTTGCCTTTTAGAGCTGCATCGGCACGGCGGAAGTCCCGCCCGTGCGATTTCTCAAACTGGAGGAGAGCGGCGTTGTATTGCTTTCCGAGCTCTACGTGAGCGTTCAGAAATGCGTCTATCTGTGATTGGATGGCAGGATCTAGAGTAAGACCTTTTGCTTCCTGGCCTTCTTTTTGTACTTCCGCGTCCAGGGACAGAAACTCACCTTTGTACTTCTTCAGAGACTCGGGGTCGGACCCGCGCAGCAAGGTGTCTTTCCATGCCTGCACCTGCTTCTTGAAGGTCAACTGCATCACCCGGGCACGATCCTGGAGATTCAGGCGGCTGGTGGCGAACTCCGCATCCCGTGTGGTTTTCGCGGAAAGTTGTTGCAGCCCAACGACTGTGCTGGCAGCGAGGCCAGCGACCAGGAGCCCCAACATGAGGTAGATCCTGGCTTTGAGGGTTAGGCGGTTCATTGGAGCTCCATGAGTAAGTTCGACAGAAATGCCCGCACCGCCGGTAGACCACGTGCCAGTGCGGAGCACTAATCGGCAATCGCGGTATTCAACGTTAGTGGAAAGACAAGGAGCGGGACCTGGAATCTCGTCGCGAGCATCGGGATGGAAAGTGGAGTGCTCAGAAGAAGGGTAGCGGTATGCCTCTAATGTTGGAACCGACTTGTGCCGATTAGAGTGCGCACTTTGAATGTAAGTCGAATCTGAGGCAGGGCATCCCACGGGCAACGAAGTGCGGATCTTTAATCGGTGAAATGTGCAGGAACGCTGCCTACCTGGTGCAGCGATGGACAGGAGCGTGTTTTGCACGTCACTCCTTCAAAATTAAAACTTAATCGAGCAGTGCGGAGGAAAGTGATGGGTTCGGGATTGGAAGCAGGTGACAATCGACCGCGGTTGGAGCGCTGGCGCGCGGTGTTGAGCGATGCCGCGAAAGAAGTGTTTCTCCTGATGGTCGGGGAAGAGTTGTCGATTCCACAGGATGCCAATCCTCCGATTTTCTCGGAAGTTGCGGGGATGGTCGGCCTGGCTGGTGAACTGTGCGGAGTTTTGACGATCCGCTGCAGCAAAGTATCGGCGGGGAAGATTGCCTGCCAAATGCTGGGAGTAGCCGAGGCTGAAGCGGCTGCCCAGGCCATTGACGCGGTCGGAGAGATTTGCAACATGGTGGCGGGCAACTTCAAGGCGAAAATCGACGGCCTTGAAGACAAGTGCATGCTGTCGGTGCCCACGGTAATCAGCGGTGACAGCTATGAACTTCATTCGCTGGCCAGTGGCGAGCGGATCGAACTGCCGCTTCTGTTCCACGGTGATCCGGTTTGGATCAGCCTGGAAGTTCAAAACTAGGCTGCGTCGTCAAGGATAGGTTACCGCTTGGGAGCGATCTCTTCCGGCGCTTAAGATTTTGCCGCTGTTCCGCCGATATAGGAAAGCCTTTCGATGAGGCAACCGCCAAGATGGCGGTTTGATCTGGCACAAACGATCAAGGGAAGTATCGACCGTGAATGATAACGATCTAGCACAAGATCCGGAGTTAGTACGAGAGTTCCTCGTGGAATCCGAGGAGTTGCTGGAGAGCGTCGACGAGGGCATGGTGGCGCTGGAGGCAGCGCCTAATGACTCGGAGCTGCTGAACCGCATCTTCCGGGCTCTGCACACGATCAAGGGCACGTCCGGTTTTCTGGGGTTTGATCCGGTAATCCGGGTAAGCCACCGGGCCGAGGACGTGCTCAACGCTTTGCGTCGCGGGGAGCTGAAACTTTCGCGGCGAATCATTGATGTGCTGCTACAGGCACGCGACCAACTGGGCCGCATGTTGGGAGACATTCGCAATAACGCTCTGGGTGAATATGCCCTGGAGCCGTTGTTGAGCGAGTTGGAAGCAGTGCAGAAGCCGGATGTACCGCCGCAACTTGGAGACCTGCTGGTGGGTGGCGGAGTCATCGAGTCAGGTGAACTGAAGACCGCGCTGGAAGAACAGGCCGATACAAAGTCGCCCAAGAAGCTGGGCGAAATGCTGGTGGAGAAAGAACTGGCATCACCGGTGCAGGTAGGCGAAGCGCTGGTCAAGCAGAAGCAGATCACAGAGTCCATTGCGGTGCCGCAAACCATGCGGGTGGACGTGCATAAGCTGGACGAGCTGATCAACCTGATCGGCGAACTGGTGCTGGAGCGCAACCGGCTGGTGCAGGTGAGCCGCGATCTGACCGCGGGGCGGCTGGACGCAGAGAAGCTTGAAGACGCACTTACTCAGACGACCGCCCGTGTGACCTTCCTGACTGAAGAACTGCATGTGGCCGGCTTGAAGACCCGGATGGTTCCCATTGACACGGTGTTCAAAAAGTTTCCCCGCATCGTGCGTGATCTGGCACACAGCCTGCATAAAGAAGTTGAGCTGGTAGTGAGCGGTCAAGATACGGAGCTGGATAAAACCATGGTGGAGCTGGTCGGCGATCCACTGGTGCATCTGGTGCGGAACTCACTCGATCACGGACTGGAGAAGCCTGAGGTACGAGTGGCGGCGGGGAAAACTCCGAATGGAACGCTGCGGCTGGAGGCGCGGGAAGAAGGAGACCAGATTGTCATCAGCATTACGGACGATGGGGCGGGGATTGACCCGGAGCGGATTGCGCGCAAAGCGGTGGAAAAAGGGCTGGTGACGTCCGATCGGGTACGCACGCTTAGCAAGCGGGAGATTCTGGATTTCATTTTCCTTCCGGGTTTCAGCACCAAAGAAGTTGCCAGCGATGTGTCGGGACGTGGCGTGGGAATGGATGTGGTGCACACCAACGTGAAGAACATGAACGGGACGGTTGAACTAGAGAGCACGCTGGGCCAAGGGACGAGTGTGACCCTGCGGTTGCCGCTGACCATGGCGATCCTGCCGGTGCTTTCGGTGAAGGTGGGAAGGGAAATCTACGGCTTGCCGATGCGGACGGTGATCGAGACGCTGCGGGTTGAGTCCGGGCAGATCCATACCGTGGAAGGCTGCGAAGCCATCCATGTGCGTGGGAAGACAATTCCGCTGATTCGATTGTCGGAGGCTCTCTGTGTGGCGGATGTGAAGGAGAACGACAAGGTGTGCAGGAAGCTGGTGATCGTAGGACTGGGGACCCGCCGGGTCGCGTTTCTGGTGGATGACCTGGTGGGTGCAGAGGCCACGGTGATCAAGCCGCTGGACGCGCTCTCGCGCAAGTCCATTGGCATTGCGGGTGCGACGGTTGGAGGCGACGGGCTGGTCCGGTTGTTACTGGATCCGGCTTCTCTGGTGGCGGAAGCGGAAGCGAGACGGAACACCGCCGGAAAGGCAGCTCATGCCTAGCACAGACGCGATGTTCCCGGCGCGGACTCCCTTGGTACAGTCGCCGAACGGGTCGGGGGTGGTGGCGTTCGATTCGTATCTTTACCAGATCCGCGACCTCATTTATCAGATCGCGGGCATTCTGCAGCCCGATCACCGGCTGGAGTTTCTGGAGAAGCGCTGTCAAAGGCGAATGGCGATCGCCGGAGTGGCATCTCTGCGGGACTACTACGATTTTTTGACCAGGAGCGCGAATCGCACCCAGGAACTGACCGAGCTGCTGAATGAAATCACGATTGGGGAAACGTTCTTCTTCCGGAACCTGCCGCAGATCGAGGCCCTGCGAAAAGTCATTCTGCCGGCCATCGTGGAAAACAAGAAACGTTTTCCGTTCTCGAAGCTTCGGGTATGGAGCGCGGGATGCTCGACCGGGGAGGAAGCCTATACGCTTGCGATCCTCTTTCTGGAGGAGAGCGCCGGGATGCTGAAAAACCTGAAGTTCGAGGTGCTGGCCACGGATCTGAATGAACGCTCGCTCGAAAAAGCCCGGGCCGGAGTGTACGGAGATTACGCTACGCGAAACTTGAGCGCTTACCTGCGGCAGAAATATTTCAACCCGGAAGGCAATCTTCTGGCGGTGAAGGACACGGTGAAGTCGATCGTGCAGTTTTCCCGGGTGAATCTGCTCGACGACTCGAAAATGATGTTCATGAAAAACATGGATGTCGTCTTCTGCTGCAACGTAATGATCTACTTTGACGGCGCAGCCAGGAAAAAGGTGGTGCAGCACTATTACAACAATCTTCTTCCGAAGTCGTATTTATTCCTGGGCCACTCGGAATCCCTGTTTGGAATCAACCAGCAGTTCCGTCTCGTGCATTTTCCAGGCGCCACCGCCTACTACAAGTCCGAGCCCGGAGGAGGCGTGTGATGGCTATCGCACTGAGTGAGATCTCTCGAAAAATCGCGGATCTGGATAACATTCCCACGGTTCCCGCCTTGCTGGTGCCGCTCTTGAAGCGGCTGGGCGAGCCGGCGGAAAACGTGAGCATGACGGAAATCGTCAATCTGATTTCGTACGACAAATCTCTCACGGCGCAGTGTCTGCACATGGCCAATTCGCCGCTGCTCGGGATGCGCAAAAGAGTGGAAACCGTGCAGGGAGCAGTGATGGCTCTGGGGATGACGAGGGTGCGGGAAGTAGCCACCACCTGCTGCCTGCTGAAGGCGCTGCCCAGCCGTCCCGGAGCCCTGAAGCCGAATGATCTGTGGAAACACTCTTTGGCGGTTGCGCTGGTGAGCCGGGAATTTGCGAAACGGGTGGGCTACCACGATCCGGAGCAGGCCTATCTCGCGGGCTTGCTACACGACCTGGGATTGATTGTGGAACTCACGACGTTCCCCAAGGAATTCGAGGCGGTGACGCGCTCCGCGGTTGAGAAACGCTGTCCTCTGCATGAAGCCGAGCCCGATGTTCTGGGCGTGGATCACTGTGTGATTGGGAAAATGCTGGGCGAACGGTGGCATCTGCCGTCGGAACTAAAAGAAGTAATCCGCCGTCATCACGATGTGGATCATGCGACTACGGCCGCTGATCTGGTGAGCATCGTAAACCTGACGGACATTCTCTGCCGCATGCGCGGGCTGGGCTATGGCTTTGAAGAATTACGCCAGGTGGATCTGGCGGAAGAGCCGGCGTGGAAGCATATCGCCGGGCTCCCGAAGATGAGGGACTTCGATCTGGCACGATTCACACTCGAACTGGACACTTACATCGAGGAAATAGAGCGTCTGGTTACGTCGCTCTTCAATATGGCATGACGCAAGAAATCCAAGCGCGGAAGTTCCCGGTCAGAGTGCTGGTCGCAGATGACAGCGCGTTCATGCGCACGGCTGTGCGGCGCATGCTCGAGTCAGACCCGGATATCAAAGTGGTGGCGATGGCGCAGGATGGGCGGAGCGCGGTCGAACTGTGCGCGAAACACGATCCGGACGTGATCACTCTGGATCTCGAGATGCCGGTGCTTAACGGGCTGCAGGCGCTGGAGCGCATCATGCAGAACCACCCGCGGCCGGTGATCATGGTCAGTTCGCTCACCACAGAGGGAGCGGAGACCACGCTCGAAGCGTTTTCTCTAGGTGCGTTCGACTGCATTCCCAAGCCGATGTCGCACGCGTCGCTGGATATTATCCAGGTGCGCGAGGATCTGGTGGCAAAGGTCAAGGCCGCGTTCACCAGCCGCGGCCGTAATTCCGTTGCCGCACCTTTGCCGGCCGCGACGAGAAAGCTGCCGCCCGCCCGCCCGGCGTTGGAACCGGTGCAGTACTCCTCGACCATGCCGATCGTGTGCGTGGGTTGCTCCACGGGGGGGCCGGCGGCACTCCAACGAATCCTTCCGGCATTGCCGGGCGATCTTCCGGCGGCCATCGTGATCGTGCAGCACATGCCCGTGGGATTCACCGGGCCATTTGCCAGGAGGCTCAATTCTCTTTGTGATCTGCGAATTCAGGAAGCCACGGCCGATCAGGTGCTGGAGCCGGGCTGTGCCCTCATCGCTCCGGCCGGCTTCCATTTGACGTTCGCGCGCAAGACGCATTCCAAATATTCCGTCTGTTTGTCGAATCAACGGAACGGTTTGCTGCACATGCCTTCGGTGGACGTGATGATGAAGTCTGGAGCGGAGGTATTCGAAGGTCCGACGATTGGGGTAATTCTCACGGGAATGGGCGCCGATGGCGCGGAAGGCATGAAGGCGCTGCATTTACGAAAAGCGCTGACCATCGGGCAAGACGAACATACTTCCGTGGTCTATGGAATGCCGCGCGCCTGTGCGGAGATGGGAATTCTTAACAGAAGCGTTCCGCTGGATCAGGTGGCTAGCGAGATCGAAAGAGCGGTGGGCAAAGTCCCCGCCGTCGCCGGCGCGGCGAAAACCCTGCACGCTCAGTCCTGAGTGTGCCGCGCGGGAGCGTATTTGTTTACCGCCCGCCCGTAATGCAGGGGATTGGCGGGTGATTAAGGAACAGGAGCGAAAGTTCCGATAGAAGCTCAACGGGGGGCGGCTCATGAAAGCTTTCGGCTTGAGAGCGAAGTTGGCAGTGGGTTTCAGCACCTTGCTGGCCATGCTGATTCTGACCGGCGCGGTGGGATATTACTCAACCGGGAACGTTATCGCTGCGGGCCAGGATGTCAGCTACTCGTTGAAACGAAAAGAAGTAGCGCTCGGGATCGAACTGGGGCTCAGAAAGCAGATCCGCTCTGTCTCCGACTATGTGATGAACGGCGATCAACCTTCCCTACAGCAGTATGGCCAAGACAAAGAAGAGGTGGCCCAGCACCTGAACGAATTGAGCAAAATGCTGACAACGGATAAGGGCAAAGCGCTGCTGGTAAAGATGCGCGAGAGCACCGACCGGATGTCAGCCATCACGGACCAGGAGATCACGCTGCGGAAGCAGAGCCGGTCCTACGAAGCCAACGATCTGGCCTCCGGCCCGAAAGCGCAGGCAACCATGAAGGACGTGGTGGCTGACTGCGCTGAACTGGAGGCTTGGGAAGACAAACGGGGCCAGGATGAGGTCATTCTCGAACACCAAACCGAATCCCGGGCGAACAAGATCACGATAATCCTGGTTGCATTCGGCTTGTTCGTGGGGATTGTGACTGCGATCTTCATTGCCCGCTCGATCACCGGCAGTCTTACCAGCATGTTGTGGATGATTCACAAGGTAGCGGCAAAGGATCTAGCGGTTGAGGACATTCCTGTTACCTCTAACGATGAGATTGGTCAGGCAGAAGTAGCGCTGAAT
>Ga0209274_10001772_pt1 | contig 10882 bp, 6 predicted proteins | sample HubBroMetageREF1_FD_188343 | JGI IMG/M metagenome (GOLD analysis project Ga0209274, IMG submission 188343) | Reference soil microbial communities from the Hubbard Brook experimental Forest, New Hampshire, USA - Hubbard Brook CCASE Soil... | ecosystem: Environmental > Terrestrial > Soil >...
CCACGCGCGTGGACACAATCTATGGCGCGACTTCGCTGCAGTTGGCGCCCGAGCATCCGATCGTGAAAGACATGACCGCCCGCAATACCGAACTGCGCGCGCAAGTGGAGAACTTGATCGCCGAGCAGCGGCGCGCGAAAGAAGCGGGCGACATCGGCAACATCGAGAAGCATGGCGTGTTCACCGGCCGCTACGCGAAGAATCCATATAACGGCGAAGCGCTGCCCGTGTGGGTGGCGAACTACATCGTGATGGATTACGGCACCGGCGCAATCATGAGCGTCCCGGCGCATGATGAGCGCGACTACGAATTCGCCAAGAAGTACAAGCTGGATATCCGGCTGGTGATTCTGCCTGCCAACACCGACCCGGAAGAAACCATGACGGCGCCTCCGCTTCCTTTCACCACGATGGACGGGATTGTGGTGAACTCGGGCGAGTTCAACGGCCTCAGTTGCAAAGACGCGATCCAGAAGATGTCGGAGCGCGCCCAAGAAAAGAGCTTCGGCAAGGCCACGGTCACCTTTCGAATCAAAGACTGGGGAATCTCGCGCCAGCGCTATTGGGGCACGCCGATTCCCATGGTGTATTGCGACAAAGACGGCATCGTGCCCGTCGCTGAGAAAGATTTGCCCGTGATTTTACCGGACAACGTTCCGATCACTCTCGCCGGTGGATCGCCGCTCGCGAACGTGCCGTCATTCCTGAACACGACGTGCCCGAAGTGCGGCGGTCCGGCGCGGCGCGAAACCGACACCATGGACACGTTCGTCGATTCGTCATGGTACTTCTACCGCTACGCCGATGCGCGGAACAACTCGGCTCCCTTTGACTCCGCCAAGATCGCTTACTGGTTTCCCATTGATCAATATATCGGCGGCGTCGAGCACGCCATTCTCCACCTCATTTATTCGCGCTTCTGGACCAAGTTCATGCGCGATATGGGACTGGTGAAAATCGACGAACCCATCGCCCGCCTGTTCACCCAGGGAATGGTGATCAAAGACGGCGCGAAGATGTCGAAGAGTTTCGGCAATGTGGTGTCTCCGGATGAGATGGTCGAGCGCTACGGCGCGGATGCCACCCGCATGTACAGCTTGTTTGCCGCCCCTCCGGATCGCGACCTGGATTGGCAGGAATCGGGCATCGAGGGCATTCAGCGGTTCCTCGGGCGCGTGTATCGGTTCTTCCTCAGAAATCGCGCGCAGGCGCGAATTATAGCGTCTCAACAGGACGAGCCTTTACAACCGCAGGCACGCGCTATTCAGCGCAAACTGCACCAGACCATCAAACGCGTCAGTGACGATTTCCAGGGACGCTGGCACTTCAACACCTGCATCGCGGCCCTCATGGAACTGGTCAACGAGATCTACGGTGCGGAGGAAGCGATCACCGGCGGACGAGTTCCCGCGTCGTTGATCTTGGAGGCTCAGCGCAGCATCGCACTGCTGCTGGCGCCCATGGTGCCATATCTGGCCCACGAATTGTGGGAGATGACGGGCGAGAACAGCAACCTGCTGAAAGCTCCCTGGCCGAAGTACGATCCGGCCCTGGCAGCCGAGGACGAGATCGAGATTCCAGTCCAGGTCAACGGCAAGCTGCGCGGGTTAGTGATAGTCCCGGCGGGCGCGACCAACGAACAGGTCGAGCAATCTGCGCTAGCGGACGCAAAAGTGAAGGCGGCAATCTCAGGTAAACAGATCGTGAAGCAGATCGTAGTGCCCGGGAAACTCGTGAATATCGTGGTGCGGTGAAAGTGCGATCGCCACAGGGGACACAGAGTACCCAGGAGAAATTGCACCTCCCTGTGTTCCTCTGTGTCCCCTGTGGTCAAGCTTTTCGTTTGTTTGCAACTGTGGCGTCAATCTGAGACACTCATAAGTGGAAACCCAATCCATCGTTGTCCTTGACTTCGGAGCGCAGTATTCGCAGCTGATAGCGCGCCGCATCCGCGAACAGAAGATTTTCTCCGTCGTCCTGCCCTTCAACGCCAGCCTGAAAGAAATTCGCAGCTACTCTCCGGTGGGGATTATTCTCTCGGGCGGCCCGTCGTCGGTGTACGACAAAGACGCACCCTTGGCGGACAAGAGTGTCTTCGACCTCGGCATTCCCGTGCTCGGCATCTGCTACGGATTGCAGTTCATGGTCTATGCGCTAGGCGGAAAAGTTCGTCCGGCCGCGAAGCGCGAGTACGGTCACGCCAAAGTCGAGATCCAGGAATCCGACTCGCAGCTTTTTCAGGGACTGCCTCACCTGCTCGCCGTCTGGATGTCGCATGGCGACTCGGCCGAAGAACTGCCTCCGGGTTTCCGGCTGACGGCGAAAACTCCGAATGCCGTCGCCGCCATCGAAAACGCTGAGAAGAAGATGTGGGCGGTGCAATTCCATCCCGAGGTACACCACACCCCGCTCGGCTCAGACATCCTGCGCAACTTCGCGCTCAACATCTGCGGCGCACGGCCTTCCTGGACGCCGCAGCATTTTATTGATGCCACCGTGGCCCAGGTGAAACAGCAAGTCGGCAATGGCCGCGCCATCTGCGCCCTTTCCGGCGGAGTGGATTCCTCCGTAGCAGCCGTGCTGGTGGATCGCGCCATGCGCGATGCGTCGGGCGAATCGCGGCTTACTTGCGTCTTCGTCAACAACGGCGTGCTGCGCAAGAACGAGTTTGAAAAAGTTCAGCAGAATCTGCGCGACCACCTCGGACTGCACCTGGTCGCCGTCGATGCCACCGAGCGCTTCATGCACAAATTGGCGGGAGTCACCGATCCGGAGAAGAAGCGCAAGATCATCGGCAAAGAGTTCATTGCCGTCTTCGATCAGGAAGCACGCCGCATCTTTCAAGAAAACGAAAAAGCAGGAGGCCGTGTCAAGTGGCTCGTCCAGGGGACGCTCTATCCCGACGTAATCGAATCGCGCTCGGTGCGCGGCCCGTCGCAGGTCATCAAGTCGCATCACAACGTCGGCGGACTGCCCGCAAAGATGAAGCTCAAGCTCATCGAGCCGCTCAAAGACCTATTCAAAGATGAAGTTCGCCGCATCGGCCGCGATCTCGGCATGCCCGAGGACATTCTGCAGCGCCAGCCGTTCCCCGGCCCGGGCCTGGCCGTACGCATTTTGGGTGAAGTAACCAAAGAACGCGCCGACCTGTTGCGCGAGTGCGACGATATCGTCGTTGGCGAGATCAAGAAGGCTGGTCTGTATCAGAAAATCTGGCAATCGTTTGCCGTGCTCTTGCCGGTGATGTCGGTCGGAGTGATGGGCGATCAGCGGACTTACGCCTACACCTGCGCCGTCCGCGCCGTGCATTCGGAAGACGGCATGACGGCAGACTGGGTACCGCTGCCCTATGAAGTGCTGAAGACGATTTCCAATCGGATTGTGAATGAAGTGCGCGGCGTGAACCGCGTGGTGTATGACATTACCTCTAAGCCGCCGGGGACGATTGAGTGGGAATGATCACGATGTCTGAGAACCACGACTGGCGGGAACGAATTCACAAAGCTATTGAGAGCGCACGAGTGCGCGTTCACGAACTCATCCAACAGAACAGCCCTCCCTATGAACAGTTCTCCGAGGGCTGGCCCGCCACAATTGGCAAAGTCGAATTAGCGACGCCACAACCAGCACCCAGAGGCGAAGGCTCCCTCTGGATTTGTGAACTTTCGTATTCATACAGTGTGAACAATGAATACTACGCCGGATTCTTAGAGCTTCCGGCTTCGAAATCTGAAGAAGCAGAAGAGATTGGGCGCTATTGGAAGGACCGCAATGTAACCATCCGGTATTCACCGGAGGACAACAGCATTTCAGTAATGCTGGCGTAACCAGCTTCTACTTCTTCGAAAAGCGGGATTCCGCAGCCGTGTTCTAATTATCTAAATCCCTCCCATTCCGTTTTCATCACATCCGCAATGCGGGGCGGGCGGCCCGACCCACGCCAAAGCGACTCACGAGGGTGCCCCGTCCAAGCTCCGCTTGGGCGGGCCTGTTCGCGGACGAACGGTTCGCCACTCACCTTCACGCATGCACCACCCGCATCCCCAGCACATTCTCAAACGGATCGAAATCACGTTCACGGTGCAGAAGTTGGTGCCTGGACAACAGGCAGAATGTAGCGATCCAACAATCCACAGTTTTCCGAACGGTATACCCGCGTTGGCGCAGGGTCCGGTAGTTCACTGCCACTGCGATCGCGTTTGCAGCGCCTCACGTCGGAAATACATCGAACCTGAGAAGCTGATCTCGCATCCGTCAAAATTCGCCCGCGTCACGAATACCCTGCAGAACTTCGCAGAGGATCACGTCGGTAAGACCGCCTCAACCGTAGCCCTCTTCGTATCAATCCCACCGAGCCGCATGGCCTGTCGCATCAAGCTGTCGTCGATGTCAATATTGGTCCGCATAGGCCACTCTCCGAATGTGTAGTCTTATCATATTTATGTGTATAGCGATTTATTTCTTTCAATTTGAAGATTCAATGCCTTACCAACTACCATATCCCCATGCCCGTTGATACCGAAACCTCCATATCTTCCTACACCCGCATTCGCGCCCCGCGCGGCACCACTCTTTCCTGCAAAGGATGGCAGCAGGAAGCCGCCATGCGCATGTTGATGAACAATCTCGACGAGGAAGTTGCCGAGCGCCCTCAGGACCTCGTCGTCTACGGCGGCACGGGTAAAGCGGCGCGTAACTGGGATTGCTATCACGCCATCGTCCGCGAGCTGAAGAATCTTGCGAACGACGAGACCTTGCTGGTGCAGTCGGGCAAACCCGTAGGCGTATTCAAGACGCACGAGTACGCTCCGCGCGTTCTGATCGCGAATTCGAATCTCGTCGGCCATTTTTCCAACTGGGAGAAATTCAACGAACTCGAGCGTGCCGGCCTGATGATGTACGGCCAGATGACGGCCGGGTCGTGGATCTACATAGGCTCGCAAGGAATCGTCCAAGGCACCTACGAAACCTTCAACGCGGCCGGAGACAAACATTTTGGCGGCGATCTGAGCGGAAAGCTGATCGTCTCCGGCGGCATGGGCGGCATGGGCGGCGCGCAGCCGCTGGCAGCGACCATGACCGGCGCGGCGTTCCTGGGGATTGACGTCGATCCCGAGCGCATCAAGAAACGCCTCAAGACCGGCTACTGCGATTTTCTTGTCAATACGCTGGACGAGGCGCTGCGCATTCTGAAAAATGCCGTCCGCAAAAAAGAAAACGTTTCGGTCGGGTTAGTCGGCAATTGCGCGGACATCATTCCAGAGCTTGCTGAACGCGGCGTGGTGCCCGACATTCTCACCGATCAGACTTCCGCACACGATCCGCTGAACGGATATGTTCCCAACGGCATAACCTTCGAAGCCGCACTTGATTTGAGAAAGAACGACCCGCAGGCTTACCAGGAGCGCTCGCTCGACGCGATGGCGAAGCACGTCGACGGCATGCTGCTCCTGCAGAAGATGGGTTCGGTCACCTTTGACTACGGCAACAATATTCGTACCTTCGCCTTCCAGCGCGGCGTGAAGAATGCTTACGATTTTCCGGGATTCGTTCCCGCCTACATTCGCCCGTTGTTTTGCGAAGGCCGCGGACCGTTCCGCTGGGCCGCGCTTTCGGGCGAGGCTTCGGACATTGCCGTAACCGACGATCTCGTGCTCGAACTTTTTCCCGAGAATCGCAGCCTGCGCCGCTGGATTGAACTGGCCCGCAAGCGCATCAAGTTTCAAGGACTGCCCGCGCGCATCTGCTGGCTCGGATACGGCGAGCGAGCGCGCTTCGGGCTCGCAATCAACGATCTGGTGAAAAAAGGCACGATCAAAGCCCCCATCGTGATTGGCCGCGATCACCTCGATTGCGGCTCGGTAGCGTCTCCGTTCCGCGAAACCGAAAGCATGAAGGATGGCTCGGACGCCGTCGCCGACTGGCCCTTGCTGAACGCACTGGTGAACACAGCCGCGGGAGCATCGTGGGTTTCGATCCACAACGGCGGAGGCGTAGGCATCGGCTATTCGCTGCACGCTGGGCAGGTCACGGTCGCCGACGGCACCGAGATGATGGCGAAGCGCATCGAGCGCGTGCTCACTACCGATCCGGGCATGGGCGTAATTCGGCACGTGGACGCGGGGTATGAGGAGGCTAAGGAGTTTGCGGCGGGTAAAGGCGTGAAAGTGCCGATGGGATAGCCTAGTCGCGATTTCCTAGGCCGCCTTGAGGTGGCTCCGCATTGACCGTGAAGATAAAACGCCTCTTAGTTCTCTGCGCCTCCGTCGCATTGCCGGCTGTCGTTATCTTAGGTCTCCCTTGGGCCGTGTCGGCATATCTCACTCGTCGGCCCGCAAACATGCCGGCAGAGACCACTGTCTGGGTGAAGGCTCCACTGATCTTCGGGGCTGGTCAGGGTTGGTGGCTGGGTTGCTGGATCGACCTCGATCAGCAGGCAAATAGATGTCGAGTGTACGATCCGGTTGTGCACCCACCGATCGTTTACGAGGGACGCTATCTGGCGTGTGAGGGTGAGTCGCCAGTCCCTCTGGGCAAACCGAAAATCAAGCCTCCACATGACTTTCGGGACATGTGGCTTCACCCCGATGGCGTTGCGGTGATTCTGCAAGACGGCAGACTTCTGGTACCAACCGAGGATCGCGAAGACTGCGTTAGAATACGCGCCCGACTCGAAGACCGTCACGAACTTCCAACACGGACATCGCGGTGAGGTTCTGCTACCTCTAACCTCGATGGTTAGCTGATAAACTTCCATCGCGTGACCATAAGCGTTAAATCAGCGCGGCGCACGGATTCGGCCTACCTTCTTTTTCACATCGGTCAACTGCTAACCCTTCGATCTTCCGGCTCAGACATCGGCCCGCGGCGCGGCGCTTCCCTTTCCGAACTCGGCATCATTCAAGACGCCGCCGTGCTCTGCTTGGGCGGCAAGATCATCTCGGTGGGCACGACGAAAGACGCTCTTCTCGATCCGTGGCTCAAGGAGAATCGCAAAAAGATCGTCGAGATCGATTGCGGCGGACGCGTGGTCTTGCCCGGCTTCGTCGATTCCCATACTCATCCGGTATTCATGCATCCGCGGCTGGTGGATTTCGAGAAGCGGATTTCTGGCGCCAGCTACGAAGAGATCGCCGAGGCAGGCGGAGGAATTCGCTCCAGCATTGACGGCGTGCGGAAGGCAAGCAAGACTGCGCTCACCCGGAAGGTCTCCGCGGTGCTGGCGGATTTGGCTCGTCACGGAACCACGACCGTGGAGGCAAAGTCCGGCTACGGCCTGAGCCTCGAATCGGAACTGAAGTCGCTCGAAGCCATTCGCGCGGCGGCCGACGAGTGGCCGGGGACGGTGGTCCCCACTTTCCTGGGCGCGCACGCGGTTCCGCCCGAGTATCGTGTGCATTCCCAGGAACGGTCGCAGGAATATGTTGACCTGGTCTGCAGCGAAATGATGCCGATGGTCGCGAAGCGGAAACTGGCTCAATTCGTCGACGTCTTCTGTGACCATGGAGCCTTCAGCGCCGCTGAATGCGGGCAGATTTTCGCCACAGCTGAGAAACTCCATCTCGCTGTCCGCGCCCACGTAGGGCAACTCAGTGAAACGCGGCTCGGACCGCTGCTTCGATACCATCCCGCATCCCTCGACCACATGGACCACGTGAACGACGCCGACCTGCCGGCCCTCGCTCAGACTGACACGGTCGCAACGTTCGTTCCGGGAGCAAATTATTTTCTCGGTTTAGCGAGGTATCCGGATGCGCGCCGGTTGATTGCAGCCGGCGTGCCGGTGGCGCTGGCCACGGACTACAACCCGGGCTCCTCGCCGACGCTCAGCGTGCCGATGACGATGTCGCTGGCTTGCACGCACATGAAAATGTCTCCCGCCGAAGCGATTGCAGCAGCCACCATCAACGGCGCCTGGGCGCTTCACCTGGCGGGGAGCAAAGGCAGCGTGGAAGCGGGCAAAGACGCCGACCTGGCGGTCTTTGACGTGAGCGACTATCGCGAAGTTCCGTACTGGTTTGGCGCCAACCGCTGCCTGCTGACCATCATGAATGGCGTGCCGAGCGGCTCACTCTCGTAGCGCGCAAAGAGTGCAACAAAGATATGCGACAAGATGCGAGAAAAGACGTGAGCAGGAATGCGGGAAAGAGAGTGGGCAAGAAAAGGCGCGGCGAGAATTTTCCGTAGCCGATTTGAGCGAAGGGCACGCCGTTGTTATAATTCAGGAGCTCCGCACGGTCCCAGCGCATCGGCTGTTTTGCTTCGCGGCATCCCGCCCAGTGAGAGCGCAAGTACTACGAGCAAAAGCGGCACGGCCAGTGTGGCCGCCAGTCGTTTTGTGGAGAGAGCGGTGCGGACGGGAAGTGGCCAGGTAGCTCAGGTGGTAGAGCGCAGCCCTGAAAAGGCTGGCGTCGGCGGTTCAACTCCGTCCCTGGCCACCATCATTCTAAATAACTTAGCGGCTTTTAGCTGAAATTTCCACCCCACGATCCAACCCACGATTCGGAGATCCGACCCACGATTTCTCACTGAACCTTCTCCGTGAGCAGGTGAATCCTGTCGCCCAACAGCTGCTCCAGGAACTTGCCCTGTGCCTCGCGCATCGACTCCATGTCGGACTGTGCGTAGAGTTGCATCGTCGTCCCGAAATCCTCGTGACGCAACATCCCTTGCACGGTCTTTGCATCCACTTTCAGCTTCACCAGCGCCGTTGCGAGCGCGTGCCGGAAGTTGTGAAAGCCGAAACGCACCTTCTCCCCTTCCGTGATCACGCCCGCCTTTACCGCCGCCGGCCTCAGGTACTTCTGCACCATGATGGACGCGGACAGAGGCTTCTTGCCCTTGAGTCTCACACTCGGGAACACGAAGTCGGTGTTCTTGCCGAAAGGCGTCGTTTCGCGCCAAGCCAGAAGAAACCCCGCCAGGAGAGGGTGCATGGGTACTGGAGCCTTCGATGCCTTCGACTTCGGCACCTTGAATCTCCCCCATACATACGCGCGCCTCACATACATCACAAGATCCACAAAGTCCAGATCCATCCACGTGAGGGCGAGTAACTCCGACACTCGCAACGCCGTCGCCGCATCGCTCAGGGTGAGCGTGCGCCTCGGCTCCGGAATGTTGAGGAGAATCTCGAACGCCTGCTGCGGCGTCATGGGGACCGCCCTGTAATCGCTGGTCGTCCGCTGGCTCACCCAATTCATGGGATTGCCTTCCTGCTGCCGCGGCAGAAACTCGTGCCGCTGCCCGTGCTTGTAAACCAGATGCATGATACGCCGGATTTTGTCGACCGTCGGATCGGCCAACGGCTTCACCTTCTTCTGAGGGTTTCCCTTCCTCAGTTCTAAAAACCATTTCTCGATCTCCGCCGACTTGATCGCCAACGGCGGAAAGCTCCCCCAGCGGGGAACAATGCGCTTGACGAGATGTCGTTCGTAGGTCTCGATTGTGGGAAACTCCTTGGGGCGGGCCGAATTCGTCTGGTCGATCCTCAGCTCGTTCTCGATGTAGTGCTGACAGAGCTGGCCAAATGTCCTCGGCTTTCCCTGGAAGGGTTGTAATTGGTTGATGGTTTCGCGCAACTTCTGACGATCGGCTTCTCGGGACGCGTCGGCTTTCTTCGGGCCGATATCTTTTACAAGGCCGATGGCGACCATGTGTTCGACTCGTTTCCCATCCAATCGCGTTGCGTAATAGCGAAGGACCCACGTCGTTCCGTCTGCGCGTTTAATCTGACGAATACTTCCTTGTTGATACCTGGGCATCAAACCCTCCTTGGTGGTTTGCGTGCTCCAGGTGGCCGCTGGTCGCAGCTTAGCATGTAGGCATGCAACTCTGACAGAAGGAATCTCCAGTCTTTCTTCTTGGCCCTGGGATCGAGCGGATGGCCGAGAATAAGTCCGGCGCGCACCATCTCGAGCAATTGGCGTCGGGTTGTGTGAAGATAACGAGCGGCCGTGTCAGGATCGACGAATGCCTCCACGGGGGCAGGCAACATGGCTGGAAGTCTTTGGGCAGAACTCATAGTGTCTATCCTTTGGACTGACGGGCGCTTCCGGATCTTGCCATCTCGCCCTCTCGTGGCGACTGCACAAGACAAGCGTTTTCTCGTGTGAAACCTAGTTAAAATCAGAAGCCTATGCCCATCCCCATACCGATATCCCTTTCTGTTTGCTGTGAGTGGACAGCCTCCTGCTGCAACGGAGCAATCGCTTGTTCCGGTTTGTTCGCGCTCTGATGCGAGACATCGTGACCAAGAGCCTGCGGCAGCTTTTGGCGGTTGTTTGTAAAAATCTGCGCGTCCCACTGTCCGCGCGAAATCGAGACATATGCCATGCGGCGATTGAGCAAGTCCTTCGCCGCCAGCTCCGTATCCACGTGGATGAGTACGCGCTCGGCGGTCTGTCCCTGACTGGAATGACTGGTGATGGCATAGCCATGGTCGAGGTGTGGATGGTGCTGAGGTTCGTAGTCCATACTGCGCCCGTTATCGAGCTTCAGCCGCATCGCTCCGTTCGGCGCGATGCTTTCCACTGTACCCAGGTCGCGGTTCGCAATCTTCAACTCATGATTGGGTGCGGTGAACTGGATGCGGTCTCCAACTGAGAAGGCCTTCTCCCGCTCGCGATACACCGAGACGCCCATCTGCCGGCGAGGGTCATAGGTCGTTTCACTTCCACCCGCGCGGAGTACCGTCAGCTGATTGTTTTGCGCATCGATACTCTTGACGCGCGTGTATTCGCCTTTCGCAATGCCAGTCTCCCGCGAACCGCGTGAGTAGCGCAAAATATCGTCAACTTGGTATTGCTGCGCCCAAGAACGATCTGCGCCGGTCATTTCCTGACGCGGCACCAGCGTTTGGACTCGGTGTTCTTCCTTGCCA
>Ga0209274_10001774_pt1 | contig 10875 bp, 10 predicted proteins | sample HubBroMetageREF1_FD_188343 | JGI IMG/M metagenome (GOLD analysis project Ga0209274, IMG submission 188343) | Reference soil microbial communities from the Hubbard Brook experimental Forest, New Hampshire, USA - Hubbard Brook CCASE Soil... | ecosystem: Environmental > Terrestrial > Soil >...
GTGCTGGAAGGGGGCTGATTTCAAGTTGGCCTGCGCCTTTACGCGCAATTCAGCTTTGTGCTGCAATTCATTGAGCCGCACTTGCAGGCTCTGCACGGAGCTTTCGGCGTCTTTCAGGCGCGCTGCCTCGGCGTCGCGCTCTTTTAGGTTGGATTGCGCTGCCAGCTGCAACTGTCGGCGCTGGAGCAGGTCCGCCGTTTGCCGCTCTTCGCGCTGGATCCGCACGATGTGGCTTTGAATCTCCGCGAATTCGCTGGTTTCCACAGTAGTGTCCGAGGTGTGGACTCGCTTCGAACCGTCTTCGATGAATACGGCGTCAATCTGCAAATGGGTGCGATCGGGAGCAACGCCCAAAACGATGTAGCGCACGGTAATCGTTCCAACGTCGGTACTGTTCTTGAAATGCGTCGGCGAAAGCGCCTGTTTGCGCACTTTATAAAACGCGTGGCCTGGTCCGGTCCACGCTCCGTAGTACACCGAGCCAGTCGTTGCCTCCGCCTCGGTGAGCTCGTCTTCCCGGGAATAGACCTGCGTGCCGTGCAGGATCGTGTCCTGCGACACCAGCTCCACCGCCTTCCGCACGTCGGCTTCGGAAGCCTTCAGGTCAATTGCGAAGCCTTCCGGCAGGTCGGTTTTCTGGTCGCGCTGCGTCGCGGCGATGAGCTTAGCTGTAGGGGCGCAGAATACCGCGAGTGCTACAAAGGCTAGAATGCACGGGATTGCCACAAAGATTGGTCGAACCTGCGATCCCCATCGCCAGTGGGCAGGCAAAAAACCCCGAACCGCGTTCAGCGGCGTCGTCACCCGATCCCTCCCCCGAAACCTAAAACTTACCCATCGCCCACACCGGCCCGAGCTCCCAATCTAGCGAGCGCCGGCCCCCGCCCATCAGACGACCGCTCCCAGGCCCGGGTTGCCTTGAACAGGGAACCACGAACCCGACCTTGCCATAGGAGAAAATACACTAAAAGGGAGGGAAAGAACAAAGTGTTAAGTTTTGTTAATTTTTATCTTGCATTCTTAATTCAGCGGGAGTATTTTCCGGGCGTTTGGCGTCTTAATGGGCTAGGGGCATACGCCAATGAGCGAAAAACGAAAGTTCCTGGAATACACGCGTACCAGATTCAACTCCGTCCTCATCTCACCGGCTCGCCGGCTGCGCCAGTTGCTCCATCTGCCGTTTGCAGGCCAATTGCGAAACACATCGAAGCTATCCCGCCGATTGCAACAGGAGGGTGTATGTCTATGAAGTTTCGAGAGGGTACAAATCCTATGAGCATGAATCGGTCGCGCTGGAAGACGATCTTGACGTCCGTGTTTCTACTGATAGCGATCGCTGTATGCGATGTGCGGGCCGCGAGCGCTCTGCCCTCAGGCAAAGTGATCGCAATTCCGGCGTTCGCGCGCAAGTATGGCCTGCCGTGTTCGGCGTGTCACACGGCCTGGCCCGAACTGAATAACTTCGGGCAGGTGTTCCGCGACAACGGCTATCAATTGATGAACGACCGCGACTCTCCGATTTGGCAGAACCCCTCCTACTTCCCAATATCGTTCCGCATCACGCCGAGCTGGCATCGTGAAAGCACCAACAATCAACAAGTGGATGCTGTTCCTGGCAACGGATTAGGCGACGGAATCGGCTCGTACACACAAGCCGGATTTGATCTTTCCGGAATGGACCTGTGGTCGGCCGGCACGCTTTACAAGAATATTTCATTCGTGCTGTTACCGTCTTCCGATCCGACGGCGGTGTGGCACTTTGAAAGCGCCTTCATTCGTTTCGATAACTTGCACGGCAGTTCGTGGCTCAACATCAAGTTTGGAAGATTTGAACTCGACAACTTAATTTCGGAGAAACGATTCCTGTTCCTTTCGAATAACGGAGGCCTATACCAGATTTATCACTTCAACGTTCCCGGTGATAGCAACAACTTCGGCTACGGCGACAATCAAATCGGCGTTGAATTAGCAGGCCACTCGGCAAACAGCTACACGCGCTATTCTGTATCCTTTCTTAGCAGCAACGAAGGAGGCGTGAACTTTACTACCGACGTGGTGCCGAATGCGCCACCCGCCAACCGGAGCTACGACGTCAACTTGGCGTTCAGCCAGGCATTCAATGCTCCTGGGCCGCCAGGCGAAAGTGGCTTTGGTCAGGAGCGCGTTGGCGCGTTTGCTTACATCGGCCAGCGCCCCACCTACTACCAAACCGAAGACGGCGTTCCGCTGGTGGGCCTCGGCAACAAGCCTTTCTTCCGCATCGGCTTTGCAGGCGACCTCAGCTACAAGAACCTGGAACTCATGCCGTTGTTTATGTACGGGCATGACAATCCGTACCTCGGAACCGTGCTTCCCTCGACTGCGCCGCTTCCCACCGGCGCGCAGGCTCCCACTTTTTACGGCGGATTCCTGGAAGCGCACTACTACTTCAATCCGCAGAACGTAGCCCTCGCCCGTTTCGAGCAGATCAACGTCGGCCAGCAGTCGTTTAACAATGTTTCCGCTGGCGCGTCCGGAAGCAACGGCAACATCACTGCGTTCTCTTTCGGTTACAGGTGGTATCCGATCATGTTCAGCCGCGCCGGCGTAGCTCTGGACGCCGAATACTCGCGCGTAAGAACGATCGGCCAGGAGCCGCTCAGCGGGGATGGCGACGGCACCGTGGGTGTACCGAACGCGGCGGTCTGGAGCAGCAGCATTTATTTTGGCATTGACTTCGATTTTTAAGGGAGAGACCAGCAATGACACTCCAAAAATTCGCAGTGACATTCGCGCTGGGCTCAGTGGTTCTGCTTACGGCCGGCGCAACCTCGCTGACGGCTCAGTCGCACGTAAACCCACCCGATCCATTGCTTGGCACGCCCAGCGTCACCTCCGAGACGAGCCATATTGACGGTCTAACCGGGAATGCTGAAGGCGGAAAAATGCTCTACGTGCGTTTCTGCATCGGCTGCCACGGTCCCGACGGCAACGGCCAAGGCATGAACGCGCAATGGATTGACCCACAACCGCGCGACTTCACCGAAGCCACGTTCAAGTGCCGCTCGACGCCCACCGGCACGCTGCCCACCGACGATGATCTCTACAACGCCATCACCCGCGGCTTCGTCACCACCAACATGCCGCCCTGGCGGCCCCTGAGTCCCCAGCAGCGCGCCGATTTGGTCGCCTTCATCAAGACCTGGTCACCGCGCTGGGCCAAAGAAAAGCCCGGGACGCCTCTCAACATCCCGCCGGAAACGCCCGTCACCATCGAAAGCATCCTGCACGGCCGCGAGCTATATCAGAAGCTGGAATGTTGGAAGTGCCATGGCCCCGAAGGTCACGCGGATGGCCCGTCGGCTGCCACACTCACCGACAGCAAGGGCAATCCCATCAAGCCCTTCAATTTTTCCACGGGCGACCGATTCATGTGCGGCGACACCAACCGCGATTTGTACCGGATCTTCATGACCGGCCTTGACGGATCCCCGATGCCCTCTTTTGCAGATGTGATCCAGCCGAACGATGCATGGGACCTGGTCCATTTCCTGCGCACTCTGCAGGTAGCGCTCCCCAACCAGGAACTCACGCTCTGGCAAAGTTATAAAGCAGCTCACGGAAAGGATCTGAAGCCGATCGGTCCGGATTCCGCGGGCGGCGCACAATAATTCCAGATAAGTAAGAAGGAGGGACTGATTCGATGCGAATGAAATTCGTCGCAGCATTAGGACTAACCGTCGCGATGGGCAGCGCGCTGATGGTTTTCGCCACTCCGCCGGCCGGTTCCGGTTCCATCACCGGTAAGGTGACCTACACCGGCACGCCGATGAAAATGAAACCGATTGATATGTCCAAGGAACCGTCATGCGCGAAACAGCATTCGACGCCGGTAGATACCGAGAACGTGACGACCGGGCCGGGAAACACTCTGCAGTGGGTGGTGGTTTATATTTCCGCAGGCGATGAAGGCACCACAACGCCTTCTCAGGGCGTGCGCTATGACCAGAAAGGCTGCCAGTATTTGCCACACATTCTCCCCATGTTGGCGGGCCAGCAGCTGCAGATTTTTAACGACGATCAAACCTCCCACAACATCCATCCGCTGGCCAAAGTAAACCAGGAGTGGAACAAATCGCAGCCTCCCGGCTCGCCTCCAATTGACACCAAGTGGGACAAACCGGAATTCATCTCGGTGAAGTGCAATATCCATCCGTGGATGCACGGATACTTCGTGGTGTTGAAAACTTCTCACTATGCGGTTACGGGATCGGATGGCATCTTCGATATCACCGGACTTGCCCCTGGGAAGTACACCGTGACCGCATGGCAAGAGCAGTACGGGACAAAAACGCAGGATGTAACGGTTGGCGGCGGAGCCGCAACTGCGAATTTCGTCTTCACTGCCACACCTTACTGAGTCAGCGGTCGAAGTTCTTCCGACAGCCACATCCCCGGAATAACACCGGGGGTGCGTTTAGTCGCAGTCCTCTTGGTTTTGAGCACGGCGCAGCGAGGCGGATAAATTATGGGCAAATTGTTCGCAGTGGCCGTCGTAGTCATCACGCTCGTTTCAGTGTCATTCTTCGTGATGCACACCTGGTGGATGCCCGCGGAAATTTCCACCACCGGCGCGGCAATTGATCACCAGCTCGAAGACACCATGACTGGGTCGGGGCTGCTATTTTTGGCCGGGCAGTTGGTTCTGGGGCTTTTCGTGTGGCAGGCCAGTAATAAGAATCCCGCGCGAAAGATCAAGACGTTTCCCGGTGGCGCGAATCCGCTCGTCGCGGCCGCGATCATTTTGGTGGGCATCGAGATTTTGACTCTCACTTTTGTGGGATCGAAAGCCTGGGCCGCGGTGAATCTCGCGCCGGCCGCAGCCGATTCCTTGCACATTGACGTGCAGGCCGAGCAGTTTGCCTTTTATTTCCGCTACGCCGGCCCGGATGGCCAGTTCGGCGGCCTCCATCCCGACAAGATTGACGACGGCAGTGGCAACTACTTCGGTTTGGATCCGGCAAACGATGTAGCGGCTCGCGACGACGTGGTAGTGGGCTCGCTGGTTGTGCCGGTGAATCGCCCCATCCTGCTGACTCTGCATTCCAAAGATGTCGGGCACTCGTTCTACGTTCCGGTGCTGCGCATTCAGCAGGACTTCGTCCCCGGCCTGGAGATTCCGGTGCACTTCACGGCCACGCAGACCGGCAAATTTGAAATCGTTTGCACGCAGCTCTGTGGCCTGGGCCACTACAACATGAAGGCGTACTTGCAAGTGATGTCCGAAACCGATTACGAGCAGTGGCTGAAGTCGCAAGAAGGCCAGTAAACAATACACCGGATTCGCTTGTTCAAGCGCTCTTCGCGCGAGGCGTTAAGTTGCTCTCTTTGAGGTCCACACATGCATGAGACATCTGCAGCACACGCCGCGCACCAGCACACGGCGCCGACCAGCTTCATTCGCAAGTATGTCTTCAGCCTCGATCACAAAGTGATCGGCAAGCAATACTACGGGCTGGCGCTGCTCGCCGTGTTCATCGGCATGGCTCTTTCCTGGCTCATGCGTATTCACCTGGGCTGGCCCGCTTGGCCCATTCCACTGTTGGATAAGCTCTCGGCCGTGGGTGCACCGCAAGGCGTGATGACACCGGAGTACTACCTTTCGCTGATGACCATGCACGGCACCCTCATGGTTTTCTTCGTGCTCACCAACGCTCCCTTCGCCGCCTTTGGAAATTATTTCCTGCCTATTCAAATCGGCGCAGAGGACATGGCGTTTCCCCGGTTCAACATGATGTCCTTCTGGACCACGTTCGTGGCGTTTCTCTTCATGATGGCTGCGTTTTTCGTTAGCGACGGCCCCCCGATTTCCGGCTGGACCGCCTACGCACCTCTCAGCGCGGTGGGCGGAGATGCGGGGCCCGGACTCGCCATGGGCCAAAATCTCTGGGCGATTTCAATTGCTTTCTTTTGCATCGCGTCGCTGCTGGGCGCTCTGAACTTCATCGCCACCACGCTGGACCTGCGCACCAAGGGAATGTCGCTGGCGCGCATGCCTTTAAGCACATGGGCTTGGTTCGTAACCGCTGTGATCTCTTTGCTGGCCTTTGCCGTCTTGCTTCCCGCTTGCATTCTCCTGATTTTGGATCGGACCGCAGGAACCAGTTTCTTCATCCCGGCGGGATTGGTGCTGAGTGACAAGTTGCAGCCGCATTCCGGCGGCTCCGTCCTGCTGTGGCAGCATCTGTTCTGGTTCTTTGGCCATCCGGAGGTTTACATCGCGGTTTTGCCTTCCATCGGAATCGTCAGCACGATCCTGCCGGTATTCGCGCGGAAGCCTCTGCTGGGCCCACGCGCCGCTATTGGTTGCATGATGGCCACCGGCTTTTTGAGCTACATGGTGTGGGGACATCACATGTTCGTGAGCGGAATGAGCCCGTTCTCCGCCACGCTGTTTTCGGTCCCGACCCTGGTGATCACCATTCCGATGACCATCTTGACTCTTTTGCTGATTTGCTCGGTGTATGGCGCCAAGATGCGCTTCACTGCGGCTTCGCTCTTTTGCCTGGGATTTATTTCCGTGTTTATCAGCGGAGGCATCAGCGGCTTCTTCCTGGCGCAGCCCTCCATTGATATTTATCTGCACGCTACTTACTTCGTCGTGGCGCACTTTCACTTTGTGATGGCGGTGGCCTCGCTGTTCGGCGTCTTTGCCGGAACCTACTTCTGGTTCCCCAAAATGACCGGACGCATGATGAACGAAGCGCTGGGAAAATTGCACTTCTGGCTCACGTTCATTGGTGTATACGCGATTTTCATGCCCATGCATTATCTGGGTCTGGCGGGCAACGTGCGCAGATACTCCGCGTTTGTGGACGATTATCTGATCCCGCTCATTCCGGTGCACAAATTCATCACCGTCGCGGCGCTGCTGACCGGCGCGGCCCAGTTCATCTTCCTCTTCAATTTGATCTGGAGCCGCTTCAAAGGCCCCATCGCTTCCGAAAATCCCTGGGAGGCGACTTCACTCGAATGGTCCACCACTTCGCCTCCGCCCTTTGACAATTTTGGTGGTCGCCACATGGTGGTGTACAACGGCCCCAACGAATACGGCGTCGAGAATAACGGCACGGACTTCGTCATGCAGACGTCGCCTGAAAAGGTTTCGGCGAGCTAAGCGCTAGCGAGAGTGACCAACAATGGCTACTACAACCTTACCTCCGGGCGCGGATATTACCCTTCACGATCACGGCTCGGGCGAACCGCCAGCACTTGCTCCCCGTCCGGCACGTATGACCCAGTCCGGATCGCCCTCCCAGAAATCCGAGACCGGCATGTGGGTGGCCGTTTCGGCCATCGGCATGTCCTTCGCGGCGTTCACCAGCGCGATGTTCGTGCGCCAGGATTCGTCCACGGATTGGCAGCATTTTCAGTTGCCGTACGTTCTGTACCTCAACACGCTGATTCTGATCGCCAGCAGCGTGACCTTGGAATTGTCGCGTCAATGCTTTGCCGCGATCCCCGATGCCGCGCGTCATGCAGCGGCCTCCGCCAAGGCTCTGCTCGCCAACGGAATCTACTGGTTGTATCTCACCGCGACTCTGGGCCTGATCTTTGTTCTCGGCCAGATCCTGGCTTGGCGCAACCTGGCGGCGCAGGGATTGTTTCTCGCGACCAATCCGAGTTCTTCCTTCTTCTATCTGTTTACGGCCCTGCACGCGGTGCATTTGCTGGGTGGGATGGGCGGCCTGTTTTACGTGCTGCGCAAGCTCATTCGCAACGGCGGTGTGGCGGAAACCAGCGGGCTCAGCGCGTTCTCCATTTACTGGCATTTTGTGGATTTGTTGTGGGTGTACCTGCTATTGCTGCTCGCGATCCGCATGTAGCTGGAAATTTGAGGAGGAGCTGTGAGCGAATCGGAAATGACGCTGCAAGCGGGCCACGCGGCCGCGCTCGAGCCGTCGCCATACGGCATACAGTCGAAAAAACTCACGATGTGGCTCTTTATTATTTCAGACGCCGTCACCTTCGGCGCGATTCTCTTCGGCTACGCTTATTTGCGAGCCGGAACCCCTGACTGGCCCACCCCGTTTCGATTTTCATCGGGCATTGTGAACGGCTTGGTCATGACGTTTGTGCTGCTGACGAGCAGCCTGACGATGCTGGCCGCCGTAGTTGCCGCGAAGCAAGGACGCAAATCCTCCTGCCTGCTTTGGATGAGCGCCACCATTGTGCTGGGCATTATTTTCGCCACGCTGCACCTGCGTGAATGGTTCCACATGTTCGCCGAGGGCTGGAGCCTCTCCAAAAATCCGCTGGGCGGCCCGGTACAGTTTGGTGCCACCTTTTTCAGCATCACCGGCCTGCACCTGATGCACGTAATTTCCGGCATCATCGCGCTCATTGTTATCGCCAGCGGTTACAACACTGACTGGTTGGACGCCGGCCACGTCGAGACTACCGGGCTGTACTGGCATTTCGTGGATTTGGTGTGGATGTTCGTATTTCCTCTGCTGTATTTGATGAACACGGCCCGCTGAAGCGGAGCCGCGGAACGAAAGGGAGGCGCCGCCGTGACGGATACGAAACCCCAACCCGGAATGAAAGAGTACATCACGATCTGGATTGGCTTGCTGTGCATCGTAGGCATCGAAACTTTTCTGACGACTCTGCAATTGTCCACTCATCGTCTGTTGGCGGCGTTGCTGGTGTTGTCCTTTATCGAAGCAGGAATCGCGCTGCTGTACTTCATGCACCTGAAGTACGAGAAGCCCAATCTGTTTTGGTCGCTCGTGCCGGCGGTGATTTTCGTGCTATTCATGATGAATCACCTCTGGCCAGACGCCTATCGCATGCTAAGTTTGCGGGTGCCGATTCAGTAGTTGCTCATCGCCGGAGCGCGGCTGTTCCGCGGTGGCTCGCTTTATTCGCGGGAATGAGCATTCTCGAAGGAGCGTGACTGCCATGGGTGGAACGAAACGAGGAATTGCCGGAATGTTGGCGCGAGCGGTCGCCGCGCTGCTCGTGCTAGCCAGTCCCGCGGCACTCTACGCGCAGAGTTGCGCGATGTGCTACCAGAGCGCGGCCGCTTCCGGTCCGCGTTCGATCCACGCCCTGAAACTGGGCATCCTGATTCTGATGTTTCCGCCGCTACTGATTACTGTCGGCATCATTTACGTGGCCTATCGAAAGCGCGACCAGTTCAACTAGAATTCCTAGCATCCGGCCTTACTTGGAAATCAGAGCGCTGTAAGCCTTCGCAACTTGCGCCGCGACGCGGGCGTTGTTCACCAGCAACGCAATATTTGTCTGCAGCGTCTGGCCGCGGCTGCCCTTCGCAAGGTAATCCAGCAGATAGGGCGTGACGGCCTTGCCACGAATCCCCGCTGCGGCCGCTGACTGCAGCGCCTGCGCGATCCAATCGTCCACTTCTTGCTGCGGCAGCGCCCTCGCTGACGGCGGCGGATTGCAGAACACAATTCCTGACGATAATCCCAGCTTCCAGTGCACCTGCATCAGGCGCGCTGCTTCGGCAGCCGTCTCCACACGGGATTGCAACCGAAGGCCGCTGTCCTCCACGTAGAAAGCTGGAAACTTGTTGGTGCGATAGCCCGCTACAGGCACGCCGAGCGTTTCCAGTATTTCCAGCGTGCGCGGCAGATCGAGAATGGCTTTCGCGCCGGCGCAAACGATGGCGACGGGCGTGCGCGCAATTTCCGGCAAGTCCGCCGAAATATCGAAGCTCAACTCCGCCCCGCGATGCACGCCTCCAATTCCTCCAGTCGCAAACGTACTGATGCCCGCCCGCGCTGCAATCAACATCGTTGCGGCCACCGTCGTGGCGCCGGTTTGCCGCCCAGCCAGTACGGCACCCAGATCTGCACGACTGACCTTGGCGATCCCATCAGTCGCCGCAAAAGTTGTGAGCTGCTCGGAGGAAAGCCCAATTACCAGGCGTCCTTCAATTACCGCAATCGTTGCAGGCACTGCGCCTTCTTCGCGCACGGCCGCTTCCATCGCGCGCGCCGTCTCCAGATTTTGCGGCCGCGGCAATCCGTGCGCGATCACCGTGGATTCCAGCGCCACCACGGGACGCCCGGCCCGCAACGCGGCAGCAACATCTTCGCGAACGAAAAGCGCGGTGTCCAAAAGTGCCTCCGAATCCTTTTGGTCTTACCACAAAACGCGGCGCAGCGCGAAGTTCGCGCGAAGAACTTTCGCCGGCGTGCTAGGATTTCGTCGCGATGCGCCACAAATCAATCCGCCAGCCCAGCATCCTCGTGCTGGGTGACATAAATGTGGACATTATGGGGCGCGTAAAAACCTGGCCGCAGCCCGGCGAAGATTGCCTCGCGCAAAAACTGGACGTTCGCTGCGGCGGAGTGGGTGCCAACTGCGCTTTCGGTTTGGCGCGTTGGGGCGTGGCGACGCGACTGGTCGGCTGCGTCGGACAGGACACTTTCGGCGATTATCTTCTCAAGGTGCTGCGCGAATGCAAGGTGGAAGTGCGCCACGTGCAGCGCACCGCCGCCGCGATCACCGGAATCTTTTACAGCAACGTGACGCCCGATGGCGAGCGCACATTTTTCGGCGGCCGCGGTGCGAATTCGTTGCTGCGAATGCCGCGCGGCACCGCCTCCGCGCTTACCAGCGGAGCATCCGCCGCACATCTGGCCGGCCACAGCTTCCTCGACCGCGGGGCGGCACACGCCGCAGCACGGCTGATCAAAGCCATCCACGCCAACCGAGGCTGGGTCTCGCTGGATGTGGGCATGGAGCCGAGCAAAGCAATTCCCCGGAAAATTTTGCAAATGGCCCGCAGCGTGGATATTCTGCTGGTCAGCCTGGACGAAGCCGCCGCGCTCACGGGCACGCGCGAACCTTTTCGAGCGTTCG
>Ga0209274_10001775_pt1 | contig 10874 bp, 9 predicted proteins | sample HubBroMetageREF1_FD_188343 | JGI IMG/M metagenome (GOLD analysis project Ga0209274, IMG submission 188343) | Reference soil microbial communities from the Hubbard Brook experimental Forest, New Hampshire, USA - Hubbard Brook CCASE Soil... | ecosystem: Environmental > Terrestrial > Soil >...
TGCCGAGCAGCGTGGGCTCATAGGCCAGAGTGATTGGCAAGCCGCGGCGCGCCGCGACAAATTCCTCGACGCGCTCGGCCAGGTGATGGGTGTTGACGAGCACGGCCTCCACGCCGGCACGCTCGCAGTCGCACAGCCAGAGTTCTAACAGAGGCACGCCATTGATGGGCACCAGACACTTAGGGGTGGTTTCGGTAATCGGCCGTAAACGGGTGCCGAGTCCCGCGGCCAGGATGATGGCTTTCATGATGGGGGCAAACTCAATATTAACAGCGGGGCGCGCGTAGCCCGCGGGCCGGCGATCTACCGGGATCGGCTAAACTGGGACAGCCCGAACGCCCCGAAACCGGCCAACGGTATGAACTGCAAGATGGCGAGGTAGTGATTGCGCCTCCGGCGCGGCCGCTCCATACTAAATTGCAGAAGCGGATCGAGCGCCTGCTCGAAGCCGCCGCCGGGGAGCTCGGCGTGGTTACGACGGAGTTCCCCTATCGCCCCGTTCCGAACCTGCAGTATTGGTTCGCGGACGTCGCCTACATCCCTCAGGCCGACTGGGACGCGCTCCCTCCGGACGTGTACCCGGTCTATGCGCCGCCTCTCATCGTGGAGGTTCTTTCTCCGTCGAATACCGCCGCCAAAGTAAACCGTCAGCGGATCGTCGCCCTTTCGGCGGGCACCCTCGAATTTTGGGTGGTGGATGCCGAGACACGCACCGTCCAAACGACGGATCTGGGCGGGTCGAGGGTGTATGCTTGCGGCGAAGCGGTGTCCTTGCGGATGTTTGGCAATGCGTCGAATCGGTGTGGATCGGATTTTTGGCTGAACCGCCTGGGCGTTGCGTTTGCGATAATAAGCACTAAGGAAACCAGCGCCGTGTCTACAGCAACGGTCGTACCTCTCAGCGAATATCTGGCGGCCAGCTACCGTCCCGACTGCGAATATCTGGATGGCGAGTTGTTGGAGCGAAACGTGGGCGAATGGGATCATAGCCGTTTGCAGATGCTGCTGAGCCAGTATCTCTTCAGTCGGGAGAAGCAATGGGGGATCATCGTGGTACCGGAACAGCGTGTTCAGGTCAAGCCGACCCGTTTCCGGGTGCCCGACATCCTGGTCCTGGCTGGTTCCGCTCCAGCCGGTCCGATCGTTCGGGAGCCTCCTTTCTTATGCATCGAGATCCTGTCCCCCAGTGATCGCATGGCGGAGATGCAGGAGCGCATCGACGACTACCTCAGCTTCGGGGTCCGCTGCGTTTGGCTGATTCATCCGCGGACGCGGCGCGCTTTTGTGTACACGTCACAAGGAGTTGTGGAAGTGAAAGACGGCGTTCTCCGCACGGATGACCCGGACATCTGCGTTCCCTTGGCCGATCTCGAGTAAAGCAGCCGGCCCGGAGCCGGACAGCCCGTAGGGTGCTTAACCGAACTGGGGATTGTGGGGCAGGCGTCCACGCCTGCAGCGGGTTTGTCTAGACCCGCGCACGGTCTACAACCATAACAGTCCGTGGGGGTCGCGGACGCGGAGCCGATGACGCCCGAGCAACTTCGCACCGCGCGCAGGGTACCGCGCACGAAAACCCTCCGCCGCGCATTGGCCCTGACCCAGGAAGAATTCGCGGCACGCTATCATATCCCGCTGGGTACGTTGCGCGACTGGGAGCAAGGACGCTGCGAACCCGACCAGCCGGCCCGTGCCTACCTCACCGTGATTGCTCACGATCCGGAAGGCGTAAAACACGCTCTCGCCGAGAAGCGTTTGTAAGTGAACTGGAACCGCGGTCGTTCCACCATGAAGCTAACCGCCACGTGAAACCCACCCTGGCGACCGTCGCCAGGAAGTTGCCCCGCATATCCGTCCGTTTTGCTAGTAAGACACGAGGGCAAAAGTCGGCCAATTTGGGCTGTTGGGCCGGTTCGTGAGCGGACACGAGTCGTGCTTTTACGTGACCCGGAAGGGCACGTTGCTCGAAAGCGTGCTACCGCCGGAAAGTGTCACCTGGACCGTGCCGGTGGTCGCGCCGACGGGCACGGTGGTGGAAATAGCCGTGCCGGTTGCGTTGACGGTGAACGTTGCGGCAGTTCCGTTAAACGTAACGCTTGCCGCGTCGATCAGATTGGTTCCCAGAATCTCGACCGCCGCCCCCACTTTGCCGGAGATAGGCAGTGCCTCGACAAATGGGCCGAAACCTACAGAGAGACTGAAGACCGTCTCGCTCGTGGTGCCATAGAGGTCTCCATTCGTGTACTGAACTAGCCCCGACGCGGGCTCGAAGCCGTCCGAGAATCCGCTTTGGCTGAACGTGTGCAATGTTGTCAGCCTGCCGTGGGGCGTAATCTTGAAGACAGTCCCGCAGCCGGTAGGGTCGCTCTCTATACCACATGTTTCGTCCCCTCCCGCCCACGTCGTGCCATAGAAGTCGCCATCCGTGGCCTGTATTAGCGGTCCCAGCGGGAGAGCGCCGTCGGTGCAAGCGCTTTGGGAGCAGAAGCTGTAAAGCGTCGCCAGCTTGCCATCTGCGGTGATCTTGAAGACCGTGCCGCAGGTAGCGCCATCGTAGCACTCCGCGTTGACCCCACCGGTGGGCGTTGTCCCGTAAAAGTCCCCATCAGTGGCCTGAACCAACGCGGACCCACCGCATGTTCTGCACAGCGTAGTAAGGTTACCGCTCGGGGTGATTTTGAAAATCGACGGGTAGCCTGCTGTTGTCCCATAGAAGTCCCCGTTTGTCGCCTGGACTAGCCCCGCGTAGGGCTGGAATCCGTCTGTGCATCCGCTTGGTGGACAGTTTGTATAGAAGCTATGTAGAGTCGTCAGCTTGCCGCTTGAAGTGATCTTGAAGACCGTCCCATAGGGGTCGATCCCGATGGAGGGCCCGCCGCCCTCACTCGTTGTCCCGTAGAAGTCTCCGTTGGTGCCCTGGACCAGCGGCGCGTAGGGAACCGCGCCGTCCGTGCAGCTACCGGTCACGACTTGGGAGCAGAAGCTATAAAGCGTCGTTAGCATGCCGCCGAGAGTGATCTTGAAGACCGTACCATAGCCGTTGGCCCCATATGAACTGGCCGTCCCGTATAAGTTGCCGTCGGTCGCCTGAATGAGCCCCCCGGTCGGGTATCCGCCGTCGGTGCACCCGTTTTGAGCGCAGAAGCTGTATAGTGTCGTCAGGGTGCCATTCGGGGTGATTTTGAAGATTGTCCCGCAGCCGGAGGGGCAGTTTTCGTTGGTGTTCCCGCCATAATCCGTTATTCCGTACAGGTTGCCGTCCGTGCCCTGGACCAGCGGGCACTGAAGATTGTTGCAGACGGGTAAGCTCGATAGCGTGGTGAAGACGATCTTGGTTGCAGGTATGACGCGCGGGCCGTTATCGGCGGCCAGCGTCGGCGGGGTAATCGCCATCGTTGCGCACAGCGCAATAACAGCACAGCGCGGCCGCCCCTGAAAGTTGCAATTACTCAACGTGTTAATGATTCGCCGCATTGAGGCACTCCTTCTGTGTGCGGGGCGAGTTCTAGCCCCAGCGTCCTCGCCAGTGTACCACCATCGATTGGCGAACCGATGCTTGGCCAAGTGCGAAATGAACCTGCCGCCGCTCCCAGCTTCCCATCGGCGATTAAGGAAACTTTGGCCTGGCGCAACCGCCGCCGCCGGCCATGCCCTCTTCGGTTCGCTCTCGGTCCCACCGCGCCACCCAACGCTGGCGCCTGGGCATCGGTACCATTACCCCCCTTGAAAACCCGCCACACCGGTTGGTTTCCCCCCTCAACCCGTGCTATCGTAACAAGATCGGTCTACTTTAATATGCAGCAGGAACCCCAGAAACACACCTCGGCGGATACCGTCATCCCCGAACCGCCGGCCAAGCCGGACGGCCCAGCCGGCTCGGAGGAACCCGAGCAGGTAATCCGGCCGGAAGACGAAGCCCTGGTCGTCGAACGATTGCGCGAATTGGGCTATATCGAGTAATTGCGCCGAAGCCCTTCAGGGTGCGGCGGCCGTTTAGATCCATGCAGGCAAAACCGAACATTATTTTGATCAGCGCGGATTCCCTGCGCGCTAACCACCTGGGGTGCTATGGCTATACGCTCCCCACCAGTCCGAATATAGACGCCTTCGCTTGCCAAGGAGCGCTTTTTGAAAAAGTGTTCGCTCCGGGCATTCCCACACAGCCTTCGCATACCACCATCTTTACCGGCCAGCATCGGTGACGCATGGCGTGGTGGCGCACGGCGGCAAGGCGAAACTGGGCCGGGGGACGCCGTTCCTGCCGGAGATTCTGCTGGAAAATGGCTATACCACCTGTGCGGTGGACACGCTTTTCCGGGAGCGCATCTGGTTCGGGCGCGGGTGGGAGTACATCATCGACCCGAGCCTGCACCATCTCTTTTACGCATCGGTCACCCAGGAAGAGCTGAACGACCGGGCCATACACTGGATGAAAACGGTTCCCAAGGGGCCCTTCTTCATGTTCATCCACTACTGGGATGTGCATTATCCCTACGTGCCGCCGGACCGCATGCGCGGCCTGTTTTACAAGGGCGGCAACCCCACCGATCCGGACAACCACGCACTGGATGAATGGTGGGACCATCCGGTCGGCGCTATGGCGCGCGACACCTGGCTGCGCACTTCGAACGGGCTGATCACCGATCCCAACTACGTCACCGCGCTTTATGATCGCGAACTCCGCTATCTGGACGAGGGCATCGCGGCGTTGAGCGATGCGCTGGAAAAGCAGGGGCTGTTCGAAGATACGATGGTCGTACTGCTGGCGGATCACGGCGAAAGCATGACCGATCACCGCATCTTCTACGACCATTACGGGTTGCACGATTGCTGCGTACAGGTGCCTACGATCATTCGCTGGCCGGCGGGCAATCTGAAGCCCGGCACCCGTTTCGCGCCCTTCCGGCAATTATTCGATATCGCGCCCACATTGCTCGAGGCAGCCGGCAGTGAACTTCCGGAGGATTTGGACGGCAAGAGTTTTCTACCTCAATTGACCGGCAAAGAAGAACCTTCGGGATACGACCAGGTGGTCGGATGCGAATCCACGTGGCAATCGAAGTATTATCTGCGCACGGACCGGTACAAATTCATTTTGGCGCGCTACCCCGATCTGTTGGGTAATCCGGACCGCGAGCTGTTCGACCTGGAAGCGGATCCGGGCGAGGATCACAACATCGCCGCGGATCAGCCGGAAGTGGTGGCCGAGTTGGAGGCGAAACTGGAAGCTTTCGTCGCCGGCAAAATGGAGGCTGCCGGCAGGACGGAAGATCCGGTTACGAAAGAAGGTCCGGTGGCGGTGGAGATCTGGGAACAACATCGAGGATAAAGACAATGGAGAATCAAGTGGCACCTGAAACGGATTTGAAGACGCTGGCGCAAGCCTATTTGGACGCGTTTCACGCCCGAGATCTGGATCGCTGTCTGGAGTTTTTCACCGACGACGCCACCGTGGATTTCAACAAAACCGTCTATACGGGCCGGCAGGGCTTGACCGACTGGCATAAGGACCGCTTCGCGGCGGAATTGAAAATGATCAAGATGAATTCCATGACCGTGGATGGCGATACCGTGGTCGTAGACGGAGCAGTGACCTCCAAGCGCCTGGCGGCCTGGAGACTCAAGGCCCTGAGCGGCCGCGTCACCATGAAGTTTGAAAACGGCAAGATCAAATACGGCAAGCTGGCGCCGCGCATGACGAACCCGTTCAACATGATGCGCGAAGATATGGGCGCCTAAGCGGGCGGCGGGTTTGCCACCCTAATTTGCTACGATTCGCCTCATGACGTTGCCCGAGTTCGCGTATACGGTCCTGCTGAAGCCGCGGCCGTTGCGGGCAATCGCCAACGCGACGCTTCGCGCGCTAACGCCCACGACGATTGAGCGTTATGGCGCCTGCATCCATCTGAACCCGCGGGATCCCGTGATATCCGGCGCGCTGGCGCTGGGAGTTTACGAAAAGCCCGAGACCCGGTTCTTTCTGAAGACAATTTCGCGTGGCGCGACGTTTTTGGACATCGGAGCCAATATCGGATATTACAGCGCCTTGGCTCTCACGCGCGTGGGACCGGCGGGCCGCGTGGTGGCGATCGAGCCGGACCCGGAGACTTTCGAATACTTGCAGCGAACAATCGGCGCCAACGGCAACGACCGCGCGAGCGTGATACGCAAGGGACTGGCCGACGAATCCGGCACGTTGCGGTTATACCGGAATTCGTCGAACCGTGGCGACAACCGCTTTTACGCGAACGACCTAGCCGACGGTCATGTGGAAGTCGAAGTGGCACGCGCCGACGATGTCTTGGCCAGTTTGGGAATCGGCAGGGTCGACTTCATCAAGATCGACGTACAAGGATTCGAGGGCAGAGTGTTTTACGGACTGGAGCGTACGATTCGGAACTCGAGTCCGCTGGTGATTCTGAGCGAGTTCTGGCCGTGGGGACTTCGGGAAGCGGGCAGCGATCCGTTCGAGGTTCTCAAGCGGCTGCAGGAATTCGGTCTGCAGTTGCATGAATTGGCAACCGACGGATCCACATTGCCGTTGAACGATCACGCCGGCTTCATTGCGCGCTACCCGGGCCGCAAGTACGCCAATATCGTTGCGAGACGCTGAAATAGCCTGAAGCTAGAAAGCCGGCAACGGGTCCGTGCGGCGGTACAAGGCAAATTCGTAGATGCAAGGCACCAGGACCCTTTCCTTTACCCAAGCCGGATATCGCCATTCGCGGACCAATTCGCCGCTCAGCGGTGGGTAATCGCCAACCGGATTCCAGGGCAGGCCCGCATTGCCGGATCCCCATAAGAAATACGCTACCTTTGGATCCAATGGCCGAAAAATGTTCGCGGCGTGGCGGCTGGGCGGCATAATGGGGTCCTGTGGCAGCATCATCAGCGCGTAAGACTCGTACACAGCGCGGTTGGGATAGTTGTAGGACTGCATGTGAGATATGAGCATGGGGCTGCCCGGCGGCAGAACCGCGGGCAATTCCGCCGCAAGTATCCGCTTCATATCGAACACCTGCGCGTATGTTACGGGAACATAGCTCACCGCGAAGTCCCAGACAAGGAACGCTATCAGCGCTGTGGTCCAAGCCAGCCGGGTCCACGGCACGACAAAGAACCGATCCGCCAAAAACGCCGCTCCATGTGTGACCAGAACGATAACCGGAACAAAGAATGGGATACAAAAGCGCGGATAGAAGACGCGCGTCTGCGCCACAACCACACAATAGTAAGTGGCCAGCGGGACAAATAGCACCCAGAACTCACGGCCGCGCCCATTGCGAAAAAGAGCAAACACTCCCGCCAGCGCCAAGCCGGCTGCAGGAACAGTAAACACCCTTACCAACCAATGCAGGGTGATCCCAAACATCTGCACTTCGCCGGCCGGAGTACGCGGGATATCGGTCGGCGCTTTGCCTGCAAGCACGTACTGGAGGTGGTACCACCAGCGCACGGGATGCGGCAGAATAGCGACTACAGCAAAAAACATCGCTAGCCAGAAGGCAAAAAAAGCAGCGTTGCGCAGGCGGCCGAGAAACGAAGGAGCCTGGCCCGAGGGGCACAGCAGGATCAGCAATCCGGCGCCGATCGCCAAACCCGACGCCTGATCCTTGGAACCCACCGCACACGCCGCGGCGGCCGCGGCAGGGAGCAACGAAGCGCGGAAGGCTTTGTCGTGAAAGAAGTGACCCCACAGAAAGAATAGGCTGACGGCCCACCAGAAGTTATACGGTATATCCAAATTGCCCACGCGGCAGTAATAGATGAAGACGCCGTTTAGGGCGGCCATCATGATACCGACCCACGCCCAGTTCTTGGAATCGACGAGGCGCAGCCCGATGTATAGGATGCCCAATCCCATGCACGTCGAGACCAGGTTACTCAGCAGGATCAAAGAGGAAAAGAAAGCCGACACATCCCGCAATCCGTACGGCCAAACCGAACTCACGTGCGATACGCCGCCGAGCACCCAGTATCCGGCCATGGCAGCCGCGTACACTGGAAGGAGCAGCAATTGGTGGAAAGCCGGATAAATCGTGTCAAGTTGCGGTTTCCCATACTCGGCGAAGAATAGCAGCGGGCCCAGTGGAACAGGCGCATCGACCTGTGGAGTAACTGCACTCGGCAGCCCCCAAAACAGCCCTGGCACGATCAAGAGAAACGTAATCCCAAGCAGCCAGCGTGGCGATGCAAAACGCATGGACGTTAGGATAACATGGGGCTTAAAGCCGCCTGGGACAGACCAGGAGGCCTGTGCTACCGAACATGCGCGACCCTTCAAACGCGATCGTCGAGGCGAACGAGCCTTCCGCAGACCAAGGTGAAGCGCGCCCTCTGGAAGTTTCCATTATCGTTCCGACATTCAACGAGCGCGAGAACGTGATAGCGCTATTGCAGCGGCTTCAGACCGTATTGAACGGTACCGTCTTCGAGGTCGTCTTCGTGGACGACGACTCTCCGGACGGCACGGCGGAGCTGATCCGGCAGGTCGCGCGCACAGCGCCGCGCGTGCGGGTTATCCAGCGAATTGGCCGGCGCGGCCTGGCCTCGGCTGGATTGGAGGGGATGTTGAGCAGCAGCGCGCCCTGTATCGCGATCATGGACGCCGACCTGCAACACGACGAGTCCATTCTGCCGATCATGCTCGAAAAGATTCGGAGCGGAATGTACGATCTGGTGGTGGGCAGCCGGAACGTCCAGGGCGGTGGGATGGGGACGTTCGCGCCCGAGCGGGTAGCCCTGAGCCAGTTGGGCCGTTGGGTGAGCAAGCTCATCAGCCGCCACGAGTTGAGCGATCCCATGAGCGGGTATTTCATGCTTACGCGGGATTTCTTCGACGAGGTCATGCGGCGCACCACCGGCGTAGGGTTCAAGATCCTGCTGGACCTGGTGGCTTCCTCGCCCCGGCCCGTGCGCGTGGCCGAGGTGCCGTATGTCTTCCGTACGCGCCAGCACGGGGAGAGCAAGCTGGATATCAACGTGGGGGTCGAGTACCTTTATTTGGTTTCCGACAAGCTGGTGGGCCGCTGGCTGCCCATCCGTTTCGTGGTGTTTTGCCTGGTGGGGTTAGGCGGCGTAGCCGTATATCTGGGCGCGCTTTGGGCGCTCTACCGCGGGCTCGGTTATTCATTCTCCGCGGCCCTCATCGCGGCGATCCTACTCGCCATGGTCGGAAACTTCGCGCTGAACAACATGCTCACCTACCGCGACCGGCGCCGCCGCGGAGGAAGATTCGTGACCGGTTTGCTATTGTTCTGCGCCGCCTGTTCGGTAGGGAGTTTGAGTAACTACGCCGTGGCCAAGTTCCTAGTGGCCAGCGGTATCTGGTGGCCCATTGCCAGCCTGTGCGGCCTGGCCATCGCATCGGTATGGAACTTCGGGGCCACCGGCATCGTAATCTGGGGCGCTCCGCAACGTACAACGCGCCCCGGCTCCCTGAATTCCGGCCGCAACGCCAGCACCTGATAGTTATTCTGGTCGTAGATCACCCGATACTGGGCTAACCTTTCTTCCAGCTTGGCGAACTCCGCCGGATTCTTCAAGCGCACCGTATCGAACCTCCCTTGATAGATCTCCTCGACGAAGATATAGTCGGCGCGCTTCCCCGTTTCCAGACCCAGCAAGTGGTCGTCCACGAAATTGTCTTGAAAGCCTATGGTAAATCCCAGCTCGTGACTTCCCATAACCAGGTCGCCCTGCTGGATTCTGGCGCGCAAGAAATCCACCGCCGGAAGATACTCCCGGCGGTACGGATCGCGCCGGATGCGGTAGGCCACGCCGCCCACCTGGATGACGAACATACCTGCCAGGCCCAAGGCTATCAACGGACGTGTACGGGCCAGATTCTGCCAGCACCAACGGGCAAAAACCACTACCACCGCGGTGAAAGGATAGACTAAATAGATGAAATAGTAGGCAGCCTTGGTGCCTTCCAAGAACGTATAAAACAAAAAGTAAATGCCGATTAGTCCGAGCAGAAAGCGGCTGGCGCTTTGGCGGCGAAGGGCGGGAATGGCGAGCAGTCCGGCGATGCCGGCCGCATACGCGACGAAAATAAGGGCCTTCAGGAAGTGCGGCCCGTAGCTGCCCGGAGAATGCCCGGCAAGGCCCATATTCGTGAGATAACGCTTTACCAGCTCATTCCGCACAGCCATCCAAGGCGCAGTCAGGATCCCGGCGCGCGTCCCGAGTTGATAACCGTACTGGGATACAAAGGCACTCGGGTCTTTGGCGATGTACGCGCCCCAACCGAGCGCGCCGGCGGCGTAAGGAATGGCGGCGATCGCTACATGAGGGGGGCGGATGCGGCGGAGATCGAAATAGAGCGCCATCCAGAGCACACCCAGAAAAGAAAGCATGCCGCCATTCGGGTGGGTGAGGCCACTGGCGACCACCAGGGTTTGGCTGAGCAGAATCGCCAGACGCAGATTCTTCTCTCGCCAATGCAGGTATGCGGCAAACGCCCCAGCCTGAAAGGCGAAGGCCATGGCATCCGGGCGGCCCGTACCCACGTCGGTCTGGTTGATATAATCGCACGCCATCAAGGCCATGAACAGCAACGCACCCACACCGTCTTCGGTCAGGCGGCGGAAAAACAGCGTCCAAGCGAGCAATCCAAGCAGTCCGCACAGAATCGACAGCGCGCGCATACGCGCCAGACTGAAACTGAATAGCCGGTACCAGATGGCCTGGGCCACCGGGTAAATCGGCATGATCCAGTAGGTATAACGGTCGATATCCTTGAGCCCGGCCTCCACATAGCAGGGCGTGCCCATGTATCCCCGGAATGCCAACGACCACGCCGGCGCGCCGTGCCAGCCTTCGTCAACCCAGGGACGTAAGGCATGCGCGGTGCCTGCACTAAGTGCGATATA
>Ga0209274_10001776_pt1 | contig 10869 bp, 10 predicted proteins | sample HubBroMetageREF1_FD_188343 | JGI IMG/M metagenome (GOLD analysis project Ga0209274, IMG submission 188343) | Reference soil microbial communities from the Hubbard Brook experimental Forest, New Hampshire, USA - Hubbard Brook CCASE Soil... | ecosystem: Environmental > Terrestrial > Soil >...
AGCGGGAGGGGGCCGTGCAGAACGCGCTCGCGGACTTGGGCTATCCGGCGCCGCGGGTTTTTGTCGCCGAGGCGCGCATCGAGCCATTGGGCGGTCCTTTTCTGATCATGCAACGCGTCGCTGGGCGCCCGCTCGGGTCGGAATTTGAAGGCCTGAGCATCAAGGGCTTCGGGCAGGCAGTGGATATGGTTCGGCAGATCCCGCGCGTTCGCCGCGAGATGATCCGGCTATGGGACGAGGCGCAGACGCGTTTGCATGCTCAACCGGTCCGCGATTTCATCGATCGGGTAACGAAGGCCGGCATCTCTGGCGAGAATTTTACCTTCGACGCTTATTTCGCCAGCCAGCGCGCTTCGGTTGAGGAATTTGGTCTCAACGGACTTCGTCCAGTCGTTGATTGGCTCAATGGACATCGCCCGCCGCCACAAAATCCAGTGATCAGTCACGGCGATTTTCAGCCATTGAACGTTCTTGCTGACGATGGACATCTGACGGGCGTGATCGACTGGGTGAAAACGACGATCGCCGATCCGGCCTTCGACTACGGAGCGGCGATGGCTATCCTTGCGACCGTGCCGATTCACGTTCCTGCCATAATCAGTCGTGGCATGCGCGCATTCATGAACAATCTGGCGCGAACCCATTCGAGTCGCTGTCGATCTATGCCGGACAGCGACGACGCTCTACGGTACTACCAGGTTTTCAATTGCCTGGTTCAGTTGGTTACGGTCGGCAGAAACCGCGCGCAGCAAAAAACGGCGCACGGCGTTTATGATTCACCTGTCGGGGTCGCGAATCTGACCGCGCACGTACATCTGTTGGCGGGCGTCAAAATCAGCTGAGGACTCAACGATGGGTTTCACGCGGTGCCCCTGCACCCGCGTCAATGTCGCGGCGCCCCCGACGCCATACCTACCGCGCGCAGGATGTCCGTCTTCGTGACGATTCCCTGCAGAGCGCCGGCGTCGTCCACCACCAGCAGCATTTGCGTACCGCGCTCGCGGACCAGCAGGCGCAGAGCCTCGCTGAGGTCGGAGTCTTCCGTCACGCGGGTTGCGTCGCGGTCCATCATTTCGTGGACGGTAGTTTGGTTCCACTGCTCGGGTGCGACGCGGCTAAGATCGGATACGGAAATCGTGCCGACGACTTTGTCGCCTTCATACACCGGGAAGATCGTGTGGCGATGATGCGCCGCGACGCTTTCTGCGAATTCGCTAATCGTCGACCTGGCTTGCACGAAGACTACGCGGCGCTCGATTACCTCGCCCACCGTCATGCCTGACAACTCCGCGAGCTTGGCGGTTTCGTGCAGGTGCTGATCGCCGGAGACTGACGCCTCCCCCGAAATTGCATACGCGACCGCGGCGCCGATGAGGCTCGGGATGATGTACGAATGGCCGCCGGTCGTTTCCGCGACGAAGACCACCGCAGTGAGCGGGGCTTTGTAGCCGGCCGCGATGAACGCCGCCATCCCGACTGCCGCGTACAGATCGTGGGTCGGCGCGTGAACGACCGATTGCGCGTAGGCGTTGCCTATAGCTCCTCCGACCAGCAGCAGCGGCACGAACATCGCGCTGACTCCTCCCGAGCCGAGCGTGAAAATCGTCGCGAGCAGCTTCAACGCGACAAATACGAGCAGCACTTCGGTCGGAATCGGATGCCTGAGGACGTAGCGCACAGCCTCGTAGTTCGGGCCGATCGGAATCAGCGGCCCGTCGTAAATCGTCACGAACGCGAGGCCGCAAAGCGCGGTGCCGAGTCCGCCGATCGTGAGCTTCAGCCAATGCGGTATCGGGCTGGCTATGGAAAATCTGCGCACCCGGCGAAAAGTGATATCGAAGACGATTGCGATGAGGCCGATTCCCGCGCCCAGCAGCGCCGACCACCAGATGTCTTCCGCCCGGAAGCTGGTGCTGCCCGCGAAACCGAACAGCGGCTCCGCGCCGACAATCGACACCAGCGTCGCGTACGCCACCACCGAGGCGATCAGCGACGGTAGCAGCGCTTCGTGCGCGAGGTCGTCCTTGTACGGCATCTCGAGTGCGAACACGATGCCGGTGAGCGGTGCGCGGAAGACCGCCGACATCCCGGCCGCCGCGCCGCTGATCAACATGATGCGCCGGTCGCGCGCCTGGAGGCCGAAACGCCGCAGCCGTGTCCATAGCCACGATCCGATCGCGCCGCCGCCGTAGATACTCGGTCCCTCGAGCGCCGCGCTGCCGCCCGAGCCGACGGTGGTCACGGCGGCGATCAGCTTCCACCAGAACGGGCCGATGTCGATGTCGCCCTGATGCTCGTGGTAGGAGCGGACAATCTCTTCAGTCGAGTGCTCGTCGGGATCCGGCGTACAAAACTGCATTATCAGGCCCGTCACAAAGAACCCGGCGACGAGCCCGACCACGATTGCCCAATGATGCGCAAGATAGTAGTGAAGTAGTACCGCCCAAATGACATTGAGCACCAGTACGGCGATGCCGGTTATGATGAGGCCGGTGAGGATACCGATGACAGGCGCGACGAGGAGCCATTTCCGGGTGTCACGCGAGTACGTTGCCGTCAGGTCTTCACTGACCAGGGCGGTGTACTTTTGCAGTAGTGGATGCCTGAGGAATCTCGAATCCCGGACATGCGCCAAAATTCCCAACGCTGCGATCCTTTCTCTCCCCACAATCGGGTCGACCCGTCATCTCGCCTTAATAGTGTCTAGCACTATGTCTCGGGGTGGCACAGGCGCAGCAACGCATGTAGCAGAAATGCCACAGGCAAATCGTTGCGGGACATTGACTGAATCCGGGATTCGCGAGTCTGTGCTGAGTGGAACCGACATTCAACGTCCAAATCCGGGATTTGCGGCTAATCGGGGGTTTCAGTCGCCTTCGCAATATCATACGTCAGCTAGGCGCATGGTTCCTCGTCATGCCATTATTCTGACCAGCACGCCAAAGAAATGGCACGGCAATTGGATCATCGATAGAGATTTCACCCGGTTTCGTCGAGACGACCTTAGTTGACCAAATTATGAAATCCGTGGGACCCGGATTTCATCAGGCGATGGGGGAGTATGAACGAACAAGATAAAGAAAAAGATCAAGACAAAGAACTCAGTGTGCTGAGTCCTGCGGTCAGGATTTTTCTCGTTGAAGACAATCCGGACCATGTTTTTATTGCGCTCACCGTAGTGAGGCAGGTGCTCGGCGACGATATCGAATTGGTGCATGCGGCGAACGCGGACGAGGCGTTGCTCATGATTGCGCAATTTACCGAGCACGACCGCCCGGACCTGTTCCTGGTGGACCTACGCCTGCCCGACAATGGCGGCTTCTCCGTCTTGCAGGCGGCCAAGGCGAACGAGGCACTTACGGCGGTGCCGATGTTCGTGATCACAAGCTCGCTTTACGACCGCGATATCGCGGAAAGCTATCAACTCGGCGCGTCCGCCGTTCTATGCAAGCCGCTCTCGCGCGCCAAGCTGCGCGACGAGCTGGTACGCGTCGGGGCGCTGCCGCTGTCCCAGCGGCCGGACGACCCGGCGTATCGCCACTAGCTTAAGATTAATCGCATACTGATGCGGGCCGTGAGTTGTACGACTCACGGCCCGTTCGCTTTGCAGGCTTGACCCTCGCGCCTGCAAATAGGATTCTCGCTTCGTTCCGCCCGCCAACGGCGCGGACAGCATTGCGGCGAAAATCGTCGCACAGGAGTTGCCGTGAAACCCTACACATTTGAAAAGAGCGACGCGCTGATGGAGCGCGCGAAGAAAGTTGTTCCCGGCGGAATTTACGGACATCAGACGCCGATGGTGCTCACCAGAGGCGCCTACCCGTCGTTCTTCGCGCGCGGCGAAGGCTCCCACGTGTGGGACGTCGATGGCAACGAGTACATCGACTACATGTGCTCGTACGGCCCGATCGTGCTCGGCCATCGCCATCCCAAGGTCGAAGAGGCTGCGCGCCGCCAGATGGAGCTCGGCAACTGCTTCAATGCGCCCGGGCCCGTGTGGGTCGAGCTCGCGGAGCATCTCGTGTCGATCACGCCGTTCGCCGACTGGACGGTGTTCGCGAAAAACGGTTCCGACGTTTGCACCTGGGCCACGGAGGTCGCGCGTCAGGCGACCGGGCGGCCGAAGATCGCGATGTGCTCGGGCGCCTACCACGGCACTCATGCGTGGTGCACGCCGCTGCCCAACGGTGTGACGCCTGAAGACCGCGCGAACGTGGTTTATTTTCGATTTAACGATCTCGAGAGTCTGCGGCGGACCGTCGAGGAAAACAGCGGCAAGATCGCGGGCGTGATCGTATCGCCGTTCAAGCATGACGCCGGTCACGACTCGGAGCTGCCGGTCGAAGGATTTCTGTCGGGCGTGCGCAAGATTTGCGACGACAATGGCATGGTCCTGATTCTCGACGACGTTCGCGCCGGCTTTCGCCTGCACATGGGCGGCTCGGGCGAGCTGTTCGGAGTACGCCCGGACCTCACGACCTACTGCAAGGCGATCGCCAACGGCTATCCGCTCGCTGCGTGCCTCGGGCGCGACAGCCTGAAGCAGGCGGCGCAGGAAGTGTTCTTCACGGGGTCGTACTTCACCAGCGCGGTGCCGATGGCGGCGAGTCTGGCGAATCTCAAGGAGCTTCAGGCGAGCGGCGCGATCGAGCGGATGCGCGCGAGCGGCGAGAAGCTGCGCGCGGGTCTGCTCGCGCAGGCGCGTAGCGCCGGAATCGAGGTGACCTACTCGGGACCGCCGGCGCTCCCGTACATGACGTTCAAAGCCGACGCGGGCCATTTTGATCGCGCCAAGGTTTTCGCCGGCGCTTGCTCGCGCGCCGGAGTGTACTTCGCGCCGCGCCACAACTGGTTCATCTCGGCCGCACACACCGATCGCGACCTCGAGCAGACCCTGAACGTCACCGAGCAGGCATTCGCAGAAGTGCGCAAACAGTTCGGCGCGTAGCTACGGCGCTACTCGGCGCTGAGGAATCGATAGACCAGTTTCTGAAAATGCTGGATGCCGCGTTCGCGCGACAGCATCAGCTTGCCATGTTCGATCGCGCCCGAGCGCAGGCCGCGCTGCACCGATTCGCATAAAACGATATCCTCGCGCGTCACCAGGTCGCTGAATTCCACGTCGCTGCGAATCTGCGCTTCGGTCGGATCGCCGTTGAAAAAGTAGTCGACGACTTGCCGCGAATGTCCCGCATCGATCGGCACGACCGATATCGCCTGAAGGTTCGGCGGATTTCCATAAAGCGAGAACAATACGTTCGGCCACAGCGTCGCGTAGGTGACGCCGTCGCCGGGCGCTCCCACAAGCGGGCCGTAGTAGGTCGAGAAATATTCGTGATCGGTCTCGACGCGGTAGGTGTTGGTGTCGATCACCTCAGAAAATTTCGGATGCGCGATCGGGCAGTGGTAGCATTCGTTGAAATTTTCGACGACGATTTTCCAGTTCGATGCGATTTCGTAAATGTCGCGCCGCAGCATCCGCATCTGCGCGAAATCGATTCCCGCGCGCTCGAAGATAGTCGGTAATTCGCGGATCACGTCGCGCAACGGACTAGCTGCCGGAGACGGGTTCACGAAAATCAGCGGCCCCCACGTCTCGACCGCGAACGGTGCGAGCGAAAGCGTTTCCTTCGCGAACTCGCGCTGCTCATTTTCGCGCGGCGCGGTGCGCAATGTGCCGTCGAGGTTGTACGTCCAGCCGTGATAGTGGCACTGCAGGGTTTTGCGATTGCCGGCGCATTCGAGCACGACCTCGCTCCCGCGATGACGGCATACGTTGGCGAACGCGCGAATCTCCCCGCCAGCATCGCGAACGATCACAACCGGCTTATCGCCGAGAACCGTCGTGAAAAAATCGCCGGTGCTCGCCACCTGCCCGGTATGTCCGACGTACTGCCACGCGCGATGGAAGATGCGCTCCTTCTCAGCCTGAAAGACGTCGGGCTCAACGTACCATCGCGCCGGCAGCGTGTCCCCGCGCTCAAGCGCACTCGCGAGTGAAGAGTCGGCGTAAAGAGTTGAAGCCATAACTTCGCTAGAAGACGCTTCTTATAACGCCGCCGTCAACCCGTAGAGCCGCGCCGGTGGTGGTGGACGCCAGCGGACTGGCGATGTAAGCCACGAAATAGGCGACCTCCTCGGGCAAGGCGAAACGCTTGATGAGCGAGGTTGGACGATTCTTTTCGAAGAACTCCTTCTCGAACTGCTCGAACGACTTTCCTTCGGCCTTTGCCAGTGTGTCGACGAACTCATCCACCCCGCGAGATTTTGTGGGGCCTACCAGGAAGGCGTTGACGGTAATGCCGGTCCCGGCGACCGCTTCGGCCAGGCCCCGTGAGACAGCGAGTTGGGCGGTTTTGGTCGTGCCGTAGTGGATCATTTCAGGCGGACTTTGCACGGCACTTTCGCTGGAGATGAAAATAATGCGGCCCCAGTTCGATCGCTTCATTGCCGGCAAATAAAGGCGGGCGAGCCGTACCCCGCTCACGACATTAACGTCAAAGAATCTGATCCAATCTTCATCGGAGATCTCTTCGAATGTTTTGGGTTCGAAGATACCGAGATTGTTAACCAGAACTTCCACGCCGGGATGCTGTCGGGCGAGATCGTTCGCAATAGCCGCCTTGCTGAGGTCGCCGGCGAAACCTTGAACGTCACCGCCGGTCGTCGATCGAACTTTTGCGACGACCTCATCGACCGATGCCTGTGCGCGGCCATTCAAGATCACGCGGGCGCCTTCGCGTGCGAGCGTCGTTGCAATAGCCAGACCGATGCCGGCCGTGCTGCCGCTAACCAGTGCGAGTTTGCCCTTCAGTTGAAGATCCATGGGGCTCTCATCTCAATGAATTGGTACGCGAACAGCAAGGACCTCAGCATATCTACTCCTGAATCGCCAGGCAGCCTTCCTTGACCAGTTCCTGCAACTGACGCGTTCCGTCGAGACGCAGGACGCGACACGGCAGCTTCGCCAGCCATGCCTGATGCCGTGCCAGATTGCGGCCCTCTTGAGTACCGTCATCGTAATGGGACGCCCATTCGATGAATTTTTCCGCTTGCTGATGCATCGAACCGCCCGGCGCAATCGCGTCGTCGCCGAAGCGCTGAGCCTCGCGCGCACGCAAGCGCTCGATGCGAATTGCTGTCGGTACGTACAAGAACACCACCAAATCAAAAAGTGGGATAATCGGATCGCCCCATCCGTCGAGCGATCCGCTGAGCACCCAATCCGGCGTGTCGAGGAACACTTCGCCCATCAGCCGGAGCCGATCGGCGACCTCGCGCATTTCGCGGTAGGGCGGCGTGGTTGCCCGCCAGAAATAGTCATCAGTATCATGATGCGAGATAGCCAACGCCGCGGCCATTGCGCGTCCCAGGCTCGTCACACCGGAGCCGGAAGCTCCCGTGATGTGGATGCGGTGGGTCGTCATCTAGCCGCTCTTCAGATTGCGCAGAACGTCGAGGCGGAGATTCAGCTTTTCACCGAGCCATAGCGCGTTGACCGCGTGATCTGTGTAAGCGTCGGTGGTCTCGGGATGCACCAGGATATTCAGGCCGGCGCGATTCAGCATCAGCCATGGGACGATTCTGGCGAATTCTTCCGGATCGAATTTCACTTGGTACATCGATTGCGGATGCGGACCTACGGGCGCGTCACGCCATCGGCCCATCTCGACTTTGAAGCTGCGCTCGATTGCGTCGCGGATCCGCGCGGCAGTCTCCCGCGATGCATCGTCGTAGTAGATGTGCGCGTGGTAGCAACTTATGATCGCAGTATCGATCGCGTCCGGCATCGTGATGACTCCGACAACTCAGTCTCCTATAGCGCAGGAGCTTGGGGTAAACGACCTCATTGCGTCGCATGCCCGAGGCTGGCGCGGGCGCCTGGCTGGCTGCAAGGAATACGCAGTCGCGGTGACCGAGTCGGCTGGACTTATCGCGAGCCCGGTCTTTTGGGGAGCAAAGGTACGCCGCGGCAATGGTCATTCGGTGCTGGTGATTCCGGGTTACAGCGCCGGGGACGCTGACCTCGTGGCGATGCGTAACTGGCTCAGGCGGATGGGCTATTGGGCGATGAAATCAGGGCTCGATTTCAATCCGGGATGGTCGGACGAAATCGTCGAAGAACTGGGCCGACTTGCGGAGGACGAATTGCGCAATAGCGGCCGTCGAGTGACGTTGATCGGTCACAGCCTCGGCGGGCTGCAAGCGCGGTCCGTGGCGCAGCGCAGGCCGCATGCCGTGCGACGCCTGATCATGCTGGGAGCGCCGCTTCGGTTTGCCGGCGGGACGATACCACCTGAAGTCGAGGTCACATCGATTTACGTCTCCGCGGATCTCCCATACGAGCCGAGGGCTCGCGAGAGCCATGCGGAGAATATTCAGGTGCGAGGTTCTCACGGCGGGCTCGCGGTCAATCGGCGAGTATATGCTCTGCTGGCCGATCAACTGCGCAGGCCTGGTTCGCCGACGTGAGAACCTGACTACATCCGTTCCAGCACTATCACCGGGATCTGACGCGTCGTGTTCTTCTGATACTCGTTGAAGGTGGGCATCACCTTGGCCTGCGCGTCGAACAGGCGCTGGCGCTCGGGGTCCTTGGTGATAGTAGCCTTGGCCTGGAATTTTTCCTTTCCGATCTCGATCGTCGTCGTCGGATGCGCCTTCAGATTGTGGAACCACGCCGGATTCGTCGGAAAGCCGCCCTTCGACGCGATTATCACGATTCGATCGCCGTCCTTCGTGTACACCAACGGAGTGGTGAAGGGACGGCCGCTTTTCGCGCCGGTCGTCGTCAGCAGTAGCAGGGGCGCATTGACGAACGGGCCGCTGATGGCCTTGCCGCCGTTTTCGCGGAATTCCTTGATCAGGCCCTGGTTGAATTGTTGCATCGCTTTTTCGTTGAACTCAGGCATGGTGTGACTCCTTTTGTTTTGCAGTTAAGCAGGGTGGTTGATGCGAGCCAACCTAACCCCTAATCCCCTTCCCGAGCGGGAAGGGGAACCGGATGAGAAACTCAAATCTCTGGCCATTTGTTGTTCCACGGGCGCGCTTGTTCGTACGCATAGGACGCCTGCAGCACCAAGTCTTCGCGATGACGCTCGGCGACGATTTGCAATCCGCATGGCAGGCCCGAGTCAGTGAGGCCCGCGCGCACCGACGCGCCGGGATGGCCGCTCATGTTGAACGGATAGGTGAAGACCACGGCGTCGAGCGGATGCTTGAGCGGCTGGCCGTTGATCTCGGCCGGCATCGGGCCCTTCGCCGGAAAAGCTTCGGTCGGCAGCACCGGGCATAGCAGCAGGTCGAAGCGCTCGAACACGCGCTGGCACCAATCGTTGAACTCGCGCCGTCGCCGATACGCGGCGCCCATGTGCTTCCACGTGACGCGCACGGCGGCATCGGTGCCGCTGGCGAACGCGCGCCCGAAGTCATCGTGTTGCTTCTCGAGCATCTCGTGCAGCATCGCGTAGCCCTGTCCCGCCCCCACCTGCATCCACGCGCGCCCGGTGTCGGGCACGGGAGTGTCGATCGTCGTCACCTCGTGGCCGAGGTCCTTGAAGACGGCGGCGGCTTTGGCGATTTCGCGCGCAACGTCGGTCTGCACGAGCTGCCCGAAGTCAGGATGAAACGCGATCCGCAGTTTCTTCGGCAGCCCCTCGAGGATCGCGGCGTAAGAAATTCCCGGATGCGGCAGCGAATCGGGATCTGCCGCGTGATAACCGACGACCGCGTCCATGAACAGGGCGGCGTCGCGCACGGTGCGCACGATCGGACCGTGCACACTGGTATCGTTCCATTGTTGCATCCCGAGCGTCGGGTCGTTGGGAATCCTGCCGTAGGTCGGCTTCAACCCGTAGCATCCGGTGTAGCACGCGGGGATTCGCACCGAGCCGCCGCCGTCGGATCCGGTCGAAATCGGCACGACGCCGCCCGCGATCGCCGCTGAAGTGCCGCCCGACGATCCGCCGGGCGTGCGCTCGAGATTCCACGGATTGCGCGTCGGCCCGAACAGCAGATTCTTGGTGAACGCGGTGTAGCCGAACTCAGGCGCGTTGGTCTTGCCGATCACGATCGCGCCAGCCAGTTTCAGCCGCGCGACCTGGATCGAATCCTTGCTGGCCACGTTGTCCTTGAACGGCTTCGATCCATGCGAAGTCACCAGCCCAACCGTATCCTCGAGGTCCTTGACGCCGAGCGGCAACCCGGCGAGCGTGCCGATTTTTTCGCCGCGCGCGATCTTTTCATCCAGCGCGCGCGCCTCCGCCATCGCCGCGTCAGCCCGCAGCGCAACAAACGCGTTGAGCTTGGGATTGGTCTGCTCGATGCGCCGGATCGTCACGTCCATCAATTCGCTCGGCTTGAGCTCGCGCTTGCGAATCATCGCAGCAAGTTCGTGCGCCGGCTTCCAATACAGTTCGCTCATCGCGGACACCTCCATGACCGGACGGATACTGTGGCGATGTTTACTACGATGAGCCCCTTAGTATAAAGCGTAGCGGGGCGTTGATCCTCCGGGATCGAGCGCCGATTAATTTTCCGCAAGGAGCATTGCTTCGTGGAAAAAATGCGTTTCACGCGAATGGACGAGGGCAGCGACGAGGATTTTCAAATCCTGAAGCGCGTCCATGAGAAGACTCTCACCGAATTGCCGAACCTCCTGATCGCGATGGTCAACGACCTCTCCGCCGATCAGTCCTATAACCTCAACCGCCGCGGGCACAGCCTTCAGGCGGCGACGCGTGCGTTGCGTGACGGCGCGAGCGAAGAATTGATCGTCGTCGCGCTGTTCCATGACGTCGGCGAGGCGCTCGGCCCGATGAATCACGGCGAGATCGCGGCTTCGATCCTCCGTCCGTTCGTTTCCGACGA
>Ga0209274_10001777_pt1 | contig 10866 bp, 11 predicted proteins | sample HubBroMetageREF1_FD_188343 | JGI IMG/M metagenome (GOLD analysis project Ga0209274, IMG submission 188343) | Reference soil microbial communities from the Hubbard Brook experimental Forest, New Hampshire, USA - Hubbard Brook CCASE Soil... | ecosystem: Environmental > Terrestrial > Soil >...
TCCTCACGAATACGAGCTCTTTTACCAACACCTGCAAGAGCTTTCCGGCTCGGCCCAGCCTGGAGACGGCGCTTCCTTAAAGGAATTGAGACCGAACTTCTCGATGATGGAAAAGAAGTTGGCGGAGGAACTGGGCGGAACACCGGAAGATCACAGACGGCTGGGACTGGCGCTGTGGGCATTGGCGCACGGAACGGCGGCGCTCCTGCTGTTGCGGGCAGTTCCACCGGGACAAGAGGCAACTCTGCGATCGGGTTTCACGGCAGCGGTGGGGACGCTGCTGCGCTGCGCATCGCCCGGCAGTTCCTCGGTTCGGAAGTCGAAGTAAATTCCTTCGGGCGGGCTCCGGTGGGACGGGCGAGGGCGCCCGTCTCTCCGCCGGCAAACTCCGCAGGCGCTGCGGCACCGAAGATCTACCCGATCTGTCCCAGGATGGCGCGTGCTTCGGCCGCCGGGTCCAAAGCTTCGGTGATGGGGCGGCCTACCACGATGTGCGAGGCTCCGGCGGACATCGCTTCGGCTGGAGTAACGACGCGCATCTGGTCGTGGGGTCCGGTTCCCGCCAGGCGCACTCCGGGCGTCACGATAATGAAGTCGCGGCCAAATTCCTCGCGCAGAGCGGCGGCTTCTTGGGCCGAAGCGACCACGCCCTTGCATCCGTTCGAAAGCGCCAGCGCGGCCAGCCGCAGGACCTGATCGAGCACTCCTCCGCGCAGGCCAATCTTGCCCAGTTCGACGTCGTCCATGCTGGTCAGCACGGTGACCCCGAGGACGAGCAGGTCGGGCCTGGATTGCGCGGCCTCTGCCGCGGCGCGCAGCATCTTGCCGCCTCCGGAGGCATGCACGGTCAGCATACTGACGCCCAGCTGAGACGCCTCGCGGACGGCCGCAGCCACGGTATTTGGGATGTCATGATACTTGAGGTCGAGAAAGACGCCGTGTCCAGAAGCCACCAGCTCGCGGACCATGGAAGGCCCTTCGGCGGTGTAGAGCTGCATGCCGACTTTGTAGGCGAGGGCAGAGTCGCCGACGGCCGCCACGATCTTCCGGGCGGCCGCGGCCGTCGATACATCCAAGGCAACGATGAGACGCTGGCGCGGGTCCATGGAACTAGAATTCCGGACTATCGCTGCCCAGTCTATCGGGTTTCGTTGAGCTTGGCTACAGGTTGCAGCTGCGCCACCGTCGTTGGATGGCGATTCGTGGGTTGGTAGAGGTCCAGGCGGACCGTCTGCAATCCGCGCTCTTTGAAGCCCAGCGCGCTCGCGGCCTCGCGGGAGAGATCGATAATCCGGCCGTCCACAACGGGACCCCGGTCATTGATACGAACCACCACTGCCTTGCCGTTCCTCAGGTTGGTGACCTTGACGAACGTGCCCAGCGGTAAGCTGGGGTGAGCGGCGGTGAAATCGCGCATGTCGAAGGGCTCTCCGCTGGCCGTGGTTCTGCCTTGGAAATACTCTCCGTACCAGGACGCAGTTCCTACCTGGTAAGCCTTCGGCTTCGGGCTGTTGGTCTTTCGTGTTTTGTATCCACTGGTCGCAGCGACCAGCGGGTTTGTGACCTTGGCGGCTTCCAGGCTGTTCGGCCCGGATGCGGCTCCTGCCCCCAGACTGGCGATTGATAGAACCACCGCCAACCCTTCGGCTAAACGTCGTCGCATTCAGTTACCTCCCCGTCGTGAAAGTCGTGCTATAGGTCGAATGCTCCTTTGGTCAAACGATCCAACAATGCTACCGAGGTCAGGGGGTCGTGTCAACCGGGAAAACCAGTGATGAAATTAACTAACTAGTAATTAATCAATGGTTTAGCCCTATGAAAAATATGGGTTTGTACTCGTATGTCATTGAAAGCAGTCAGTACGAATCGATTACCTAATGGTTACTATACGAACCGCTATACGACCCTCGACCTGTGCGAAATTCTTGCAACTTGCTGTCGAATGTTACACTTACAATAAAGTTCGTATAAAACCATTGTAATCATGATGTTACGGAGTATATGGTTACTAATTAGTAAATGCAAAAGCAGCTTGAATCCACAGCGCCGGGCTGGGAATCACCGTTCGCTCCAAGAGGGACCCGACGCACGGAAGTACTGTTCCCCTGATTGCACTTTCGGTTTAGAGTGGCGGAATGGCTGTGACTCCACCCGTGGTGCTGACGATTGCCGGGTTTGACCCCTCCTCGGGGGCTGGAATTACCGCTGACATCAAGACCATTGCCGCCCATGAATGCTTCGGTGTTTCTTGCATCACGGCCTTGACCGTCCAGTCGACGCAGGGAGTGCGGCGGGTGGTGGGGGTGGATCCCAGTTTGATTGCTGAGACCTTGCAGGAGCTGGTTTCGGATCTGGTTGTCGAGGCCGTCCACATCGGGATGCTGGGAAATGAGCAGGTGGTTGCGGTGGTCGCGGACTTTCTAGGCCAGACTTCTACGGGAAAGGCCAGGCTGCCTCATGTCGTGCTGGATCCGATTATGAAGTCGAGTTCTGGAACGGAGTTATTGGATGCGGCGGGGATCCGGCTCTTGACAGACAGGCTGATTCCGCTGGCGGAGCTGATTACACCGAATCTTGACGAAGCCGGCGTCCTGACCGGCATGGCCGTCACCAACCTCGACCAGATGCACGAGGCGGCTGCTCGTTTGCACACTCTCGGAGCGGCGAATGTGGTGGTAACGGGAGGCCACTTGGAGAGGGCGATCGATCTCCTCAGCTTCACCACCGCCCGGGGTACCGAGCGGGAAGTTTTCAAGGCGGATCGCCAGCGATCGAGTTCCACCCACGGCACCGGATGTGCGTTTGCCACGGCGCTGGCTTGTCACCTGGCGCATGGGCGCGGACTCCCCGAAGCGGTTCTGCTCTCTAAAGCGTACGTCTCGGCGGCGATTGCGAATGCGCATCCGCTGGGCAAGGGAGCGGGACCATTGCATCACCTCTATCGGATGGGCCAGCAACGGCGGGCGAGCACCGTCGTGTCCGAGGGGGAGCACACCCATACGCGCAACTGACCTTGCGGGACACCAGGGCTGAAGCCCCAGCTGATTGGGAGAAGCTTACGCGGCCCTGAAGGGCCGCTCTTCCACGATGGCCCCGACAGCCTGATGATCCCTGCAGCACGATGATCCCTGATGATTCCCTACCGCACGATGGTCCCTATTGCACGATGACGCATGCATTCGTGGGGGGTTCAGCAGCAGCTGGTCTAAGAGGTGGAGGTGGTTTGCCGGGAAACAAAGGGCAAGAACCGATCGCTGAGAGCTATTTCTTAAGCAGGCATCCGGCGAGAAAGGCGGCGACTGCCGCTAGCAGCCACTCGATCCGCCACAATTGGATGGCCTGCCAGTCGAGCAGCGTTCGGGCGCTGAAAAACACGCTGACCGCCAGAGCGCCCACGACGCAGAGCAGGCCTACAAGAAAAGCGATGAGCGTAGGTGTCGTAAGGCCGAGTCGCACGCCGAAGGCGGCGAGTTCGGACAGCCCGGGTATCTCCAGCGTGCGTGCAATACTGACGCCCCCATCGGGACGGCTGGCCCCGCAAGCGTGACAATAGAGTGAGCTGACGAGGAACTCGGTTCCGCAACGGCAGGTGGCGCTGCGTTCCTCGCCCGATTCGCGGCGGGTGACAGCCTCGGAGGCCGGCATGGGCGGTCGCCAAAATTCCTGCCGCGCCTGATTAACTGCTTCTGCCATAAGTGGCTCTTCTTTTTTTTTTTCTGATTCTGACCCTTTTCGGATCGCAAGCGAATCACCAAAGCAAGTTATTGCAAGGACGACAGTTACAAGCGAGCCAAGGGGGAGTTCGGCCACGCCGAAGGCAAGATTTACGCTATACACACCCGAATTTCCCCATTCTGCACGACTTGGGCCGGCGGCGGACGTACCCGGTTTGGTTCCCGGCGTCGTCGTCGGATGTGCCCAAACGGCGCCTCGCGGAAAGCTCCAATCGGTTAAACTGAGTGGGCGTGCTTTTCTTTCTTTTCCTCCTCCGGCATCGCCCCGCTCTTGCCGCCATTATGCTGCTGGTCCTTGCCCAAGCTTGCCTTGGGGCGGACCCGACGGTTTTGACCGCTACCCGTCCTCCGGATCTCCGTCCTGCCGACCCGTTGAACCAGGCGGCTTTCGAGCACTATTACAACCTGGACTATGAAGCGGCGGTTCAGGATTTCGAGAGGATCCTGGCGCGCCATCCTCACGATCCCTTTGCCGTGAATCACCTGCTCTCCGCGATTCAGGTGCGGGAGCTGTATCGCATGGGCGCTATGAATACCGGCGATTACTCGAACGACAACTTTATCGGAATCGCGCACCGTCCCGCCGACCCCACGCAGAAGGAACGGATCAAACAGCTGGTGCAGCAGGCCGAGAAACTTGAAGACGCCGAACTGGCCCGCGATCCGAATAACAACAATGTAGATATGCTCTATGCCCGCGGTGTCACCCGCGGACAATTCGCGCTCTATACCGCACTGATCGAGCGCGCCTGGTTTTCCGCTCTGCGCAATGCGGTGGGAGCGCGCCGCGATCACGAACGGGTGCTGGAGCTGGATCCAAAATACGCCGACGCCAAGCTGGTGCTGGGGGCCCACTATTACGTGATGGGAAGCCTGTCATTTGCCGTGAAGATGGCTGTCGCGCTGGTTGGATTGAGCGGGGACAAAGACAAAGGGCTGCAGTACCTGAACGATGCTTATCGCGCCAATGGCGAAACCAGCGTGGATGCCGGGATCGTGCTCATGGTTTTCCTGCGTCGCGAACACCGCTACGGCGAGGCTTTGCAGATCGCGCACGCGATCGGTCCGCGGTTTCCGCGCAACTATCTGGTGCCGCTGGAAGAGGCGAACCTGCTGCGGGCGTCTGGCAAGGCGGACGAAGCCGAAGAACAGTATCGCCGGGTGTGGCAGAACGGGCGCGAGGGAAAGTACGGCAGTCTGCATTACGAAATCGCGGCGCTCGGACTGGGCGACCTGCTGCGCAGCGAGAAGAAATATCAGGCCGCGGCCACGGCTTACGAAATGGTGAGTGAGGTTACGGGAGCCGATCCGGAATTGCTGCAGAAGGGGAATCTGGGAGCCGGCGAGATGTATGACCAGCTCCAGAAGCGGGATCTGGCGGTGAAGAGATACGAGGCGGTGGTAGCCACAAATTCAGGCAATGCCGAAGCGGACAAGGCGCGCAAAAGAATGAGAGACGCGTACCGGGAGTAGGGCAGCACCTAGCCCTTAGCCCTTAGCTTTTGGCCACGGCGAATCGCCTGGAGCTGATCCTGGAACATTTTCCCTGCCATCGTCGTATCCTAAGAACAGGAGACACACAACCATGTACTGCAACACTTGCGGCAAGACCATTGCTGAGGATGGCCGCTTTTGCTCCTACTGCGGCAACGTCGTCGGGGTTCCGCCCACTCCGAAGAACCTGATGCGCTCCCGCGCCGACCGAAAGATCGGGGGCGTTTGTGCCGGGCTGGCGCGCTATCTTGATCTCGACGTTTCGCTGGTGCGCATCCTCTGGTTCTTTATCACACTCGCCTGCGGGGTTGTTCCCGGCATCGTGGCGTACGTGCTGGGATGGATCATCATTCCGGAGGAGCCGTTACTGTTGCCAGTGGCCGCTTCGCAACAGCCCGCAACCAGCTAGTCCCACCGGGTAGTGGAGAGACCGGCGCCTCGCGAGCCTGCCCGTGAGCCAAGTCGAAGGGTCCGACAGTCCGGTGGCTGGGCGAGGGCGCGCGGCGCTCCATCGGAGTTCTGCATTGGGCAATATAATTTCTTCCCATGGAACGCCTGCGCAGCGATGACGCCGAGATTTTCTATGAAACTCGGGGGAACGGCCCGCCGGTCGTTCTTCTCCATCCTTTTCCTTGTCATCACGAATTCTGGAATCCAGTGGCAGCGGCGCTCGATTCGCGTTACCGGCTGATTCTTCCCGATCTGCGCGGCCACGGCGATTCGGAGATTGGCGAAGGCCCGGCCCTCATGCGAAAGCACGCCAGCGACATTGTCCACGTGCTCGATGCGGCCGGCGTTGGCAAGGCTGCGTTCATCGGATGTTCCATCGGCGGATACATTCTGTTTGAATTCTGGCGCCGCTATCGCGCGCGGGTTACCTCGCTTGCGCTTTGCGACACGCGGCCGCAGGCCGATACTGCCGAAGCCCGAGCGAGTCGGTTGCAGGCCGCAGCCACCGTCCTCGAGCAGGGAGCGGGACCGTTTGTCGAAAGCATGATTCCGAAGCTGATGGGAACGACGACGGCGACTATGCGCCCGGATCTCGTCGACGGCGCGCGCGCCATGATGCGCAAGATGTCTGCCGAGGATATCAGCCTGGTGCAGCGCGGCATGGCGGAGCGTCCCGACTCGGTCGCGGATCTGAAGACCGTCAACGTGCCCACGCTGGTCGTAATCGGAGATGAGGATGTACTCTCGACCGTCGCCGACGGCGAATTGATGCGGCAGAATATTGCGGGCAGCCAGTTGAAAGTGATTCCGAAGGCGGGACACTATTCGCCGTGGGAGCGGCCGGAAGCTGCGGGCAAGATGCTCCGGCAGTTTCTCGATGAAGTTACTTAGTTATATGGGGAGCGCCGGGCGCCTCGCCCGTCCGGCATGCGGTGGCCGGGCGAGGGCGCCCGGCGCTCCCCGGACTCTTCAATCGCCGACCAGTTCAATTTCCGCAGAGTCGAGTTGATCGAGCGGCTGGCTGCTGATGCGAGCCAGCCACAAGCTCAGCAGCGAAACTCCTGCTAACAGGGCGATGCAACCGGGCCATCGTTCCCAACGCCAGAATACGTCGGTCAGTGTGGCGCCTGCACTTCCCCCTAGATAGTAGAACGCTACGTAGAGTCCGGCGGCAGAGGAGCGGGCGCGGCCTGCTATGGCTCCCGTCTGCACGGTGGCCGCGGCCTGCGCCACGAAGACTCCCGAGGAAAAGATGGCGAGGCCGACGATGACGACCGGGAGCGATTTAACCAGGGTGAGGAGTAGCCCCGTAATCATCATGGCGCAGTAGACGACTGTGGTATGGCGAAATCCGAAGCGATCGAGAAAGCGGCCCGATTGAGGCGTGATGACGACTCCGAGCAGATAGACAAAGAAAATGCTACCCAGCTGGGCCGAGTTGAGATGGAAAGGCGCGGCAGCTAGATAGAAATTCGCGTAGGTAAAGCACCCCACGAGCGTGAAGAGAGCCGCAGCACCCATGCCGAAGTTGGCCAGCAGCCGCGGATTGCGCAGATGACCTTTGGCCTGCTCCAGAACTTGCTGCAGGTGCTCGGCGCGCACAAAATTCTTGGCCAGAGGAAGCCAGGCGCGGACTCCAATCGCGCCGATCAAATTGAGGCCGGCGAGCACCAGGAAGCTGGCGCGCCAATGCCAGTGAGTGGCGATGACGCCGGAGATGAAGCGGCCGAGAAATCCGCCGATCACCGTTCCCGTCACATACGCAGACATGGCGCGTCCGACGCCGCGTCCGGCCCATTCCTCATTCACGTAGGCGAGCATGACGGCGATCACTCCCGGCACGAAAAGGCCCTGGGCGAAGCGCCAGAAGATGAGCGCGCCGAGGCTGGTGGAAGTCGCGGCCAGCGCGGTGGGAATGGTCAGCAGGAACAGCGAGGGTACGATGACTTTCTTCCGGCCGCGGCGCTCGGCAATCATGCCGATGATGGGTGCGGTGAGAGCGGTGGCAAAAATCGTCGCACTCACCGTGAGACTGACCTCCAACTCGGAGGCGTGAAAAGTGTCGCGCAAGAGCGGCAGCAAGGGCTGGGTGGAGTAGACGTTGAGAAAGGTACACATGCCGGCCAGCATGGTCGCGGCGGCTGCCTTGTCGAGTCTTTCCACGAGAAACTGAAAACCTCAATTCTGTTTTCTGATGATATGCGAGGTGCTGCGGCCGTGCATCTGCTGGGCTGGACTCATCCTGCGTCCGAGCGGGGGGACGCGCTGGGCCCAGCCCGTGGTGTGGTTTCTCTGCTAGAATCTCCGCGTCATGATGGAAGCCTTCCTCGTTCCTGAAAAAACCGTGGTCCATGCCAAAGGAGACGGGCCTGCGCTCGATGTCAGTCGCGCGGAGGGCCGGATTTTTCTGCTTACGCTCGCCATCACCAACATCATCGAGCAGGAGTCGCTCGAGGTCAGCATCTTCGGGTCCGCGGATGGGACGACCTGGGATGCCAAGCCGGTGACGGCTTTTCCGCAGAAGTTTTATCGCGAGGAAAGTCCGCTGCTGCTCAATCTGACGGCTCGGCCGGAACTCAAGTTTGTCCGCGCGCACTGGGAAACGGGGCGGTGGGGGCGGGGGACGGAAACGCCCATGTTCGAATTCCACGTCACGCTGCGGGAGGTTCCGCGGGAAATTCTTGCCGAGGCGGCGGGGCGGGTGCGCGCGCAGTAGCAATTTCGGAGGTGAGAGATCGGATGGCAGAGGTAAGAGCCGCTGATTTTCACCTTCGCAATCGGACCTCTCGCCTCTGACCTCCCGCACAATCTCCGCTATATTAAATTCATGCCTGATGGCGCGAAGCCGGAGGTTTCGAAGGTCATCGTCCGTCCGGCGCGCGCAGTGCGGGGAGTCGTTCGCATTCCCGGGGACAAGTCCGTCTCGCACCGCTACGCCATGCTGGCGGCGATCGCGGAGGGCACGAGCCGCTTCCATAATTTTTCAGCGGCGCGCGATTGCGCCAGCACGCTCGATTGCGTGAGAAAGCTTGGCTGCGAGTGGAAGCGACTGAATGACGAGGACGACAGGGCGATCGAAGTGCTTGGCGTGGGGACGCGGCTGCATGCCCCGGCGGAAGCGTTGGATTGCGGGAACTCCGGCTCGACCATGCGCATGCTCAGCGGAATTCTCGCCGGCCAGCCGTTTTCGAGCGAGTTGTGCGGGGATGAATCGCTCTCGCGCCGCCCGATGGCGCGCATTATGACGCCGCTTTCCGAGATGGGCGCGAGGATTGCGTCGAGCGAAGGCGGGCGCCCTCCGCTGAAAATTCATGGCGGTCCGCTCAAGGCGATTCACTACCGGCCCGAAGTGGCGAGCGCGCAGGTGAAATCGTGTGTGCTGTTTGCCGGTCTGTTTGCCGACGGCGAGACGGTGGTCGAGGAGCCCATCCGCACGCGCGATCATGGCGAAATTGCGCTGCGGGCGTTTGGGGCGGAGGTCGAGCGGACGGGGAACGCGTCGCGGATTGTGGGCGGGCAGCGGTTGCGCGCGATCGAGGCGCATGTGCCGGGCGATCTTTCGAGTGCCGCGTTTTTTCTTTGCGCGGCGGCGCTGTTTCCTGGATCACAGATCAGCTTGCCCGGGATTCTGATGAATCCGACGCGGGCGCGGTTGCTCGAGATTCTGATGCAGATGGGATTGAAGATTTCGGTCGCGCATCTGGAAGAACATCAGGGTGAATTGGTCGGCACGATTGAAGCGCGCGGAGCGGCGTGGAAGGGCGCTGTAATCGCCGGTGCCGACACGGCCGCGTTGATTGACGAGATTCCCGTGCTGGCGGCGGTTGCCCCGTACACGGACGGCGGCCTCGAAGTTCTGGACGCCAAAGAACTGCGCGTGAAAGAGTCGGATCGTATTGCTGCAGTCGCTGCTAATCTGCGGAAGATGGGCGCGGACGTAGAGGAGCGCCCCGATGGAATGCGGATTCCTGGCGGCCAGCATCTGCATGGCGCGGCACTGGATTCGTTTGGCGATCACCGAATTGCCATGGCGTTCGCTGTGGCTGCGCTGCGCGCGGAAGGTGAGACGGCGATTTGTGGCGCGGATGCGGCGGGAGTTTCGTATCCGACGTTCTTTGAGGAATTGGAAACGGTCGCTGGTCGTTAGTCGTTCGCGGTTTTTGTTTGCCAACGACCAACGACTCATGACCCACAACGACCTTATTGGAGAAATCCAGTGTCGAATGAAAAACCGCAATCTCCCGAGGAGCGCTTGCAGCGCGAATTCAACCGCTGGGCCGAGGAAGGCGAGGGCGCGAAAATGGAGCGCCATCACCTCGACATCACCGAGAAAGCGATGCGGCGCATGGATTTGCGTCCGGGCGAGCGCATTCTCGATCTGGGCTGCGGTTCCGGGTGGGCGACGCGCTTGCTGGCGCGCATGGTCAGCGACGGGCCGCAGGGTTTTGGGCAGGTCGTCGGAGTCGATATTTCAGACGAGATGATCCGGCAGGCGCGCGTGGCTTCGAAAGAATTCGACAACGTGATGTTCGTCATCGGATCCGCGGCGCAGATTCCGTGGGAAGAAAACTTTTTTGACAAGGTGCTTTCGGTGGAGTCGTTTTATTACTACCCGGACCAGGAGCGCGCGCTGGCTGAGCTTTTTCGCGTGATGGCGCCGCACGGGCGGATGTTGATTCTGATCAATCTCTACAAAGACAATCCGTATTCGCTGCAATGGGTGCCAAAATTGAAGGTGCCGGTGCATGTTCGTTCGGCGGCGGAGTATGTCGATTTGTTGAAGCGGCATGCTTTTGAAAACGTGGAGTACGCGCAAATTCCCGACGATACGCCTACTCCCGACAATTACCAGACAACTTCATTCCATTCGCTGGATGATTTGAAAGCATTCAAGCGCGTCGGTGCGCTGCTGCTGATGGCTTCGAAGCCGGACGTGCGGAATCCTGCGCCGGGGTACACGATTTATTAGCGGAGAGCTGCGCGAGCTTCGAGAACGCTGGAGCGACGAGCGTCTTGCCCGTCCTTCAGCAGTTGGGGTGGCCGGGCGGGGGCAAGATCTGACGGGGGACGGAATTACTCGCCGGCGTATGATCGTTGGGTTATCCTGTAACGAACGAGGCCGCATGAGCTGGCTCCAGAACAAATTCGAAAAGAATTTCATGATCTCGACGGTGGACTACGTCTTCAA
>Ga0209274_10001778_pt1 | contig 10862 bp, 10 predicted proteins | sample HubBroMetageREF1_FD_188343 | JGI IMG/M metagenome (GOLD analysis project Ga0209274, IMG submission 188343) | Reference soil microbial communities from the Hubbard Brook experimental Forest, New Hampshire, USA - Hubbard Brook CCASE Soil... | ecosystem: Environmental > Terrestrial > Soil >...
GCCCTTGGTGCCGTACGGCACGCGCGCGGTGTCGCCCAGGTAGACGATGCGCTCGTCGGGCAGGATCTCACGCAGTGCGCGCACCACCGTCAACCCCCCCAGCCCGGAGTCGAAAACCCCGAGCGGGGCGTCCACCTTGCTGGGCTTCACGCCGCGCCCGCCCGCAGCGCGTCGCCCGCAGCGATGACGCCCTCGAGTACCGCCATGCGGACCGCGACGCCGGCCTCGACCTGGTCGAGGATGACGCTTCGTGGCCCATCGGCGATGCGCGGATCGATCTCGACCCCGCGGTTGATGGGACCCGGGTGCATGACGATGGCGTCCGGCTTGGCCAGGCCGAGCACGCGGGCGTTCAATCCGAACGTTCGCGCATACTCGCGCGTGCTCGCAATCATGGCGCCCGCGAGCCGCTCGGTCTGAATGCGGAGCATGATGACGACGTCCGCTCCGCGAACAGCGTCGTCGATGGTCGTGAACACCTTGACCGTGGGACCAAGGGTTTGCGCGTGTCTCGGCAGGAGGGTGCGCGGCCCGCAAAAGCGCACCTCCGCTCCGAGCGCACCCAGGAGAAGCGCGTTGGAGCGCGCCACCCGCGAGTGAAGGATGTCGCCGCATATCGCGACGACAAGGCCTCGGATCTCTCCTTTGTGGCGGCGAATGGTGAACGCGTCGAGCAGCGCCTGCGTGGGGTGCTCGTGCGATCCGTCGCCCGCGTTGACGATCGAAGTACGAACGCGCGACGCCACGAACTCCGCGGCTCCGGACGCGGGATGGCGAAGCACGATGGTATCGGCCCGCAGGGCTTCCAGGTTTCGTACGGTATCGAGAAGCGTCTCGCCTTTCGTCACGCTCGAAGTTTGCGGGCTCACGTTGACGACGTCGGCGCCGAGCCTCTTGCCCGCAACCTCGAAGGAGGTGCGTGTTCGCGTGGACGACTCGAAAAACAAGTTCACCACGGTGCGACCGAGGAGCACGCGCGCGCTCCGCACCTCGTCGCGCGCCAGGGCAAACCAGCGGTCGCCCGCGTCGAGGACGGCAAGGATCTCCTCACGCGAGAGCTGCGCGATTCCAAGCAGGTGGCGGTGGGTCCACATGGGCACGGCGCGTCAGTTAAGGTAGCGCTTGTCCTTGGGCGGTGTCCGGTTCTTGAGCACGTCGTCGAGCCCGCCGGGCACGACCCGGAGCGGGGGGGCGCCGGGCCGCGGCCGCCGGGGCGCCTTGGGCGTGAGCCAGTCTTGTGCGCGCAAGTGACCGGTGCGCCGCCGAAGCACTGCAAGCCGGAGCCGCAGCCAAAGTTTGCGCACCAAGGGGGGTGAGCCGCCCAAGAGAAGACCCGAGATCACGCCACCGAAAGGGGCGACGACGCCTTCGGGCATGGCGGCCGGATAGATGAGGTCGAGCACACAGAAGCCGAGGGTTATCCAGAGAAAGACGCGCCCGCGGATGGGAACGAAGAAGAAGAGGTTGACGGTGGCATCCGGGTACTCGCGCGACCAGGCCACAGCGATTGCCGCGATCGCGGCTGAGGGTCCGTAGACGAGGTCCGGGTGAAAACGACCATCGGCCGTAAGGGCGCTTACGGCAAGGAGGACGAGGTTGCCCGCGAGGATGGCCGCGGCCAAGAAGAGAACGAAGCGCCAACCGCCCCATCGCCGTTCGAGGGGTGCTCCCAAAAAGTAGAGCCCGAGAAGCGAGAAGAAGAGGTGCGACCAGCTGGCCGGGCTCGTGATCAAACCTGAAGTGACGAGCGTCCAGGGCGCCAAAAGCACGTGCGGGGGTGCGCACGCCAAAAGCGTGAAGAGGAGACCTGCATGCGGGACGCTCAACGTCGTGAGCACCGCCGTGGCCAGCCCAAGAGCCCCCATGACGACAAGGACGGACGTCAGCCCCCGGCCGGGCTTGGGCAGGGCTAGCTGGGGCGTCGGTCGGCCGTCCATTCGTACCCCTCACTTTAGTGGCGCCCGGTTCCGCTTGCCAGCCGGCGCCTCCACCGAGCCGGCGCTATCCGCCGCCGTGCGGCCCGGGTTCGGTCGGCGCGTCCAGGTCTGCGCTCGCGCTCGCGTCCACCTCCACGCTCGCGTCCACCTCCACGCTCGCGCCCGCGTCCACGCCCGCGGGAAGGAGCGGGCCGCACTGGGCGATGATTGAAGCTGCGGTCTCCGCGCTAGCGCTGCATGTCGTCGTCCACGAGTACCCAGAGACGGCGGCGCCCGCGTCGAGCGCCGGCGGGACGCACGGGCTGGCCTCCGCATCGCATGCAAGACCGGCGGCACCGCTTTCGGCATAGGTGAACGCGTAGATTGTCAGGGCGAAGCTCGCGGGAGCCGGGGGTGTTCCTTCGAAAACTCCGTCGGCGAAGCAGTCGAAGACGCCCGTCGCGAGAACTGTACCCGGACCCGCGTCCGGGCCGCGGCCGTCCGACGCGTCGCCGCCGTCCACGATCGGAACGTCGACGAGCGTTGCCACGTACCGGTAGACCTGCCCCGGTCCCATGCCGCACCCATACGGCGCCACGAGAGCCGACGAGTCGATGTTGACGCCTTGGTAGGGCGTATATGGCAGCGCCGCGGGCGACGACTGGCATGCCGCTGCCCCGAGGCCGAGAGCGAGAGCCGCCAAGGAGCGAAGCCGCATCATCCGTGCCCTCGCCCCGTCACTCGCTCGACTGTGCGCGTCGTCATGGTTCCCGCAATCACTTCGTAGTCTGCGAGCAGCGCTTTGTGCAGCTCGATGTTCGTGCGGATTCCGGCCACGATGAACTCGTCGAGCGCGCGGCGCGCGCGGGCGAGAGCTTCTTGGCGTGACGCACCGTGAACGATGAGCTTGGCCAAGAGCGAATCGTAATCGGCGGGCACGCGCCACCCGCCGTAGACGCCGGAGTCGACCCGAACGCCCGCACCGCCGGGGGTGTTCCACTCCGTGATGAGCCCGGGCCATGGCGCGAAGGTCTTCGGGTCCTCCGCGTTGATGCGGCACTCGATCGCATGCCCACGGAAGCTCCACGGGCGCGTGTCGGGCAAGTCGAGCTTCTCGCCCGCGGCAATGCGGATCTGGCACGCGACTAGATCCAGGCCCGTCACCATCTCGGTGACCGTGTGCTCGACCTGGACTCGCGTGTTCATCTCGAGAAAAAAGAGCTTGCCGCTCTCGTCCATCAGAAATTCGAGCGTGCCGAGAGACGTGTAGCCCGTCTCGCGCACTGCCTTGCGGATGATCTCGGCCATCTCCTGCCGTCGTTCCGGCGTCATCGCCGGGCTCGGAGCTTCCTCGATGACCTTCTGATGTCGCCGCTGCAGCGAGCACTCGCGTTCTCCGAGGGTCCATACCCGCCCGTGGGTGTCCGCCATTACCTGGAATTCGATGTGGCGCGGGCGCTCCACGAACCTCTCGCAATACACGTCCGGGTTCTTGAAGCCCGACTCGGCCTCCCGGCGTGCGCTGGTGAAGGCGTCGGGCATCTCGTCGTCTCCGCGCACAATGCGCATGCCGCGACCTCCGCCACCCCCGCTTGCCTTGAGAATGACGGGGTAACCGATGCGATTCGCCTCCGAGATGGCTTGCGACGCGCTCTCGAGAACGCCGCTTCCCGTGAGGAGCGGGAGACCAAACCTCTCGGCATTGCCCCGCGCGGTGACTTTGTCGCCCCAGGCGCGCATGGCCTCCGGGGTCGGCCCGATGAAGGTGATCCCGCACTTGCCGCAAATCCGCGCGAACTCGGCGTTCTCCGAAAGAAAGCCGTATCCCGGATGAATCGCATCGGCTCCCGAGATCTCCGCGGCGCTGATGATCGCGGGGATGTTGAGGTAGCTCTTGGTCGCGGGCGCCGGCCCGATGCACACGGCTTCGTCCGCGAATCGGACATGAAGCGCCCGCGCGTCGACCTCCGAGTGAACGGCAACGGTCTTGACGCCGAGCTCTCGGCACGCTCGCAGGACGCGAAGCGCGATTTCCCCTCGGTTCGCGATCAGGATCTTCTTGAACATCGCCTAGGACGGAAGTCGTTTACGCCTTCTTAATGCGGAAGAGCTTCTGTCCGTATTCGACGCTCTTGCCGTTTTGCGCGAAGATTTCGGTCACGGTTCCCGCCCATTCCGTCTCGATCTCGTTCATCAGCTTCATCGCTTCGATGATGCAAAGGGTCTGCCCTGCGCGGACCATGGACCCGATTTCAACGAAGGCGGGCGCGTCTGGGGAGGGGGAGCGGTAGAAGCTGCCCACGAAGGGGCTCGTGACGTCGGCCGAATCGCCGTCGCCGCCATCTTCCGCGGCGACCGCGGGCACTCCTTTGAGGGCCGTGGAGGGGGTCGCGAGGTCGGCCGCTGCGCCCGAGGCAGCGCGCGTCCCGCGGGCGACCCGCACCCGGACGCCACCCTCCTCGTGCTCGAATTCGGCAATGTCCTTCTCGGCGAGAAGCTCGAAGAGCGCGCTTAGCTTGTCTAGGTCGAGACTCATGGCTTTGAAACAATCGGCTTTCGGCTAGCTTGGGGGCCTGCCGGCCACTGCGGCGAGCACCTTAGGCCGGAGGCGCCGGCGAGGGAAGCACTACGCGAGCGCGCGTTTGCGTGTGAGCACGCGCACCAAGCCTTCGAGAGCCAGCTCGTAGCTGTCGGCGCCGAAGCCGGCAACCCTCCCCACGCACGCCCGAGCCATGGGCGAACGTCGGCGAAAGGGCTCGCGAGCCTCGGGATTGGATAGGTGAACCTCGATGCACGGAAGGGCCACGGCCCGAAGCGCGTCGAGCAGCGCAATCGAGGTGTGCGTGTAGGCGCCGGGGTTGATGAGAATGCCGGAAAAGCCGTCCTTCGGGGCATCGCCGATCCAATCGAGGATGGCCCCCTCGTGATTCGTCTGGCGCGTCTCGATTTCAACGTGCAGGGCCCGGGCTCGAGTCGTGAGACGCGTGTGGATCTCGTCGAGCGTGTCGCGGCCGTAGACCTCGGGCTCGCGTGTACCGAGAAGGTGGAGATTGGGGCCCGAAATGCAGAGAATGCGAGTCGTCATCCGAGCTCGGCGAGGAGCGTCGGCGCAATCGAGCGCATCAGATATCGGCCCTTGCCGAGATTGCCTTCGGGACGCAGCGCCAGCGCAAGAAAGTAGTTGTCGCCCAGCGTCCGAATGAGGGTCACCATCTTGTCGGTGGCGATGGCGACCTCTCGCGGCTGGCCGGCTTCGAGAGACTCGGCGGCCCGCCGTATCGAGCCGAGGACGACGCCGAACTCGATCCCGATCGTCGTGATGTCGAGCGTGTCGTCCTTCGCGTACGCCTCCACCGAGATACCCTCCGAGTCCATGATCAGGCCGGCCACTCCGCCGTCAGTGTTTTCAACGATGTTGCGAAGGGCTTCACGGAACATGCGAGCGTTGGCGCAAGGCTAAGGCGCAGCCCCGTCGTCGGTCAACTTCGGCATATCCAGCGAAGGATCGGCCATCACCCAGCCGCGGGTCTTGACCCCTCCGACCGTGACGGTTTACGTTCCGCCGCCCGCCGTCTGGCGGACGAACCTCAACCGATGCGCGCACGAGCCGGGGTCCCTCCCCGCACGATGGCCCAGAAGATACTCGCCGACCGGTCGAGTGGAGCGCAGCTTGTTGCCGACGGGATCGAGGTCCAAGTGGACCAGGTCGTCCTGGCGCGCGCGCCCGTGCGCGTTTTCGCCGAAGCTCTGGCGATGGGCCTGGGCAAGACGTCGACGGAAGTTGCCATCGCGTACGACGGCCGGTGTGTGAGCGACGGCGGCTCCGGTGACGAAACTCGGCCCGCCTTCTCCGAGATGTTGGTGCACGGGCTGCTCGTGGCGCGCGCAGGGGCCGGCTTTGCGGCGCCCGTGCACCTCGAGAGATTCGCGAGCCCGGCGCGTTTGTGCGTGACCGACGAACCGCGACTTGCGGGCGTCGGGGGGATCGGGATGCTCACGCTCGTCGTCCCGTCCCACTTGCTGGCGCGGGCGCTCGTGCGGGGCAGCGTGACGGTGCGACCGCCCGTCAGCGTGCAAGTCCTGCTCACGGGACGGCTGCGCCCGTTCGTCTGTGCCCGGGACGTGGGGCTCGAGCTTCAGCGGCGCGGGCTCGGAGACGTCGTGCGCCGGGTCGAGGAGACGCGCGGGGCGCCGGTCGTGCTGGAGTTCGCGGGCCCGAGCGCTCGCCGCCTCTCGATCGGTGAGCGCAGCGTGCTCGCGGCTTTGAGCCCTTACGTGGGCGCGGCAGGGTCGCTTTTTCTGAGTGACGAGCGCACCGACGTGTTCCTTCGGGATCAGCGCCGCTCCAAGGCCTTTCGCGCACTGCTTCCCGACGCCGGCGCTCCCTGCGAGGAGGTGTTCAACGTGGATCTCGGGGCCGTCGATCCCCTGCTGCTCGACGGCGCGGGGGTCGTTCGCCCGGTTTGGGATCTCGCCGGTCAGCCGGTGACGCAGGTCCTGCTTGGGGGCGACAGTGGGGTCACGCTGCGGGATCTCTTGGCGGCGGCGACGCTGCTCAAGAGCAAGCGAGCCCCGCAGAGGTTGGACTTTCTCCTGGCCGTGCCGTCCCGGCAGATGCTCGACGTTCTCGCCCGCTCCGGTGCGCTGGCCGATTTGATCGCCACCGGGGCGCGGTTGGTCGAGCCCGATGCCCGCGTCGTTTCTGGCGCGTTGTACCCGGCGCCCCCCCGAGGTACTGCGCTTCGGACGTGCGACCCGGAGCCCTACCTTGCTCCTCGCCGTGTGGCGAGCGTCGCTTCGGCGGAAACGATCGCCTACGCAGTCGCCACCGGCGAGGTCGGGGACCCCCGTTCTTTCAAGCGCCCGGTCCGTGTGGTCGTGCCGCGCGTGCTTCCCACCGACGACGTGCTGCTCGCGCGACGTCTGGAGCGAGGCGATAGCGTCCTCGCACGTCCTCTTGCCAAGGTGGAGCGCCCGCCGGTTCCGACGTGGAAGGCTGCGCAGACCTTGCACATCGTTCAACGTTCGCACTTGGGCGATCCGCCTCTTGGCGACTTCCCCAAGAACGGCGCCACCGGGGTCGCTGTAGTGTGTGAAACACTCGACGAGGTGAGAGACCTTTCCGGTGTCGCGTCGGATGTTTCGCGCTACGTGCGGGCCGTTCTCGCGCCGTACATCCCGGGCTCGCTGGTGGGGTTGTTCAGTGCCGCAGGAATCGCCGCGATTCGCGTGGACGAGGGGAGTCCCAGCGAGCTGAAGGCCGCGCACACCATTGCGCTGCCCGCACCGTCCGAGTGGCCCGAGCGGCAGTCGACGACGGTTTCGGTAGGCACGGTCCGTCTCGGGCTCACCTGGCTTGCCCGGGGGGCGGAGCGAGCCTGGGCGACGGGAGCTCCCGCGGGCCCGAAAATGAGCGCGGGCGCTACCGTTCGCGGGCGCCGGGACGACTAGATCATCGGTGCCCTCGACGCGCCTGAATCGGGGGTGGGCACGTGGCGGACGTGACCTGCAGGATGCCTTCTGGCATCCTTAGCCATCGTGTCCAAAGGTAGACTGACACGACAGGAGCTCGGCTGGCTGCTCACGCAGGAGGCGCAAGGCGCTGCGGAGCGATTGCGCACGGGCGTGGCGACGCTGACCCGTCCGCCGCGCGCTCCAGACGTGCGGGTCGCGCCCGATGCCGCTGTCGTCGACGAGACGCTCTCGGCGCTCGACGACACGATGAAGATGTTGTCGAGCCTGCACGCGCAGCCGACCGGGATCAAGGGGAGACGCGGACGAATCGACATCGCCTCGCTTCTTTGGGAGGTGGGGCCCGAAGCGCGCGTATCGATCGAGCCCGGAAGCGGAACCGAAGTCTTCGGCGACGAGGCCGAGCTCCGCCGAATGTTCCACGTGATGCTCGGGCACGGCAGTGGAACGGGGAGCACGGTGGCCATTCGCCGCGAGGCCGATGAAGTCGTCGTGAGGGTGGCGCTCGGTCCGGACAGCTCGGCGACTGCCGACACCGAGCGAGCGTGGCTCTCACGCATGGCGATTCGATACGGGGGTCGCTACGAGCTCGAAGGCAGCACCGAGGCGCTGGCCCTTCCCGCCGACGGCGTCGAGTCCCGCGACGATCTCGCTCGCCTTCGCAAGGAGCTCGACGAGGCCAAGCGCCAGGGCGAGACTTACGCGCGCGAGCTCGCCGCGGTTTGGACGGCGGGCGAAGAGGCGCTCAGCTCGGCGCACGTCTCTTCCAGCCCGCCCGAGGGGCAGGGCCGTTATGGGGCGCTGACACGTCTCGCCGGGGGTGTCGCCGCCACTCTACGCGGAATGCTCTCGCCCGTCGGCAGGGAGCTCACCGAGCTGCGGGCATCGCTTTCGCCGCGAAAAAGCTCTCCTGACCTCGAGGCGGTCGCGCGCCTCGGCCTCGACGAGCGTCTCGAAGAGATTCGCCGCAAGCTCCTCATCGTCCAAGACTTCGTCGCCGACCTGGCCGCCGTCGGCGACAGCAACGCCGGGGAGGGGCCGCGCTCGCTCGACCTGACCTCACTCGTGAGGAGTGAGCTCAAGGCGCTCGAGGCACGCGCTTCGCGCGCCGGAGTCGACGTCCGCTTCGGTCTTGTGCCCGGGGCTGCCGCCGAAGACGCTGCCGCTTCCGTGGCCCCGGGCGCGGCCTCGCTCCTGGTCCGCGAGCTCGTGATCCATGCGATCGCGGCATCCCCGCGCGGCAGCAGCGTGTTCGTCACTCTGCTGGCTCCGACCGTCGAGCTTGGCGCCCGGATCGTAGTCGACGATTCGGGGACCCTCCTCCCCGCGGCCGCCCGAGATGCCCTGCTGGCTCTCGAAGTCGAGCCCGGCACCTTCGGGAGGCCAAGCACGATCGCGCTCTTCGTCGCGGCCGAAGTCGCTCTGGCTCAAGGCGCGCTCGTCGAGATCACCGACGCGCCGGTGGTCGAAGGTCGGGGTGGGGGCGTTCGCGTCAGCGTGACCTTCCCTCGGTAGTCTCGGTGTGCGATCCTGGAAGTCGCGGCGATGCGCATTCTCATTGTAGAAGACGCCGATTCGATTCGGCACATGATCGAGGCCCTTCTCACGGCCCGCGGGCACGCCGTCGTCGCCGTCTCGAACGGGGTGCGCGGGGTGGACGCCGCCCTCGCGGGACCGCCCGACGTGATTCTTCTCGACTTGCACCTGCCTGGCGCCCTCGACGGTTTCGGAGTCTGCCGAAAGCTGCGAGAGGCGCCCGCGACGCACGATGTGCCCATCGTGGTCATCAGCGCCATGACCGATGAGGGCTCCAAGCAGCGCGCGCTCGAAGCGGGCACGACGGCCTATTACACGAAGCCTTTCAGCCCGACGGCGCTCCTCAAGGAGATCGAGTCGATCCCGGAGAGGCTGGGGAGGCGCCCGAAGGTATCGGGCAAGTAAAGAGGACGTTCCATCTCTCCGTCCCGAACGAGCTGCGAGAGGGGACGAACGAATCCCTATTGGGCGCTCACGCGTGCGATTCGCGTCAGGGTCTTCGTGCGCGCCGTGGTCGGCCCGTCGGGCTCGAAGTCGCTTGCGGACACGTGAAGCCTCTTTCGAAATGTCGTGGGCCCGGCCACCAAAATGTCGAGCTCGCGATCGCATCGTAGTTGGTCGACGCGCGCCTCGGGGCCAATGCCTGCGAGCATCCAGACTTCGGCGCCTCGCGGGCTGGCCACGACGCGTACCGTCCCGGGTGGGCCCTGCCCGCCGACTTCACTGCCCGGCTCACCGGGGGGCCAAAGGTCGCCGCCGACTCTGCCCTTCGACTTGTCCAGCTGCACAGCCGCCTCGAATCGCGGTTTTCCGTCGGCGCCCGTGTCCCACGGGGCGCCCGCAGGAACGACGACTCTCTTGGGCGCATAGCCCTCGGCGGTTGCGACGAACTCGAGCCGCGCGCCGACGGGCATCTTGTCGACGTCGAGTGGGGCCTGTCCCGCCCGCAACAGGACTTCCGCGTGCTGGGGGACGGCGGTAACGACCAGGGTGGCGTTGCAGCTGACCGGGACCTGCGCCGCGGTCGCGGCGTCCGGCGCCAACGGGGCCGCGGACCGAGTACTTGCGGATTCGGGCGGTCGCAGGTGCAGGATGACGACCGCCGCTGCGGCGAGCGCGATGAGCGTGACGATCGCCAAGAACGGCCCGACGCGTGAACGACGGAAGGTCGGTGGCGTGCTTGGAAGGGAGGGTCGCGCGGCGCCCGGCGTGTGCCGCGGAGGCACGGGCGGACCGGGCGCGACGGGGCGGCGCGGAATGTCCTCACGCGGAAGCGCCACCGTGGGCGCGGCGCGCGACTGGGGCTCGGCGTCGAGCGCGAGGAGCGATTCGACGTCGGAGTCCCGCAGGGCGACGTCGGGAGGTCGGTTTGAAGCCTCGGCGGGAGGGGGAGTGGGCTCCAAACCGACGATGTTTCCGAGCGCGCGCGCATGCTGCTTGTCGCCGTCCGCGGAGACTGCGAACTGTTCGATGAGCGAATCGACGTCGGCTTGCGAATTCGAGGGCAGGCGCACGGCTTCGAACTGAGACGTGGGCAGGTCGGGCCACTCGCTCTTGCGCTTCTCCTCCAGCAGCTCGTGTGGAATCGCTCGCCGCCGAGTCACGTCTTCGTCGCTCGGAGGTCGAGCGAGCGGCTTGCGAGAGGGGGGCTCCTCGCTCCGCGCCGTTAGGGGGCCTCCGTCGCTCGACGAAGGCAGCGCGTTTCGACCGAGGCCCAGCTTGACGCGTCGAACTTCTCGCGCCAGTCGCCCGAGAGCCCGGCGGCCGGCCGCACGGTTGACGGGAATGAGCGCGGTCTCGAGCTCTCCGGCGAGCGCAAGCAGTCCCGCGCCGCTCGTGCGTCGCGCCGCTGCCGAGAGACCGGGTGTGAGCACGCCGCTGGCGAGAAGGAGGCGTGCGAGGAGCCCTCGAACGGAAGCCTCCGCGTCGCCCGTGGCC
>Ga0209274_10001780_pt1 | contig 10852 bp, 8 predicted proteins | sample HubBroMetageREF1_FD_188343 | JGI IMG/M metagenome (GOLD analysis project Ga0209274, IMG submission 188343) | Reference soil microbial communities from the Hubbard Brook experimental Forest, New Hampshire, USA - Hubbard Brook CCASE Soil... | ecosystem: Environmental > Terrestrial > Soil >...
TCCATCGAATGGATCAAGCGCTTCCATGGCCCCGTGTACTTGCTACTGAACAAAGTGGACCGCATCGCCAAGCACCTGCTCCTCCCGCTGATCGAGCGCTACAACAAGGAATTCGATTTCGCCGAGGTTTTCCCCATCTCCGCGCTCACCGGCGCGGGCTGCCTCGATCTCGTAAATTCCTGGCTCACGCGCCTGCCCGAAGCTCCTCCGCATTTCCCGCCCGACCAATTCACCGACCAGCCCGAACGTTTCCTCGCCGCCGAAGTCGTGCGCGAAAAAGCCATCCTCCAGACGCGCGACGAGGTCCCCCACGCCATCGCGGTCCTGATTGATAATTTCGAGGAAACCCCCAAGCTCCTGCGCATCCGCGCCACCATCTACGTAGAACGCGAAGGCCAGAAGGGCATCCTAATCGGCAAGAGCGGGGAAGCCATCAAGAAAATCGGCACAGCAGCCCGCAAAGAACTCGAAATAATCCTGGACGCAAAAATATTCCTGGAGCTATTCGTAAAAGTCCAAGCCAACTGGCGCCAAAACTCCACCCTGGTCCGCCAACTAGACTGGCACCGTCAGCTAGAACAACTCGCCCAATTCCAAGAAGCTGAAGAAGGCTAGGAATTCGACGTTGCCGTTGCATCTGTAGCGGCTGCCTTCAGGCGGGCGCCGTTGACGTTGAATATGGCGCCGCCGCATTTCCCACATTCCAGATCAATTAACAGCCAACCAATACGGCTCTTCCCCTTCGCCCAGCCTTCGGTATCCTTACTCACCGACACTCGACGCATCCCCGGAGGTTTCCGCGATGAACCAAGAAGACACGTCCGCACTCCTCACTCGCGCAGCTGAAATGGCTAAGCGCTACGCCAACGCTGCTCACGAACGGCGCGTCTCGCCAACAGACTCCGCAGTAGCCGCGCTCCAGAAATTCCACGAGCCCTTTCCGGAAGCAAGCTGCGATCCGATGAATGTACTGGAGATGCTTGACGAACTCGGCTCACCCGCCACAGTAACCACCACCGGCGGACGCTACTTCGGTTTCGTCATAGGCGGAACTCTCCCCGTCTCGATGGCCGCCAACTGCCTCGCCGCAGTCTGGGGCCAGAATGCCGCCCTGCGGGTGATGTCTCCCGTCGCCGCCGAGCTCGAGGAGGTCGTAATCCGCTGGGTCTGCGAAGCCCTTGGCTTGCCGCCCGATTGCGAAGGCGGATTGGTGACAGGCGCGACAATGGCGAATTTTACCGCGCTAGCCGCCGCGCGCTATGCGCTCCTGGCGCGCGGAGGTTGGAACGTAGTCGAGGATGGCCTGTTCCACGCCCCGCCGATCGAAGTTGTAGCCGGAGCCGAAGTTCACGCCTCGCTGCTGAAGGCGCTGAACATGCTAGGCCTCGGCCGCAGTCGCATCCATCTGGTGGAAGCAGATCGCCAAGGAAGAATGCGCGCGGAAAAATTGCCCAAACTCTCCCGCAACACGATTGTTTGCATCCAGGCCGGCAACGTCAACTCCGGTGCTTTCGATCCCGCCGCTCCCATCTGCGAAGCCGCGCACGAGCAGGGCTCGTGGGTCCATGTAGATGGCGCGTTCGGCCTGTGGGCCGCCGCATCGCCGAAGTACCGGCACCTGATGAACGGATACGAGCACGCCGACTCTTGGGCCACCGACGCGCATAAATGGCCCAACGCCAGTTACGATTGTGGCCTCGCGCTTGTCAGGAATGGAGAAGCTTTGCGTGCCTCCATGGGACTTTCCGCCGCATACCTCACGCCGGGGGCGAAACGCGAGCCCATGCACCACACCCCGGAAGCGTCGCGAAAAGCACGCGGAATTGAGCTGTGGGCCGCGCTGAAGTCCCTGGGCCGCTCAGGCCTCGCCGCATTAATCGAAAGAACCTGCGCCCACGCTCACCAGTTTGCCGCGGGCTTGCGCGCTGCAGGTTTCGAAGTATTGAACGAAGTAGTCAGCAATCAAGTTCTGGTCACCTTCGGTGACGCACGGAAAACGCAAGAAGTCATGCGTCGAATGCAAGACGAAGGCACCTGCTGGTGCAGCGGCACAGTGTGGCAAGGCCAAACCGCGATGCGTATCAGCGTATCGTCCTGGGCCACGACTACCGACGACGTCAACCGCAGCCTAGCGGCCATCGTACGCATCGCCCGCGCCACGGACGGCATAACGTAAACCCCTAAGCGCCTCTACTCCCTTCCGTGTATGGCCCATAGTCGCAGCGCTGCGTATTCTCACATCGAGAAAAGTCGATTTGGCTGCTCAATAAAGGAGGCGAACAATCGATGCCATTACTGAATATAATCATTGTTCTGATCGTGGTGGGAGTACTGCTGTGGCTGGTCAACCTGATCCCCATGCAGGGAACAATTAAATCGATCCTGAACGCGGTGGTGGTAATCGCAGTGGTTCTCTGGCTACTAAATATTTTCGGGATTTTCAATTCCTTCGCCCACATCCGCGTCGGCTCATAGCGGTTTGCGCGCCGTTCGTTCAACGAGCGGTGGCGCGTCCGTTTGTAAGCACACTCTAAATGCGGAGAAGGGCACTAAGAGTTGCGAGGCGGCTGTTTAAGCGCGGAAAGGCCGGGCTCAACGCCGCGTGCTTTGTGTTTCTGGAATAGAATTGCAGGGAGTGAAATCAGGCACATCAAGCCGCCAATCCCGGTTCCAGCAAATCCTAAAAGGACAACCATTTCTTGATCACCCCTCGCGCACGGTCCCAGCGGTCCCATCGCAGCTAACAACGCTATGAAACTGAGAACGCCCAGCCCCAGAATTATTAGCCCGAACTTGAGCGCTTTAGCGGCCATGCAGAGCACACTGTAACATGCGCGTATAATTCCAGGTCAATCAACGGAGGCTAGTAACTCTCGCAACTCATCGCGCGTGAACCCGTTCACACCCGCGTCGGCGCAATCCCCAACGACCTCATCTTCCGGTATAAATGGCTGCGCTCCAAACCCAAAGCCTGCGCCGCCTTCGTCATGTTCCAGCGATTTTCCTCCAATTTGCGCAGCACAAATTCCCGCTCGTACGCCGACCGCGCCTCCTGCAAACTCTCGTAAGGCTTCTGCGGGCTCTTCGATGCGCCACGAAAGAGTTCCGGCGGCAAATGATGCGGCTCAATCCGCGGCGAAGGACAAACAATCACCAGCCGTTCCACAAGATTTTTCAACTCGCGCACGTTTCCCGGCCACGGATAATTCAACAGCACGTCCAGCGCCGTCGGGCTGAACTCCTTTGCCTTCTTCCCATATTCCTGACAAAACGCCGCCAGAAAATGCGCGGCCAGAATCGGAATATCCGCCACGCGCTCGCGCAAAGCCGGCACGTAGAAGGGAATCACGTTCAACCGGTAAAAAAGATCCTCGCGGAAAGCATTGCGCGAGATCTCCTCCTCCAGCTTTTTATTCGTCGCGGCAATCACGCGCACATCCACGGTAGCAGGCTGGTTCGATCCCAGCGGCTCCACGCGCCGCTCCTCCAGCACCCGCAGCACTTTCGACTGCGTCTTCAAGCTCATATCCCCGACTTCATCCAGGAACAGCGTCCCGCCGTCCGCCTTCTGAAATTTCCCCACCTTGTCTTCGCTCGCGCCGGTAAAACTGCCCTTGCGATGCCCGAACATTTCCGACTCAATCAACTCCTCCGGAATCGCCGCGCAGTTCACCTCCACAAATTGCATCGAACTGCGCAAACTGCTCGCGTGCAAAGCCCGCGCCACCAGCTCCTTGCCCGTTCCGCTCTCGCCGTAGATCAGCACGCGCCCATTCGTTGGCGCGGTCAAAGCGATCTGCTGCCGCAGCGCCTTCATCGGAATGCTGGCACCCAGAATCTGATGCTTCTCTTCGAGTTCCGCGCGCAGCCGCCGGTTCTCCGTCTCCAGCCGTAAATATTCCAGCGCATTGCGCACCACCAAAACCACTTTCTCCAGCGACAGCGGCTTCTCCACAAAATCAAACGCCCCCAGCTTTGTAGCCCGCACCGCCGTCTCAATATTCGCGTGCCCCGAAATCATCACCACCATCGGCGCGCCGTCCCGCTCTTGCATCCGCTCCAAAGTTTCCAGCCCATCCATTTTCTTCAACCAAACATCCAGCAAAACCAAATCAAACGCCCGCGTCTCCAGCCGCGCCAAACATTCTTCGCCCGAAGCCACGGCCTCGACCTCGTAACCCTCGTCGCGCAGCAATGCGCCCAGAGATTCGCGTATCCCGTTTTCATCATCAACGATAAATATGGATGCAGGCATGTTATGTAATTCCCGTAACCGAAGCAGTCAAGCGAAGGCCGCCGTCGAATTTGTAGCGGCGGTCTTCAAACCGCCAGCCGTTGCCTTTCTCTGTGTCTCTGTGGCAGAAGTTGCCGTGGCCTTACGCCGGCGCAACCGGAATCTCTGCCGCCGGAAACCGAATCAAAAACCTGGTCCCAGTCGGCAAATTATCCTCCACGCGAATCGTCCCGTTATGCTCCGCAATAATCCGGCTAGCAATTGCCAGCCCCAAACCCGTCCCGCGCTCCTTAGTAGAAAAATGCGGCAAGAACAATCGCTCCTTATCCTCCGGCGAAATCCCCTGCCCACTGTCCGAAATCTCAATCTCCACCGCGTCCCCATCTCCATCCACGCGCGTAGCCACCCGCAACCGCCGTATCCCAGACCCCTCCATCGCCTCCGCCGCGTTATCAATCAAATTAGCCAAAACCCGCCGCAAAAGCTCGCGATCCGCCTTCACCAAAGGCAACGCAGCCGCCAATTCTGTGCGCAGCGTAACGCCCTCAAGCCGCCCATGAAATAAATCCAACGCACTCGCCACAATCGTATTCACATCCTCCGGAGCCAACCGCGCAGAAGGGAAGCGCGCAAACTGCGAGAACGCATCCACCAACGATTTCAAAGTGTGCACCTCGCGCTCGATCAACCCCGCACACTCCGCCACCAATTTCTCCAACTCCGTACGCAGCGCCACCGCCTGCTGCGACCCATTCCGCTCCAGATATCGCAGCAGTCTCTGCGCGGACAGCTGTATCGGCGTCAAAGGATTCTTGATCTCGTGCGCAATCCGCTGCGCCACTTCCTGCCAGGCCGCCGCCTTCTGCGCGCGCAGCAAATCCGTCAAATCGTCAATCACGATCACGTACCCGGGATTCGAAAGCCGCGGCCCCAGCGAACTCACCGTCACCGCCGCGCGCACCAGCCGCCCCGCCGTCGCGATCTCAATCTCCCGCGACGCCACTCCCATCCGCAGCGACCGCCGCATTAAATGCAGCACCGCCCGCGCTGCCTCCTCGCCCACCAAGTCCGGCAAACTCCGCGCCTCACGCGCCGCATCTCCCAAGATCGCAGGCACCGCCGAATTCACTCGCGCCACTTCGCCCGAAGAATTCAACGAAATCACGCCCGTCGGAATATTTTCCAGAATCGCTTCCATCAATTTCCGCCGCCGCTCGCGCTCTTCGATCGCCTGCTCCAGACTCTGCGTGAATTCATTAATCTGCCGTCGCCCCTCGCCCAGCTGCTCCGTCATCCGATTGAACGACCGCACCAGCATCCCCAGTTCGTCCTGCCCCTTCACATCAATCCGGTAATCGAAATTCCCGCGCGAAATCTCCCGCGTAGCCTCTGCCAGCGCCTGAATCGGCACCGTCACCTGCTTCGATAAAAACAGCGCCACCCACGTCGTCGAAAATCCTAAAATTACGGTCACCACTAGCAGCCCCAGCAGCACGTCGCGCTTATAAGCGCGCAGCCCTTGCTTTTGGCTCGCGTATGTTGCCGTCTGCGTCTTAATTTCCGAATAACGCGTAAGGAAATCGTTCGGCAGAATCCGCGCCACGTACAATCTGTTTCCATCCAGCGGCGCGCTGCCCGCAATATACAAATGGTCGTTGGTGTGCCAGATTTCCGCGCCGTTCGGCAGCGTCTGCACCAGCGTAGGAGCGATCGTCTCCATCTCCGGCACAGTCTGGTCGCTGGCGGAATCCTCAGGTTTCAAGTAGGCGACGCCATCGTCTGCTTGCCCCGCCGTATGCGCGATCCATGAAGCGTCCACCGACCACGCCAATCCCAGCAGCGATTGATTTCCCCTGCTCGTCGCCGCGGCTTTTTCGGCAATCGCGTCCAAGTGATTCAGATTGGCGCGCGCCATGTCCTCGAGCAGCCGCTGGCTCTGCTCATTGGCGATTTCCAACGGCCGCGGGAACCAGGCGATCAGCGTGCGATTCACAATTGCGTAACTGAAGAAGAAAAAGAAACCGATCGGCAGCAGCGAGACGCCAATCGCGCCCAGCACCATCTTCACCTTGAACCGCGAACCCATCTGCCCGCTGCGGCGCTCGATCCACAGCCGCACCAGGCTGCGCACCAAGATCACCGCGAAGATCAGCAGCGCCACCGCCAGCAGCGTCGTCAATGCAAAAAATACCGCGAACTCGCTGCCTTGCTGCGGCCGCAGCGGCACGTCCAGCGAACCCACCATGAACACAGCCGCCGTCAGCAGCGTCACGACGATCCCGCCGATCCACGGCCACAACCGGTTCTTGCGCTTGACTCGCTCCGCCTTCAAGACCGTCCCTCCCGATCTCGCGCCAGCGGACATTCGCCGCACCAAGCCGCCTGGCGCAAGCGGACCTGTGCCAATGGGGAAGTGTGAGCGAAGCGAGACGCACGCGTAGCCGGGCGTTGGGCTTTAAAACGCGTATTTTTGAGCGAATTTCCCATCGAAAACCGAGAATACCGGCCCCATTCAGCCAAGTCAAGCCAACTGTTGCTCGGTTGCCACACTACTGTGGCTCTTCGGTTATGCCTTGAGGTGAGGTTTGTTTGTGCCGTTGAATTATGTAGAGGCCGGTCTGTCCCGCGCCTTTTGGGACAGACCGGGCACTGCCGCACATCATCAATCGTCCGCCCTATCCGTTAGCCTTCTGAAATTCCCGCATAAAGTTCACCAATACCTGAACGGTCTCAAGATTCACCGCATTGTAAATCGAAGCTCGCATCCCCCCGACAGACCGATGCCCCCCGAGCCCAATCAACCGAGCCGCCGAAGCCTCTGCAGCAAATTTCTTCTCCAACTCTTCATTCCCACCGGCCACCCGAAAAGTCACGTTCATCTTCGACCGCGAATCCTTCTCAATCGGCCCCACATAATACCCGCCGCTGGAATCAATCGCATCATAAAGCACCCGCGCCTTAGTCTCATTGCGCTTCTCGATAGCCGCCACTCCGCCCTCAGTCTCGATCCACTCCAAAACCAACCCCACAATGTAAACCGCAAAAGTCGGCGGCGTGTGATAAAGCGATTTCTCCTTAATATGCGTCCGGTACTGCATCACAGTAGGCAGATTCCTGTCCGCCCGTTCCGCCAAATCCTTCCGCACAATCACCACGGTGGCGCCAGAAGGCCCCAAATTCTTCTGCGCCCCCGCAAAAATCAACCCAAACTTCCGCACGTCCACCGGTCGCGACATAATGTCCGACGACATATCCGCCACCAGCGGCACCTCGCCGGTCTCCGGCAGCCAATTCCACTGCGACCCCTCGATCGTATTATTCGTGCACATATAAACGTACGAAGCATCTGCCCCCAGCCGAATTTCGTCCTTCCGCGGCAGCCGCGCAAATTTCACCGCCTCAGTCGAAGCCGCAATCCTGTAAGGCGTTCCGCGCTTCAATTCCGTCAGCGCCTTCCCGGTCCACATTCCCGTGTGCAACAAATCCACCGGTTTCCCCGGCAAGCACAAATTCAGCGGCGCCATCGTGAACTGTCCGCTACCGCCCCCCTGCACAAAAATCACCGCGTATTCCTCGGGAATCCCCATCAACTTCCGCAAATTCTTCTCCGCCCGCTCGATAATCTCCTCAAATTCCGCCGACCGGTGACTCATCTCCATCACAGACATCCCAGTCCCGCGGTAATCCAGCAGCTCCTCGCGTATCCGCTGCAGTACAGCCAAAGGCAAAGCCCCCGGCCCCGCATTAAAATTATCCGCCCGCTCCACGCTCCGCGGCGAAGCAATAGAAAGTGTCACGATGCCATCCCCTCCTGATAACTTCGGTCCCTACAATTGTCCATCGCTCAAGCTGAAGTCACAAGGATAGCAGATGCACGCTCCCCCAGCGAACCCACCCAATCTGGCCGCTAGGCTATCTTCCGATCACGGCGTGACACGGACTGCGGGCGACTTACCGAGGCGGAGGCGTGAAACGGAGAGAATTTATCGTCGCCGTAATATCATCGAGTGTGGATGCGTCGGGGCTCGCGAAAACTAGGAGAATGAAATAACCTTTCTCAATTGTCACAGCGTCGATCTGATGCACCATTACGTTATTAACCTGCATATCTAACCTGACCTTCCAGAAGCTTCTACCGGCGACCTCGACCTGTTCGGGGGGCCTCGGCGCCGAACTCACCTTGCCGCTCCTCAGCAAGTATGCGCCGGTAGCTTGCAAGAACTCTGCTCCCGTTTTTAACTGCGGCGCGATTTGGGTGCTGGTGGCCTCTATCTGGATCGCATGCGTGTTCGTCGAGATACCTTTCGTAGTCTCCTTGGTGACAAAAAGCAGCTGATGCCAATTGTTGGCGGCTGCTTCCGCGACGTCCTGTGCAGTTGGATCTCCGTTCGCGAGAAAGGAAGTGCCGAGCCTGATCATTGCCTTGCCCTGCTCGGCCGTTAGAACGTTCCAGCCCCTTGGAAATTGGTAAGAGAAGCCAAAGAACGTGTTTGTGTACACGTTCTCTGAAACGTAACCGTCGTCAGGCTGTGCCGCATCAGGTTTTGAAGTATCGGAGGTTGTTTCTTTCGAGTCCTTGGAAACAGCATTTACCGTATAAAGTGAATTATTCGGTTCCAGGCGCGCCGCTTCACGAAATTCAGCGAGCGCAGCGTCTGGTTTGTACACACCTCTCAGCGCAACTCCCAGGAAATAGTGCGCTTCGGCATCATCTGGTTTTGTCTTCAAATACAGATGTAACTCCTGAATAGCTTCGTCAAAATCACCGCCTGCATGGACCAGCGATCCTGCAAGATGTTTGTAGATAACGGGTAGTTGCGGCGCCATAGGCAGCACGTCACGCAGCACCGGGATTGCCTCTTTGTACTGTCCGCTGCGTGCCAGGCTCATGCCAAGTTCGATGCGCGCAGCTTTATGGCCCGGGAAGATGCGCAATGCTTCGCGAGCTTCTGGCACCGCTTCACTGTCACGCTTCTGAGCACTCAGCGCAGTGGCAAGTGCAACATGCGCGTCGGCGTCCTCGGGCCATAGTTCCAAGGATCGGCGAGCTTGTACTTCGGATTCGGAATAGTTGCGGTTCGCGTAGAGGATCCGTGCGTATGCGAGGTGCAGTGTTGCCGAATCGGGCGCGAGTTTTATCACCCGCCCAAATTCGTCTTGAGCCTGCTGAAGTTGCCCGTGACTTTTGTCGGTCAGCGCCACATCGAGAAGCCCATACGCGCTCACGCGATCAGCCGCCGGCTGCACGATCGCTTTTGGTGTGATTTTGGCCAGGGAATCGACAAAATCCGGCGTGACCCCGTAATAGCGAAGTGTCGAAAGAAATGCCGAATCAGGCGTGAAATCAATTCCGCGCTCGCAGATCACGTGCTCCGCATACCGGCGAGAAAGTCCTCCCGGTAGGAACGCGAGCAGCTCTAGGCGGTTGAATGGCGGTGGGTGGGTCGCGTCGCTCGCTGCCGCGTTGCAATCAAACGCCGAACCCAGCGCAGTCCCATTCGATCCTAGGTTGTATGACAGGGACAGACGCAATGAAATGGAGGAGCCTGTGAAACCAGACGGAAGATGTTCGAGGGGACTGGAGTCGCGAACGCCTTTAATGGCTGCCTGATCGAGCGAATCCGTACCAGAACTGGCTTCCAGCGAGATGTTTTCAATTCTCCCGTCAGATTGAATCTGGAACTCAAGAGTGGTCTTACCTTTGGCGCCGGCATAAAAAGCAGCGGGCATCGCGGCAATCCAATTCTTCTTCACCGTTGCCATTGTCTGTCCAATGTAGCCGCTAAAGTCCACGCCGTTCGTCGGCGTCAGAATCTCAGCCGCGCTCTGAGCTGAATGTGGACCTTGAATGGCGGTGACAGAAGGCACCTGCGGTGCCTGTTCCTGTGCACGCTCGGTTCGCCCAACCAAGGCTACCGACAGAGTCATGATGGTGAGGATTCGAAGCGCCCGCGCCGCGCTGAAGCCGTGCTTCATAGATAGCAACATAGCGTTTACGCAAACCTTGTCAAGGTCGCTGAGCCCTTGACGCACCCACCATGCGAGCCCGGTTATCGGGATCGACCGAACTACCAAATCCGTAGAATTTCTGCTTCTCCTACGCGCATTTGCTGTTACCGGAATGAACACTTTCAGTAGCAATCCCCATCGCCCTCGGCCCACTCCAATGACATTATCTGCGCATCGCACCACGATCTTGGGGAACGTATGACGCAGTTCACATGCGGGGGTCACATGCAAAAAATCAAGCTGTTCGCGAATTACAGCATTCCGGTAGTCTGGGGGATCGTCGGCCTGGTCGTAGGCTGCGTCGCGGTGTACTACCCGCTTTCCACGATGTGGGAGCACGTCATCGTTAAACCTGAAAATGTTACGCCCACCGACGGCACCACTGTTCTCATTCTTTCCCTGATCGGCGGAGTTTTCATCGGCGCGGCCGCGCTATTCGGCTCCGCTCAAAACCGCTGGACAGCCAAGAACTAGCTACACCCTAATCAACCTCGAACCAGCGCTAAATCGATCCCCAACCCCTTGCCTTGACACTCCGCGCAGCCTGCCAGTAAACTGATTTGCTCGTCGCACCACGCGGAGTCGAACCGAATGCTATTGTCGCGCGAT
>Ga0209274_10001783_pt1 | contig 10838 bp, 9 predicted proteins | sample HubBroMetageREF1_FD_188343 | JGI IMG/M metagenome (GOLD analysis project Ga0209274, IMG submission 188343) | Reference soil microbial communities from the Hubbard Brook experimental Forest, New Hampshire, USA - Hubbard Brook CCASE Soil... | ecosystem: Environmental > Terrestrial > Soil >...
CCAGGAAGACAGCGGCCCGAGGCTCGGAATCTGCAATACCTTCGAGGTACCGGAGAGTACAGCGATTATCTGGATGGTCCTTACGTCTTGCCGTCGATTGGCACGAAAAGGTTTTTCGTCGGCTCCATTTTCTTGCCCTTGTGGAGCTTCTTGGTAGCCTTTTTCTTCTTCGGTGCCATGGTTTGTCTTCTTCTTGTTGAGGTTGCCCCATGGGCGATCGCACGGTTATGCGCAAGTCTGGGGCCAAGGTGTCGACGAACGAGTCCGTCATCCATCTTCCTTCGAATGTCGTGAAAGCAACGGCCGGATTTCGCAGAGGGGCTCGAGCTAGAGGCGATGACGCTGAATAAATCAACCTGAGTTGAGAAATTCAGCGGAATGCGGATCGGCGTGTTGCGCGTGGGGCGAGGCGTTGCGCGGAAATCGGAGAGAGATCCCTGCCTGCGGCCGGCGGGCCTGGCGGCGGGCGGCTTCGTCGCTGCGCTCGTGATTGTCGACTACCATCATTCATTTGAGGCCGGACATTTCGCGAGCGCGTGACGAAACATTTCGTTGCTTGACATCGTACCAACTACTGCACGGCAAATCGCGTAGGAGCTCGGCGTGGTGTTGTCCCAATTGCGAACGGTGTGCGCGAATGGAGGGTTACGTTATGGGAACGCTCAGCGATCAACTGCGACAGGTATTGCGACGGCTGGGGCGCGCGCCGCTTTTTACGATTGTTACGCTGATCACGCTGGGGGTGGGCGTGGGGGCGAACACAGTGATTTTCAGCGTGCTGGAGGGAGTACTGCTGAAACCTTTGCCTTATCCGCATCCGGGGCAATTGATTGGAGTGTGGCACACGGCGCCGGGCGTGGGGATCGTGAATTTGAATATGTCGCCGAGCATTTATTTTATCGATCGCGAGCAGAGCACCACGTTTCAGGACATCGGCATGTATGACGGAGATTCGCTGAGCGTGACCGGCGCGGGAGAACCGGAGCAGGTGCGGGGCCTCGATGTGACGGATGGGACGCTGCCGATGCTGGGTGTGCGACCGGCGCTGGGGAGATTGTTCACGCGGGAAGATGATTCGCCGAGCGCGCCGGATACGGTGCTGCTTTCTTACGGATATTGGCGGCAGAAATTTGGCGGAGCTCGTTCGGTGATTGGGCGGTCGATCACGGTGGATGGAAAGCCGCGCGAGATTATTGGAGTGCTGCCGCAGGGATTTCACTTCCTGGATTACGAAGATGCGGCGTTGGTGGTGCCGTTCAAATTTGACCGCAGCAAGATAAAGCTGGGGAACTTCAGCTTTCAGGCAGTGGCGCGTTTGAAGCCGGGAGTGACGATGGCGCAGGCGAGCGCGGACGTGGCGCGCATGCTGCCGATCGCAAATCGGACATTTCCGGCGCCGGGAGGATTCAGCGCGGCGCTGTTTGAGAAGGCGCAGATTGCGCCGAACTTGCGGCCGTTGAAGCAGGATGTGGTGGGAGATATTGGCAAAGTTTTGTGGGTGCTGATGGGGTCTATCACGATGGTGCTGCTGATCGCGTGCGCGAACGTGGCGAATTTGTTGCTGGTGCGCGTGGACGGACGGCGGCAGGAGTTGGCGGTACGCACGGCGTTGGGAGCGGGGTGGGGACGGATCGCTGTGGAGTTGATGTTTGAGAGCGTGATACTGGGATTGCTGGGAAGTTTGCTGGGATTGGCGCTGGCGTACGGGGCGTTGCAGGTGCTGGTGGCGATGGCGCCGACCGGATTGCCGCGCATTCATGAAATCGGGATTGATTTGCCGGTGCTGGCGTTTACGTTTGTGATTGCGATTTTTTCCAGCTTGCTGTTTGGATCGATTCCGATTTTCAAGTATGCCGGGGCGCATTTGAATACCGGATTGCGCGAGGGCGGACGCGCGCTGAGCCAGAGCCGGCAACAACACCGCGCGCGGAATGTGCTGGTGGTGGTGCAGGTGGGGTTGGCGCTGGTGCTGCTGATTTGTTCGGGATTGATGATTCGGACGTTTCGCGCGTTGATGCACGCGCCGCCGGGATTTAACGAGCCGGATTCGCTGCAGACCTTCCGGTTCTACGTGCCGGAGACGGAGATTCCGGATAGCGACCGCGAACGGTTGGTGCGCATGGAGCAGGAAATTGAGGGGAAGCTTGGGGCGATTCCGGGTGTTTCGTCGGTGAGTTTTTCCAGCGATATTCCGATGGATGGGCGCAACTCGATGGACATTTTGTTCGCGGAAGATCGCGCTTATGCGGAAGGAGAGCTGCCGCCGGTGCGACGTTTTAAATTTGTGTCGCCGGGATTTTTGGCGACGATGGGAACGCCGCTGATTGCGGGACGCGATATCACTTGGGAAGACACTTATCAGAAAATTCCGGTGGCGATGATTTCTGAGAATTTCGCGAAGGAATATTGGCATGACGCGCGCAATGCGCTGGGGAAGCGAATCCGCGTGGGTAATACGGACGACTGGCGCGAGATTGTAGGCGTGGTGGGAGATGTGTACGAGAGCGGAGTGGATAAGCCGGCAGGCAGCTCGGTGTATTGGCCGGTGATGATGGACCGGTTCGAGGGGCAGAAGGAGCAACTGCGGCGGGGGATTGCTTTTGCGATACGCAGCCCGCGGGCCGGGTCGCAAGCGTTTTTGAATGAGGTGCGGGAGACGGTGTGGTCGGTGGATCCGAATATTCCGCTGGCGAGCGCGCACACGCTTGGTTATTTCTATACGCAGTCCATGGCGCGGACATCTTTTACTTTGGTGATGCTGGGAGTGGCGGGAGCGATGGCGTTGCTGCTGGGGATTGTGGGGATTTACGGAGTGATTGCTTATTCGGTTTCGCAGCGGACGCGGGAGATCGGGATTCGCATGGCGTTGGGGGCGCAGCGGAAGACGCTGGTGGGGATGTTTGTGCGGCAGGGATTGTGGCTGACGGGCGTGGGGATTTTGTGCGGGTTGGTGACGGCGTTTGGGGTGATGCGGTTGATGTCGTCGCTGTTGTTCAAGGTTAGCCCGGTGGATCCGGTGACTTATGGGGCGGTGACTTTGGGGGTTGTGGTTACGGCTTATTTGGCTTGTTATTTGCCGTCGCGGAGGGCGGCTGGTGTGGATCCTGTGGACGCTTTGCGGGCGGAGTAGTTTGTGGTGTCCCCTTGATTGGCGGGCGCAATTCGGTTAGCTTTGCTGGGCTGAACGAGGGGCACCGTGAATATTGGGATTCGCAAAGCGGGCCGCGCGACGATTTTGGATCTTTATGGACCGCTGAAATTGGGTGACGCTGAGGAAGCGTTTCGGAATCAGGTGCAGCAATTGATTGATGCAGGGACGTTGCACGTGGCGGTGAATCTGGCGGGCGTGACGGAGCTGGATAGTTCAGGGATTGGAGCTTTGGTGCGGGCGTTCACGACTTTGAAGAGGGCTGGGGGGAAGGCTACTTATTTTGCGGCGAATAAGCGGGTGATGATGTTGTTGAAGATGGTGAGGCTGGATTCGATTTTGGATTTGGCTGAGGATGAGGCAACGGCTTTGACGCGGATTTAGGGTTTCTTCTTTTTGGTTGCAAACCTTCCTGTTGGGAATTCCGATTTTATGGGGCTTTGGAAAGATGGCTGCGTTCGTGCACAGGGCGCGGAGGTGTGAGCGGAGAAGGGATCAAAAGATTTAACATAGAGGTCACAGAGAACAGCGGAGAAGAATCTGAGAAAGATGAAGGCGTGAACCGCTGAGACGCCCCGACTCCGTCGGGGTAAACGCCGGGCGCAGAGAAAACCGGTGCCGCGGAGAGGTTGACGCCCGGGCAAGTTGGGGCGCAGCAAGCAGCGCCCTACCCGAGTCTTGGCGAGTGTCGTTTGGCTGTCGCGCGCACGGCATGCCGTGCCCGCACGACTACAAGACCAGCGGAGCCGGCGGGACGCCGGCGCTACGAAAACGTGGGAGCACAGGCATGATTGCCCGCCGGCGGCGGGCAGGCCTATGCTACGTCAGCGTCTATCTAGGGCAGGGTGGCGGACGTCGCGGCCTGCTACGAAATAGATTACGTCTTCGGCTATGTTGGTGGCGTGGTCGCCGATGCGTTCCAGGTTTTTGGCGACTAGGATTAGCTCGAAGGCAGCGAAGACTTGGGCGCTGTCTTCCATCATGTAGGTGAGGAGCTCGCGGAAAAGTTGGTCGCGGAGGCGGTCAACTTGGTCGTCGCGGCGGAGGACGCTTTGGGCCAGGTCTTGATCGCCGCGGACTAGGGCGTTCAGGCTGTCGCGGACCATGGCTTCGGCTAGTTCGCTCATGCGCGGCAAGTCAACGTAAGGTTTGACTTGCGGGTGGCGGAGAATGCGGGTCGCGGATTGGGCGATGTTGACGGCTTGGTCGCCGATGCGTTCGAGGTCGCCATTGATGCGGGAGACGGCGAGGAGGAAGCGCAGGTCCGCGGCCATGGGTTGCTGAGTGGCCAGGAGGCGCTGGACGCGTTCATCAATTTCGATTTGCATTTCGTTGATGGCGTCTTCTTCGGAGAGGACGACTTCGGCGAGATGTTCTTCGGCATCGAGGACGGCGTGAACCGCCTGATGGACGGCGCGCTCGGCGAGGCTGCCCATCCAGAGCAGGCGTTGTTTTAGTTCTTCGAGATCGTGATCGAAATGTCGTTCCATGGTTCCTCAGTTCGTGTGAAGCAGCATGGCCCTAACTGCCTGAATCTCGCTCGATTAACCGAACCGGCCGGTGATGTAGGCTTCGGTGCGCGGGTCGGTCGGCGTGGTGAAAAGTTTGGATGTTTCGCTGTGCTCGATGAGGTGGCCGTCGAGCATAAAGGCGGTGAAGTCGCTGGCGCGGGCGGCTTGCTGCATGTTGTGGGTGACGATGGCCATGGTGCAGCTGTCTTTCAGTTGAAACATAAGCTCTTCGATTTTGGCGGTAGTGACGGGATCGAGCGCGGAGCAAGGCTCATCGAGGAGCAGTACTTCGGGATCCACTGCTAGCGCGCGAGCGATGCAGAGGCGCTGCTGCTGTCCGCCGGAGAGGGCGAAGGCAGATTTTTTGAGGTAGTCCTTCACTTCGTCCCACAGGGCGGCGCGGCGGAGGCTGTGCTCGACGAGATCGTCGAGGCGACCTTTGTAGCCGTTGATGCGCAGGCCGTAGGCGACATTATCGTAAATTGATTTTGGAAATGGATTGGGGCGTTGAAAGACCATGCCGACGCGGCGGCGCAGGCCGACGACATCGAGCGAGTGAATGTCCTGGCCATCCAGGAGGACTTCGCCTTCAACGCGCGTATTGCGAATGGTTTCGTTCATGCGGTTCAGAGTGCGCAGGAATGTGGATTTGCCGCAGCCGGAAGGGCCGATGAGCGCGGTGACGCGGTTGGTGGGAATTTTGAGGCTGAGGTTGAAGACGGCCTGCTTGGGGCCGTAATAGAAATTAAGATTGGAAATCGTCAAGCGCTGTTTATGCTCGATCGTTGGTGACGTAGTTTTTTCCATAGGCACCGGATCTCTGAAGGCTTTCGCTGTTAGCGCGGATTGAGGTGCTCCACTCACAATTTTTTCCTTCGTTGATGCCATTTCCATTAAACGGCTTTGGTGCGCGCCAGGATGAAACGGGCGCCCAAATTCGACACTAGAACCAAACCCAACAACACCAAGCCTGCGGCCCACGCCTGCCTATGCCAATCGTCGTACGGCGCGACGGCGTAGGTATATATCATAACCGGAAGTGAAGCGATGGGCTGGCCCCAGCCCTGGCTCCAGAAGCGATTGCCAAAGGCGGTGAAGAGTAACGGTGCGGTTTCGCCGGCGACGCGCGCCAGGGCGAGCAACATGCCGGTGAGAATACCGCCGCTGGCGGCTGGTAGGACAACCGTGGCGATCGTTTTCCATTTGCTGGCGCCGAGGGCCATGGCCGCTTCGCGCATGTTACCGGGAACGGCGCGCAGGAATTCTTCGGTGCTGCGCACGGTGATGGGAATCACCATGATGCCGAGGGCGACGCCGCCGGCCAGCGCGGAGAAATGCTTTACGGGCAGGACTACCAGGGAGTAGGCGAAGATGCCGATGACGATGGAGGGGACGCCGTTGAGCAGGTCGGTGGTGTAACGCACGACGAAGGAAAAAGTTTTGCCGCCGAATTCGGCGAGATAGACGCCGGCGAGCAGGCCTACGGGCAAGCCCATGATCGCGGCGAGGAACAGGAGTTTGAGGCTGCCGACGATGGCGTTGGCCATGCCGCCGCCGGTTTCGCCGACGGGCTTGGGGAGTTGCGTGAAGAAATTCAGGCTGAGCGACGTGCCGCCGTTCCAGATCAGGTAGCCGAGAATGAGAAATAACACCGAGACGACGGCGAAGGCGGCGACACCGGTGAGGGTCAGCATCACGTAGTTCAGAGACTTGCGCCAGAGTATGCGGGGGCTGCTCATGCGGGGCGGCCTCCGCCACGTTCGGTGGCGACGATGAGGATGCGGGCCAGACCGTTGAGGATGAAGGTGATGAGAAAGAGCACCAGGCCTAGTTCGATCAGGGAGCTGAGGTATAGATCGCCCGTCGCTTCGGTGAATTGATTGGCGATGGTGGAAGCGATGGTGTCGCCGGGAGAAAGCAGCGACGCTTTGATGGCAGCGGCATTGCCGATGACCATGGTGACGGCCATGGTTTCGCCGAGAGCGCGGGCGAGAGCCAAGAATATCGAGCCCATGATGCCAGTGCGCGCCCAGGGGACGACTACTTGCCAGGTGGATTCCCAGCGGGTGGCGCCGAGGGCCATGGCGGCTTCGCGCTGTTCGCGCGGGACGGTGAGTAGAACTTCGCGCGATACGGAAATGATGAAGGGCACGACCATGATGGCGAGAACGATTCCGGCGGTGAGAAATCCGACGCCGTAATTTGGTCCGCGAAATAGAGCACCGAGATAAGGAAGATTGCCGACGGTATTGATGAGCAGCGGGCCGATGGTGGTACGCATCAGCGGGACGACGATGAAGATGCCGAGCAAGCCGTAGATGACGCTGGGGACGGCGGCGAGAAGGTCAATCAGGAATGAAATGACGTCGCTGACGTTGCGGGGAGCAAGCTCGGAGAGAAAAATAGCGCTGGCGAGGCCGAGGGGGACGGCGAGCACGAGCGCGACAGCGGAAGTGACCAGGGTGCCGTAGATGAAGGGGGCGGCGCCGAAATCATCGAAGTTGGGGTCCCAGACTTTTGTCCAGAAGAAGGCCCAACCGAATTGGGTGCGCGAGAGGTGCGAATTTCTCCAGAGTTCATACACCAGCATGGAAGTAAGCAAGAGGATGACGGCCGCGAAGGTGAGGGTGAGGAGATGCGCGATTTCGTCACCTTGACGGAGGCGATGAAGAAACGCACGAGGTCCTGCTTGCGGAGGAACCTCGTGCGCGATGGTGGAGGCGGCTGCGGACATTTTGGTTACGGTTACTGGATCAGCGAAATCGCTCTGGTCTCCCTGGCGATGACTTCTTTTGGTAGCTGCGCATAGGTGAGGCCTTCGTTGAACTTCTGGCCGTCGGTGAGCATCCACTTCAGGAAATCTCTGATGGCGTCACGCTTGGCGGCGTCCTGAATTTGCGCAGGGATCAGCAGCCAGGTGAAGCTGGAGATGGGATAGACCTTGGGGCCGGGTGCGTTGGTGATGGAGACGCGGAAATCGTCGGGGATGCTCTTGGCGTCGGCGGCGGCCGCGGCGGTGACGCCGGCGAGGTCAGCCTTCACGAATTTTCCGGCGGCATTCTGAACTTTTCCGTAGGGAATATTATTTTGCACGGCGTAGATCAGCTCGATGTAGCCGATGGCGTTGGGAGTTTGCTTGACGAGGCCGGTGACGCCTTCGTTGCCTTTGCCGCCGAGGCCTACGGGCCAGTTCACGGACGTTGCGGCTTTGCCGACTTTATTTTTCCAGTCGTCGCTGACTTTGGCGAGGAAGTCGGTCCAGATGTAGCTGGTGCCGCTGCCATCGGAGCGATGGACGACGACGATATCTGAGCTGGGAAGATTGACGCCGGGATTGGCTTTCGCGATTTCGGGATCGTTCCACTTGCTGATGGTGCCGAGGTAAATTCCGGCGAGAGCTTTCTGGGTGAAATTCAATTCGCCGGATACGCCGGCGATATTGTAGGTGGGCACGACAGCGCCGAGGACCGTGGGGAAATGCAGGATTTTGAATTTGGATTGCGCGAGCTGGTCGTCGGTCATGGGGCCATCGGAGGCGCCGAAATCAACAGTGCCGGCTTGCAGTTGGCGGATGCCGCCACCGGAGCCGATGGATTGGTAATTGATCTGAACATTGGGATGCGCCTGGTGGTAAACGTCGAACCACTTGGAGTAGATGGGATAGGGGAAGGTGGCGCCGGCCGCGTTGATATTGACTGTGCCACCTTGCGCTGCGGCGCGTGGCGCGGTGAGTGCCATTGAGAGCGCCAACGTGAGCATCATGAGCCACACAACCAGTAGGGCCTTTTTCATGTTCAGGGATTCTCCTGGGTGCCATTTTTTGGGTGCAATGTTACGGGCGTGTTACATCGGCGCGAATTGGGAGTGAAATAAGGGCAAGTGTTGCGGAAGAGGGGAGGCGCGGCCCCGGGGGTGTGGTCGAGCCGCGCCTCGCGGGTTGGTGGCACGAGGTTTGCTGCTTCCGGCGCCAGGTGCTGGAGCGCAGGAACTTGTGGGTGCTGGATTCGCCGCCGGTCGTTTTCGGGTACGCAATCGAAGTGCTGGTGCGACGGCGTCGTTACTTGCGTTCCAGACCGTGGGCATCGTAAACGGCACAGTTGAACTGCAGATGACCGCGCTGTGAAATAACAATTACTCCCCTGCTGATGCGGCGGCGCTGCTGGCACCGTTGGCACCGTTGGCGTTCAGTTCCATTTGTTTCGCGCGGCCGTGACGGACTTCGAGGCCGCGGACCCAGAACAAAATGTCTTCGGCGATATTGGTAGCGTGGTCGGCGATGCGTTCGAGATGGCGAGAGGCGAGGAGGTAGTGGAGATTGGGAGCGGCAAGCGCGGGATTGGCGGTCATGCCGGCGAGCAAAGCTTCGAAAACCTGATCGCGATATTGGTCAACGACATCGTCGCTTTCGAGCACCTGGGTGGCTAGATCCACGTTTTGATAGATGAGCGCGCCGAGGCATTTGGAAACCATGGCGCGGACGGCGGTGGTCATGGGCTCGAGTTCGACGGGGATATGGACTTCGCCCATTTGGGAGAGGGAGATGGCGCGTTCGCTGAGATTGACGGCGAGATCGCCCATGCGCTCGAGATCGTTGTTGATTTTCAGGGTGGCGACGATGAGGCGGACGTCGGTATCGAGCATGTCGCCCTGGCGGAGCATGCGGATGGCGTGCTCGTCGATTAGGATTTCCATTTCATTGATGCGCGGCTCGGTGAGGAAGACCTCGCTGGCGAGACGTTCGTTACGTTCGAGCAGAGCCCAGAGAGCGCGATTGACCGAGGCCTCGACCGTGCGGGCTTGGGAGACGAGGTAATTCACCAGCACGCTTTGAAAGATACCGTCCGCGCTTGTTTTGGTGGACGCCACTTCGGGAAGCCTCCTGTGAGATTGAACTGCTTTAGTAGCGGCGTGTACAGGATCAGTTGGGGAGATTGCAAGGGCGTGAATCGAAGGTGAATATTCGGAGAGCGGGCGACTTGGCGGTGTTGCGCACGGAACGGCAAAAGATTTAACACGCAGAAGACGGAGGAAAAGCGGAGGGCACGGCGATAGACAAGGCTACCGCGGAGAAGCAGAGCGCGCAGAGAAAGGCTAACAGCAGAGCCAGGAGTGGCTGTGCCACGATGCGCCAATCAGGAGATTGGCGTTCCCAGGGGGCTAGACGTCTAACGGAAGAGAGAAGGAAAATTTGGAGCCTTGGCCTACCGTGCTTTCTACCCAGAGTTTGCCGCCGTGGGCTTCGACGATGTGTTTGGCGATGGAGAGGCCGAGGCCGGTGCCGCCGGCTTCGCGGGAGCGCGCGGCGTCCACGCGATAGAAGCGCTCGAAGATGCGTTCGGAATCGGCGAGGGGGATGCCGATGCCGGTGTCGGCGACGGTGATGATGGCTTCGCGCGTTGTGGCGGAGGCGACGACGGAGATGTGGCCGCGGGGCGGAGTGTATTGGATGGCGTTGTCGAGGAGATTTTGCAGCACGTCGCGGAGGAGGGCGGCATCGCCGCGGACGGTGGGAAGTTGCGGCGGGACGGTGATTTCGAGAGTGATTTCCTTGCGGTTGGCTTTGAGCAGGGTGGTTTCGGTGCAGGCTTCGATGAGTTCGAGCAGGCCGACGGAAGAAAATTCAAGTTCCATTTTACCGGCTTCGATGCGGGCGAGTTTGAGGAGATCGTTGGTGAGGCGGGCGAGACGCATGGCGTGATTGCGGATGATTTCGAGGAAGCGGCGATTGTTTTCGGGATCGTCGAGGGCACCGGCGAGAAGCGTTTCGGCAAAACCCTGGATAGCGGTGAGCGGCGTCTTGAATTCGTGGGAGACGTTGGCGACAAAATCCTGGCGCACGCGCTCGAGGCGGCGGAGCTCGGTGACATCGTGAAGGACGACTACGGCTCCGGAAGGCTTTTCATTGGGCGCGCGGCCGGAGGCGGAGACGTCGAGGGCTTTTACGGGCGCGGCGGTGATGGAGAAACTTTGAGTTTGGGTGATGCCCATGGTGATGTCGGTTTGCAGGCCTTCTTCGCCGTGCAAGGCGCGACGGATGAGGCTCAACAGGTCAGAGTTGCGGACAACTTCGATGAGCGGGCGCCCCTCGGCGCCGGCCGCGTCCACATTTAAAATTTCTGAGAACGCACGATTGTAGAAGACGACACGCTCTTCGGCGTCAATGACGGCGACGCCTTCGA
>Ga0209274_10001784_pt1 | contig 10833 bp, 8 predicted proteins | sample HubBroMetageREF1_FD_188343 | JGI IMG/M metagenome (GOLD analysis project Ga0209274, IMG submission 188343) | Reference soil microbial communities from the Hubbard Brook experimental Forest, New Hampshire, USA - Hubbard Brook CCASE Soil... | ecosystem: Environmental > Terrestrial > Soil >...
TCCGCCACCTCGTCAGCATCCAGCCCTTTGCGTCTGAGCGCGTGCGTGAGAACGATGCGCGCTGAAGAGGCGCCAATCGCTCCGCCGAGCACGCGCTCGACGTGCTGCAGCATGCCGCGATCCACGGTGTCGGCGGGCCGGGACGGCGCCCGTCCCGACTGGGCTGCGTATTCCGCCAGCGAGCGACGTGCCGCGGCCGGGCCGATGATGCGGGCCGCCACCGCCTCGAGATCGCCGACCTTGGCGGAAATCGTCGGGCGCTTGGGGGTCGCAAACACGCGCGCCGCACGGCGCTCCTGCAGGCTGACACCCCGGAGCAACGAAGCCGTCACGAGGATCAGCACATTCAGGGTCAGCGACAGCACGGCAGCGGCCGCGACGCGCCCGTGACTCGACTGATCTGCGAGCGCCTGCGGCCAGAGCCAGCTGAGCGCCTGCGGAGGCACGAAGTAGCGCGACGGCAGCACCCCGCCCGCGACCAGGTTGGGGAGAAACAGCAGATACCCCCAGGTCACGAAGCCCGCGAACATTCCCCAGAAAACACCGGCACGGCTCGCGCCCTGCCAGTAGAGCGCCGCGAGGATGCCGGGCGCGAACTGCGCCATCGCCACGAAGGACAGCATGCCGATCGACGCCAGGCTGCTCGATTCGGACGCGCCGCGGTAGTAAGCGAAAGCCAGCAGCGCCAGGGCGACGATGACGAAGCGCCGCAGCCACAGGACTCGCCGTCCCAGGCTGTCGCCGGCCTCGAGCCGTCGACGCAACAGCAACGGCACGGCAATGTCGTTCGAGATCATGGTCGACAGCGCAATGCTCGCCACCACCACCATGGCGGTCGCCGCCGACAAGCCGCCGAGGAAAACCAGCACCGCGAGCCACGGAGCCCCGTAGGCGAGCGGCAGCCTGAGAATGAGCGTGTCCGATTCAGCGGTGTGCCCACTGCTCGCGCCCAACGCCACGATCGGAACCACCAGCGCGGAGAAGATCGCCAGGTAAAGTGGCAGGATCCAGCGCGCACGCTTCAAGTCGGTGCTGTCGGCGCACTCGATGACGGTTACCTGGAACTGCCGCGGCAGGCAGAAGATGGCGGCGGCAGCCAGCACCGTAGCTACCACCGTGTTGCCGTTGAACATGGTGTCGACGGTCTCGAGCCCGGGTGGGAGCTTCAGCGGTCGCCCGCTCAAGTGCAGCCACGCGAAAACCCCGACCGCCACGAACGCTACCAGCTTGAGAAGTGACTCGAACGCGATGGCGAGCATCAGGCCTTCGTGATGCTCGGTGGCGTTGACGCGGCGCGCGCCGAACAGCACGGCGAACAGCGCCATTACCAACGCCACGCCTAAGGCGGAGTCCCGGTACCAGGGCGACGGCCCGGCAGCGCCGGTGGTCAATGACGCTATGCCTGCCGAGACTGCTTTGTACTGCAAGGCCAGATAGGGAACCGCGGCGGTAACTGCGATTACCGTCACCAGCACCGCGAGCAGCCGGCTCTTGCCGAAACGCGAGCCGATGAAGTCGGCAATCGACACCACGTTGTGAGCACGTCCTATCTCGACCAGCCGCTCGAGGAAAGGCAGTGCCAGCAGGAAAACCAGCGACGGGCCGACGTAGATCGGCAGGTATCCCCAGCCCTCGCGGACGGCCGTGCCGACGGCGCCGTAGAACGTCCATGAGGTGCAATACACCCCCAGCGCCAGTCCATAGATGTAGGGTCGCAGCCGCTGCTGGTTGGGGTAGATCGAGCGGCGATCGCCGTAGAAGGCGATCGCGAACAGAAACGCCAGATAGGCAACCGCCAGTGCCGAAAGCAGCCAGCCAGACAACATGAGGCCCCCTGCCGTTGAGCTTAGCCCACCGGGAGGCGAGTGGTGAACTTCTTGGTGCGCAGCACGAAGCTGGTGTTGACCGAGCGCACGGCGCGCAGCTGCAGCAGCTGCGTCGACAGGAAGTGCTCGTAGGCCTCCATGCTGGCCGCGACGATGCGCAACAGGTAATCGTTGGCACCGCTCATGGAGTGGCACTCGAGCACCTCAGGCCGTTCCTTCACCAGCTGATCGAACTGCCGCACCGACTCCGGGTGGTGGTTCTCGAGCGACACCACGGCGTACGCCAGGATCGGCAGCCCGATCGCGGGCGCCTTGAGGATCGTCGCGTAGCCGGCGATGTAGCCCGCCTTCTCGAGACGCCGGAGCCTGCGCCAGCAGGGCGCGGGCGACAGTCCGACGCGCTTGGCGAGCTCCTGGTTGGATATGCGGGCATCCGCCTGCAGCTCCTCGAGTATCCGCCGGTCGAGGCGGTCGAGCGGGCGGCCGGCGGGTGCGGAGGAGGGGACGGCTGGCACAGCAATAATATTGCCAAACTATCGCAGTAGTGGGCAAGACACGCAAGGTAATTGCCAATTCGTGGGCATAGACTGTGCCTTCATGGCCGCCCGCGTCGATGCGATCGTCAACCCCGTCCGCGTGGGCGCAGCGCCCGGCGATCAGCCCGACTGGCGCCGCGTGAGCGCCCTGGTGCAGCAATCGCGCGCCCTCGATGACATCGAGGAGACCCGCCTGCTGCCGGAACGCAAGGTGCTCTACCAGTTCTCGGCGCGCGGCCATGAGCTCGCGCAGGTCCTTCTCGGGCTGGAGCTGACGGACGCGCACGACGGGGTCAGCGTCTACTACCGCTCGCGACCGATGATGCTCACGCTCGGTGTGAGCCTCGAGGATGCCGCCGCCGGGCCGCTGGCGCGTTCCGGGTCCTTCAGCGACGGTCGTGACATCGGCGTGGTGTTCAACCAGCCCGGCCGCGGCGGCCCCACGGTGCTGCCGTCGTGCGGCGGCGTCGGTACACAGTACACGCCGGCAGCGGGCTGGGCCCAGGCGATCCGCTACCGCCGCGAGGTGCTCGCCGATCCCGCGTACACGCGCAGCATCGCCGTGGTGCTGGGTGGGGACGCGTCATGCGCCACCAACGGCTTCTGGTCGGCTCTGAACATGGCGACCACGCTGAAGCTCCCGATGCTCTTCTACATCGAGGACAACGGCTTCGGCATTTCGGTGCCATCGCAGCTGCAGACCCCGGGCGGCAACATCGCGGCCAACCTGCGCTCCTTCGCCGGGCTCACGATTCTCGAAGGCGACGGCACCAGCCCCGCGGAGGCTCACGAAGCGACGCGGCGCGCCGTGCTGCAGGTGCGCGCGACGCGCGCGCCGCTGTTGTTGCGGCTCACGGTGCCGCGCCTTTCGGGTCACTCCGGCCAGGACACGCAGACCTACAAGTCCGCGGAAACGCTCAACGCCGAGCGCGCCCGCGACCCGCTGCTGCGCCTGCAGCGCTTCCTGGTGCCCGCCTGGATGCCCGAGAGTGAGTGGACGCGCATCGCGGCCGAGGCACGCGCCGACGTCGAGGCGGCGGTCGGCCGGGCACTGGCGCGACCGGCGCCCGACCCGCGCCAGCTTGCGCAGTTCGTGTTTGCGGAAACCGCAAACGGCGCGCCGCTTCTTCAGGAGCAGGGCGGCCTCGCTCCCGAGGGACACGTGTTTCCGCCCTCGAGCCTGAGTGCGAATCCGCACGGCGCGCGCATCAACATGCTGACCGCTATCCGCCGCACGCTCGACAGCGAGCTGGCCGTCAATCCGCGCATGCTGGTGTTCGGCGAGGACGTGGGACCGAAGGGCGGCGTGCACGGCGCGACGCTTGGGCTTCAGGACAAGTACGGCGCGGGGCGCGTGTTCGACACCAGCCTGTCCGAGGAGGGGATCATCGGGCGCGCGGTCGGCATGGCGCTCGCGGGCCTGTTGCCGGTGGCGGAGATCCAGTTCCGCAAGTACGCCGACCCGGCCGCCGAGCAGCTCAACGACTGCGGCACGCTGCGCTGGCGCACTCACAACCGCTTCGCCGCACCGATCGTGGTGCGCATGCCGGGCGGTTTCTTCAAGTGCGGCGACCCGTGGCACAGCCAGACCAACGAGGTGGCGTGGGTGCACGGCGTCGGCTGGCGGGTGGCGGTGCCGTCGAACGCCGAGGACGCGGCGGGCCTGCTGCGCGCGGCGCTGCGCGGCAACGACCCGGTCATCTTCTTCGAGCATCGCGCCATGCTGGACGGCGCCTGGGCGCGCCGCCCGTATCCCGGCGACCAGTACGTCGTACCGTTCGGCCAGGCGCGCGTGGTGCGCCCGGGGAGCGAGCTGACGCTGGTGACCTGGGGCGCGATGGTCGAGCGCTGCGAGCTCGCCGCGGCGCAATCGCAGGTCGAGGTGGAGGTCATCGATCTGCGCACGCTCTCGCCGTGGGATCATGCGACGGTGCGCGCTTCTGCCGAGAAGACCCATCGCTGCCTCATCGTGCACGAGGACAACCTGACGGCGGGCTTCGGCGCGGAGATCGCCGCGCGGCTCGCCGCGGAGAGCTTCTTCAGCCTCGAGGCGCCGGTCGAGCGCCTCGGCATGCCGGACATTCCGAGCCCCCACAGCCCAGTGCTGCTGGAGGCGGCCGTGCCGGACGTCGCGCGCATCGCGGGCGCCATCTGCCGGCTCGCCAGCCTGTGACACGCGCATGAGCAGCATCGAGATCAGGGCTCCCGCCGAGGAGCAGACCGAAGGCACGCGCTCGCAGCTGCTGCGCTGGCTGAAACAGCCGGGCGATCAGGTCGTGGAGAACGAGCCGCTGATCGAGCTCGAGACCGACAAGGTCACCGTCGAGGTCGCCGCGCCCGGCTCCGGCGTATTGCGCGAGATCGTGAAGCACGAGCAGGACGAGGTGGCAGCCGGTGAGCTGCTCGGGCGCATCGAGCTTGCCGCGAGCGCGGCGGCGGCACCCGTGGCCACCCGGGCCGAGCTCACGGCGAGCGCACGGGAGACGGCTGCGGACGCTGCTGCGGCGATGAGTGGGCCGGCGGTCGCCGCCGGCCGCGGCGGCGGGCGGTTGGCTCCGGCGGTGCGGCGGCTGCTCGCCGAGCATGCGCTCACCGCGGCGGACGTGCCGGGTACCGGCCCTGAAGGTCGCATTACGGTCGAGGATGTGCTGCGCGCCGCGGCCGCGGGCCCGGGCGCGCCGCCACGCCCGGGCGGGGCGAGTGCCTCCGTCACGGCGCCCGCGGCCGGCGCCGGCCCTGTTGCGGCGGCAGCGCCCGCGGTGCCGGCGGCGGCCAGCCGCAGCGTGCCCCACAGCGCGGTGCGCAAGCGCATCGCCGAGCACATGGTGCAGAGCCTGCTGCACAGCGCCCCGCACGTGACCACCGTGTTCGACGCGGATATGAGCGCAGTGCTCGCCGACCGCGCGCGTCACCGCGAGGAGTTTGCGCGACGCGGGGCGCCGCTCACCCTGACTGCGTACTTCGTGGCGGCGGCGGTCGCGGCCATCCGCGCGGTGCCCGAGGCGAACAGCCGCTGGACGGACGCGGCGCTCGAGATCTACACCGACATTCACATCGGGATCGCGACCGCGGTCGAAGGCACGGGCCTGGTCGTGCCGGTGCTGCGGGGCGCCGGCTCGCGCGACCTGTTCGGGATCGCGCAGGGTCTCGATGAGCTCGTGACGCGTGCGCGCACGGGCAAGCTCACGCCCGCCGACGTGCGCGGCGGCACGTTCACGATCTCCAATCACGGCGTGAGCGGCAGCCTCATCGCCGCTCCCATCATCATCAACCAGCCGCAATCGGCGATCCTCGGCATCGGCAAGCTCGAGAAGCGTCCGGTGGCGGTGGCAGAGGGCGACGAGGAGAAGATCGTGGTGCAGCCGCGCTGCTACGTCACGCTCACCCTCGATCACCGGGTGATGGACGGCCACCAGGCGAACCGTTTCATGCAGATTTTCGTCGGCCGGTTGAGTGACTGGCCGGTGTAACGGCCAGACGGGGCCGCTTGTGTTGCGACACGCCGCGCGAGATGAGCTCGAGCCCATCGAGCGCGCCAGCCCGGACGAGTTGCGCGCGCTGCAGTGGCAACGGCTGCAATGGTCGGTGCGCCACGCTTTTGAGAATGTCGCGCGCTATCGCCACAAGTGCCAGCGCGCCGGCGTGCAACCCGGCGACCTGCGCAGCTGGGCGGATCTCGCGCACTTTCCGTTCACGGACAAGGACGACCTGCGCGCCGGCTATCCGTTCGGCAGCTTCGCCGTACCGCGCACGCAGGTGGTGCGCGTGCACGCCTCGAGCGGCACCACGGGCACGCCGACGGTGGTCGGCTATACGCGGCGCGATCTCGAGACCTGGGCGGGGCTCGTCGCCCGCTCGATCCGCGCGGCCGGCGGCCGTGCCGGCGACGTCGTGCACATCGCCTACGGCTACGGCCTGTTCACCGGCGGCCTCGGAGCGCACTACGGTGCGGAGCGGCTGGGGTGCACGGTGGTGCCGGTGTCGGGCGGTCACACCGCCCGGCAGGTGCAGCTGATTCGTGACTTCCAACCCGACATCATCATGGTCACACCGTCCTACATGCTGGCCATCGTCGAGGAGTTCGTGCGCCAGGGGCTCGATCCGCGCAGCAGCTCGCTGCGCGTCGGGATCTTCGGTGCCGAGCCCTGGACCGAAGCGCTGCGCGATGAGATCGAGAACCGCACCGGGCTCGACGCGCTCGATATCTACGGACTGTCGGAAGTGATGGGCCCGGGAGTCGCGAGCGAGTGCCTCGAGACCAAGGACGGCCCGGTGATCTGGGAGGATCATTTCTATCCGGAGATCGTCGATCCCGAGACCGGCGCGCCGTTGCCGGACGGTGCACCGGGTGAGCTGGTGCTCACCTCGCTCACCAAAGAGGCTCTGCCGGTGATCCGTTACCGCACGCGGGACCTGACGACGCTCCTGCCGCCGACCGCGCGGCCGATGCGGCGCATGGCGCGGATCACCGGCCGCTCGGACGACATGCTCATCGTGCGCGGCGTGAACGTGTTCCCGAGTCAGATCGAGGAACTGCTGCTGAAGCTCGTGGGCCTGGCGCCGCATTATCAGCTCGAGCTGACTCGCGCCCGGCACCTCGATCAGCTGACCGTGCGGGTGGAGTGCGTGGAGAGCGCGGCCGGCGATGCGGCGTTGCGCAGGCATCTCGCGGCGGAGCTCTCCGGCAGCATCAAGTCGAGCGTCGGCATTTCCACCGAGGTGGTGGTCGGCGATCCCGGCTCGATCGAGCGCTCGGCCGGCAAGGCGCGGCACGTGCTCGACCGGCGCGGCACGCCATGAGCGCCGCGGCCGTGAGCGGCTCACCGCTCCCAGGGGTCTTGTATCATTGTGTTTCGGTGCGGGCCATGCCGGCCCGGAGGTTCTGATGTACACGCAGGCGCTCGACACGCACGGCAAGGAGCCGGTTTCCGCCGCAGCCGGTGACGCGGCCGGACAGCGCTTTCAGGCGCGTATCGACGCCGATGAGAAGATCGAGCCCAAGGACTGGATGCCCGACGCCTACCGTCAGACGCTCATCCGCCAGATCTCGCAGCACGCCCACTCGGAGATCGTCGGCATGCTCCCGGAGGGCAACTGGATCACGCGCGCGCCGAGCCTCAAGCGCAAGGCGGTGCTGATCGCCAAGGTGCAGGACGAAGGCGGCCACGGCATGTATCTCTACAGCGCCGCGGAGACGCTCGGCATCTCGCGGGCGCAGATGGTGCAGCAGCTGCTGTCCGGCACGGCGAAGTACTCGAGCATCTTCAACTACCCGACCCTCACCTGGGCGGACGTGGGCGCGATCGGCTGGCTGGTCGACGGCGCCGCGATCATGAATCAGATACCGATCTGCCGCTGCTCGTACGGGCCGTATGCGCGCGCCATGGTGCGCATCTGCAAGGAGGAGAGCTTTCACCAGCGCCAGGGGTTCGAGATCATGCTGACGCTCGCCGGCGGCACTGGCGAGCAGCGCGCCATGGCCCAGGACGCGCTCGACCGCTGGTGGTGGCCGTCGATCATGATGTTCGGCCCGAGCGATGCCGACTCGAAGCACACCGCGCAATCGATGCGCTGGAAGATCAAGCGCTTCAGCAACGACGAGCTGCGGCAGAAGTTCATCGACATCACGGTGCCGCAGGCCCAGTTCCTCGGCCTGCGGGTGCCGGACCCCGAGCTGCGCTGGGACGAGGCCGGCGAGCATTTCCGTATAGGAGCGATCGACTGGAGCGAGTTCTACGAAGTGCTCAAAGGCAACGGGCCCTGCAACCGCGAGCGCCTGCAGGCGCGCCGCGACGCCGACGCGGCCGGCGAGTGGGTGCGCGCGGCGGCGTCGGCTCATGCGCAGAAACAAGCGGCGAAGCAGGCAACGGGCGCGAGGCAACCATGACACAGCCGGAATCGGCAGCGGCAGGCGGTGACTGGCCGCTGTTCGAAGTTTTCATCCGCTCGCGCTCGGGCCTCGAGCACAAGCATGTCGGCAGCCTGCACGCGGCGGATGCGCGCATGGCGATCGAGCACGCGCGCGACGTCTATACGCGGCGCCAGGAGGGCGTGAGCCTGTGGGTCATTCGCTCGGCGGACATCATCGCCTCGGACCCGGAGGAGGCGGACGCGCTGTTCGAGCCGGCGCGCGACAAGGTGTACCGCCACCCGACGTTCTACGCCATTCCGGAGGAGGTCAAGAACCTGTGAACGCGGCGGTCACGCCCCCTCGGCGCCACCCGGCCGGGCTCACCGCGGCGCTGTTTCGCTACGTGCTCAGGCTCGGCGATACGAGCCTGGTGCTCGGCCAGCGCCTGGGCGAGTGGATCGGACACGCGCCGGCGCTCGAGGAGGATCTGGGACTCGCCAACCTCGCGCTCGATCTGATCGGCCAGGCGCGGCTGTTTCTCACCTACGCCGGCGAGCTCGAAGGCCGCGGGCGCGACGAGGACGCGCTCGCCTATGGGCGCGATGCGCCGCAGTTCGCCAACCTGGCGCTCGCCGAGCAGCCGAACGGGGACTTCGGTTTGACGATCGTCCGCCAGGTGCTGCTCGATGCCTGGCAGCTCGAGATCTACGAGGGGCTCGCGAGCTCCACCGACACGCGGCTCGCGGCCATCGCCGCCAAGGCTCTCAAGGAGACGCGCTACCACTACCGCTTCAGCAGCGGCTGGCTGGTGCGACTCGGCGATGGCACGGATGAGAGCCATAGGCGCGCACAGCAGGGCCTCGAGTCGCTGTGGCGTTTCACCGGCGAGCTGTTCGCTGCCGATGAGGTCGAGGCCGAGATCAGCGCGGCCGGAATCGCCCCGCGGCTCGAGTCGCAGGGGCAGCGCTGGTCCGCGCGCATCGACGAGGTTCTCCATGAAGCCACGCTCGCGCGCCCCGCGCATCAGCCTTACGCCTGGCACGGCAAGCGCGGCGTGCACACCGAGCACCTCGGGCACCTGCTGACGGAGATGCAGCACGTGCCGCGCAGCTATCCGGGTGCTCGCTGGTGAGCGGCGGTGAGGAAGCGCGCATCTGGAGGCTGCTCGGTGCGGTGCCCGACCCCGAGATTCCCGTGGTGAGCATCCTCGATCTCGGCATCGTGCGCTACGTGCGCCGCCAGGCCGACGGCCGCCTGCACGTCGGCATCACCCCGACCTATCTCGCCTGTCCGGCAACCGAGGCGATCCGTATCGCAGTGCGCGACACGCTGGATCAAGCGGGTTACGCGGATGCCGCGCTCGAGGCGGTGCTGTCGCCACCGTGGAGCAGCGACTGGGTGACGGAGGCGGGACAGCGCAAGCTCGCAGCCTTCGGTATTGCGCCGCCGTCGCCGCAGCCGGTGTGCTGTCCGCGCTGCGGGAGCGGTGCCACCGAGCGCGTGAGCGAGTTCGGCTCGACACCGTGCAAGGCGCACTACCGCTGCAGCGCATGCCTCGAGCCCTTCGACGCCTTCAAGTGCATCTAGCCGTGTAGGTCGCGCGCCCAAACATGCTGCGGTTTCATTCATTGCGCGTTGCAGAGGTGCGACCGGACGCGGAAGACGCGCTCGCCATTGCGCTCGAGGTTTCCCCCGAGCTGCACGCCGAGTACCTCGGCAGCCCGGGACAGCACGTGGTGGTGCGCGTCGGGATCGACGGCGAGGAGACGCGTCGCACCTACTCGCTGGTGAATGCGCCGGGCGAGTGGCCGCTGCGGATCGTGCCGCGGGTGCACGCCTCAGGCCGTATGTCGCGCTACCTGGCCGAGCAGTTGCGCGCCGGCGATGCGCTCGAGGTCCTGCCGCCCAACGGCAGCTTCACGCCGCGCCGCGCCGCGCCCGGTGGCACCCCCGGTGGCACCTACGTGGCGTTCGCCGCCGGCTGCGGCATCACGCCGGTGGTATCGGTGGCGCGCGCGCTGCTGGCGCAGCCGGACACCCGCGTCATCGTGTTCTACGGCAACACCGGCACCGGCCGCACCATGTGCCTCGAGGAGCTGCAGGGGCTCAAGGACCGGTACCTCGCCCGACTGTCGCTGCACTTCGTGATGAGCCGCGAGCCGCAGGAGGTCGAGCTGTACAACGGGCGGATCGACCCGGCGCGTGTGCGGCAGTTTGCTGCCGGGCTGTTCCGGCCGAATCAGGTCGCGGAGTTTTTCGTGTGCGGGCCCGGGGACATGATCGAGCAGGTGAGCGCGACGCTGCGCGAGCTCGGCGTGGACGCTGGGCGCGTGCACGTCGAGCATTTCACGGTCGCGACCACCGGCGCGGACGCTGCGCCCGAGGCGGCCGCCTCCCGGAGCTCCGAGCGCGGTGCCCAGCCGGCCGCCGCCGCGCCGGCCCCCGGGACCGCCGAGGTGATCGTGCACATGGACGGCCGGCAGCGCTCGTTTGCCATGAAGATGGACGACGAGACGGTGCTGGAGGCCGCGGCGCGCGCCGGAGTCGAGCTGCCGTTCTCGTGCCGCGCGGGCGTGTGCTCGACCTGCCGTACCAAGGTGGTGCGCGGGGAAGTGGTGAT
>Ga0209274_10001785_pt1 | contig 10829 bp, 9 predicted proteins | sample HubBroMetageREF1_FD_188343 | JGI IMG/M metagenome (GOLD analysis project Ga0209274, IMG submission 188343) | Reference soil microbial communities from the Hubbard Brook experimental Forest, New Hampshire, USA - Hubbard Brook CCASE Soil... | ecosystem: Environmental > Terrestrial > Soil >...
CGGTCGAAGACCAGGCAGAAGGCGGCGATCGACGCGTCGTGACGGTTGACGTCGCCATGATGGGCGTGCGGCTCCTCCGCTTCCGGCGCAGCCGCGAACCAGCTCAGCACTTCTGCCGATTTCGTGCCAGAATCATCGCTGTCTTGCGTCAGCAGCGCTGCCGGGTCGGCGAGCTCGACGGCCGCGTCGATGAGCGAAGCCGACGGATTGATTCGCGCCAGCCGCTCCCGCAACGCGGCGACATCCGCCGGCGCGGCGATGTCCGTCTTGGTTACGACGAGGCGATCGGCGACGGCGGCCTGCTTCACCGATTCGGGCTGACGACGGAGATGGAGCGCGCCGTTCACCGCATCGACGGTCGTGATCACGGTGCCCAGACGGAAATGGTGGCGGAGCACGGGGTCGCTCGTCACCGTCGCGAGGATCGGCGTCGGATCCGCGAGCCCGGTGGTCTCGACCGCGACGCGGCGGAAGGCGGGGATGTCGCCCCGCTCGCGCCGCGCATAGAGGTCGCGCAGCGCCGCGCTGAGATCGCCGCGGATGGTGCAGCAGACGCAGCCGCTCTGCATCAGCACGATCGCATCGTCGAGCCGCCGCAGCAGATGATGATCGAGCCCGACCTCGCCGAACTCGTTGACCAGCACTGCGGTGTCGGCGCATTGCGGCGTCGCCAACAGCCGCTTGAGCAGGGTGGTCTTGCCGCTGCCGAGGAAGCCGGTGATGACGTTGAGCGGCAGCTTTGCGCCGGCATCGGCCATGGCGTCAGACGCGCGGACCGAGGCGCTCGAGCGCGGCGATGAGCGCGGCATCCAAGGGATCGAGCCGGCGGTTCGCGAGCTTCGCGGCCGCCGGCCAGAGCGCCGACAACGTCTCGACGATCTCGGTGCGGCCGGTGAGGGTGCTGAGCAGGAAAGAGCGTCCCTGCCAGTCTTCAACCTTCAGTCCGAAATGCTGCACGACCCGGCCGACCAGGGCCGCGCGCTCGAGCCGCTCGCGGCGCCGCTGCGTGCCGCCATCGGGGTGATCCGTCCAGTGCTCGCTTCCGCCGAGGATGCCACACAACCCGCACATCGCCTGGTTCTCCCGAGCGACCTCATTTCTTCCGCGGGCTGCGGCGCTTGAAGTCGTCGGCGATCTCGTCGCAGGTGCAGAAGCGGACGCCAGGGTGGCGGATCATGTGATTGTAAAGCCGCTCCAGCATCAACAGCACCTGGGGCCGCCCCGATACATCGGGGTGGATCGTCATGGGAAAGATCGCGTAGTCGTATTCGCGATAGACCCAATCGAACTGATCGCGCCACATCTCCTCGAGATGGCGCGGATTGACGAAGCCGTGGCTGTTCGGCGACTTCTTGATGAACATCATGGGCGGCAGGTCGTCGAGATACCAGTTGGCGGGAATCTCGATGAGGTCGGTCTCCTTGCCGCGGACCAGCGGCTTCATCCAGTCCTGCGGCCGCTTCGAATAGTCGATCTTGGTCCAGCTGTCGCCGACGCGCACGTAATAGGGCTGGAAGTCGTTGTGCATGAGGCTGTGGTCGTATTTGATGCCGCGCTCGAGCAGAAGCTCGTTGGTGACGGTGCTGAACTCCCACCACGGCGCGACATAGCCGGTGGGCCGCTTGCCCGACAGCTTGGTGACGAGGTCGATGCATTTGTCGAGGACCTGGATCTCCTGCTCGCGCGTCATGGCGATCGGGTTCTCGTGCGAATAGCCGTGGATGCCGATCTCGTGGCCGGCATCCGCCACCGCCTTCATCTGTTCCGGGAAGGTCTCGATCGAGTGGCCCGGGATGAACCAGGTCGTCCGGATGCCGAAGCGGTCGAACAGCTTCAGGAGGCGCGGCGAACCGACCTCGCCGGCGAAGAGACCGCGCGAGATGTCGTCGGGCGAGTCCTCGCCGGCATAGGAGCCGAGCCAGCCCGCCACGGCGTCGACGTCGACGCCGATCGCACAGAGAATTTCCTTAGCCATGATCGGCCCTCCTCCTTGGGGTTGATGCCGAGCGCGCCGGCGGCAGGAACGGTCGCCGTCTAAGCCAGCGCGGCCTGCACGGCGCGCTTGGCGATGACGGAAGTGAGATGCGCCCGGTACGGCGCGCCGGCGTGAATGTCGCTGTTGAGACCCGCGGCCGACACGTGCAGGCCGGCGAGGGATTCCGGGGCGAAAGAGCGATCGAGCGCCGGCTCCGCCTCTTTCAGGCGGAAGACGCAAGGCCCGGCGCCGGTGACGGCGACACGGACGCCCGCGGTCGTCTCGGCGACGAACACGCCGACGATGGCATAGCGTGACGCCGGACTGGGAAACTTTACATAAGCGGCGCGGCGCGGGATCGGGAAGGACACGGCCGTCACGATCTCGCCCGGTTCCAGATCGGTTTCGAACATGCGGAGGAAGAAGTCGTCCGCGGCGATACGGCGTTCCGTGGTCACGATGGTGGCGCCGAGACCGACCAGCGCGGCCGGATAGTCCGCTGCCGGGTCGTTGTTGGCGACCGAACCACCCAGCGTGCCGCGGTTGCGCACTTGCGGATCGCCGATGCCGTCGGCGAGCCCGGCGAGGGCGGGTATCGCCTTGCGCAGGAGCGGCGAGCCGGCGACGGCCGCGTGGGTCGCCAGCGCGCCGACCACGATTGCATCGCCGGCGCGGTCGATCGACGCCATTCCGGCGATGCCTTTGAGGTCGATCAGCGCATCGGGGCTCGCCAGCCGCTGTTTGAGGGTTGGGATCAGCGTCTGGCCGCCGGCCAGCAGGCGGGCCTCTTCGATGCTGCCGAGAAGATGCTTGAGCTGCTGCAGCGAGGTCGGCCGGTGATAGGCAAATCCATACATGGAACCCCTCCTACTCGGCGGCCTGGCGGTGCGGCGCCGCCTGAATGGTTTGCCAGATGCGTTGCGGCGACGCCGGCATGTCGACATGGGTGATGCCGTAGGGCGCAAGCGCATCGACGACGGCGTTCATCACCGTCGCCGGCGACGCAATGGTGCCGGTCTCGCCGCAGCCTTTGACGCCGATCGGATTGTGCGTGCAGGCGGTGTTCTCGGTCACCGAGGCGATGATCGGCAGGTCATCCGCCCGCGGCATGCAGTAATCCATGAAAGAGCCGGAAAGCAGTTGACCGCTCGCCGGGTCGTAGACGCAGTTCTCGCACAAAGCTTGACCCACGCCCTGCACGACGCCGCCATGGACCTGGCCTTCGACGATCATCGGGTTGAGCACGGTGCCGACGTCGTCGACGGCGGTGTAGGCGACCAGCGTGGTGACGCCGGTCTCCGGATCGATTTCCACCTCGGCGACATGGCAGCCCGCGGGATAGGTGAAGTTGACGGGATCGTAGAACGCCGTCTCCTCGAGCCCGGGCTCGAGCGTCTCGAGCGGATAGCTCGGCGGCGGCGTGTAAGCGGCGCCGGCAATCTCGCCGAAGGTCTTGCGCCGGTCGGTGCCGGCCACGGTGAAGGCGCCGTCCTTGAACTCGATGTCCTGCTCGCTGGCCTCGAGCAGATGCGCAGCGATCTTACGGCCCTTGTCGAGGATCTTGCCGACCGCCTTGGCGATGGCGGAGCCGCCGACCGCGGCCGAGCGCGAGCCATAGGTGCCGAGACCGAACGGGCTGCGGGCGGTATCGCCGTGGACGACTTCGATCATGTCGCTGGACATGCCCAGCATGTCGCCGACGAGCTGGGAGAAGACCGTCTCATGTCCCTGGCCGTGGTTGTGGGCGCCGGTGAAGACCGTGACGTCGCCTGACGGATTGACGCGGATGTTGGCGCTCTCGAAGATGCCACCGCGGGCGCCCAGCTGTTGAGCGATGCGCGAGGGAGCGAGGCCGCAAGCCTCGACATAAGTGACGATGCCGATGCCGCGCAGCTTGCCGCGGGCGGCGGCCTCTTTGCGGCGCTCGGCGAAGCTCGACCAGCGCGAGAGCGCCAGCCCCTTGGCGAGCGTCGCTTCGTGATCGCCGATGTCATATTGCAGCATCACCGGGGTCTGATAGGGATAAGAGTCCTTGCCGATGAAGTTGCGCCGGCGGATCTCGACCCGGTCCATGCCGAGTTCATGGGCTGCCGCGTCGATGATGCGCTCCAGCACGAAGGTGGCTTCCGGCCGTCCGGCCCCGCGATAAGCATCGGTCGGCACGGTGTTGCTGAAGATGACCTTGACCTCGCAGTAGATGGCCGGGGTGGTGTAGGCGCCCGCGAGCAAGGGACCATAGAGATTGGTCGGGATGTTGGGGCCGAAGGTCGAGACATAGCCGCCGATATTCGCCAGGGTCGAGACGCGCAATGCGAGGAACTTGCCGTCCTTGGCGAGGGCCAGCTCGGCATGGGTGACATGGTCGCGCCCTTGCGCGTCCGAGAGGAAGGCCTCGCTGCGGTCCGCGACCCATTTGACGGGACGCTCGAGCTGGCCCGCTGCCCAGGTGACCATCGCTTCCTCGGCGTAGACGACCTGCTTGCTGCCGAAGCCGCCGCCGACATCGGGCGCCACCACGCGCAGCTTGCGCTCGGGGATGCTGAGCATGAGCACGCCGAGGAGAACGCGCGCGACATGCGGCAGCTGCGTCGAGGTGTAGAGGGTGTAGTCGCGGCTTGCGGGTTCGTATTCCGCAAGCGCCGCCCGCGTTTCCATCGCGTTGGGCACGAGGCGGTTGTTGACCAGGTCGAGCCTGGTGACGTGATGAGCCTTGGCGAAGGCCGCGTCGGTCGCCGCTTTGTCGCCGACCGCCCAATCGCAGCAGAGATTGCCGGCGACGTCGTCATAGAGGAGCGGCGCCCCGGGCTTGATCGCCTCGACCACGCCGGTGACCGCCGGCAGCACCTTGTACGCGACCTGCACCTGCTCGGCGCCGTTCCGCGCCGCCGCCAGCGTCTCGGCGACGATCATGGCGACGGGATCGCCGACATGGCGCACCTTGCCCGAGCCGAGCGGCGGATGCGGCGGCTCCTTCATCGGCTTGCCGTCCTTGCCGGTGATGCCCCAGGCGCAGGGCACGCCCTTGATCTTGTCGGCGACGTCGGCGGCCGTGAAGACCGCCACGACACCGGGGCAGGCGAGCGCCGTTTTCTTGTCGATCGCCCGAATCTCGGCATGGGCATGCGGCGAGCGCAGGAAGACGGCGTAGAGCTGCCGCGGCCGGACGATGTCGTGCACATACATGCCGCGTCCGGTGAGAAAGCGCCGATCCTCCTTGCGGCGAACCGGAGCGCCGATGCCGTCGATGGTCATGGGTTCGATCCCCCTGGGTTCACGCGCTGCGCAAGGCCGCGGCGCCGGCGCGGATCGCTTTGACGATGTTCTGATAGCCGGTGCAGCGGCAGATATTGCCTTTGAGCCAGTCGCGCACCTCGGCCTCGGAAGGGTCGGCGTTGACGCTGACGAGGTCGACGGCGCACATCACCATGCCCGGCGTGCAAAAGCCGCATTGGAGGCCGTGGTTCTCGTGAAAGGCCTGCTGCATCGGGTGCAGCGTGCCGTTGCGCGCGAGGCCCTCGATCGTCGTCACTGTCGCCCCGGCCGCCTCGGCGGCGAGCATGGTGCAGCTCTTGACCGAGCGGCCGTCGACCAAGATGGCGCAGGCGCCGCATTGACTCGTGTCGCAGCCGATATGCGTGCCGGTGAGCCCGAGCGTCTCGCGCAGCAGCGTGACCAGCAATTGATTGGGTTCGACCGCCGCGGTGATCTGCCGCCCATTGACCGTCAGCGTAATGTCCATGGTCATGCTTCTCCCCGCGTAGTATCCCGTTACCGCGTCAATGCACCGGACCGGCGGACGGCCCACCCGTCAGCACATGCACGTCGTCGATGTCCCATGACCCGGCGACCTTCTCGCCGATGGCGATGGGGTCGCGGAAATAGCGACCTTCCTCGACATAGACGACGAACTCGTCGGCGCCATTCACCGCGCCTTCCGGCATGACGAGCGCCAGCGTCACCTTGACGTAGATCCCCTGATACTCGATCGCCTTGACGGTGCCGAAGACGGTATTGACCGGCGGCGCGGCGACCGCCGCTTGCTTCGCCAGCCGGACCCGATCGCGCCGCACGGCGAAGGTCATGGCGGGGTGCGCCGGGGCCGATCGCGCCGTTTGCGGCAGAACGAATTGCTGACCGAGCGGGCCGCGCAGGGTCGCCTGGCCATTTGCAACGGCCTCGAACTTTCCGGTGAGGACGTTCTGGCCGCCCATGAAGCGCGCGACATAGGCGCTGCGCGGCTCGGCATAGATGCCGCGCGCCGAGGCGCTCTGCTCGACGCGCCCTTGCGCCATCACCACGACCTGGTCGGCGACGGCCACCGCCTCGAGCTGCGTATGCGTGACGTGGATGAAGGTGATGCCGAGCTGCTTTTGCATCAGCCGGAGCTCGCTGCGCATCTGCAGGCGCAAGAACTCGTCGAGCGCCGATAGCGGCTCGTCGAGCAGCAGCACCCGCGGCTTGGTGATGATGGCACGGGCGAGCGCGACCCGCTGTTGCTGGCCGCCCGAGAGCTGGGCAGGGAGCCGGTTCGCCAGAGCCGTGAGCTGCACCTGCTCCATGACGGCATCGGCCTCGCGATAGCGCTCCGCCTTGGCCATGCCGCGCGCGCGCAGCGCGAAGGCGATGTTGTCGCGCACCGTCAGATGCGGAAAGAGCGCGTAGCTCTGGAACATCATGGCGGTGCCGCGCTGGCTCGGCGGCCGGCCCGCGACATTCTCGCCGCCGATGACGATCTCGCCATCGGTCGGCGCCTCGTGGCCGGCGATCATGCGCAGGATCGTCGTCTTGCCGCAGCCGCTGGGCCCGAGGAGACAGCAATAGGTCCCGTCCTCGACCGTCAGGTTGACGCCGTTCACGGCGACGGTGCCGTCGGGATAGCGCTTGAAGACGCCGACCAGCTCGATCCGTCCGCGCCCGCTCATCCGCCGGCCGCTCCGCCGCCGGCCGCGACGGGCGGCTTCGTCGCCAGCGTCCGGCCGAAGCGGCGGCGCTGAATCAAGGCGATCGCCGTCAGCGAGATGGCGATGACGATGAAGGAGAAAGCCGTCGTCACGGTGCCGAGCGCGTAGAGCGCCGGTGACGTGACGTTCGTCGTCATGCTCCAGATCTCGAGCGGGAGCGTGTTGGTCGGGCCGGAGGTCTGGAGCGTGCGGGCGAACTCGTCGTAAGAGAGCGTGAAGCCGAAGAGCGCCACGGCAATGATGCCCGGCAGGATGATGGGAACGACGACGAGACGCAGGATCAGCGCGGGGGCCGCGCCCAGGTCGCGCGCGGCTTCTTCATAAGCGCGGTTGAAGCGGCCGAACACCGCGAACATGATCAAGAGGCCGAAGGGCAGGGTCGAGGTGAGCTGCGCCCCGACCGCCGAGCTGTACCAATGCTGAGGCAGGCCCAGGAGCTGGAACATCAAGCCGATGCCGATGCTGAGCACCAGGCCCGGCGCCACGAGGCTGGCGATCGCGCCGTAGAACAGGATGCCGCTGCCGCGAAAGCGGTTGCGGAAGGCGAGGCCCGACGCCACGGAGATGACGACGGTGAGCGTCATGACGATGAGCGCCAGAGGGATTGAGCGCGAGATGGCGCCGAGCACGTCGCCGGTGCGCACCTGAGTGAAGAGATCGACGAACCAGTAAAGGCCGAAGCCGCGCATCGGGAACACCAGCGCGCCGCCCTGGCCCTGGAAGGAGAGAATGAAGATGCACAGCATCGGCCCGTAGAGGAAAGCGACATAGAGCGCGAAGAAGCCGGCGAGCGCGTAGAAAGTCCAGGGACGTTTGCCGGTCGCGGTCAGCATGATCTAGCGTTGGTCGACGAGTTCCTTGCGCACGTCGACGGCGCGCAGGATCAGGCCGACCATCATCAGCACGATGATGATGAGGAACACGGCATTCGCCGCCGCATGCGGGAAGAGCAACACCGAGATGTCGTCGAACATCGCCGACACGACCGAGGCATGGCCGCCGCCGCTCATCACCTTGACGACGTAGAAATCGCCCATGACCAGCGTGATGACGAAGATCGAGCCGAGCACGATGCCGCTCTTGACCAGCGGCACGACGACGAAAAGAACGGTCTGCAGCCGGCTCATCCCGGCGTCCATCGCCGCTTCGAAGAGCGCGCGATCGATGCGGCTCATGGAATTGAAGAGCGGCACGATCATGAAGATCGTGAAGAGATGAACGTAGCAGACGACGACGGCGAAATCGGAGAACAGCAGGAATTCCAGCGGGCGATTGATCAGATGCATGTTGATCAGCAGGCGATTGATCAGCCCCTCCTTGCCGAGGAGCGGCAGCCACGAGATCATGCGGATGATGTTCGACGTCCAGAACGGCACCGTGCATACCAGGAACAGGCCGATGGCGACCAGCTGGTTGCGCACATGGAACACCAGGAAATAAGCGACCCAGAAGCCGATGAGGAGCGTGAAGAACCAGACGATGGCGGCGAAGCGGACCGTCGAGAGATAGAGGTCGAGCGTCAGATGCTCGCTCAGCACGTCGGCATAGTTCTCGAAAGAGAATGCCGGCACTACGCCGAAATCGTCGTAGTGGAAGAAGCTGACCGCGAGCACGAAGAGGATCGGCACGACGAAGAACGCGAGGAGCACCGCCGTCAGCGGCAGAACCTGGAGCACCACCCGCGCGCGCGCCGACACTATTGCGCCTCTCTCGGCAGCTTCGGGTCCGCGGCCAAGGTGCCTGGTCAGGCCGATTTGAACTCGTTCCAGCGCTTGCTCATATACTGGTTCTCGTCCATCACGGTATTCCAGCAGGAAATATTGGTGAAGCGGTCGACGATCGAGCCGCCGTCGCGCACCGCGCCCGGCTTTTCCATGATCACGCCGTAAGGGTCCTTGATCTCCTCGGTCGCCGGCTTGCCGTCATACCAGTAGCCGTATTCGTTGCCGGTCATGAATTTGGCGGCGGTCTTCGGCACCGGGCTGTAGTAGCCGTAGCGGGCGACGAACGCGCCTTGCCAGCCGGAGTAGTACCAGTTGAGGTATTCGTAGGCGGCGTCGAGCTTCTTGCCGGTGAGGTGGCGCGCCAGGCCCATGCCGTTGCACCAGCCGCGATAGCCTTCCTTGCCGCCTTTGGCGTTGACCGGCGCGTAGACGCAAGGGATCCCCTTGACGCGCACGGCAGCCACGGCCGGCGACCACATCGACTGGATCGTGATCTCGCCCGCCGCCATGAGCTCGACCGACTGATCGAAGGTGGTCCAGGTGGCGCGGAAATGGCCTTGCTTCTTCAGGGCGATGAGCGCGTCGATGGTCTTGTCGATCTCGGCGCGCGACATGTTGCCCTTGTTGTTGTAAGTGACGTCGCCCCGGGATTCGAGCGCGAGCGCCGCATCCATGATGCCGATGTTCGGTACGTCGAGGATCGCCGCCTTGCCTTTGAACTCGGGATTGAACAGCTCCTTCCACTCGGTGATCTTGCGGCCGATGAGATCCGGGCGATAGCCCATGGAGTCGGCGTTGTAGACCTGAGGCAGGAAGGTCATCCAGTCATGGACGCCTTCGACGATCTTGGTCGACTCCTTGCTCTCGACATACATGGCCTCATAGGGCGAGATGCCCTGACGCGAGACTTTCTTTCCCTCATACTCGCCTTTGGTGAAGATCGGCAGGATGTTGTCGAATTCCTTGATCCGCTTCACTTCGATGCCCTGGAGGATGCCGCGGGCGACGGCGACTTTGGTCTGCCAGCCCTCGAGATCGGGAATGTCGACGCTTTCGGGTTGGGTGACGAAACGCGTGATGGCCGCCGAGGTGTCGAGATTTTGCATCGACACCTTGAAGCCCAGATCCTTTGCGGCCTGGTCGCCGACGGCCTTCACCACGGAATAGGATACGCCGATGTGGCGGAGCTCGATGTCCTTGATCTCCTGCGCCCAGATCGTCGGCGCGCCGATGACGCCGGCGCCGGCCGCCGCGCCCAGCGCGGCCGCTCCCTTGAGAAGCTTGCGACGCGAAACCGGTGTATGACCGCTCGCGTTGATGGTATTGCGGCGTCTGGTCTCGCGTTTGCTCATCTGAACCCCCGGCTGGTGCGAGCAAAGTGCAAGCGTCCAGGTTCTGACCACCCTGGTGAAATTCTGTGCATCACTGGCCCGGCGCGCATTTTGCTTCGGTGACTCTAGGTCGATCGCGGCGCGGTACAGAAATTGCAAATATTAATCCCGAGCATAAGCGGGAGTTATGGCGCGATGAACGCCCAGCATCTGGATCTTCGCGCGCTTCGCTCGTTCGTCCACGTCGTCGAGACGGGCAGCGTCACCGAAGCGGCGCGGCGGGTGGGCCGGACGCAACCAGCGATAACGCTGCAAATCCGCCGGCTCGAGGAGCAGACCGGCCGGCACTTCTTCGAGCCGATGGCGCGGCGGCCGTTGCTGACGCAGGACGGTGAAGTGCTGCTCGGATATGCCCGCGCGATTTTGCGCATGCATGACGAGCTGTGGACCCGCATGCACACGCGGCCGATCGAGGGCCGCGTCGTCTTGGGCACGCCCGATCTCTATGCCTATCTGCTGCCGCGGCTGCTCACGGATTTCCGTGCCGCTCATCCCGGTGTCGAGGTCGATGTGCACTGCGCGCTCAGCCGCAGTCTGATGACGCAACTCGACGCGAAGGAGATCGACATCGCGCTCGTCACGGCCATGCCGGGCATCCGCGCCGGCGAGTTCATCCGTCGCGAGCCGCTGGTGTGGGTGAGCGGACAGGACCATGCCGCTTACAACGACAACCCGGTGCCGTTGGCGCTGCTGCCGCCCGGCAACATCTATCGCGATGCGGCGTTGGAAGCGCTCGATCGCATCGGCCGTACCTGGCGGCTCGCCTGTATCAGCGAAA
>Ga0209274_10001786_pt1 | contig 10824 bp, 8 predicted proteins | sample HubBroMetageREF1_FD_188343 | JGI IMG/M metagenome (GOLD analysis project Ga0209274, IMG submission 188343) | Reference soil microbial communities from the Hubbard Brook experimental Forest, New Hampshire, USA - Hubbard Brook CCASE Soil... | ecosystem: Environmental > Terrestrial > Soil >...
CGCCGCCGGTGCTCGGGCGTTGACTCGCGAACGAAGGCCCACAGATTCCGGGCCAGCAGGGAAGCCGCGCCAGCAGCACCCTTCGCGCTCACCTGTTCGCGCCACCAGCCGCGGAGCACTTTCCAGAATTGAATCATGAGGCATTGAGACATTGATTCAATCGCTCAATGTCTCAATGACTCTAGTCGATCCGGCTCGGTTCCGGCGACGCCATGCCCGGCGGCAGGCCCTTGGTGATGAAGAAAATGCTCCCCGGATCCTCCACTTCGATCCGCCCATCCGGCATCAGCTTGTATGGTCGCCCCCGCGGATCGGCGGGCGTCTCATTCGCCGGCAGATGGATAAACCCGGCACGCTCCAGATCGCCCAAGCTGGCCGGCAATCGTCCAGTTTGCACGCGGTACTTTTGGACCGCTTGTTCCAGTTGCGTCACGTCTTCATCCACCTGCAGAGCAAGCAAATGTTGGACCGCGTTCTGCCGGATCAGTGCATCCGCGGTGCTCTGGTAGGTCGTCGACCACAACATGCGCGCCGTGTCGAACTCGCCCGCATGCTGCGCCATCCGTGCCGCCAGGACGGGCATGAATGGGTGAGTCACCGGAAGCTTCGCTCCTTGCGCAAAAGCATCCGCCGCCCGGGCGTAGTCCTTGAGTTCGGTGTAGTAAAGAAATCCCAGGTTGTAGTAGAGCCGCCACTGGTTGGGGTTGTGTTCGATCCCGTACTTCGTCAGCGCGAGCGCCGCTCCCGGCAATCCCGCGCCGTAGGGCGGTTTCGGAGCCAGAAAGTTGGCGCCAAACTGATACGCCGGCAACAGCCTCGGATCCAGTTCCGTGGCCGCTTCCAGCAGCGGAGCCAGTAACCGGTAATCGCGCGAACCGGCGTGATGCCTTTCCCCGAAATACTGCACCGCTCGCGTCCAGTAGATGTCGGCCAGCAGCCCGGTGTAGCCCAGGCTCAACCGCCGCAACACCTGTGGAGAGCGCACATAAAGCGCCTCCTGCGCCACCGTTTCTCGGCGCAGGTGGTCGACGGCATAGAGCGTAGACATTGCGCCCGCCATCGAAAACAGCAGCACCGCGCCGGCCACCAGGTTAATCCGCCGCGCGGCGCTCATTCTCATTTCAGATTTCGGCGCTGGAAGATCAGCACCGCTCCTGAGACCGCCATCGCCGAATACAACAGCGCGTATACGCTGTCGTACAGAATCAGGCGGCCGGATACCGCATCCCCGTGCGCCACCTGGCTGATCACGTTCAAAGTGGAAAAGTTCGGCACCAGATAGGCAATGCCCGTCGCCAGCCAGCCCCCCAACCCCTGCGTGATTCTGGCAAAGCCCCGCAGATCTTCCGCCAGGCTTCCAACCACGAACAGCGCGAAGGTGAACAACGCCGCCATAAGGGGGGTCGAAAACGACGAGAAAAACAGCGCCAGCGCGCACACGATCAGAAACTGCAGCACGATGAAGTACAGAGCGACCAGCACCCACACGTCCATCATCTCGAATGTGTGCGCCACGTAAAGCAACGCCAGAAACACGCCAATCGCCATGAGCAGCGTGTTCACCACCAGTGTTCCCGTGAGCCCAAAGAACTTGCCCACCACGAACTCCCAACGGCGAACCGGCCGCGACAGCACCGTGTAGAGAGTGCGTTTGTCGATCTCTTTCGAAACCAGGCCAATCCCGATGAAGATGGCGATCACGACTCCGAACAGTGACACCGCCGTCAGCCCCAGGTTCACCACCACCAGTCGCTCGATGTCGATCGAGATTTCTCCCACCAGAATCGCCGCCCCTGAAAGCAGCAGCGCAAAAGCGATCAGATTGTAGAGAACCCGGTCGCGCACCGCCTCGCGAAAAGTGTTGAAAGCGATGTAACCGATCCTCGCGTTCGTGCCGCCGGAGTTCATACCCCCACCCCTTTGCGGCTTTCCGCGCGTTCTCCGGTGGGCCCGAGTTTCTGAATGTAATATTCCTCCAGCGAACTGCGCACCGGCGTCAGCGAAATCAGTTTAAGGCGCTCGCGCCGCAGCACCTCCAGTGCCGCATCCTGCTGCTCCTCCGGCAATACCGCGTTCACCATATCGCCGCTGATCCGCGCCTCCGCTCCCAGGCCGGTCAAACCCGCCGGCACCCTTTGTGAGCAAAAAATAATCTCGACTTTGCCCTGCGTCCCGGAAGTCAACTCCGCCACCGCCCCCACCCCGCGCAACTCACCCTGGTGAATCACCCCCACCCGGTCGCAAAGCGCTTCCGCATCCGACAGAATATGAGTCGAAAAGAAAACCGTTTTGCCTTCGTGCCGCAGTTGCTGAATCAGATCCCGAACTTCGCGCCGCCCCATCGGGTCCAGTCCCGACATCGGTTCATCCAGAAACACCAGCTTTGGATCGTGCAGGATCGCCTGCGCCAGCCCCACTCGCTGCAACATCCCCTTCGAGAACTTCCGCAACTGCACCCCTGCCGAAGCGCTCAATCCCACCCGCGCCAGCATCTGCTCCACCCGCGCCGAGCGTCCTTTGGCCGGAACCCCAGAAAGCTGCCCATAATAATTAAGCAGTTCTCTAGCGCTCAGATGGTCGTAGAAGTAGGGTTGCTCAGGCAGAAATCCGATCTGCGATTTCACCCGCGGATCGTCCATCGCCATCCCCAGAATGCGCGCCGTCCCCGCCGTCGGGAACACCAGCCCCATCAAGAGCTTCAAGGTCGTGGTTTTGCCCGCGCCGTTCGGACCGAGAAAGCCGAACACCTCTCCCTCTTCGATTGTCAGCCGGAGCGGGCGCAGCGCAACTTTCTCGCGCTTCCGCCAGAATCCGACTAAATAACTCTTTTCCAGATCGAGAATTTCAATCGCTGCCATGGTTATGCGCGCAAGGCCAAACCCCTTGCGTGGGTTTGACGCGGGAGCTGATTCTAAGTCTAGTTCTAATGAAGAGAATTATAAGCAATGCTTGCGCGATTGGATGGGTCTGGCTGCCCGGGTGGTTACGAAGGTAAACTGCTCGCCGGGATCACGCTTGAACGATTCAAGAGCGGCCCAGCCCGCAAGGCTACTGTTGCGGAGTGACTGTGCTATCGCAGGTCGTGATCGCCGTCTCGCTGACGCGTATTACGGCGTCGGCAAAGGAGCAAAAATAGCGGACCCCCGTTAAGTTCACTGCGACGGGCGCGGCGATAACATTGTAGGTCGCACTCGGCGTACCGCTGGTGTTGCTGATGGTGAAGCTGTACCCGCTCTTTACGCCCCCCGCCAGCACCGCGTCGAGCAGGCAAGCGCTAGCCGTGGTCGGCACCGTCGTCCCGGTGCAGGTGCCACCCAGATTCGACAGGGCACTCGCGTAACCCACCGTGGGATATGACGAATAGTAAGAGATCTGCGCCGTGTTCACCGTTCGGACCCCGGCTGCCGCGGCCGACTCATTGGCAATCAGGCGTGAACGCAGGAAATTGGGTACCGCAACCGCCGCAATGATCAGGATGATGGCCACTACGATCAGCAGTTCAATGAGTGAGAATCCCTTGGTCCTTGGCATCGCATCTCCCTTCCCGGATGAGCACATCCGACTTAGCTTCATGCAAAACTGTTGCACGTTTCGTGCCGGACTTGCGCCATTGCGACGACGACGCTAAGGCGTTGGGAATGCACCCCGAAGCCCCGTCCCCGGCTCGCTGTGTTCGCATTCCCCGCATCGGAAATGACATTTTGTGTCAGTGCAACTACGTGCCCCGCACATGCCGCAATCATTTCCCGGCAACAAAACCCTGCAAAATAAAAAAAAGCAGAGGATTTCTCCTCTGCTTCTTTTCCGGCTTGTACCCTCCCCCAGGTACTTTGCCAAATCCAAACTTACTGAAGCGGGGTTTCGGTTCCGGCGCAGGTGCTGATCGCCGCGGTGCCGGTCTTGCGCACGACTGCGTCCTGAACCGAGCAGAACGAGTTCACGCCCGTCTGGTTAGCGCTGATCGGGTTAGCCCACGCTGCATAGCCGCTCGTGTTGCCAGCAACCGTGAACGAATAGCCGCTCTTGCTGCCAGTCGCCAAGGTCGTATCGATCATGCAGGAGCCGGCAGAGGTCGGTACTGTGGTGCCGGTGCAAGTACCAGACAGAAGGCTCAACTGTGAAGCGAAGCCAACCGTCGGGTAGTTCGAGTAATAAGAAATCTGAGCAGTGTTGATGGTGCGTAGCGACGCAACTGCGGACGATTCATTCGCCGCGATACGTGCGCGCAACAGGTTCGGAATAGCAATCGCGGCGATGATCAAAATGATCGCCACCACAATCAGCAATTCGATCAGTGAGAAGCCCTTTTGTTTCCGCATTTAGATTGTCCTCGTCTCCGTTTGATATTTGGTTGGATGACCAACTCGCATGAACTATCGCACTCTTAGGGCCAGAGACCCAAGTGACGAAAGTCAGATGCCCTTCCGGTCCGAACCTCAGTGTTTTCAGCGGCGTCTGCGGGATAGTCACCTCATTCGACGCCCCTAATTCTGTCAGTATGACACTTTCGGGGAGCCCGATTGACAAATTTTGCCATTCTCTCCGCATCTACATCCTCGCCTGCAAATGCCCGGCCACCCGCCGCATCTGCCCCTTGTGGAACGCTCAAATCCGGCCTTCTTGCGCCCCCATCCACTTGCACTTTCCAACCGCCGCGCACGCCCACCTTATTTCCCGCTGAGAAGATCCGCCGCTGCTTTCTGCGTTTCGGGAAGATCCGACGAGAAACGGGCCACGCGCTCGAAAATTGCCTTGGCCTCGTCCGCATGTCCCCCCTGCTGCAGTGCATGGGCAAGCAACAGCGAAACCACATCATCATCCTGCACCGCCAGTGCGCGCGCATACCAGCGAACCGCCTCGGGAAGGTCGCCATTTTTCTCGGCGATCAAGCCCAGTCCAATCATCGCCCGGGTCCGATCCGGGGCCAACTGCAGCGCCGTTTCGAAACACTGCTTCGCCTTCGCCAAGTCCCCCATCTGGCGATAGACAAATCCCAGATTGCCCAAGGCTGTGGCGCGGATGCCCGCGTCGTGCGCGTGGTCAACCACCATCTGATAGCGCTCGATGGCCGCTGGTAAATTGCCGCGCCCGTCCTCATAGACGCCAAGATTCAAGTTGGCGGTCAGACCCTCGGGATGGATGGCCAGCGCGGCGCGGAACTGCGCCGCCGCTTCGTCGCCCCGGCCCTGGCCGAACAGAAAGTCTCCCAGGTTGACCTCTGCGATGTAGTTGTCCCGAGTCAGCAACACCGTCCGCCGCCAGAATGACTCCACATCGTGCCAGTAGCCCACCTGCCGGTAAGTAAGTGTCCCCAGCGCCAGCAAACAAGAAACCGCGGGAACGGTAATCCAGAGACCGGAAATTTGATGCTGCTTGTCCCAATCGGCGGCCAAGTCGGCCAACAGCCACGTGATCATCAGAAACAAGCCAACGAACGGGATGTAAGCGTAGCGATCGGCCATTGCCTGAACGCCCACTTGCACCAACCCAATCATCGGCACCATGCTTCCCAGGAACCAGAACCATCCGACGACAAGATACCGTCGCTCGCGCGCCCGCAAAACCACAGCCGTGACCGCCAGCAGTGAGAGCGCGGCCGCGCCGACTTGCCACGCCGGATAGAGCTTGTCGGGGTGCGGATACATAGCCACCAGTTTCGATGGCCAGAACGCTTTCCCCAGGTAGCGCGCATACGAAATCGTGGCCGTCTCCAGACGCAAGCGCAGGCTGAAATGCGAAAACGTCTGGACCGCGCCTCCCGCCTTCTGCGCCTTCATGGTCACCACCGCGCTCGCGGCGGAAAGCAACAGAAGTGGCGCTTTTTCCAAGACCAGCCATCCGGTCGACAATCTGCGTGCGCTCGCGCCGTTCGCTGCCGCCTCGGCTACAGCCCGGGCATCCCATCGGCAAAGCGGCCAGTAGTCCCACAGCAAAAGCAGAAATGGAAACGCGATCACCTGTGGCTTGCTAAGCAATGCAAGTGCAAAGCAACCCACCACCGCCACGTATCGAAGGAGCCCAGATTTGCCGAGATCAGATTTGCCAAAGCCAGCTTGGCCAAGCGCTGGTCCGCGCGCGTACCAGCCGTAGGCATACAGTGCGAGCAGAAAAAACAGCATGCTCAGCACGTTTTTCCGCTCCGCCGCCCAGGCCACCGACTCGACGTTGATCGGATGCAGAGCAAATAGAGCTGCCACCATCAGGCTGCGCCAGCGAAATCCGGTGGCGCTCTCCAGCAGCAGAAACAGAAGCACAGCGTTGGCCGCGTGCAGCAAGACATTCACGTAGTGGGGGCCAGCCGGGTTCATGCCGAAAACTTGACAGTCGAGAGCGTGCGAAAGCCAGGTCAGCGGATGCCAGTTCGCCTGCTGGTAAGTGGTGAAAGACCATTTCACCGTCTCCCAAGTCAGGCCCGCCCTGACGTGAGGGTTCTTGGTGATATATCCATTGTCGTCATAGTTGAGAAACCCATTGCGAGTCACCGGGTTGTAGGCCACCAGCACAACCACGGTCAACAGCAGACACAACAGCAAAGTGCGTTGCCCGCCCGACCGAAACAACGACCGAAATGACTTGGACGAAGCCGGGCCCTCCGGTCGTTCCGGGCCTTTCGCCACTGCTGAGGAAGACGAACTCATGGATTCAACTATTCTCAATCAGACGCGACCGCTCGCGGCGGAGAACCGCAAAGCGTCAATTCCCATGGTAACTGCTCGACGGGACGCCCGAACCCTCTGCCCGAACCCTCCGCCTCTGCGCTAGAATAGCCCTCGCGGGGCGCCCATGCCGAATCTTCAAGTAAATGCCGATCGCGACATCACTCGCGCCTCCACTCTGCCCTCGTCCCTCTATTTCAGTCCTGCAACCTACGAAGAGGAAAAGGCCAAGCTCTTCTCTTCCACCTGGCAGGTTGTCGGTCATGTGCACCAGGCCGCGACCCCCGGCGACTACTTCACCTTCGACCTCATCGGAGAGCCGCTCCTCGTCGCCCGCGGCGAAGACGGCAATCTGCGCTGCTTTCATAACGTCTGCCGCCATCGCGCCGGTAACCCCGCCTCCGGCTGCGGAAACCGCAGACTCTTCCGCTGCGGCTATCACGGATGGACCTACCGCCTCGACGGCGCTCTGCTCGTTACTCCCGAGTTTGATGGCGTCGAAGATTTCGATCCCCAGGACTTTGGCCTGGTCCAGGTTCGCCTCGAGGAATGGTTCAACCTAATCTTCGTCAATCTCGATCCCGAAGCTGCCTCACTGCAGGAATTCTTGGGCGAACTGCCCGCCCAGGCCGAGAAGTTCGATTTCGCCAGCATGAAGTTCTTCGAACGCCGCACCTACGAGATGAATTGCAACTGGAAGACGTACATCGACAACTATCTGGAGGGATACCACGTGCCCAGCGTTCACCCATCCCTCAATCGCGAAATCAACTACAGCGCCTACAGCGTCGAGCCGTATCACCAACACGTTCGCCAGTGGACCCCGATCCGAGGCGCCCAGCCCGGAGACGACTCCTCCCGCCGCTACCCGCAATCCGGCAACGACGACAACAACAAAGACAGCACCACCGACAACGCCCTTACCGCCGATTACTTCTGGATGTTTCCCAACTGGATGCTCAACTGCTATCCCGACAACATCTCGCTCAACATCATCCAGCCGCTCGGCCCCGAGCGCACACTGGCAATTTTTGAATGGTATCTGCCCGAGAAAGAGCTGGGCAGCGAAGCTGCCCGCAAAGCTCTCGCCTTCAGCGAAGAAATTCAGGTCGAAGACACGCGCATCTGCGAGATCGTTCAGAAAAATCTTCACTCCCGCAGTTACCACAGCGGCCGCTACAGCGTGAAGCAGGAAAAAGGAGTGCACGCCTTCCACCAGATGTACCGCGAACTCATGCCCGCATAGGAGTTCACGGATGAATTCGGCGCTGCAGTTGATTTTGGGTGGCGCAGCGGTTTACCGCTGCGATATTGGACCTGTTTCCAGAGTCGGCTTCAGCCGCCGCGGTGAGATTGCTGTGTGGTAAGTACTTTTTCCGCAGCCTGACGGGTGAAGGATAGTTACCATCGATTTATCCTGCGCAGCACGGAATCGTCGAACTCTGCTCGGATCGCGATAAAATCGTCATCGGCAGCCAACGAAATCGCATTTATCCAGCATGTCACCGTCCCGCCGAAAAAACGTCGTCATCTACGCCCTCCTGTTGGTGGCGGTCACGCTCGTTTTCTACAATCCCGTCGTCCGTAACCAGTTCGTGGATTTCGATGACCTGTCTTACATCGTCAAGAATAACCACGTCGTAAGTGGTGTTTCGTGGAACACCGTGAAATGGTCGTTCTCGACCTTTCGCGACGGAAACTGGCACCCCTTGACCTGGTTGTCGCATGCCCTCGACTGCCAGATCTTTCACCTCAATCCGATCGGCCATCACTACACCGGCCTCCTGCTCCACACCGCCAGCGCGGTGCTTCTGTTCCTGTTGTTGTGGCGCGCCACCGGGTTCATCTGGTCCAGTCTGATCGTGGCGGCGTTGTTTGCCCTGCACCCCGTGAACGTTGAGTCCGTTGCCTGGGCCGCTGAGCGCAAGAACGTACTCAGCATGTTGTTCTTCATGCTCGCCCTCCATGCCTACGACCGCTATGCACGCGGCGGCGAACGCTATCTCTACTGGCTGGTCACCGGATTGTTTGCTCTGGGCCTGTTGGCGAAAGCGCAGATCGTCACTCTGCCCTTCGTGCTGCTGCTGTGGGATTACTGGCCGCTCGAGCGCTTGGACGCTCCATCTGCGGGCGTTGCATCAGCGACCGATGGACTCGCCGCCGTGGGCTCACCCAGGGCGCCCACTCCACGCTCTTTCCAATTTCTAGTCTGGGAAAAGTGGCCTCTGTTCGTTCTCGCCGCCGCCGATTCCGTCGTCACCGTAATGGCCCAGCGCGCCGGCTCCTCGGTTCGGACGCTGGCAGAAGTTTCGATGTCAATCCGCTTGGAGAACGTCTTCCTCTCCTATGTGCGATACATCGGGAAAGCGTTTTGGCCGTCGAAGCTCGTTCCCCTGTATCCGCGTCCCGTGGATTCGCTCCCCGCCTGGCAGGTTCTGGGAGCGATGGCCCTACTGCTCGTGCTGTCGGTGCTGGCGATTCGCTACCGCAACCACCGCTATTTGCCCGTCGGCTGGTTCTGGTTCCTGGGAACTTTAGTCCCCATGATCGGCATCATCACGGTTGGCGAGCAAGCCATGGCCGACCGCTACGGCTATCTGCCCTTCATAGGATTGTTTATCGCGGTAGTGTGGGCTCTCGGCGAACTGGCCGCCAAGCGCGAAATCCGCCCCGTTTGGCTCGCCGCCTCCACCGTTGCCGTTCTCTTCGTTTTGGGAAGTCTTACCTATCGCCAGATTGGCTACTGGCACGACAATGAAACCTTGTGGCGCTATACCTTGACCGTCGCTCCCGAGGGCAATTACACCGCGCACAGCAATCTCGCGCTCGCCCTAGCCAAAGCGGGCGAGCCCGACGAGGCTCTGTTTCATTTCCGCACCGCCAAGGCGCTGCACAAATATTCGGTCGACCAGATTCTCGCCCTCGGCGCTTACGAATTGCACGTCCGGCATTCTCAGGATGCGATCGAGGATAGTAACGAGGCGCTGCACGATTCCAGCGATCCCAAAATTCAGGCCGCCGCCCTGGCCGAGTCTGGTCAAGGTCACTTGCAGTTGCACCAGTACGATCAGGCCGCCGAGAGCTACCAGCATGCGCTGCGTCTGAATCCGGACGACGGAATGGCGCTGATGGGTGTAGCCGTCCTCGCACTGCGTCAGGGGCAGACCGATGAGGCGGTCGCCGACCTGGAGCACGCGGTGAAAGCCGATCCCAACGACGTGAACGTCCTGGTCTACGCCCAAGCCCTGCGCCGCGTCGGCCGTTCGGCAGAGGCCGATTCCGCCACCGAGCAAGTCCAGAAGATTTCCCAGGACTTAGGCCTGGCCCAGTTCGACTCGCGACAACTCCTGTTCTTCGCCGGAGTGAAGCCCCTGTAGGAATTTCCACCGCCAAGACGTCCAGAGCAATCAAGCAAAACGAAATCTAGCATTACGATCTACCCTGTGTGCCCCTGTGAACCTCCGTGTCTGCTGTGGTAAAGATTTTGATTTTGACTTTTTCGCGGCGCCCTGGCGGCAAACTCAGCCGCGCTTCAGCAGCAAACAAGTAATGTCATCGTGCTGCGGAGTGTTCCCCACGAACCGATCCAAATCCGTGATCAGGCTGCGCAGCAATTCCGCTGGAGCCGCCCCCGACTCGCGATCCACCAGTCGTATCAACGCCGGTTCGCCGTATTCGTCATACTTCGCATTCTCCGCTTCCACCACGCCATCGGTAAAAATCACCAGCCAGTCCCCACTCTCGAGGCGAGTCGATCCCAACTGGTAAGGCGATTCCGCAAAAATTCCAATCGGGACGCCTCCCGCTTCCAGCCGCTCCAAAACGCCCGATTTCTTCCGCAGAATCGGAACGTTATGCCCCGCGTTGACATAAACGATGTCTCCGGTGGCCGGATCCAGCTCCGCGAAGAAAGCGGTCGTGAAGCGAACTCCGCCCATGCTGTTCGAACACGCGTAGCGATTCACGCCCGTCACCAGTTCCGCCAGCGCGCCGCCGCTCGTCGACAGGGTTCGCAAACTGGCCTGAAAAGTCGCCATCAGCATCGCCGCCGGAATGCTCTTTCCCGCCACATCGGCCACCACAAACAGAATGCGATCTTCATTCGGAGCGCGCCCCGGCCGCAGAATCACATCGTAGTAATCCCCCGCCACCGTGTTCGCCGGACGCG
>Ga0209274_10001787_pt1 | contig 10817 bp, 10 predicted proteins | sample HubBroMetageREF1_FD_188343 | JGI IMG/M metagenome (GOLD analysis project Ga0209274, IMG submission 188343) | Reference soil microbial communities from the Hubbard Brook experimental Forest, New Hampshire, USA - Hubbard Brook CCASE Soil... | ecosystem: Environmental > Terrestrial > Soil >...
GGCTCTGAGCCCGGAGATCTTCCCCGGCAGCGCGGCGGATTTCGGGGGCGTTGTGGACCAGGGCGTCGATGAGCCACTCGATCCGATGGCGCCCACGGTTAAACTCCCACCATTCGAGCCAGGGCTCGGGCTCTCGACCGAAGTCTTGCAGCGTCACGCGCACGAGGGCTTCGTGAGCCGCGGCGCCCACAAGATCGTCCTCGTCGTCGAGGCCCCGAATGAGGTCTTGCACGGTCGCGGGCTCCCCCGCATCGCCCATCGCTCGAAGAGCCTCGGCCCGCTGCTCGGGCGTAGCCTCGGGATGGAAGCGCGCGAGCGCATCGACGACGGAGGTTCCGAAAGCCTTGATGATGGCCTCCAAGGCGCGCGTAGCCGACGCACGAACGCCGGCGTCCGGGTCTTGCCGACGCGCACGCAAGGCCGGCAAAGCCTCGAGCGCGGGCATCTCGCACAACGCATGGGCCGCCCAGCCGCGCCGCTCGGCATCGGGATCCGCAAGCCAACCGAGCAAGTAAGGAAGCGCGCGCCGTCGGGCTCGAACGACCAACGCCAAGATCGGTCCACATTCGCTGGCCGGAGGCGGAGGCGTCATCGCCACCGCCCGCGAGCGCGGAAGCACGACCGGGCCGGGAAAGCGCGCCATGAGCATCACGAACGATGCCTCGGGCAGATTCGCAAGGTCGGCTTCCGCTTTGGGGTCGACTCCCGCAGCGAGCCGGTCGATGAGAAGCGCGACCTCGTCGACCGGCTGGATCCCGCTTTGCGTGCTTCGAAGGGCCGCGATCGGGACGCGCGAGCTTCGCGCGCCGAACCCTCCGGGGAGGGTATCGGGCTCTTCGCGCGGAATCGGGGGGCCGGTGATCTGACGAACTGTCGCAATCGTGACCGCAGGGGGCGCCGACGATCGCGGCCGGATGCCGCGGCGAAGCTCGAACGGGGTCTCGGGCTCCGAGTCGGGTGAGGGCTCGGGCTCGGGGAGGGGCTCGACTCGATTCGGAGCCTTTTGGGCAAACGTGATCTTGGCCTGGCGCATCACGGACGGAGATGCGACGGCGGGGGGCGAAGCCACCCCCGACGGCGGCGCCGTCGTAGGCAGCGGAGGAGGCTCGGCGGGGCCCATGCGCTTCGAGGGCACCATCGCAGCCTCGATGCGACCCATCGAGCTCCCGCGCGCGCCCGCAATGAACCCGTCGAGCTTGCGGCGCACGATGATGCGCTCGAAGGCTTTGCTCACGACGCCGCAAAGCTCGGTGATCTGCCGAAGAGAAGGCCGATCGATCCCCGCTTCACCGCAATCTCCGATGAGCAGGCCCACCGCGCGTGTTCGAACGACGATCGGAACGACGGCCATCTCCGCATCGCGCGGCCTTTGAAGGTCGGCGAGAAGGACGGCATCGAGGCCATCGGGCTGTGCAGACCCGACAATAGGAATGCGCGCTTCACGAGCCCGAGAGAGCAAACTCGGGAGATCGAGGGGCACGCCGATCCCGAGGACACGCTCGCGCGTCGCGCCGCTCCCGAAGCCGTCTCGCCCCTCGGCGATATCGCCGTGCACGAGAAAGAGCGCGGTGTACTCGAAGAACTGGCGCGCAAAGTCGAAGGCGAGCCCGAGCAGCCCGTCGCGCTCGGTCGCCTCTTCGGCCTCGGCTTGCGCGTGCTCGAAGAGCAGCGGGCCGCGGTGTCGCTGGCCGGGTCGCGTGGGCGCGATCGTCGTGCGCTGAAGAAGCTCGGGGGGGCGCTCCGGAGGAGCGTCGACCGTGGGCGCTGGATCGGGAGTCATGCCCGGGGGTGGCTGAACGATCGTGGTGGGAGGGCGCTCGGTCGGGAAGGTCTTGAGCGTCGAGTGTCGGCGCGGGCCGGGTCGCATCGACGCCGCGCCCGCGACGGTCGAATGAGCGGCTCCGGGAAGGGGCGGCAGATGGGGCGACGGCGGCATCGCGCTGCGCCGCTGAGCCGCAGTGGCCGCGGGAACCTGCGTGCTGATGGGAGGCGCGAGCGGAGTCGCGCCGACCCATTCTTCGCCGGCGAGCCGACCGATCAGCCTTTGCATGCGCCGCTCGAGCCGCATTCCATAGGTCTTGGAGATCGCCTGCCAGACGCGGGCCGCCGGGGCGGCGCGCTCCTCGATGCGCATTCCGAGCGAGTAAGCGAGCTGCTCCTTAATCTCGGAGGGCAGCGGCTCGGCGACGGCGAGAACGAGCGTATCGCCGCGAGCTTCGAGAGGGATCGAGACCGTTTGCGCCGCCATCTCGGGCGAGAGCATCGAGCGGGCCGCGTCGGGAGCTCGAGGAAGCTCGCCCGCGGGGGCGGGAGACAGATGAACCGATGTCGCGAGGAGCTCGATGAGAACCGTTTCGTCGACGAGCGCAACCTCGAGCAGGTTGGTCACGAGATCGCCCCCGTAAATGACCTGGCGCGCGAGGGCTTCTTCGACCTGCCGCATCGTGGCTACTTGCCGCTGGACGATGAGGGAGCTCAGAGACATGGGGGCGAACTTTTGCTAGGTTACAGGGTCCGTAGGACTAGACCAGCAGCCAAGGGCGCCTCAGGGTTTCTCGAGATAGCTCTCCGCCAAAGCCTGGACCAATCCCGGCACCGTGTACTCGCGGGCCACCACGTCCACCCTCACCCCTCGTATCCTCGCCGTCTCGCTCGTCACCGGTCCTATCGTGGCGACCCGCACTCGCTTCAAAAGCGCGACAGCCCTCGGTCCCAGCAGATCGCAAAAGTTCTCCACCGTGCTGCTCGATGTAAACGTCGCGACATCGATCTTTCCTTGTTCCAATTCGCGGGCCAGAGATTCCGCCGTCTCTTGCGGCGGCGCGTGGGTCTCGTAGACGGCGACCACGTCGACCCTGCACCCGGCCGCGCGAAGCGCTTCGGGCACGACATCCCGCGCCTTCGCGGCTCTCGCGAGGAGCACCCGCGGCGATACCGGATCGCGACGAAGGGCCCCCAACATGTCCCGGGCGAGGCTCTCGCCCACGAACTCTTTGGCGACGACGTCCGCCGTGAGCCCGTGACCCTCCAGCGCGCGGGCTGTCGCGGGCCCGATCGCCGCCAGCTTACAGGCGCCGAAGGCTCGGGCGTCGGCCCCCAGCCCCGCGAGCGCGCTCCACGTCTTGTCGACTCCATTGGCGCTCGTGAACGCCACCCAGCCGTACGCTCCTGCGCGCAGAGCTCCCAGCGCCCGCGACACGAGCTCGCGATCGGAGGGATCGCGGATCTCGATCGTCGGAACGACGACGACGTCGGCACCCTGATCGCGCAGGAGCGCCGCGGCGCTGCCCGATTGCTCAAGCGCTCGAGTCACCAGCACGCGCTTTCCAAAGAGGGGCCGGCGCTCGAACCAGCGCAGCGCGTCCTGGGGAACCCCGAACGCGACGAGCACCCTCGCCTGCCCCATCGACCTTGCGCGATCGATTGCCGCAGACGCGGTGGTGACGAGCACGGTCTGCGAGGGAAGGCTCGGGTTGGAGACGAGCGTCACGGGCGCGTCGCCGGCCGTGGAGGCAAGGACGCGTCCCACGTCGGCAGCCGAACCGAGCACCGCCCGTCCCGTGACTCCCGCGAAGGCTCCGGCCGCTGCGCTCGCGCCCACCGCAGGCACGACTTCGAGGTCGACTCCCGCAGCAGCCACTTGCGTCGCTTCATCGACGCAGTCGGCCGACTCGAGCGGATCCCCGAGGACCGTCCGAACGACGCGCTTGCCTTGCCGCGCGAGCTCCACCATATGGGGCACGTTCGCGCGCAGGTCGTCGATCACGACGTAAGCGTCGCTGATGCGCTGACGGGCGCGCTCCGCCAAGAGCGTGGGGTCGCCCGGTCCAAGGCCGACGAAGGTGACGATCCCGCGCGGCCGGTCCATCAGTCTTGCGGCGCGCAGGTGGAGACGCCTGCCCCTACGATCGTTTCAGGGAACTTGTAGATCTCTTCTTGCGTCCCGTCCGACGGCCGGTAGCGCCACACCACGCTGAAGGGCAGCGGGTTGCACCTTCCCCCGGGTACCGGGGGGGCCACGAACGCGTAGAAGTCGCCTCCCCAGAACGCGAAGGCCCACCCGCACCCCTGCGCCACGTTGGGAAGCACCGTCTGACCCAACAAGCGCCCATTCGCTTTGTCGATCTGACCGATCGCCGAAGGCGGTCCCGAAACGGCCGAGCTGCTCGAGGCTGGGTTGAGGGCATAGAACGCGAACAGATCGCCCGCGCCCGTGCCCGTCAGCTCTGCGCTCGAAATTTGCGGCACGAAGGCGCCCACGGTGTGCACGGCGAACGCCGTCGTGTCGATGAGGCCGAGCCTCGCGGGGATGCCCGAATCCGCGTCTTCGTCGCTCGCAATATAGAGAGTCTCACCGACTCCCGTTGGGTTCTGCGAATAGCCCATTCCGAAGGTAAGAAACTGCTCTTGATTGACCGCGAAGGTCGTGGCCTGGCACCGGGCCGTGGCCGTGCTCACGCGAAAGAGGTGGCCGTCGCTGTAGAGGACGTAGGCGATGCCGGCTTGGTCGACGGCCATCGAAAAGGGCATGTCCGTGGTGGGGCAATTCAAGTGACCGATGCGCGAGAAACGAAGCGAGGGCGGATAGAAGCTCCACAGGTCGTTCTGCGAAGTGACGAGGTAGATGAGGGTCGAGGCCGCGCCCGCCTCTTGGCATGCGACGGGCCGTGGGCGAGCGACGTCGATCCCCACGTCCGCTAGGGCATCGACGGTCACGTCGGGCTGGGCATCCATGCCGGCATCGAGGGCGCGATCTTCCGTGACATCCGGCGACGCATCGGAGGCAGCGTCCTCTGAAACGGTCGCATCGCCGGCGTCGACTCCCGCCTCCTCGGGCTCGTCGGGCTGCTCATCGAAGACGAGCAGGCCCGTGCGGCTTCCACACCCCGAGGCCGCTAGGACGGCGGCTCCGAAAGCATAGAAGCGAACTAAGCGCATGCGTGGCAAGATGGCCTGAGCGGCGCCGTACGACAAGGGAGGGCCCCTTTTTCGACGCGCAGCCGGCCCCCCCCGCCCATGCCCTTTCCGACTTCGCGCCCCCGCCGCCTGCGTGCGACCGCCGCCCTTCGCCGGCTCGTTCGCGAAACGCTCCTTGCACCGGGCGACTTCATCTGGCCGCTCTTTTTCAGCGCGACGATCGACGCGCCGCAACCCGTCTCGACGATGCCGGGAGTCTTTCAGTGGCCCGTCTCGAGCGCCGCAAAGGTGGCCCGGGATGCCGCCAGCCACGGCCTGGGCGCGGTGCTGCTCTTCGGCCTTCCGAAGACCAAAGACGCGCGCGGCTCGAGCGCCCTCGACCCGGTGGGTCCCGTTCCTCGCGCGGTTCGCGAGATGAAGAACGCGGTGCCCGATCTGGTGGTGATAACCGACGTCTGCGTGGACGAGTACACGGACCATGGTCACTGCGGCATCCTGCGCGAGAGCGCAGCGGGTGAGCCGAGCGTCGACAACGACGCGACGCTCGAAGTTCTCGCCGAGATGGCCCTCGTGCACGCGCGGGCGGGAGCCGACGTCATCGCTCCGAGCGACATGATGGACGGGCGGGTCGGGCGCATCCGCAAGGCGCTCGATGGTGGCGGGTTCCAAGAGGCGTGCATCTTGAGCTACGCGGTCAAGTACGCGAGCTCGTTCTATGGCCCGTTTCGAGAGGCCGCCGATTGCGCGCCGCAGTTCGGCGATCGATCGACGTATCAGATGGACCCGGCCAACGCGCGAGAAGCCCTGCGCGAGGCGCGGCTCGATGAAGACGAAGGCGCCGACATGCTGATGGTGAAGCCCGCGCTGTCCTATCTCGATGTCATTCGCGCCGTGCGCGAGCAGACGACGCTGCCGGTCTTCGCTTACAACGTCTCGGGCGAATATTCGATGCTTAAGGCCGCAGCCGCCGCCGGCATGATCGACTACCCGCGCGCGATGATGGAAGTGTTGACGAGCATCCGCCGCGCCGGGGCCGACGCGATCCTCACGTACCACGCGATCGAAGCGGCCGAAGCGCTGGAGTAGATCGCCGCTCGGCCTAATGAGCGCTGTTCCGGTCCGAGTGGCCTGCATCCGCATCGTCCCGGAAGCACGGGGGCATGCACGCGCGGTAGGCGCGGTCGCATGGGGCGCATGTCGCCCCTTTGCAGCCGTCACTGCACGAGGCGTGAATGCGCGCGCACGTGTCGGCGCAGGTCTCGCCGGGCAAGGGGCCACCGCCATGGCGGCCCCTGTCACGCGTCGGGTGCGCCTCGCCGGCGTCGACGACGCGCACGTCGCTCACGCCGGGCGGCGGCGAGAACGCGTTGACCGGTAGAGGCGCCTGCACGAAGGGGGCCCAGACCGACCCCTGGGCGTGAGGATCCAGGCTCACGGCGCCGTCGGCGTTCGAGAAAGACGGGTCGTCCGAAGACAGCGCGGCCAGGCGGCTCTTCGCGTGCTCCACCCGATCGCGCGACTCGCCGTACGTGTATCCCGCCAGCCACTCGCGCCAGCAGAGGCGCTTTTCGGCGATGGGAAGCTCCGACATGTCGACCGCGTAGCAGTGCTCGAAGTGCACGTCGCACTCGTAGACCGCCTGAAAGCTCGGGCCGCATGCCGCGGCCGCCAGGGCGCAACCCGCGAGCGCGCCGAGGGCCTTCATCCAAGTCACGCCGTAGTGTACATCGAAGCCATGTTTACGGGGCTCGTGGCCGTCACCGGAACGCTCGCGGCGTGCGCATCGCGCGGGCCCGGCGCGCGGCTCGTGCTTCGCGCCTCGTTCGACGACGGGCCGCTCACCTTGGGCGAGTCGATCGCGGTCGACGGCGTTTGCCTGTCGGTCGATGCGATCGTGGAGGGCGGCTTCGAGGTCGACGCCTCGGCCGAGACCCTGGCGAGGACGACCCTCGGACGGCTGGCCCCGGGGGCGGCCGTGCACTTCGAGCGTGCCCTTCGTGCGGGCGATCCTCTCGGGGGCCACCTCATGAGCGGGCACGTCGATGGCGTGGGCACGTTGAAGGCCCGGCGCGCCGTGGGTGACGCCGTATGGATGGCGTTCGGGCTCGAGCCGGCCTTGGCGCGGTTCGTGGCCGAGAAGGGCTCGATTGCAATCGATGGAGTAAGCTTGACGGTCAACACTGTGAGCGTGGGCGACTTCGAAGTGACGCTCATTCCGCACACGCTGCGAAAGACCAAGCTCGGAGCGCTCGCCCCGGGCGACCCGGTCAACTTGGAGGTCGACATCATCGCGCGCTACGTTGCCCGGTTGATGTCCTCTCCGTCGTGACGGCCGTGCGCACCATCGATCCCAAACTCGCCGAACGCATTGCGGGCGCCATCGTGGACATTCGCGCGGGCAAGATGATCATTCTCGTCGACGACGAGGACCGCGAAAACGAAGGCGACCTGACGATGGCGGCGCAGTTCGTCACGCCCGAAGCCGTCAATTTCATGGCCACGCACGGGCGCGGGCTCATTTGTCTGACGCTCGCGGAGGACCAGATCGAGCGGCTCAAGCTCCCGATGATGAAGACGCCCGGACGGCTCGGTCCGCCCCTCGGGACCGCGTTCACGGTGAGCATCGAGGCGCGCGCCGGCGTCACGACGGGCATCAGCGCCGCCGATCGGGCCCACACGATTCGCGTCGCCGCCAACCCGAACGCCAAGCCCGATGACGTCATCAGCCCGGGCCACGTCTTCCCGCTCCGCGCTTGCAAGGGAGGCGTTCTCGTACGAACCGGGCAAACCGAGGGATCGGTCGACCTTGCGCAGCTCGCCGATCTGACGCCGGCGGGCGTCATCTGCGAGATCATGCGCGAAGACGGCGCGATGGCGCGGATGCCCGATCTCGAGACCTTCTCGGCCGAGCACAATCTCCGCATCCTGACCATCGCAGACATGATTCGCTATCGCCTCTTCACCGAGACCCTGGTGCGAAGGTCGCTCGAGACGAGCGTGACCCTCGACCAGACCGGCTCCGAGTGGCGGGCCATCGTTTACGAAACGACGATCGACGACCGGCAGTTTCTCGCGCTCATCAAGGGAGATCTCACGCAGGGGGCGCCGCTCTGCCGCGTGCATACCGGATCGACCGTGGCGGACACGTTCGCCGCGACCCCCAGCGACGGGGGGCTGCACCTTCGGGAAGCGATCGCGCAGATCGAGGCCGCGGGCCACGGTGCGCTCGTCTACATCGTGGCGCGCGGAGACGTGCGCCAGGAGCTCGAGAGCCTGCGCACTTTGGCGGGCGCGCGCCCGTCGCAGAGCCCCAGCGGGCCGCCTTTGCGGGAATTCGGGCTGGGGGCCCAGGTGCTCGTCGACCTCGGGCTTCATCAAATCCGGCTCCTGACCAACAATCCGCGTAAGATCGCCGGAATTCACGGATTCGGGCTCGAGGTCCTCGAGCGCGTGCCGCTCCACTCCATGGAGGAGCGGCCCAGAATAGGCAGCAAAGGATGACGACGCGCACAATCGAAGGCAGCTTTGTCGTACCCAAGGGCGCACGCTTTGGCATCGTGGCGAGCCGATTCAATCATCTCGTCGTCGATCGCCTGGTCGAGGGGGCGGTCGATGCGCTCGTTCGGCACGGAGCGAAGCCGCAAGACGTCGTCCTGGTGCGCGTGCCCGGGGCTTGGGAGCTGCCCATCGCGGCGCGCAGGCTCGCCACAGGCGGCAAGCTCGACGCCGTCATCGCCCTCGGGGCGGTCATCCGAGGGAGCACGCCCCACTTCGAGTATGTCGCGGGCGAGTCGGCCAAAGGCCTCGCGGCCGCCGCGCACGCGAGCACGGTCCCGGTCTTGCTCGGCGTGCTCACGACCGAGACGCTCGAGCAGGCGATGGAACGGGCGGGCGCCAAACAGGGCAACAAGGGCTGGGACGCCGCGGTCAGCGCGATCGAGATGGTGACGCTCGCGCGCGCTCTCGACGAAGCTGGCTTCTAATCGAGGACGCCATGGGCGCGCGGCACTCGGGTCGGGAAGCGGCACTCCAGATGCTGTTTCAGATGGAGACCTCCGGCGCGAGCGCGGAAGAAGCCATCCTGCTTTACTGGAGAAGCTTCGAAGAGGTCGCGGACCCCGAAGGCCGCACCTATGCCGACGAGGCGGTGCGGGGCGTCGGAGCCACGAGAGAGGCCCTCGACGCGCACATCGTCCAGGCATCGACGCACTGGCGCATCGAGCGCATGGGGCGCGTCGATCGCAACGTGCTGCGGCTCGGAACCTGGGAGCTCGAGCACCACGCAAGCGTGCCGCGCGCGGTGATTCTCGACGAAGCGGTGGAGCTTGCGAAGGCCTTCGGCACCGACGAATCGAGCGCGTTCGTGAACGGTGTTCTCAATCGAATCGCGGACGCGCTGGGCCGCGTCGATGCCGAAAGGCCGTGAATGGATCTGGGGTTTCTCACGCCCGATCCGATTCGACTCGACGAAGCCAACGTCGAGCTCTGCGCATGCTCGATCTGGTCGGACCAGCGGCCGATGGGGGGCCTCGCGGGCATTCTCGATTGGCGGCTCGGAGGGCGTCTGAGCGCGCTTTTCAAGTCAGGGTTCGTGACGGGCGCAAAAGGGGAAGCGCTGCTCGTACCCGGAAGACCTCACGTGCCTTTCGAGAAGGTGCTGGTCGTGGGGCTGGGAGCGCGGGCCGAGTTCGACGACGCGAGGTTCCGCGAGGCGGTCGAGCAACTCGGGCGGCGGCTCGAAGGCTTGCGAGTACGACGATGCGTCATCGAGCTCCCTGGGCGGGGCAGCGACGCCATCGAGCCCGAGCGCGCGATGACGCTCACTCTCGAGGGCGTCGGCGCGTCTGCCGAGCACGATGCGTGGTGGGTGGTCGAACCGGTCGCCGCCCAAAAGCGGATGCAGACAGCCGTAGACGAGCAGCGCCGGCGGTCACGCGCGATCTGACTCACGCGAGAGAGCCACAGCCTCGAGGTGGATCGATAGTGCGCGAAGCATGGCGCCCTCGCGTGCCTCCATGGAGGGGGGCTGGGTGCGCCATTGCTCGATCTCGTTTCTGAGAGTTTCGGCGCGCAGCGCGACCGCGCGGACACGTTCGTTCTGCTCGCGCTCCCGCAAGCACTTGAGGGCGACGTCGACGGCGTGCCGCGCCCGGTCGCTCGAGAAGGAAGAAGTGGGTCGACCTGCAGGCCCGGTGAAGGCCCCGTTGGTTCGATTCAGCATGTTGGATCAACCCACGAGGCGCCCGATCCATCCACGCGGCTCGTCGGTTCGCGGTGGCCACTCGTCCGCAACCGGCGGGAGACGACACGTCCCTACCGCTGCCCGAAGAGCAATTTTCTCGCGGCATCATCGAGCGGGGCGGGGTTACGCAGCTCGCTGCCCTTGTTCGCGCCCCGCTCGACCGCCGGGCGGGCCTGGACCCGCGCGTGCCAGGCCTTGAGGTTCGGGAACTCGTCGAACGCTTGGCCCTGGCTGTCGGGAAGAATCCAGGGCCACACGGCGATGTCCGCGATCGAATACTCGCCCGCGACAAACTCGCGATCGGCAAGGCGCGCGTCGAGCACGCGGTAGAGCCGATGGGTTTCGTTCGTGTAGCGCTCGATCGCGTAAGGGATCTTCTCGGGGGCGTAGCGTCGGAAGTGTTGCGCCTGCCCGAGCATCGGACCGATGCCGCTCATTTGCCACATCAACCACGCGAGAACCTCGGCGCGTGCACGCATTTCGCGGGGCAAGAGGCGCCCGGCCTTTTCGGCCAGATAGATGAGGATGGCTCCCGATTCGAAGACCGACACGGGCGCGCTCCCGCCCAGGGGCGCGTCGTCGACGATGGCGGGCATCCGGTTATTGGGGCTGATGGCCAGAAACTCGGGACGAAACTGATCGCCGCGACGAATGTTCA
>Ga0209274_10001789_pt1 | contig 10809 bp, 10 predicted proteins | sample HubBroMetageREF1_FD_188343 | JGI IMG/M metagenome (GOLD analysis project Ga0209274, IMG submission 188343) | Reference soil microbial communities from the Hubbard Brook experimental Forest, New Hampshire, USA - Hubbard Brook CCASE Soil... | ecosystem: Environmental > Terrestrial > Soil >...
CTGTTCGACCCTGGGTCGGCCAGGCCGCTTGACCTTGCGGTCCCCAGCGGCGACCCGCTGAGCTTCGTGGACAGCAAGCCTTACCCGCAGCGGCTGGCGGAGGCCCGAGCCAGGACCGGGCTCGCGGAGGCGGTTGTGTGCGCTCGGGGTGCCATCGGCGGTGCTCAGGTCATTGCTGCCGTGATGGACTTCGGCTTCCTCGGCGGCAGCCTCGGCGGCGCGGTAGGGGAGATGATCACTCAGGCAGCGGACGAGGCACTTCGGACTCGGACCCCGCTGCTGCTCGTCACCGCATCGGGTGGGGCGCGCATGCAGGAAGGCGCGGTCGCGCTCATGCAGATGGCGAAGACCAGCGCCGCCCTTGGCAGACTGGATGACGCCGGAGTGCTGACCATCTCGCTCATCACCGACCCGACGTTCGGCGGGGTGGCGGCATCGTTCGCGACGTTGTGCGACGTCCTCGTCGCTGAGCCAGGGGCGCGGCTGGGCTTCGCAGGGCCGCGGGTCATCGAGCAGACCATCAGGCAAAAGCTCGGGCCGAGGTTTCAGACGGCCGAGTTCTTGCTGGAACGGGGGCTTATCGACATGGTCAAGCCGCGCGCCGGACTGCGCGCCACCCTGGGTCGGCTGCTCGCGGCCGCCGCTCCGGCCGCCGCTCCGGCCGCCGCCCGGCTTGCGGACCCTGGCGTTCTGGTGCGGGACGCCAGTGATCTGGCGGAATGCGATCCGTGGGAGGTAGTCAAGCAAGCCAGGGCGCTCTCGCGGCCGAGCACACTCGACTACCTCTCGCTGATGACCGAGGACTTCGAGGAGCTGCACGGTGACCGGGTCGGCGGCGACTGCCCGGCGATCGTCGGCGGCATTGGCCGCCTGGAGGGACGCTGGGTAGTCTTCGTCGGCCATCAGAAGGGGCACACGATAGCGGAGCTGACCGCGCGCAACTTCGGAATGCCGGTGCCCGCTGGTTACCGCAAGGCCGGCCGTCTGATGCGCCTAGCCGCCAAACTCGACCTCCCGGTCGTGACGCTCATCGATACACCGGGCGCCTACCCGGGCGCGGAAGCCGAGGAACAGGGGCAGGCCATCGCCATCGCACAGAACCTCAGGCTGATGGCGACCCTTCCGGTGCCAGTGGTCGCTGTGATCACCGGTGAAGGCGGCAGCGGCGGGGCACTGGGGCTCGCGGTCGCCGATCAGGTGTACATCTGCGCGAACGGCGTGTACTCGGTGATCAGCCCGGAGGGGTGCGCCGCGATCCTGTGGAAGGACGCGAAAGCAGCACCGCAGGCGGCAGCCGCGCTGCGGCTGGATCCGGCTCACTTGCTGGGTCTGCACATTGTGGACGGGGTCGTGACCGAGCCAGAGGGAGGCGCCGGGCTCGATTACCCAAGTGCCGCCCAGCGAGTGGCAGCCGCGATCTCCGCCGCCATCGCTGAGCTGTCGGCGCTGTCACCGGCCGACCTGGTCACCCGCCGGCAGGCGGCGTTCCGGCGGCACACGGTGGGCCAGCCGGAGCTGACGAGGCCGTCGGCGGAACGGGTGTCGCGGTGACCGGGATGACCACGGAGCCGGCCAGCGGGGCGGCGGAAGGCACCGAGAAGACCCTGGCGGCAGTCCGCCGCATCGCAGCCGAAGTCCTGCTGGACGCGCCGAGGCCGCCGCGGGCGCTCCGGCTCAGGGCAGGCGATGTCTGCCTGGAACTCGAATGGCCGGAGCCAGGCTCAGGGAGCCCGGCCGCCTCCTCGCCGGTCGCCTCCTCGCCGGCCGCTGATCGGCTGGAGGCAGCAGCTGCAGGGCCTGATCCAGCGGCAACTGATGCTGAGCCCGGCCCTCGGCGCGGCGAGGCGCAGGTGTGCGCGCCGGCCGTCGGGCTCTTTTACCGGGCACCGCAGCCTGGGTCCGCACCATTCGTAACCGAGGGTGATCAGGTGACGCCGGGCCAGCAAGTGGCGATCATCGAGGTGATGAAGCTGATGATCCCGGTCGAGGCTGACCGGGCCGGGCAGATCACGGCCGCGCTAGTCCCAGATGGCCAGTCGGTCGAATACGGTCAGCCCCTGTTCACACTCGATGTCAGCGGATGAAGCGGGGGCACCGATGAAGACTGTCTTGATTGCCAACCGGGGCGAGATTGCCCTGCGCATCCTGCGTACCTGCCGCGACCTCGGCCTGGGGGTGATAGCGGTTTACTCGACCGAGGACGCGCAGTCCCGGGTGGTGGAGCTGGCGGATCGAGCGATTTGCATCGGGCCGGCAGCGGCCAGGCGCAGCTACCTGAACGGTGCCGCGATCATCGAGGCTGCCTTCTGCGCGGGGGCGGACGCGATACATCCTGGATACGGGTTTCTGTCAGAAGACCAGGACTTCGCCGAGGCGTGCCAGCGGGCTGGTCTCACGTTAGTCGGCCCGCCAGCCGATGTGACTGGCCAACTGGGAGACAAAGCCGCCGCGCGTGCTCTCATGGCTGAGGCTGGCGTGCCGATCCTGGCCGGGACCGACCAGACATTGGCGGACCAGGAAGAGGCGGCTAAAGAGGCGGCTGGGCTCGGCTATCCAGTCATCGTGAAAGCCGTGGCAGGCGGTGGCGGGAAGGGAATGCGGGCCGTCCATGACCCGGCCCAGCTTCCCCGGGCGTACCGGGAAACCCGCGCTGCGGCGCAGCAGCTTTTCGGGGACAGCCGGGTCTACCTTGAGCACTTCCTGACTGTTGCCCGGCACGTCGAGGTGCAGATTCTGCGCGACCAGCACGGTAACACGGTGTATCTGGGCGAACGTGACTGCTCGGTGCAACGTCGGCACCAGAAGCTGATCGAGGAAACTCCCGCTCCTCGGCTTCCCGCCGGGGTGGCGCGCGAGATGGGCGAAGCAGCGGTCCGCGGTGCGGACGCCGCGGGCTATATCGGAGCCGGGACCTTCGAGTTCCTTCTCGACGAATCTGGCTTTTTTTACTTTATCGAGGCGAATTGCCGCATTCAGGTTGAGCATCCGGTCACCGAGATGGTGACCGGTGTGGACTTGGTGATGGAGCAACTGCGGATCGCCGCGGGGGAGCCGCTGTCGCTGGGCCAGGCGGACGTCTCACCCCGGGGAGCCGCCATCGAATGCCGCATCAACACCGAGGACCCCTACCGGGAGTTTGCGCCCGCGCCGGGCACGCTGGAGGTCTTCGAGCCGCCCGCTGGCCCGTGGGTAAGGGTAGACACCTATGGCCATCCCGGATGCCGGATCTCGCCCGCCTACGACTCGCTGCTGGCGAAGGTGATCGTCTGGGGGCGGGACCGGGACGAGGCGCTCGCCCGCATGCGGCGTGCCCTGGGCGAGTTCCGGATAGGCGGCTCGGGCGTGCATACCACCAGGGACTTCCTGACCGACATCGTCGGCCACCCGAAGTTTCGTGCCGCGGCCCACGACACCTCGCTGGTAGCTGAGATCCTGGCGGCGCAGCCACCGGGATCTATACCGTGATCCACCGTGGCTACCGCACGACCAGGAGGGTTTTGCCGATAGTGGCCCGGCTTTCCATGGCGGCATGCGCGTCCGCGGCCCGTTCCAGTGGGAAAGACTGGCCAACCAGCGGGCGCAGCCGGCCGGCGGCCGCCTCGGTGAGCGCGGCGATAGTCAGCTCGCGCATCTGGTCGGGGGTGACCGGCACGCCGCGGGTGACGGTGACGTTAGGCCGGTACTCGGCGGCCGGCGCGAAGGAGCCGCTGGCCATGCCGAACCCGAAGAACCGGCCGCCTGGGCTCAGCATCCGATAGGCGGCCTCGCCGATGGCGCCGCCAACGCCGTCGAAGACCACGTCCACCTGGTGCGCGTCCCAGCCCGGCCCGGTGTAGTCCACCGCGACCGCCGCGCCAAGTTCCTTAGCCACGGCCACTTTGCGTGGTGTGCCAGCGGCCGCCACCACCTGCGCCCCCGTGGCGGCAGCCAGCTGCACTAGCAGACTGCCCACCCCGCCGGCGGCCGCCACGACCAGGACCCTGTCCCCTGGCCGCGGCCCGGCCGCCCGGATCAGCGCCATGGCAGTGCGCCCGTCCGCGAGCAGGGCCACGGCTTCTGGCGTGCTCAAAGGGCCGGGGATTTCAATCAGCCCGGCTGCGGGAACCGCGACCCGTTCCGCATACCCGCCCGAGCCGCCGGTGGTGCTGATGACCCGGCGGCCGACCTGCGCCGGATCAGCGTCCTGGCCGACGGCGGAGACGACGCCGCCTACCCCGTTGCCCAGGATGACCGGCAGCGGCGGCTCCATCCCTGGCCGGGGCGGGTGGCCAGAACGCAGCTGGGTCTCGACGAACGTGATGCCGGCGACGGCAACGTCGATCACCACCTGGCCGGGTCCAGGGATCGGGTCGGCAACGTCGGCGAGGGCAAGCTCTTCGGGCAGGCCGAACGTCCGCAGCAGAACAGCGCGCATGCGCTCACAGTACCACCGGAACGGAGTGATCGGCTCCGGACCGTACCAGGGTGCCCCCGCCCGGGCTGTCGGCCAGCGCTTGTTCCTGCTCGATCCGCTCGTCATAATCGGCCCGGGCCCGCGCAATGGCCGTACGGTACCGGTCCGCCCAGCTGGTCAGCTCGATCAGGGAACGGTAGAGCTCGCCGGCCATCTCGGTCGCCGTGTACTCGACCTTCGCTGGGACGGTGGGATAGACGGTGCGGATCAGCAGGCCGTCGCGTTCCAGAGTGCGCAGGGTCAGCGTGAGCATGCGCCGGCTGATGCCCGTTACCGAGCGCTCCAGCTCGGTGAAGCGCACCGGCCCGCGAATGGCCAGCAGCAAGATGTCGACGCTCCATTTTCCGCTCACGCGGTTCAGCACGTCTCTAATCGCGCACACCTCTATGCCGTTGACGTGGTCGGACACACACGTGTTCCGGTGATACATAAAAGTGCCTCCTTCCGCCCGCCTTTAACTAACCCAATCATGGCTCACGTAAACAAGAAAATTTCCATGGCTTAGATCGTAACGGAGTGACCATGAATCGGTGGTTGGCGCTGATAGTGCTGTGTACGGGATTCCTGATGATTATTCTCGACCAGACTGTCGTGAACGTCGCACTACCATCGATACAGGCCAATCTTCGCTTTTCCGAAGCAAGCCTGGCCTGGGTGGTCAACGGATATCTGATCACTTTCGGCGGCCTGCTGCTGCTGAGCGGCCGGATCGGCGACCTGGTGGGCCGCAAGCGGGTGTTCCTGGCCGGGCTGGTCCTCTTCACCGGGGCCTCGCAGTGCTGCGGCCTGTCTACCAGCCGGGCGATGCTGATCACGGCCCGCTTTGTGCAGGGCGTCGGTGCGGCGGTCACCTCAGCGGTGATCCTGGGCGTGATCGTGACGCTGTTCACCGATCCGCCTGAGGTGAGGCGGGCGATCGGGATCTACAGTTTCGTCGGCGCGGGCGGCGGGTCCATCGGGCTGCTGGTTGGCGGGGCGCTCACCCAGGCGATCAACTGGCACTGGATCTTCTTCATCAACGTGCCGATCGGCGTGCTGGTCGCCGTGGCCGGACTGCGGGCACTGCCGAACGATGAGGGAATCGGCCTGGCCAAGGGCGCCGATCTGCTCGGTGCGCTGCTGATCACCGCCGGGGTGATGCTCGGCGTCTATGCCATCTTGGAAACGTCGGCCTATGGCTGGGCCTCCGTGCGCACAGCCGGCCTCGGCGCCGTGGCGATCACGTTGCTCGCGTTGTTCGCGGTGCGCCAGGCTACTGCGGGGCACCCGCTGGTGCCCCTGCGCGTCTTCCGCTCCAGGAACCTGGCAGGCGGGAACATCATTCTCATCCTGCTGCTGGCCGGCAGTTTCGGGCAGTTTTTCTTCGGCTCGCTTTACCTGCGCCAGGTACTCGGTTATCACCCGCTGCAGATCGGCCTGGCCTTCTTGCCGGTCGCGGTCCTCATCGGCACCTTGTCCATGTTCGCCTCGCCGCGGCTGCAAACTCGCTTCGGCGCCCGCAACGTGCTGGTGCCGGCGTTGCTTATCATCGCGGCCGGGCTGGTGCTGCTGTTCGCCAGGACGTCGGTGGGCGGGCACTACGCGTCGAACGTGCTGCCCGGGCTGCTGCTGCTCGGCATCGGCGGCGGTCTGGGCTTCCCCGCGCTGGTGACCGTCGCCATGTCCGGCGCTGCCCCGGAGGATGCCGGCCTGGCTTCTGGCATCGTCGGCACCACGCAGCAGGTCGGCGGCGCGCTCGGCCTGGCGGTGCTGGCATCGCTGGCCGCCGCCCGCACCAGCCATCTGGTCGCCGAGGGAATCCCGGCCAAGGTCGCCCTGACCAGCGGCTACCACCTCGCCTTCGCAGTGGCCGCTGTGCTCGTGGCGGCCGGCGCTGTGCTGGCGCTGACTGTGCTGCGAACGGTAGCTGCCCCAGTTCAGGCCACTGCGGATGACCAGCCGGCGGCAGTCGTGGATCGATCCAGCGAAATGGCCGAGTAGGTTTCAGCCAAGGTTTAAATATGAAAATCTCATAAGAAAAACTATGATATCCTCACTTGTCACTCTAATCCTCTTATGTCTATCCTGGATTAAAGGTCGAGGAGGCACGGATGCAGATCAGGGTGCTGGGGCCGCTCGAAGTGAGCCAAAACGGCATTTCAATCGCGCCGAAGACGCGGAAGCCCCGTCAAATTCTCGCACTGCTGGCATTGCGCGGTGATCAGCTGGTGCCCACGGCAACCCTCATGGAGGAGATCTGGGGGGATCGCCCTCCGCGGAGCGCCGCCACCACGCTGCAGACCTACATCATGCAATTGCGGGCGAGGATCGCCGCCACCGGTGAGGCGCCCAAGGACGTGCTGGCCACCTGGCAAAACGGCTATCTGCTGCGGGTGCGGCCTGACCGGTCTGACGTGTGTGAGTTCGAGACCCTGGCCGCCGCCGGCAGCAAAGCTCTGACCGCTGGCGACCATCCGGCCGCGGCCAGCCTGCTCAGCAAGGCGCTCGCTGCCTGGTGCGGCCCGGCCCTGGTTGATGTCAGCCTGGGGCGAGTGCTCGGGCTCGAGGTTGACTGCCTCGAAGAGGCTCGGCTGCTCGCGGTCGAGCAGCGGATCGGCGCGGACCTGTCGCTCGGCCGTCACCAGCAGTTGCTACCTGAACTGCGCATGCTGGTAGCCGACCAGCCGATGCAGGAGAATTTCCGTGCCCACTACATGCTGGCTCTGCACCGGGCCGGCTGCACCTGGCGGGCACTGGCGGAGTACCAGGCGCTGCGCGGAACCCTCGTACACGAGCTCGGCATCGAGCCTTCTGACCGCCTGCAGCGGCTGCAGCAGGCGATCTTGTGCGATTCCCCTGAGCTTGCCATGGCGCTCTAGTGAGCTTCTAGGCAGCAGCGGCAGCCTCGTTCTAACGGCAGCCCACAGCTCGCCGTGCCCGTTACTTACAGCGCCCGACGAAGGCGAGGACCACCGTGAAATTCGGGGTAACGTTCTTCCCGGCCATCGGCCCGGCCGAGAAACCAGCGCCGCAGTACTACGACGAGTGCCTGGAACTGGCGCGGCTCGCCGATGAACTGGGCTTGACGCATGTGCGTACGGTGGAGCACTACTTCTTCGCCTACGGCGGATACAGCCCGGACCCGGTCACCTTCCTGGCGGCGGTGGCGGCGTGCACCACCCGGGTGCGGCTCGGTACCAGCGCGGTAATCCCGGCTTTCACCCATCCGGTGAAATTGGCCGGCAAACTCTCCATGCTGGACAACCTCTCCCACGGCCGCCTCGACGCAGGCTTCGGCCGGGCCTTCCTGCCCGACGAGTTCGCTGCGTTCGGCGTGAACATGGACGAGAGCCATACCCGGTTTCAGGAGGGGATCGCCGCCTGCAAGCTGCTCTGGTCGCAAGAGAACGTGACCTGGGAGGGCACCCACCACCGATTCGGCCCGGTAACGCTGCTGCCGAGGCCGGTGCAGTTGCCGCACCCGCCGGTCTACGTGACCACGGCCCGCAGCATCGATTCCTGCGTCACCGCTGGACGGGCCGGGCACCACCTGCAGATGGTGGGGGCAATCCTGAGCTGTGAACAGATCCAGGAGCGCATCGGCGCGTTCCGCAAGGCCTGGGCGAACGCCGGGCACGAGCCGGGGACCGAGCGGATCCAGCTGAGCTACCCGCTGTACCTGGACGAGTCAAGGGCGCGGGCGCACAGCGCCGGCAGCTACGCCGAGCGCATGAACGGGCAGGCCATCGCGGCGGCCGTGCGCGCCTGGGGCAGTACCACAAGCACGGCTTACCCGGGTTACGAAAAGCTGGCGGACCAGGCGCTCCGGCCGGACTTCTCGGAGAAGGTGCGCGACATCCAGGTCCTCGCCGGGAACCCAGACGACGTGGCCGGGCAAGTCCTGCGGATAAGGGAGTGGTTCGGCGACGACATAGTGCTCAGCCTGGCTGTGCATTCCGGGCACCTGCCGGCCGAGGTGGGCGCGCGCAGCATGCGCTTGCTCGCCGCGCTCGATATCTAGCCCGTTGCCCGGCACGTTCAGCAGGCAGGTATGCCAGGACAGGGTTCGACAGGGAGGCGGGAACAGATGCAGGAGCGGCCGGTAGCCCTCGTGACGGGCGGTACCAGCGGAATCGGGCTGGCAGTGACCCGGATGCTTGCCAAGCAGGACGCGCGCGTGTTCACCTGCGGGCGCAACGCGGAAAGGGTGACCGCGGTGGTGAAAGAGGCCGCCGATGCCGGGCTTGAAGTGGACGGCATCGCCGCCGATGTCCGTTCCCCTGACAGCGTCAGGCAACTGGTGGCGGCGGTCGTGGACCGCTTCGGGCCGATCGACATCCTCGTCAACAACGTCGGTCGCAGCGGCGGTGGTGTCACCGCCGAGATCGCCGACGAACTCTGGCTTGACGTGATCGACACCAACCTCAACTCGGTCTTCCGTGTGACCAGGGAAGTGCTGACGGCCGGCGGCCTCGGTGCGAAAGCGGCCGGGCGCATCATCAACATCGCGTCGACCGGCGGCAAGCAGGGAGTCGTGCTTGGTGCGCCGTACTCGGCATCGAAGCACGGTGTGGTGGGCTTCACTAAGGCACTCGGCTTAGAGCTTGCCAAGACCGGCATCACGGTGAATGCGGTCTGCCCTGGCTATGTGGAGACGCCCATGGCCCACCGGGTACGCGAAGGTTATGCGGCGGTATGGGGTGTCACCGAAGCCGACGTACTTGACCGCTTTCACGCCAAGATCCCGCTCGGCCGTTACTCCACCCCGCAGGAGGTAGCCGGCCTGGTGGGCTACCTCGTCTCGGACACCGCCGCCTCGATCACCGCCCAGGCGCTCAACGTATGCGGCGGGCTAGGGAACTACTAAGCCGCGGGCCGCCAGGATCCAGACAGCACCTCACAACGGGCGGAGCACCGGATGACTTTCACAACGCAGCACACGATAGAGATCCAGGCGCCAGCGGCGGCCGTGCATCGGCTGCTCGCCGGCGTGACCGAGTGGCCACGGCTGTTCGAGCCGACCATCCATGTCGAATACCTGGAGCGCAACGATGCCGCCGAACGCATCCAGATCTGGGCGCAGGCCAACGGCGAGACCAGGACCTGGGTGTCCCGGCGGGTGATCGGCGAGCTGACCATCAGCTTCAGGCAGGAAGTCAGCAGCCCGCCGGTGTTGTCCATGGGCGGGAAGTGGATCGTCGAACCACTGGGCAGCGGATCATGCCTGGTGCGGCTGCTGCACGATTTCACCGCGGCCGGCGGCCAGGAAGACTGGGTGCGGCGCGCCGTGGACCGCAACAGCAACTCGGAGCTGGCCGGGCTGCGCCGGGCCGCGGAACGTTCCGGTGACCTGCTGCTCACCTTCGCTGACACCGTGGACATCGACGGATCGGTCCAGGACGTCTACGACTTCCTGAACGAAGCCGATCGCTGGGCGGACCGGCTGCCGCACGTTGCCAGTGTCAGCCTGGCGGAGGATACGCCGGGATTGCAACGGCTGCGGATGGACACCAGAGCCGCCGACGGATCCATCCACACCACCGAGTCGGTGCGGATCTGCCGGCCGCCGCGACGCATCTACTACAAGCAGCTGGAGCTCCCGGCGCTGCTGGCCATGCACGTCGGGCATTGGGAGCTGCGGGAGGACGGCACCGGCCGGCTGCGGGCCACCGCTGGCCACTCGGTAGAAATCCGCCCCGACGCTATCCAGCGGCTGCTTGGCCCGGACGCCGGTCCGGCGCAGGCGCGCGGTTACCTGCGGAAGATACTCGGCGGCAACAGCCGGACGACGCTGGAGCACGCCAGGGCCTACGCCGGGCAGCGTGTGACATGACGCCGGAAACCGACCTATTTGTCAACGTCCAGCGCTTCTATGCACGGCAGATGCGGATGCTGGACGAGGGCCTGACGGCGCAGTGGGCGGACACCTTCACCCCTGATGGTGTCTTCGCGCAAAACGTGGCGCCAGCTCCGCTGTGCGGCCGGGCCGCGATCGCCGCGGCGGCCAGCGGCCGGGTCGAGACGCTGCGGCGCGAGGGCATGGTCAGGCGGCACTGGCTGGGCATGCTGGAGGTTGAGCAGCGCCAGGACGGCACCGTGTGGACGCGCTACTACGCGCTCGCCATGGGCACCCCTCGGGACGGCCCGCTCAACGTGTACGTCAGTACCGTCAATGAGGACATCCTGCTACAGACGGCCGATGGCCTGCGGGTGATTCACCGGCAGGTGCTGCACGACGGCTACCGCGGGCCAGTGACTGCGGATCGGAGCGACGGGTGAACGTCAGCATCGCAAGCACGGCCGGCCGGCCGGCCGCCCCGGCGCCAGTGGCCACCGCGCTGCCTGGCCTCGCAGAGGTAGCCGCGCGGCACACGGCG
>Ga0209274_10001790_pt1 | contig 10801 bp, 11 predicted proteins | sample HubBroMetageREF1_FD_188343 | JGI IMG/M metagenome (GOLD analysis project Ga0209274, IMG submission 188343) | Reference soil microbial communities from the Hubbard Brook experimental Forest, New Hampshire, USA - Hubbard Brook CCASE Soil... | ecosystem: Environmental > Terrestrial > Soil >...
AGCGACAGGAGCGCGTAGGCCGCGGTGTCCGTCGAAAGGGTGGTCCCCCTCACGGGAGTCGCTCCGGTGAAGGTGGCCTGGTCTGCCATGAGCAGGGTGGCAGGGTCGACGTGGAGCCGATCCATATTCACCACCGCGACGCGCATCATCGCGAGGGCCCGATCGTGCAGCGTGGGCGCACCCGTGGGAGTCTGGTTTTGGACCGGGAAGGGATCCCCGTCGAAGTAGGCGAGCGCGGGTTGGCTTCCTCCAACGGCCGTGTTCGCTTGATCGGTGAGCGAGTAGACGCTCGAGTAGGCTCCGAGCACACCGGCGAGATCGAGCAGATCGCTGTCCGTCGACGCGATCGCATAGCCCGTGGGCCTGGGGAATCCGCTCGCGTCCGGCACCTCGGTGACTTTGATCGCCCCGGGCAGCCATCGGAGGGGGCTCGTGTCCGAGTAGGCGAGCGCATCCGCGAGGCTCGCGAAACCGCCGAGCGTCGCCCCGTCGGTCGTCGTCAGCGCCGACAGCCACTGCGCCGCGCCGTTGTCGAGGATCGCGAGGAAGTTACCCGCCTGAAAGCCCTCGATGTCGCTCGACCCGAGAAAGGTCCCGGCCACCACCCCACCGGCGCCCAAGACCGTGTTCCCGAGGGTCCCGACCAGCGCCAACTGGTCGTCGGGCACGCTGGTCACGGGGTTCTCGTTCGAATCGTGCATGACCTGGAGGTAATTCAGCGTCCAGAGCGCCTCCTTCCAGCCAGCCCAACCCGACGAGCCCGGACCAATCATCATGTTCACTTGACTGGCTCGATCGGGCAGGTGCAGCGATGTGTAGTCGCATTCGTAGTCGTCGCAGCGAAGCAACCCCGTGGCGCCGGGGTCGTCGTCCGAGCTGATGGTGCATCCGGTCGATGCGTCGCTCGCATGGATGGCCGGATTCCATTGGGTAAACGGTTGAAGCGTCGGCCAGAAGCCGGCCCATCCAATCGGGTTGTCCTGCGTGACGGTGGCGCGGAAAGCGCGGGCCGTCGTGTTGGCTTCGACCGCGAGGCGCTGTTCCCAGGCACGCAGCCCTTGCAGCGCATCGGCACCGACGACGCCGTTGGCGTTGAGCACAGGCCCGAACGTCAACGCGGTCCCCGCGCCCGACTCGAACGCGATGTTGTTCATGGGCTGCTTCGAGTACTCGTACGATTCGACCGCGGTCGAGTAGCCGGCGATATCCGTTCGCCCCACCTTGCCGCCGGCGACCCCGTTGTTCAGCGCCGGGTCGTGATAAATGTCGGGCGAGCACAGGCTGGATTGGCAGAAGAAGTCGCGGCTGTACCCGGCAAGGTCGCGCCCCATCGCCTGCGCGAACGGCTCTCCGGAGAGCTGCATCTCGACGCTCGCGATGAAGTGGTCGCGGGTGACGAAGGTCGTATCGACCGCGGTGACATCGAGCTGAAGGGTCTGCGCGACGGCGCCGGTGGGGACGGGAGGCGCCGTGCGGGCGCTCGAGGAACAAGAGCAAAGCGCAGCGATCATGGAAACCGCGACCGCACCTGCGGGGTGCCGTTGCACCGTGGGCACGCCCGGTCGGTAAATGAAAACGGTTTTCATTATCTGCCTCCCTTAATTACGGGAGCCCAGCCGGAACGCAAGCGGAAAGCCGCTTCCGACCGAGTTCTCAGGCGTTACCGCCTCAGGCGTTACCGCCTTGGTGGCACCGAGCCTAACGGGGCGCAGGATCGGACCCTGGCCCGTTTCTCGGGGGGGGCCCAACGAGTTCGACCTCCACCGTGCACGACAACGTGATTCACGGCACGTTTTGCGACGGCTGCGCCACCGCATCAAGGTTCCTGGGACATCAGCGCGTTCGAGCTCGTCCGGTAGCCTCTCCAGGTGGCGCGGGGGCGACTTCGATCACCCGGCAGGCACGCTGCGGCTCCCGCGCGAGATTGGCGCACGGAACCCTTGGCTCGGGCGAATGTCCAAGCTCGCTCATGACCCCAGGAGCCTCGCCCGCATCGATCACACGCCAGGACGTTTGTTCGTTTTTCGTCCTGGCATGCGCGATCACTTGGACCCTCGATTTCCCTTTGGCTCTCGCTTGGGCGACGCACGTGGCGCCGCCTGGCTACGCGATGCCCATGGTGGGGCTCGGAGCGTTCGGGCCCACATGGGCCGCGTTCGTCCTCGCGGCGCGGCGCGGTGACCTTCGCAGCGTCTTCGGCCGATGGCGCACGAACCCCGCCTGGATCGTCGGTGGGCTCCTCCTGCCGCTTGCCGTCCAGCTCCCTGCAACGCTGATCGAGGTCGCGTTGGGCGGACACCCGGCGCACTGGTTCTACCCGCCGGTCAGGCCGGAGCACTTTGCGGCTTTGTGGGTGTTTCCGTTCGGAGAGGAGTTCGGCTGGCGCGGCTTCGCCTACCCTCGCCTCGAGCGACTCTATGGCCCCGTCGGGGGCTCTCTGATCCTGGGCGCCGTCTGGGGTCTCTGGCACTTGGGAATGCTGTTCGCCCCCGATCCGCTCCGCGCGCTGCCCTGGGTGACCCTCGGCATCTACATGGGCGAGCTGGCCCTGTGGTCGGTCGTCTTGGCGTGGGTGTTCGAGCGCGGCGGACGAAGTATCGCGATCGCGATCGCCGTTCACGCCGGCGCCCACCTCGACAACGTGAGCCGTGCCCCCGAAACGGAGGTGCGGTTGCGCATCCTGCGCTTCACGATTCTCGCCGTCGTCGCGGCGATCGCCGGGCGATCTCTCGCGACCACGAGGCGAGCCGCGCGCGAAGGCAACCCGCGCTCGTGCGCCGCCCCGGCGTGACGGGACGTACCGCCGGTTGCCGCGATCGATGCGGCACGCCGCAGCGCTGGCTACGCTGAGAGGCCCCATGCCCAAGATCGACCCCTCGACCGCACCCCAAGGCTCAGGGACGCGCTATCCAGAAGCGTTCGCCGGACCGTGTAAGAGGCGCTCCTGGCTCCGCTTGGGCGACGCCGCCGGGCTTACGCAATTCGGAGTCAACCTCGTTCGGCTTGCGCCCGGTGTCTGGTCGAGCCAGCGCCACTGGCATGCCCTCGAAGACGAGTTCGTGCGCGTGATGGAAGGAGAGGTCGTCCTCGTCGACGACGCGGGAGAGCATCCGATGCACGCGGGCGACTGCGCGGGGTTCAAGGCCGGCGTAAGAAACGGGCACTGCTTCCAGAACCGATCGGATGCGGACGCCGTCCTGCTGGTGGTCGGATCCCGGAATGATGCCGACCACGGGGAGTACTCGGACATCGACATGGTCTTCACACCCGGTCGCTACTCAGCGAGGGGCGGGTACCGGAAGAAAGACGGTACGCCCTACTGAGCGCTCAGAGCTCCACCCCGAAGATGTCTCGCAGGCGCTGCAACAGCTCTTGCTTTGCGCCCGGGCCGCCCAGACCAATGCGAACCGAGGTGGTCATGCCGTCCCCCCATGGCCACCAGAAGCCGTAAGCGAAGAGCGCGCCCCCGATGGAGGCGCTCGACAGGATCATCTGACCCGGCCGGAGCCCGCCGGTTCGCTCGGCGAGCTCGCGCAGGTGCGCGGGCGCCTGCTGAATCGTCGTCGACGTCCATTCGCTCGTGAGCGCGAGGGCCGCAACCGAGCGCGCCTTGCCTTCGAGCTCGGCACTGAACGACGACGTCACGCACGAAACACGCGCGTCCCAGCTCCAACCGTACGACGGCCAGGAAGCGCGAATCTCCTTCATAGCCCCGAAGAGCAACGACCACGGGTCTCCTCCGCCGCGTCCAGTCGACATCTGGCTGACTAGAGTAGACGGATTCGGTCGCGCGCTGTAGGCCTTCTCCGCGGGTCCCTGAGAATGGCTCGAATATGTCGGCGTCGGCGCGAAGTTGCGTATAGTCTGGCGCATCCATGTCCCTTCGCTCCCAGCTCAACGAGCTCGCCGCCCAGTTCGCCGACGCCATCGTGAACGCGATCCGTGGGTCGAGCCTCGAAGAGCTGCTCGTGCAGACGGGGGGAGGCGTCCGCCCCGGGCGGGGTCGAGGGAGGCCCCGCTCGGTCGCAGTCGCAACCGAGCCGACGCCCCGGGCGAGGCGATCGGGGCGCCTTCCACGGCGCTCGGCCGAGGAGATCGCCGCCGAGCTCGATCGAATCGTCGGCCTCGTGAAGAAGTCGAAGGCGGGGCTGCGCGCGGAAGAGATTCGGGCCGCGCTCAAGATGCAGCCCAAAGAGATGCCGAGAATCCTCAAGGAGGGACTCGCCACCAAGGTCCTCAAGAGCAAAGGTCAGAAGAGGGCGACCACCTACAGCGCTGCCTGATTTGCAGCCCGCTCGGACGGCTGAGCCGCATCGGCGCGGCGCCAGAAAATGGCAAGCGAGGCATGGCGGCAAGGATCGCCGGGCTCGCGCTCGCGCGAATGTGCACGACAGCGAGGCAATCTTCCGATAACAAACATAGGGCCTGTAGGCAGGTACGGTCACCAGACCCGCGTGCCTTCGCAAGTGAAAGAAGAGTAGTGAAATGGCAACTGGTACAGTGAAGTGGTTCAACGAAACGAAGGGCTTCGGGTTCATCGCGCCCGACGGCGGAGGCAAAGACGTGTTTTGCCACCAGTCGGCGATTCAGGCCTCGGGCCTACGATCACTCGCCGAAGGGCAGAAGGTCGAGTTCGAGGTGAAGCAGGGGCCGAAGGGGCCGCAAGCCGACAACGTCCGTCTCGTGTCCTGAGGCGCTCGTCTCCTCGCGCCCATCAGAAGGTCGGACCCGCTCGAGGCAGCTCGGGTCCGGCGCGACCGCGTGCGTGTCGCGCCTCCTTTCACGGTTCACGGGCGTTGGACTTGACGTCGCGTAACGGGTCGGCTTTGGCTGCCCCCGTGAGTCACATCCATTTTATCGGTGGCGAAAAAGGCGGCGTGGGAAAGAGCGTCGTTGCACGCCTTTTGTCCCAATGGTTCATCGATCGCTCGAAGCCGTTCGCGGCGCTCGACGCGGACAAGTCGCACCGGACGCTTTTGCGCTCCTACGCGGATTACACCCAGCCCATCGACTTGGACGTCTTCGCGAGCGCGGACGAGATCGCCAACCGGGCGCTGGCCGCGGACCGATCGGTCGTGGTCGACCTTCCTGCGCAAAGCAGCCGAGCGCTGGATACCTGGATGCAGAGTGTCGATCTCGTTGGCTTTTGCCGGGAAGCGGGCATTCGTCTCACTCTCTGGCACGTGACGGACGGGACGTTCGATTCCGTGCGGGACCTCGAACGGACGTTGGACGTATGGTCGGACTCGTTCGCGTTCGTCGCCGCAAAAAACCATGGCCGGTGCAAGGACTTCGCTCTTTTCGACGAAAGCGACGGGCGCCGCCGCGTCGAGCAGCGAGGCGGTCGCATCGTAGACGTGCCGGAGCTCGAGGCCGCCGCGATGGCGCGAATCGATCGAAGCTCCGCGAGCCTTTGGGCCGCCGCCCACGCCACCGAGGGCGACCTTGCGCTCGCCCCGATGCAACGTCAGCGCACGAAGCTCTGGCTCGACCGCTGCTACCAGGCGTTCGGGGAGGTCGCGGAAGGCGCCTGATCGAGCAACTCGGCTTTCAAGCCTGGCTCCCCAAAGACCGACGATAGCGCCTCGAGCAGGGCCGCGGAATCGACGCTGACGGCACGCTCGGTGGTCTCGCCGTACACGAAGTCGTTGCCGAGGCTCGAGATGTTGCCGTCGAAGATCAGGCCGACCAGCCGGCCGTCTTGGCCGACCACGGGGCTGCCGCTGCTGCCGCCGACGATATCGGCGGTCGACACGAAATTGAGCGGTGTCGCCGGCGCGAGGGCGGCGGCTCGTTCCAACCAACGGCGCGGCAGCTTGAACGGCTCGACCCCCGTCGCGTGCTTGTACATGCCCGCGAAGTCGGTGGCCCACGGGACCTTCGTGCCGCCTTCGACATAACCGCGAACGCGACCCAACGACAGACGCAGCGTAAAGGTGGCATCGGGGTACACGCCGACGCCCCTCACAGCGAACACAGCTTGCGCCACGCGCTCGCCGCAGAGGCGCATCGGGCCTTCCACCTCGTCTTCGTAGCGCCGCCGCATCGTGCGAGACTCGACGTCGAGCGTCCGCAATGCGCTCACGAGCGGATCTGTGGCGGCGTCGACGGCGCCCTGTCCGCCGTCGAAGAGCGCGCGCCGCGCATAGACGTCCGTCAGGCGAGTGCCGGCCACGATCTGCTCGGCAGCCCGCCCCGGCGAGAGCCCGGCGAGGAGGGTCTGCACGAGCGGGTCACGGGCGCCGAGATCGCGCACCATCCGTTCGAGCCAAGCCCGCCACATTTGCACCTCGACGCCGCCGTAAATCGGCGCCGGAGAGAAGAGCGCGAGCTTCAAGGAGTCGAGATTCGACGCGCGATATTCGCGCAGGCGCTTGTCGTTGGGTGTGGCGAGCTCCCGCGGAAGCCTCACCAAATCGCGAGCGATCCGAAAGAGCTGCGAACGATTCGGGCCGCGTTCGAGGGCTGCATAGCGCTTGTACATCGCACCGAAGGTGTTTTGGACGCGCTCGATGTCGTCGAACACCGAACCGTACTGGGCCTTGAGGTCCGGATCGGCGTCGATGGCTTTGCGCAACGCAGATTCGTCGTTCGCCTTCGGCGTCATGCGCGCGGGGCTTTGGAGCGCCTGCTGCATGCCAAGCAGAGCCTTGCGGCTATTCTCGATCCCGAAGAGCGGTCGCTGGATCTGTCGTACGTGCTCGGCGCTTTCCTTCCCAAAGGCGAGCAGAAGCTCCCTTTCGCGTGCGAGCTGGTCGAGATAGTAGGGGTGGACGACGTCGCGCAATCGCGCCAGCTGCGCGAGCGTGTCCATCCGGTCGGTGCGTCCCGGGTTGCCGCTCACGAACACCGTGTCGCCCTCTTTCGGACCGTCCGGGCTCAATCTCAAATAGTCATCGGGATGAACCGCACGGCCATTTTCGTAGACGCGGAAGAGAGCGAGATCGTAGTCGTACCTGGGAAACGTGAAGTTGTCGGCATCCCCTCCAAAGAAAGCGATCCCCACCTCCGGCGCGAAGACGAGGCGCACGTCCGTGTACTTCTTGTACGCGTAAAGCTGGTACATGCCCCCGGCGTAGAGCGTGACGACGTCGCATCGCAGCGCGGTCCGGTCGGAGCACGTCTTCTCGATTCGGCTCATCGCGCCCTTGATGGCCACGTTGGCGTCGGCGTCGTTCATGCCGGGCTGGCGTGCGCTCCGGACCTCGCCGGTGACGTCGTCGATCCGCACAAGCTGGTTCAGCTCGAGGTCCGGACATCGGACTTCGGGGCCGTCTTGGCCGGCCGCGTACCCGTCCGCCAAGTAGTCTTTGTTCGGACTCGACAGCTTGGCGATGCAGTCGCTGGCCACGTGATGGTTGGTGAGGACGAGCCCGGTCGGCGACACGAACGCGCCCGAGCCTCCGCTGTTGAAACGCAAGCTCGCGCTTCGCAGGTGGTGCAGCCAAGCGTCGGTGAGTGTCACGCCGTGGTCCTTTTTGATGCTCTCCACGGGCACCCGATTGAACGGCCACATGCCCTCGTCGGCATGGGCTTCGGCGGGTTGGCCGAAGGCGCCCCACGCGAAGAGACCCAACGCGGGCAGGAGCGCGCGCGCGACCGCGGGCAACCTCACGGGAATGTTCCGCGGCGCGGGGAGACGGGGTGGATACGCTGTCGACACGGGGCCGATCTTCCGATACCAACGTGAAAGCTTGCGCCGATGGCGCCGGCCCGCGAAGGTTAGGTGCCTTCGTGCGTAAAGCAGGAGCATAGAAATGGCCACTGGCACGGTGAAATGGTTTAACGACACGAAGGGCTTCGGTTTCATTACACAAGATGGCGGGGGCGAAGACGTCTTTTGCCATCAGTCCGTCGTTCAAGCGACGGGCTTTCGCACGCTCTCTGAGGGGCAGAAGGTCGAGTTCGAGGTGAAGCAGGGCCCGAAGGGCCTCCAGGCGGCCAACGTTCGCGTCATCTCGTAGGCATAGTACGCGCGGCTCCTTGCCACGCCGTCGAGGAGCAAGAGCCGCGAGCGGAGCCCACGGCCGCAACGGTCAGGAGCCCAGCTCGCTCAGCGCGGGCGCTTGTCCGTTGCGGGGCTGCGCGGGGCGCCACTGGCCGTGGCGGACGTCGTCTCCTCGTACGATGAAAATGACCTCTTCGGCGACGTTGGTGGCATGGTCCGCAACGCGCTCGAGGTACTTGGCGACTCCAATCACACGTAAGCCCGCGCCTACCTCGCCCGGGCTGCGCGCGATGTGCTGCGTCATGGCCAAGACGATGGCCGCGCAACGCTCGTCGATCGCATCGTCGCTCTCGAGGACGTGGTCCGCGCGGTCGGCATCCGAAAACACGAACGAGTCCAACGCTTCGTGAAGCATGTCGCGTGCCGACGACGCCATCGACGCGAGCTCCGTACCGACGATGGCCTTGGCTTTCCCGTCCTGCTCGAAAGCTCGCTCGGCGATATTGACCGCTTCGTCGCCGATGCGTTCGAGGTCCGTGATGAGACGCAGCGCGGTCGCCAGAAAGCGCAAATCGTCCGCCACGGGCTGCCGAAGAGCGAGGATCCGCAGGATGAGCGCGTGAATGTCGAGCTCGTCGCGGTCGATCTGGCCGTCGAGCGCCTCCACCTCTCTGGCGAGCTGGGGCGCTCCTTCGCGGAACGCGTCGAACGCCAGGCCCACGAGCCGCTCGGAGCGAGCGCCCATGGCGGCCAGATGGGCCCGAAGCTCCCGGAGCTCGCTTTCGAAGTCGCGACTGCTGTGCGCTAAGGGGGATCTTGTCACCCGGCGACCATGCCACGAACGGCCCCGCGCGAGGACACCGGTTTTGCCTCTCCGAGCTCCCACCCTGGCGAGGGCGACAAGCAGACGGCGGCAAGACCGTGTAGTAAGGAGGGCTATGGGTCCGCCGAAACGTACCGACCAAGAAACCCTGCGGCGGCTGCTCGACTCGGGCAAGCTCGACGCGGCCGAGGGGACGGAGATTCAAAGTGCTCTCGATGGACTGCTCGCGGGCCAGGAAGTAACGGGCCAACAGCGCTTGCGGGCCAGCGTTCTCTACGAGAGGTACAAGCTCGGCGAGGCGCATCCGGGCCGAAAGCGAGGAGCCGACAAGCGCGAGCTACTCGCTGCGTTCGACGCGATGCCGCGCCCGAAGAAGCCACCGGGCAAGTGACCGCGCGCCGCGGCGAGTTCGCGGCCGCGTGACCGGGGCGACCGGCGAGCGCGCACCTGCGACCGGCGAGCTTCGCGGCCGGGTGAGGCGCGCCATTCGGTAGCGGGCAATTTGGATTCGCTTTGCTGGAGGTGGTACGGTTTTTAGTCGCCGTCCGCTCCGACAAGGGGGGCTTGGCGTGCGGCGGAGGGCTCCTTGACTGATGGGCGACCGAGCCACTTACCCCCCTCCGTCGAACCAGCTCTCGGACGCCCCGAGTGCCCAAGGGGTGTTCGTCGACCGCAAGGGGCCGTTCGTCGGGGGGCTGGTCACGCCCAACGATCTCTCCACCGTCTTCCAGCCCATCGTGGCGCTGGAGGGTGGGGACGTCCTGGCCTACGAGGCGCTCGTTCGGTGCAGCGCGCACGACCTGTCGCCGACGAGCCTCTTCGAGCGGGCTGCCGCCGACAGGTCTGCCGGAAGGTTGGGGCGCATGGTCCGAGAGATCGCCGTCCCGCTCTGCAGCGGCACTCCCCTCTTCGTGAACCTGCACCCCAGCGAGCTCGAAGAAGGGTGGCTCGTACGACCGGACGACCCGATTTTCTCGCACGACGACGACATCTATCTGGAGATCACCGAATCGGCCCCGCTCACTCACTTCGAGCTGTGCGCGAGCGTCCTGCGCGAGGTGTGCGGTCGGGTCGGCGTTCACCTCGTCATCGACGACCTCGGCGCCGGCTATTCGAACCTCAAGCTCATCGCAGACTTAGAGCCGAGAGTGGTCAAGCTCGATCGAAACCTCATTCAGGACCTCGACCGAAAGCCCCGCCAACAGAAGCTCGTCGCGATCGTCGTACACCTCTGCCATGAGCTCGGAGCCCTCGTCGTCGCCGAGGGCATCGAGACGAATGGCGAGTACGAGGCGGTTCGCGATTCGGGCGCCCAGTATGGACAGGGCTACTTGTTTGCCCGGCCAAGCTTCCCGATTCCAGCGATCACTTGGCCTCCACCGCCTACGGTCGAGCCCGCGCCGTCGACGCAAGCATCGCGACGCGCGGGGAACTGAAGCGCGGGCGACGGGTATCGTGTGGTGCGCCGGTCCCCGACGTGTCCGCGCGCGTCGGCACGGTGTGACACTTGAGGCGAAGGTCGGCGTACAAGTGGTCAATCGTCGCATTCAAATACGTATTCGACGCATTTGTCTTTGCGCGGTACAACATATTTCAATCTAAGGTCAGTCGGGGTTCACATGCTTCGCTTCTCAATGCGACGGCTCGGGGCGTGGTTCGCTCTGGCATCTCTGATCGGGTGCGCCGCCAACGGCCAAGGCGGCCAGGGGTTCGGGCTGGCCTCGGGCAGCGACATGGGCGGAAGCGGCAGCTCTTCGTTGGGTCCGGACGCCACCACGAGCGGATCGACCTCCCCAGGCATTCCGACCAACGGGGACGACTCGAGCTTCACGGTCGTCAGCTCGCCCGAGGCGTCGTCGTGTCCCTCGAGCTGCGAGAAGCTCGGAGCCAACTGCGGAGTCGTCTTCGACAAGTACTGCGCGGGCGTCGGCACCGTGCAATGTGGCGAGTGCGAGGCCGGGGTTTGCGGTGCGCCGATGGCGGGCGCCGATGCCGGGGTGCCGAACGTCTGCGGGACAGGCAATGGCCTC
>Ga0209274_10001791_pt1 | contig 10800 bp, 8 predicted proteins | sample HubBroMetageREF1_FD_188343 | JGI IMG/M metagenome (GOLD analysis project Ga0209274, IMG submission 188343) | Reference soil microbial communities from the Hubbard Brook experimental Forest, New Hampshire, USA - Hubbard Brook CCASE Soil... | ecosystem: Environmental > Terrestrial > Soil >...
TGTGCCTACCTGATCTACCGCGGATGGTACTTCGGAGATTTCGCTGCCGCCAGCACCTCCATCAACGCCGCGCTCGGCGGCACCAACACCGCCGTCCTGATCTGCAGCAGCCTGACCGTAGTTCTCGCCATCTGGGCCGCGCAGACCGCACAACGCGGCCTGCTGATCGTCATGCTAGTCCTGACCATGCTCTTCGGCTGCGCCTTCCTCGGTATCAAAGGCGTCGAATATAAAGACAAGTTCGATGAGCACCACGTTCCCGGCGCGTCCTTCAGTTTCGATCACGTGCCCATACCCGGCCACCCCGGTCAATACGCCAATCCGCAGCACGCCGAAATTTTCTTCGCCCTCTACTTCATCATGACCGGCCTGCACGCGCTGCATATGATCATCGGTCTCGGCCTCTTTACGTGGTTGTTATGGGCGGCGTGGAAAGGCCGCTTCACTCCCGAATATCACACGCCGCTCGAGATGGGCGGCCTGTACTGGCATTTCGTCGATATCGTCTGGATCTATCTGTTCCCGCTTTTATATTTAATCGACCGCCATTGACGAAGCAAAGGAAGCAAGAATAGAGGTTCGAAAAGCCGCGAAGCGGCGCAAGAATACAGCCCACGGCGCAAGCCGTGGGTAAGCGAAGAAAGCGAGAACCAGCCCCGAAGGGCGAAAGAACGAGCGACAAGAACTCAAACGAAATCGAAACGCGATCACTGAAACTCATGTCTGACCATTCTATGTCTACACATTCGGCGTCCGATCATTCAACATCCGACCATTCGAAATCGCCGCTCCCCGCTTACTTCGCCGTCTGGGCCGCACTGCTCGTCGGCACCGCCCTGACTTACTACGCCGCCAAACTCGATCTCGGGCGCTTCAACGCTGCCGTCGCCCTCATTATTGCCACCACCAAAGCTCTTCTCGTCGCGCTCTTCTTCATGCACCTCCGTCACGCCCATGAACGCCTGCTGAAACTCGTCGTCATCTCCACCATCTTCTTTCTCGTAATCCTGCTGGCACTCTCCATGGCCGACTACGGCACCCGCCTCTGGAGCTAAGGTTTTGCGGGAGAGCGGCTTGTGGAAGAGCGGCCCTTAAGGGCCGCGTAAGGCCGGAAATCAATAACCGCTTTAGCCGCCGACGGAATCTGCGGTATACTCGCGCGTCGACCGATATCATCACCCTCCACGAGGTGACTTATGGCATTCTGCAATTCCTGCGGCGCAGCTCTGACGGCGGGAACGAAATTCTGCAACAAATGCGGCGCCGCGGTCCCCGCCGGCCCCACTGCTCCCGGCGCGATCTTGTCACCCCTCCCGCCCGCTCCTCCAGCTTCCACGGGCGGCACCAGCGCGCTCAAGATCATCCTCATCATCATCGCCATCATCGTCGGTCTCGGCATCCTCAGCGTGGGCGCGTTCAGCTTCTTCGTCTATCGCGTCGCCAAGAGCGCCCATGTCAGCCAGGACGGCCAACACGTCAAAGTCGAAACCCCCTTCGGCAACATGGAAACCGCAAAAGATCCCGAGCAAGCCGCTAAAGATCTGGGGATCGATATTTATCCCGGAGCGCAAGCGCAGAAGACCGGCAACGCCTCCATGACATTCGGAAATATGCACACCGTTACAGCGAGTTTCCAGAGCAGCGATTCGGCCGACAAGATTTGTGACTTCTACAAATCCAGGCTCCCCAACGCCACGTCGACCTCCGCGCAAAATCGCTGCAACGTGATTTCCAGCGACCAACAAAATAATCACATGATCACCGTCAATGTTCAGAGCGATGGCGACACCTCGAAAATCCAAATCGCTTCCGTGACCAAGAAGGCGTCCGACTAGGCAGGCCGCACCCGTCATCCATGCACGCCCGTGCACATCCATGGACAATAGAGCGGCAGATTCCGCACCCTCCCGAAACTCCCCGCGCATCGGCCATCCCACGCCCGACGCCGCCGGCCTAGCCGAAGCTCTGCGCTCCGCGCTTCGCAGCGGCGCCGGAAACGATCGTCGAAACGATGTTCAAAACGACTTTCAAAATAACGTCCGTTTCGACCCCGGCAGCCGCGCGCTCTACGCCACCGACGGCTCCAACTACCGCCAGGTCCCGATCGGCGTCGTTCTCCCCCGCGATGCCGACGACGTGCTCGCCACGATCGCCGTGTGCCGCGACTTCGGTGCGCCCATCCTCTGCCGCGGCGGCGGCACCTCGCTAGCCGGCCAGTGCTGCAACGTCGCCGTGGTCCTGGATTTTTCCCGCTACATGTCGCGCATCCTCGAGATCGACCCCGCTCGCCGCATCGCGCGCGTGCAGTCCGGCGTAGTCCTCGATACCCTCCGCAACGCCGCCGAAAAATATCACCTCACTTTCGCCCCCGATCCCGCCAGCCACGACCGCTGCACCATCGGCGGCATGATCGGCAACAACTCCTGCGGCGTCCATTCCGTAATGGCCGGCAAAACCGACGACAACATCGAGCAACTAGAAGTAGTCACCTACGACGGCACCCGCCTAACACTCGGCGAAGGTCTCATTCAGGACGCGGGTGCCCCATTTCTCGCGCGTCCTGTGCGCGAGAAGTGGGGATTTTCCGGTGGCCAAGATGAACCATGTGAGGACAGCCGCCCCCGAAGGCCTGCCCTGAGCGAACCCGAGGAACGAGCTGAGTCGAATGGGTCCGGCGGCCCGGAAGTATCGGGCCGCAGCGAATCCGATCGCAGCTCCTCAGACCGTGCCACTCAGATCCACACTGCGCTAAAGCAAATCGCCCACGAATACGCCGACCTGATCCGCCAAAAATTCCCCAACATCCCCCGCCGCGTCTCCGGCTACAACCTGAATTACCTCTTACCGGAAAACGGCTTCCACCTCGCACGCGCCCTGGTCGGCTCGGAAGGAACCTGCGCGACAGTGTTAGAAGCAACCTGCCGCCTGGTCGAGAGTCCGCCACACCGCGTCCTACTAGTCATCGCCTATCCCGACATTTTTCAATGCGCCGACCGCATCCCCGAAATCATGGCGCACCAGCCCATCGGCCTAGAAGGCTTCGACGATCTTCTCGTCTACTACACGCGCACCAAAGGCATCAACGCCGAAGGACTCGCCCTGCTCCCCGAAGGCGGAGGCTGGCTCATGGTCGAGTTCGGCGGCCAGACTATCGCCGAAGCCGAGGCGCAAGCCCACGCGCTGATCAAGTCGCTCACCCGCAGGCCCAATCCTCCCAGCGTCCGCTGGCTCGCGGGCCAGCAAGCCAAACGCATCTGGGAGATTCGCGAGTCCAGTCTCGGCGTCACCTCGCACGTCCCCGGCGAACCGCTGAACTGGGAAGGCTGGGAAGACGCCGCTGTGGCTCCCGAAAAACTCGGCGCCTATCTCCGCGACCTGCGAAAAATGATGTCCGCCTTCGGCTACAAAGGCTCGCTCTACGGCCACTTCGGCCACGCCTGCGTGCACACCCGCCTGAACTTCGACTTCCAATCCAAAGAGGGAATCGCAAAGTTCCGCAAGTTCGTCGAAGAAGCTGCCGACCTAGTAGTCAGCTACGGCGGCTCACTCTCCGGCGAACACGGCGACGGACAAGCCCGCGGCGAGCTCCTCCCAAAAATGTTCGGCCCCGAACTGATGCAGGCGTTCCAAAAATTCAAGTCCGCCTGGGACCCGGACTGGAAAATGAACCCCGGCAAGCTAATTGGTCTGCCGGGACAGACGCCCAACAAGCTAGACGAAAATCTACGCCTAGGCGCGAACTACTCGACCTGGGAGCCGCAAACACGTTTTCAATTTCCCGACGATCACGGCAGTCTCGCCGCCGCGACGTTGCGTTGCGTGGGCGTCGGCAAATGCCGCCGCGAAGAAGGTGGCGTAATGTGCCCCAGCTATCGCGTCACGCGCGAAGAAGAACACTCCACCCGCGGCCGCGCTCACCTGCTGTGGGAAATGACACAAAGCCCCGCGAGAGAAGATGGAATCATCCGCGACGGCTGGCGCAGCGAAGAAGTCAAACAGTCCCTCGATCTTTGCCTAGCCTGCAAAGGATGCAAGAGCGATTGCCCCGTCAGCGTCGACGTCGCAACTTATAAAGCCGAATTCCTCTCGCACTACTACGAAGGCCGCCTGCGCCCGCGCAGCGCCTACGCCTTCGGCCACATCGACCTCTGGGCGCGCCTCGCGTCGCACGCCCCCGGCCTCGTGAATCTAACTACACAACTTCCGTTCCTGCGCGACATCGCGAAGTTCGTCGCAGGCGTCGCTCCGCAGCGCACCCTCCCCGCCTTCGCCCCCGAGACATTCCGCAGTTGGTTCCACCGCACGCGCAAGAACAGCTCGTGGAGCGGCGGACGCCTTCGTCCGCCAAGCGAAGCGGAGCGAGCGCTGCTCGACTCAGCGCGATGGCCCAGCTTGCTTGGCTCTCCACGGCCGCCTGCTGCACCGTGGAAGAGCGGCGCTTCAGCGCCGCGTCAAACGCGAGAAGAGAGCGGGGCTTCAGCCCCCGAGGTTCTCCTCTGGCCCGACACTTTCAATAACTACTTCCACCCCGCAACCGCCAAAGCCGCCGTCGAAGTCCTAGAAGCCGCCGGATACCGCGTCACCGTCCCGCAAGCCAATCTTTGCTGCGGCCGTCCTCTCTACGACTTCGGCATGCTAGACCGCGCCCAATCCCTACTCCTCAACATCCTCGACGAACTCGCCCCCGAGATCGAAGCCGGAATCCCCGTCGTCGGACTCGAACCCAGCTGCGTCGCCGTCTTCCGCGATGAACTCATAAACCTGTTTCCCCACGATCACCGCGCGCAAGCTCTATCGCGCCAGACGTTTCTCCTCAGCGAATTCCTGGAACAAGGACTGGCCCGCAACTCGGGCAGCGCTCCGCTGCCTCAGCTCAACCGCAAAGCGCTCCTCCACGGCCACTGCCATCACAAATCGATCATGAAAATGTCCGCCGAAGAATCTCTCCTGCGCCGCATCGGCATCGACTTCCAATCCCCCGCCCCTGGATGCTGCGGCATGGCCGGCTCCTTCGGCTTCGAACGGGACAATGATAAGTACGAAATTTCCGCTGCCATCGGCGAACTCGAACTTCTGCCCGCAGTCCGTAAAGCCCCGCCCGACTGGCTGATCATCGCCGACGGCTTCAGCTGCCGCGAGCAGATTGCGCAGAGCACCCACCGCCACGCCCTTCACCTGGCCGAAGTCCTGCAAATGGCGCTCACCGCTCCCTCTTTGCTCTGTCATTCCGACCGAAGCCGGAGCGCAAGCGACGGCGCAGTGGAGGAACCTGCTGTTGGCTCGTATCCCGAGTCCCCATCCGTCCGTCAGCGCGAGGCCGACATCCGCTCCTCGATGAAGCGGGCGGGCCTAGGTTTGGGAGCCCTGGCAGCAGCCGGATTCCTGCTCTGGCAATTCGCCAGAAACCGCTGATTTATCAATGATTTATGTGGGGACAGCCGCCCCGGCTGTCCGCTCGAGCGCCGCTCGCCGCCCTTCCGGCTCTAGCCCAATCCCGCGCTTTCTGGGACAATGAAGGAAGTCTCAGGCACTCTTCCACGCCCTTCGGGGCTCGATAACCTGCAGCATTCTTACATTGGCCCTATGGATCGCGAACTCACAACCATGGTCAGCGCAGACCTCGCTCCCACCACCTCGGCCAAGGCGCAGCCCTCGGCGTCAAGCCCGTTGCGCGGTTCGGTCCTGGTGCTGATCCAGTTCGACGTCTGCGAGGAGATCAAACTCGACGAGCTCCGCAAAATCTTCGGCGCCCGCACCGCCGAAGCCAGCTTCAAGCATCAGGCTCCCGGCTACGTCCGCTACCAGCGTCCTCCCGTCGAGGAGAACCTTGAGCCGCTGATTCTCGACAGCGGCGAGCGCCTCGAAGGCCAGATCAAATATTACGATTACGGCGTAGTCAGCCTGGTTTTTGAACTCCCGTTTTCGGGCACTTGGGATACGCTAATCCAACTCTCCAGCCGTTGGACGTCCGACACCAACTTCGAAACTCTGGCCTCGCGCGTGGTCCGGCAAAAGCTCGACCAAGCCGCCCCGGCCCTGGTCAAGCCCTATACCGGCGAATGGCTGCAAGAGGACTACTTCATCTTCCACGTCCGCGAGATAGCCCGGGAAATAGCCCGTGAGATACCCCGTGAGATAGCCCGTGAAACACCCCGCGAACCAGAAGGCCCGCCCTCGGCCAACGACCTCCTAGCGGCCCACGGAGATCAGATCGCGCAGGTCGTCCGCGGCGAGATGTCGATGCTGTCCGAAGGCGAACGCCAGGAAATACTGCAGTCCAGAATTTCCTACTATCCCAACGACCTCGCGGTAATCGGCTGGAACGCCGCCTTCATCTACGACACCCAGGCAGGCGCCGAAACCGCCATCCAGCTCCTACAGTACGCCAACTCGCAGCTACTGGAGTTCCGCCACTACGACGAGCTTCTAACCAAAGAGCTGGAAAACGTCTACGACTTCCTCGAAGTCGGAGGCACCGGCCTCTGGTCACGCTGGCGGACGGCGCGCGCCGCCTCCAAACTGCACACCGTCCTGCTCGACGTAAACGAGCTGACCGAGCGCGCCGACAACGCCATCAAATTCCTCAGCGACATGTTCTCCGCCCGCCTCTACAAACTCTGCGCCGCCAAGGTCGGAGTCCCCGACTACAAAGACTTGGTCAAAGAAAAGCTGCAAACCGCCGAAGACCTCTACCGCTTCATGGTCGACCAGTTCAACCAGTCCCGCGCCTTCGTCCTCGAATTAATGGTGGTAGTCATCCTGATCATCGAACTGGTCTACTTCTTCCGCGGCAAACCCATTTAGCATCTCCCCCATCCTTGTCATTCCGACGAAGCGCGAGCCGAGCAAAGCGAGGTGAGCGCAAGGAGGAATCTGCCTCTGCCTCTGACGTTGCCGGGTGCCCCATTTCTCGTGCGCTCTCTGCGCGAGAAGTGGGGATTTTGACTCGTCATCCTGATATTCGAACTGATCTACTTTTTCCGTGGCCAACCGATCTAGCTCGCCCAAATAAGCTACAATCGCCCAACCGAGAAAGAAGCCGTGAAACGCTCCCCTGAAGTGGCTTCATCAAGAGCCTCGAACATACCAACAATCTGCGGCGCGCAAGGCCCGTTCCTCAAGTGGCCGGGGGGAAAGCGGTGGCTTTGCGACGATATCGAAAAACACTTACCCCGGAGGTTTAACCGCTACTTCGAACCGTTCCTCGGGGGTGCGGCGCTTTTCTTCCACCTCAGTCCGCGAAGCGCCATCCTCTCCGATCTCAACGAAGATTTGGTCAATACGTACATTCAGGTGAGGGACCGTCTCCCTGCTGTAATCAGAGGCCTGAGCCTCCTGCGCGTCAACAAGAGCACATACCTCACGATTCGCAGCCAAGCACCCAAGGGGAAACTGGATCGGGCAATTCGCTTTCTTTACCTCAACAAGACGGCTTTTAACGGGCTCTACCGAGTGAACAGAAGCGGCGCCTTCAACGTGCCTTTTGCAGGCAAACAGGGCCGCGCATTGTTCGACGGCGAGGAACTCGCCTCCGCGTCAATCCGACTGAAAGATTGCAAGATAGTAGCGCAAGACTTTTCCAATGCTTTCCGCAGGGCGCGGGCTGGCGACCTAATTTATTGCGATCCGCCGTACACTGTAAGGCACAATAACAACGGATTCATTCGCTACAATGAGGCTCTATTCTCCTGGGACGATCAGAAAAGGCTAGCCAGCCTGGCGGTTGAGGCTGTCGGACGCGGCGTCAAGGTCGTGGTGAGCAACGCGCAACACGCGAGCCTGAGGAATCTGTACGGCGGGTTCAGGGCGGTAGTCTTAACCAGAACGTCGTGCATGGCTGGCGATGCGTCCCGGCGGGGAATAACGTCTGAATATCTTTTCGTGGGGGAGCCTGACAGAGGTTAAGAATGGGGGTTTTCCTTAGAGCCGCGTACGATGTCTTAAAGCTGGAAGGCCGCCCGCTTTCCGCGCAAGAGATTACCGCGACCGCGATTCAAAAGGGCCTGCTTGCTACAGACGGCCGGACCCCGTCCCAAACAATGAAGGCAAAGCTCTCTGTCGAAATTCTGCGCAACGGAGAGCAATCCCTGTTCAAGCGCTCGGAGAAGGCGCGCTTTGCCTTGCGAGAGTGGGCTGAAATTGGAGAACACGTCGCCGACCGCTATCAGAAGGCCCTGTTCGATGAGGACATTGTTGTGTTTCCAAGCGAACTTCGAAGCGTCTACGTTCCCAAGGTTGGCCTAAACCGAGGCGCGCTGGATTCTGAAGGCCTGCTTGCGGAGTGTTTCCCGATGAGGCGTCGGACAGCCGAGGAGGATCCGTCGGTGATTCAACTGATCTCGGTCTTCGTGGTCCGGAGCCGCGATAGGATCCTTACATACAAACGTAGCAAGCGACTGCCAGAATCGCGACTGCATGGCTTCTACTCCATTGCCTTTGGGGGGCACCTGAACCCGGAGGATGTTCTACACATGTTCAACATTTTCGATCCCGAGCAATCGCACGCGTGGCTGACTCGGGAACTATATGAAGAGCTACGACTGAACGATAAGGAGAATCAGGTCGCAGCGCTCAACTACGTTGGCCTACTTTACGACGATTCGATGCCCGTGAGCCGCCAGCACCTTGGGCTGGTATATGACGTCGCTCTTTCGTCCGACCGGTTCGCAATTGGTGAGCGCGGATTCCTTGTCGATCCGAAGTTTGAGACCTTGGATGAGATACGAAAGAGAATTTCCGATTTCGAAAACTGGTCCGTCATTCTTGTAAAGTCACAGGCTTCGCTATGAGCGACGAATTTAGCTTCTGGAGCATCGCGGCGGGAGTACTGATCCACGCGGTCTACGATGGGCTACTTATCACTGTGGCACTGTCCCGTAAGTGGATTGACCGGGTCCACCCGGCGGCCCGGAAGCTTGCGCTGGCAATCACAATAGCCGCCACTCTCGCGGGGAATGTTCTCCTCTTCTACCTTACTGGTCGGCTGTTTCCCGTTTTCAGCAGTATTCTCCTGCTGACAGCGCTCCTGATGCTCTGGTATCAGCTCCAACAGTTCTGGGATGTCGGTCTCATCGGAGCGGACAAAACGATACGCGACGGCATCGACTGTGTCCGCAGTCTGAATATGTGCCAGAATTCGCTCTCGTTTCTCGGCGTTGGGGCGCGAAAACTCACGGAGCATGCCGCAGAATTCGAGAAGGCAATGCAGCGCTGCAATCGCCCAAATCGCCCGATAAGGCTTCTCCTCTGCAAGCCGCAGGCTGAGTTCCTCCAAACCGCAGCAAAGAACGCGAACCTTCCGAGTGACGAATACGCTCTAAGAGTGCAAGCCTCACTGAGGGAGATAGCTAAGTACCGGAACCGCAGGGACTGGAACATCGAGGTCCGGTTCTACGATGTGGAGCTTCCCCTCTTCAGGTTAATGTTCATCGACGACTGGCTCTGTTTGGTGAGCCACTATGTTTTTGGCGAGGGGGACGGATCAGAGTGGCCGCAGCTGCATGTCCGGAGGAGCGCAACGGAGCGCGACGTTCACTCTCTGTACCATCCGTTCGAGCAGTACTTTGGCGAACTTTGGGCCCGCGCGGAGGTTTGGGATTTCAAGAAATACATCGAGGCACCATGACGATAGCCGCAGAACCCGCCGACGAGGGAAGCGCCCACGGGCGTTTTCAGCCGTTCCACAATGAACACCTTGCGTATGTCCTTGCTGCGCACGGACGGTGCAAATTTTTGTGGATCGGCATCACGAAGTTCGACCTGGACACCGAGGTTAGCCCCCTAGGGCGAGACAGAGAGAAACCCGAGAATAACCCCCTTACCTATTTCGAAAGGACCTCCATAATTTCGGAAGCGCTGCAGGACAACGGTATTTCCAGGGCGACGTTCGCCTTCATTCCGTTCCCAATCGAGCACCCTCAAAAACTAAAGCAGTTCCTGTCGACATCCGTTGTGTGCTTCACGACAATCTGCGAAAGTTGGAACGAGGAAAAAATCGAGGTCTTGAAAGCAGAAGGTTACCCGGTGACCGTCCTCTGGAAGCATGACTACAAGAAAGTAACCGGACAAGCGGTCCGCGAGCAGTTAATCCGAGGGGAGCAAGGGTGGAAGGAGATGGTGCCCCAAGCTACAGTGAGGGCGATGGAGCGGCTCAAGATCAGCGACCGGCTTCGGCAGCTCCGGCACCGCCCCTTTTCTGAGCGATAAGGACGACTTCAGTGTCCCCCATGTGTCACTGGAGGAACAGTCTCAAAACGATACGGCTCGGACGGCCGATTTCGCCCCCCGGCCTCCCGTAGCCCATTCCAACGGGAAGACAGCCCGTCCGTAACCGCAACAATCTAAATAACTTATACTTTATGCATAAATATGTACATACACATATGTACATCAAAATGTTCCTTCAGGAACATTCCTCACAAACTGCAGATATGTTCCTGCAGGAACACTTCGCCCATCCCCCCGCCCGTCTGAGATAATCAGTCCGTTTCTTTCCATAGGCTTACGGAGACCGCATGCGTGGACTCAAAGACAAGCGCGTTTTGATTACCGGGGGCGCGAGCGGCATCGGCGCGGCAACAGCAGCCCGCTTCCTCGAAGAGGGATCGCGGGTTTGCGTGCTCGATCGCGATGCGGTGGCCTGCAAGCACATCAAGCAGGAGCTGGCGGCGGTGGGCGAGGCCGGCATTTCCGAGGCCATCATTGCCGACGTCACTGACCTGATGCAGGTGGAGGCGGCGTTTGCGGAGGCGATCCGGCTGATGGATGGCGTGGATGTGCTGATCAACAATGCGGGCATCA
>Ga0209274_10001792_pt1 | contig 10798 bp, 7 predicted proteins | sample HubBroMetageREF1_FD_188343 | JGI IMG/M metagenome (GOLD analysis project Ga0209274, IMG submission 188343) | Reference soil microbial communities from the Hubbard Brook experimental Forest, New Hampshire, USA - Hubbard Brook CCASE Soil... | ecosystem: Environmental > Terrestrial > Soil >...
GCATGGGCTGGTGCTGGGTGCCGACGGAAACTTCTACGGAACAACAGGCGAAGGCGGAACCTATAGTGCCGGGACGGTTTTTAGAATAACTCCGAAGGGCGCGCTAACCACGATTCACAGCTTCTGCGCCAAGACCAACTGCGTCGACGGGGCATACCCATACGCTGGGGTAGTGCAGGGCACTAACGGAACCTTCTACGGTACCACCACGTTCGGGGGAAGCCACGGCAGTGGCGCCGTCTTCACGGTAACCGCGCAGGGCAAATTCACCGTCCTGTACAACTTTTGTATCCAAAACGCTTGCGCGGATGGCGAAGAACCTTACGCAGGATTGATGGAAGGCACTGACGGGAATTTTTACGGGACAACGGTCGAAGGTGGCGTCGCCGGCAAAGGTTTATTTACTCCGCCAAACGAATCTGGTACTTTCGGCACCGCCTACAAAATCACACCCAAAGGCGTACTGACCACGCTGTATAACTTTTGCTCCAAATCGGAATGCGCGGACGGTTCGTTCCCGTACGCAGAGCTGGTGCAAGGCACGAACGGCAAATTTTACGGGACAACCATATACGGCGGCAATCTAACCTGCACCGAGGGATGTGGGACGGTCTTCGGCTTGGCCACGGGATTGAGCCCGTTCGTGGAGACACGGCCCAGTTCCGGCAAGGTGGGTGCGGCGGTTATTATCCTGGGCAGTAGTCTCACAGGCGCGACCAGCGTCACTTTCAACGGCACGGCGGCAGAATTCACAATCGTCTCGGCGTCGGAAATCAAGACCACCGTCCCAAGCGGCGCAACCACAGGCAAGGTCACAGTGAAGACTCCAGATGGCACGCTCTCCAGCAACGTGGTCTTTCGTATCACGGAGTGATCGGAGCAGCGCCCTGTCGAAGGTGAAGGGAACACACGCACCGCTGGCAGGTCGGATTAGTTTCGATGTCAAGTTCGTCACGGAAGCGCAACGCCTGCGGACTATTTACGATCTCTTCTAAACTATTCTGGTGAATATTTCCGAAGGCGGGATGGAAAAAACACGGGCGAACATCGCCCTCCGCGCTGATAACCGCTGAAACCCACGGCGCATTACAGAACGGGGCTACGGCTTGAGCTTGGCCCAGATAAACACGGAACTGTCGAACTATCCGCCGCAATTTCTCCGGCGTCTCGATCACGAAACCTGAGTTCAGATCGGCTGCGTATTCGTCGATGAGGGCTTCCACTTCTTTTTCTAACGCATCGACTTGTTGGCTGTGGAGGATGACAGAATCGGCGCTGGGCTGACTCCAACCTTGCGCATGATTGAAGGCGTCGGAAACAGCGTCAACGGCCAAGAAAGAAACAGAATTCAGCCCATGATCTTTGGCAGATTGCACCGTGGCGCGTAGCGACGCGTGATTCTCCCTCTGAACCGTGCACCGCGCGCGTACGACGATATCGGGGCGGAAGCGCCGCAGAGTCTGCACTCCGTTCATGAGCAGTTCGAAGCCGCGAGCAATTCCGCGGATGCGATTGTGCACTGCGGCGGGACCATCGAGCGACACGATGACATCGTCGATGACGGTGACCAGAAGTTCAGCTTCAGTGGCAAGAAGCGTGCCAGCCGTGAGCAGAGTTACCTGGATACCGAGATCGCGGAGCATCCGGGCTAAAGTACAAACTTGCGGATTGCGCTGCGGTTCGCCCCCACTCAGCACCACCCACTTTACTCCGAGCCTGCGAAACGAATCGAGCTGCGTCTCCAGAAACGCGGGCGTGATCTCCTTCGCCTCACGGATTTTCCAGATATCGCACATCACGCAGCGGCAGTTGCATTGGTTGTGAGGCGAGAGCACGACCACCGGCAGTGAGCGGATGTAGTGAGAAGACTGGTCCAGGTGGGTGCCCATCTCCGCGGTGCTTGTCATTGTGGTGGTCAAGACTGTCATAGGCCAACCCGCTCGAGTTTCACAAGAATGTGATCGGAAAACCCGCGCATAACCGGGCACCGCGCCATCGGAAGATCAGCCCACTCTGCCACCTTCAGAGCTGCAGGAAACCGCCTGGCCACGGACTCCATATAACTTGGAGGGACCAAGAGCCCGACGCCCATCCACGAGCGCAGCCGAAATGACGGTGCAAAAATGTTCGCCAGCGAGCGAACCCCATAATAGCGCACGTGAACGCGGGACTCAGGCGCAAGTTCCGCTGTATCGCCCGCAGACTGCCAACGTCGGAATGCCTTTCGCGGTTTTGCTTTGAGCAGATACCACAAGACTTCCCAGAAGCAAGAACGGCCGAGGAAACACAGAAGTGCTGTTCCTCCTGGTTTCAGCAGGCGTCCAAGATTCTCACCAACCACATACAAATCTTCCACGCAGTTGAGCGCGCCAAAATTTGAAAAGATTCCATCGAATAGAGGTTCTTGCTGAATTGCAGCCAGATTTTCAGCAGCGAGAACACGCAAGTCCACAGCCTTGGTTCCCGTCTCTCGAACTCGTCGCGCAGCGACCTGAATCATGGCGGGCGAACTGTCGCATGCCACGACTTTCATCCCGCGCTCGGCTAAAAAACAGGCATCGACGCCCGTGCCGCATCCAATCTCAAGAATACGATCACCGGCGTGGAATGTCCTGCCGAGTTCTCTCCATACGGCTGAACGCTGGGCTCGGCCTATGTTTGAGAAGGTGAAGCTCTGATCGTAGGCTTCGGCAAGGGCGTCGAAGGGAGCATGAGACAGTTCTATTCCGAGGGTCGACGTACTTATGCCTCCTGCTCGGAAATCGACGCGTGCAGCCCGGCGCGGGCATCCGCGGCTTCAGACTGCAGCCGATGAATAGCCGGCAAGTCGACCTCAGGCTTAGCATGCATCCTCTCGAGTTCTACCTCCGAGCGAAGCAAGCGATCGGCGAAGCTGTAGAAGCGGCGCGAGTGACGGCCGCGTACGCGAAACTCTCGATCGGAACTCACGTTCCAAGGCTTAAGCGCTTCGACTCTTTCCGAAACTTCAGCGAAATAAGCCGTACCTTTAATCGGATACGCTACTGTCGTAAAGAAGATATCCGGATTCGTTCGCTTCACGTGCTGGACGGTGGCTTCAACGTCATCGAGTTCCTCCCCCTCGTATCCCCACATCAGGAACATTCCGGTTTGAATGCCGTGAGATCGGCAGAGCGCCACGGCAGATTGCACCTGCTCGACGGTTACGCCCCGCTCCATCGCATCCAACACCCGTTGAGAGCCGCTCTCCGAGCCAATCCAGACGCGAAAGCAACCCATCTCCGCGAGGGTTTCGATGACCTTCGAGTTGAGCCGATCCGCTCTCGAAATACATTCGAAAGGCAACCGCAAGCGACGGCGTTTGAGTTCGTCGGCATATTGCGAGAGCCAGCCTGGATGGATGGTGAACACATCGTCGGCCATCCATGCCATATCTGGTTGGTAGCGTTGAATCAACCACTCAAGCTCGTCCGCGACCGATGCTGGTTTTCTGCGGCGATGAGTTTTGCCGAAAACTTCATGGCTGCACCAGCGGCAGTGGTAAGGACAGCCGCGGGCAGTGATCAGTGAAACCGAGCCCATGCCATGATGCTTGCGCCATGTTTCGACATACTGCCCGACATCGATGGCCTCACGATCAGGCCATGGCTGAGCGTCGATATCGCGCAACTGTTCGCGCGGTTTAGTCTGTACGATGGCTCCCTCGGCGCCGCGAAAAGCGATGCCGTCCACACCATGCAGCGATTCCCGGGAATCACATTTCAACACCGGAACAAGCTCCTCGATCGTGACTTCTCCCTCGCCGATGACAACAACATCAGCTCCGCCATCCAGGTATTCCGCGATGTATGCGCTGGGCTCTGGCCCGCCGACTACGGTCTGCCAACCCGCCTGCTTTGCTGCGCGCAAGATTTCGAGCACGTTCGTTCGCGTCATCAAGTTGGCGTAGACGCCGAGGATTGCCGGCGGTCCCTGCCGAAGAACTTCGAATAGTTGGTTGCGGGAGCCAAAGGTGGAATCGAAAACTTCGACCTGTACTCCCTTTTTGCGCAGGTGCGAGGAAATATAAAGAATGCCCAGGGGAGGATATGGCTTCATGATTTGAAGTTCCTTGGGATCTTCAAATAAGAAATAACCGTGGGTGAGAAGCAGGTCCATATTCCTGTTATACAGCCTCATCGACATGTTGCAGCGAACGCCGAGGCCTTACGAGCCCCAATCAGACTGCAACTGCAATTGCACCAAACTGCCCGCGTGAGGATCGTCGAGCCGGGTAGGATTTGGGGTATGGCTCGTCCGTTCGAGTTGAACCACTCGGTCCCATAGTTCCAGCCGATTCTTGCCGCCGGTTTTTCCGTTCCATGAATCTACTTCTGCGTGCAGTGCGTCATGCAGAGCACGATAGAACTCGCCGGTGTAGGCTCCTCGGAACATCATGGAGAGATCTTCGCTGTCGGACCAATTGGTTTTCGCCCCCAGTTGCGCTTGCACTTGCTGAAAGAACTTGGTTCCGGGGAGCGGGTAGGCCACGGAAACTCCAATATCGTCCGGACGCGTGCCCCGCACCAACTCAACCGTGCTCTGGATGTCTTCCCAGGTTTCACCAGGGTAGCCAAATTGCAGAAAGTAACAGGCACGAATCCCTTCGTTTCGGAGATTGGTGCGCGCCTTGGGCACCTGCTCCAGGCGAATGCCTTTTTCCATCGCATTCAAAATTTTCTGCGATCCGGATTCCGCTCCCATCCAGACTTCCGCACAGCCTGAACGGCGCAGCGCCGCTGCAGTGGCAGGCGTCATCAAGTCGACACGGGACTGCATCTTGAAAGGGACGGCAGCGTCGCGCTTCTCCACCGCATCGGCGAATTCCAACACCCACTTCGCTTGCAGGCCGAAAATGTCGTCGGCGAACCACAGATGCTCGGCTTCGTACTCGTGCTTAAGCTGGCGCATTTCCTCCGCAACGCTTTGGGGTGAGCGCGCGGAAAATGTGTCGCCGTAGATGGGTTTGGCACACCAGTTACAGCGATACGGGCAGCCGCGGCTGGCAACGATGTTGAGGGAGAAATATCCGTGCGCCGACTTCCAGGCATCGTGGTACTGACGCGTGTTGATCAGGTCGCGCGCCGGGAAGGGCAGAGCGTCCAGATGCCGCAACTGGTTGCGCTTCGCGCTGTGAACAACCTTTCCCGCCGGCGATAGATAAGCGAGGCCGTTGATTTCGCCTAACGCGGCGTTTTTATTTCTCAGCAATTGCTGCACTGTTTCCAACAATGTAAATTCAGCTTCGCCAAGCAAGACGCAACGAAAGCCGTTCCGAAGATAGTCTTCGGCATGATCCGAGGCATCGGACCCGTTGACCAACGCCGTGACACCTGCCTTTTGCGAGGCCGCGAGAATCTGGAATGCAACCTCTCGCATTCGGGTAAGGCACATCTTTGTGAGAAAGTTAAAATTATCCTCGTAAACCACCACAAGCGCCGGGCGATGTTGGGCAAGGGCCGCTTCAAATTCCTTCCCGGGATCGTTCAGCATGGTGTCGAACACTGCGACTGAGACGCCGTGGCTGCGCAGCATCGCCGCGGCATAGAGGGTGCCAAGTGGAGGATAAGGCTGGGCCTTGCGAGTTTGCTTGCGGTCGTAAAATAGATGGTAAGAGTGCGTCAGTAAAACATCAGCCACGTCGGGGCCCCCATGTGCACTGAATGGATCAGCAAACTTCCTGCATGCGCTCCGATAATTTTTGCCCGGTCAGTAGCGATCGCCGCGTCACCACGCGCTGCGCGGCTCGCGAAATCCAAAGCTCCCAGGGAAAGGAATATCGGTTTTTCCCGATGCGCCACCGGATGGGCGCTCCGAGTAGTTGACGAAATCTCTGGCGCAGCCACGCTTTGTTTTGCGTGGCCTTCCGGATTTGATTGTTAAGCAGAAAATACTCCAGACTGCGGCGCAACCGTTGCAATTCCTCGCCTTGCAACCAGGGTAGAATATTGTGCCCGAGCGCCAGGATCTGCCATTCCTCAAGGCACTGCGGCTCGCGCAAGCCCATCTCTTTCAATTGCGGCCAGATCGGAATTCCAGGGAAAGGAGTGAAGATATTCGGCGAAAAACTAACGTTGGAATATTCCCGGGCAATGTCGCTCATGATGCAAAAGGTTTGTTGCCGGTCGGCCTCGGTTTCACCGGGATAACCGAGAATTACATTGAAGGTCACACGAATATTGGCAAGCTGAGCCTTGCGCGCTGTCTCGAACATCTGCTGGACATTCTGGTGGTGCTTGTTCATCAGCTTCAGCACAGGTTGAGATGCGGACTCCGTCCCGAAGCCCATATGGGACACGCCGCTCTCGCCCAGTAAGCGAACCTCGTCATCGCTCATGCGCCACAAAAAGTCGGTGGACGCCTGGAAATCCCAGAGAAATCTAACCCCACTCGCGACAATTCCACGCGCGATCGCCAAGGCTCGCTTGATATCAACCAGAAAGTTGGAATCGAAGAGTGCTACTTCCTGAATGCCATAGCGAGGGACCAGATCGGCGAGATCGCTTACCACTCGCTCCGCTCGATAGGCATTGAACCGGCGCTTGTAAAACACCATATCCGTGCAGTAATTGCAGGCGTAGGGACAGCCGACGCTGGTGGTATAGGACAATTGCCGGAAGCCGACCGCAGAAGCATAAGCATCGAAGTTCGCCAGATGAAAGGCTGGCGCCGGAAGATCGTTGATGTTCGCTACTGGCCTTTCAGGCTCGTGATGAACACCCGCTCGGTCTTTATGCGACAGACCTTTCACGCCGTGCAGTTCCTGTTTGTCGGCCAATTTCTGGGCAACTTCGAGTAAGGTCAAATCGCCCGGGCCACGCACCACCGCATCGACGAAATCGGGTTGAAGCGTCTGCTCGGTGGCCAGGCTGGGATGCCAACCACCGAAGATGACCGGCAGAGACGGGCGAGCCTTCTTCACCGCCTTCGCGACGCGTATCGCCGCTCCAATTGTTGGACCGGTAAGGACAGAAATGCCAAGGCACAGCGCGTCGGTGGTTTCCCGGAGGACTTCGCTCTCGTAGTCGGGCGAAGTTATATTGTCTATTAACTTGACGTCGAACCCGGCCTGCAACAGCGGCGCTGCCAATGCGAGCAAACACAAAGGTGCGCTTAACGGAGGACCATCGTAAGGCGGATAAAAGAGTACGACCTTGTGCTTTCCTGGCAACTGAACCCCTCGGGCAGCGACTGGGAATTTATTTCTAGATGGTCATTTGAGCAGAATGAAGGTTTGTCAGAAGTTTGTCAACCTCTCGTCATTTCTTTCTTGGCCGAATGTGAAAAAAATTCACTGTCTCGCAATCCCATCTTCTATTCGCGAATCGATCCGCGGTCAAAGTGACTTCGTCGCTCAGGCTCAGCCGACCCAATGCCCCACCAAGCAAGCCAGGACTGGCGAAGATTTTATTTCAATCTGTTGACAAGTTCATGACGTTCATGCCATATCTGAGTGCGACCATATTTCTTCCCACTGGGCCCGAGAGGTGCTGCCGTGAAGTCCTCTAACAAGATCGTATTCTTCGTTGCGTCGTTCTCCAGCATTGAGGCTACGGCCCCACTAGGAATTTTGGCGATTTCCACTCCGTTGCTGGAAGCAGGATACGACGTTCGAATCATCGATTCCACAATCACACCCGACTATATGCGGCGCGTGTTGGAAGAGGTGAAAGATGCGCTTTGCCTCGGAATCTCGGTAGTTACTGGACCGATGATTCGCGAGACCGTGGCACTGGCAAAGGCGGTAAAGAAATGGGATCCCGACTTTCCGGTGATCCTGGGCGGCTGGCATCCGTCGCTCTTGCCCAAACAGACGATAGAAGCTGAATACGTAGACATCATCGTCCGTGCTCAGGGGGAAGACAGCATGCTGGAAGTGGTTCAGCATTTGCAAGACGATGAACCCCTCGACGATATTCTCGGGATTGGATTCAAGCGCGACAACAAGGTAATTCTTACGCCTGAGCGACCTCTTAAGCAGTTGACCAAGATGCCGCAGAAGGCGTATCAACTGGCGGACTTCGACGGATACGAGCGGGTTTGCGGACGGCGCTGGGCCATGTATGTTTCCAGCCTGGCCTGCCCATTCAATTGTTCTTATTGCACAAACGCTGCTGTGTACGGCCGCAAGTGGAATGCGCTACCAGTCGACCAGGTTGTGGAAGAAACGATGGAACTCACGCGTCGCTATCGACTGGAGTTGCTGTGGATGGCGGATGACAATTTTCTTGTCGATCTCGAGCGCTCACTTAAGATCGCGGAAGGGCTGGTTCAAGCGGGGGCAAAGTTTAAATGGAGCGTGCAGGCGACCACCAACTTGACGGCTCGCTTGAGCGTTGAAGAACTCTCTTTGCTACGCCGCTCCGGCCTGCACCAGATCTGCCAGGGCATTGAGACGGCATCCCCGACCGTGATGAAGCACATGAACAAGGACTTTCAGGTGCTCGCCGACATCTACGAGTCCACCGAGCGTTGCATTCGCGCCGACGTTATTCCGTCGTTCAATATTATTTTCGGTCATCCCGGCGAAGGGCCAAAAGAACGCCGCGAGACTGTCAGCTTTATGATGGATGTGTGCCGCCGCTTCCCCGGGGCGGAATTCTGGACCAATATTTTCACACCTTATCCCGGCTCCCCAATATTCCACAAAGCGGCGCAGCTAGGAATTGAGGTTCCCACGTCGTTGGAGGGATGGATCGACTACTTCCCTCGCTATACCACGCTGCCATGGCTCAAAGGGAAAGACCATCAACGAGTACAGACCATGCGCGACTACCTCCGTATTGCATTCGATCGCGAGCCCATCGCCGCCAAGGGGCCTGGGCGAATCGCAAAGGCGGTTCAGCACCTCACCGCTTATCCAGCGCGCTGGCGCTTAGATCATGACTTCTACAGCCTACCGGTGGAGCTCTGGGTTAATCGAACATTGAAGAATATTGTGACGCTGCCCAAACCCAGTGTGGACGCAAAAATCATGGAACCGGCGCCCGCGACCAGTTGCTAGCGGGGCATCTCGACGTTGGACTGACGGCTAATAAACTCGCGAAACCGGTCACCATAAAATGATCATTCTCTACAATCCAAAAGCGGCACGGTACCGCAATCGCCGCTTACCGCTTTCCATTCTGTCGATAGCCGCAGTCTTGGAGGGCAGGGAAGAATACACAATCGTGGATGGGAATCTCGATCTCCATCCCACCGAAACAATCGCAGCCATTATTCAAGAGCATGCGGTCGAGATGCTGGCCGTGAGCGTGATGCCCGGACCACAGACGGTCGGCGCAGTCTCCACTTGCCGGGAGATTCGAGCCAGATTCCCGCATGTGAAAATTGTTTGGGGAGGCTATTTCGCCACCAACTACACGGCGGCGGTTCTCAATTCAGCGTATGTCGATTTTGCGGTGCGAGGTCAGGGAGAGCTTACTTTTCTAGAGCTGCTGAGTGCACATCGCGAGCTGCGGGAGCCGCAGGGCATCGCCGGCCTTTCCTATAAAGATTCGGACCAGCGACCTCGCCACAATCCAGAGCGGCCTATGAAAGCACCGGATGCGTTTCCGTGGTTGCCCTATCATCGGCTGCCTGTGGAGAAGTATCTGCTCCCGACATTTCTCGGCCAGCGCACTGCCGTGCATCAGGCCAGCATCGGCTGTCCGTTCCGCTGCAACTTCTGCGGAGTCGTAAACTTTTCCGGAAGCCGGGAAAAGATGGAAGCGCCAGAGCGCACGGAAGCGGTCCTGCGCCACCTGGCGCAGAACTACGGTGTCGACGCCGTCCAGTTCTACGACAACAACTTCTTTTTGCGCGAGGACCACACCCAGGAACTTGCAAAGCGCATCGAGCCACTGAACTTGAAGTGGTGGTGTGAGGGCCGCTCCGACATCATGATGTCTTACTCGGATGCAACCTTTGAAGCCATCCGGCGTGCGGGCTGCAAGATGATCTTCTTCGGAGCGGAATCGGGCAACAACGAAACCCTGAAGGAGATGAAGAAGGACCTTCGCGCCGAAGATACGCTGGCGCTGGCTTCGCGCATACGCCGGTTCGATATTATTCCTGAGTTCTCGATTATTTTCGGGAATCCCAAAGACCCCGAGGGAGACACGCAGGAGTGCATCCAATTTATTCGGCAGTTGAAACGTCTGAATCCGGATTCCGAAATTGTGGTTGAACATTACACGCCGGTTCCGCAGCGAACCAAGATGTATGGAAACGTCGAAGACCAGGTCCGGTTCCCGGATACTCCCGATGAATGGGCCACCGATCGCTGGCAGCGATACGCCACGCAGAAAGACCCGAAAACGCCCTGGCTGCGACCTAGCACCAAGCAATTGATCGACAACTTTGAACTCGTGGTTTCTTCGCGGTGGCCCACCGTGCAGGACATCCGGCTTCCTCAGTGGGGAAGAATGACACTGAAGGCGTTAAGCGCGTGGCGCTACAAACTTGCGATTTACTCTGCGCCCGTCGAACTGAAATGGACCCAGCGTATGATCGATCTTCGAAGACCGAAGGTGGAGAGTTTGTGAACGGTAGTCCCACGATCGCGCCAGCGATCGACCTTCAGGTCCCCACATCTGGTCCCATTCCGCGTCAGGTTTCCGTTGAAGAAGGTTACCAACGTTGGGCGGAAACTTACGACCACACTCCGAACCCGCTCCTTGCCCTGGAAGAGCGCTGCCTCCTGCCACTGCTTCCGAACATCGCCGGAAAGAGAGTACTCGACCTGGCATGCGGGACTGGGCGTTGGCTGGAAAAATTGTCGGCTAAGAGACCTGAATTA
>Ga0209274_10001795_pt1 | contig 10784 bp, 9 predicted proteins | sample HubBroMetageREF1_FD_188343 | JGI IMG/M metagenome (GOLD analysis project Ga0209274, IMG submission 188343) | Reference soil microbial communities from the Hubbard Brook experimental Forest, New Hampshire, USA - Hubbard Brook CCASE Soil... | ecosystem: Environmental > Terrestrial > Soil >...
AAAACCATGTGGGCGGGCGTCCACGCCTGCGGCGGGTTTCCAGACCCGCCTGTCCCCCAACAGGTTGCGCTGGGTTTTCGACTGTGCGCGGGTCCTCCAGGACCCGCTCTTCGCGCAACGGAACAGGCGGGCGTGGACGCCCGCCGCAGGCCTGGAGGCCCGCCTCACGATTAATGCAGGCGTTCGGTTGCGGGAAAGCCCACGATGCTGTTTACTTAACGATGTTTCGGTGGGGCAGACGATCGTTCTTATGTCGTCTGCCAGCGCTCCCGAAGGCGGCAGACCACGAAGTGCGATGGTTTGCCCCACCGGACTGTGCTAATCTCAAGCAAACCAATGCCCCCATCGACTCAGAAGCGACACCGAATCCCGCTGCCCGTGTGGCTTGCCGCGTTGCTAGTGAGCCTATCGGCGAAGGCGCCGGCGCAGACGATCACCGAATACAGCATTCCCACCAAATCCAGCTTTCCCTTTTCCGTTACTCCGGGGCCGGACGGCGCGCTTTGGTTCACCGAAACGCGTGGCAACAAGATCGGGCGCATCACCACTGCGGGAGCCATCACCGAGTACCCCATCCCCACGCCGCACAGCATGCCTATATGGATCGTCGCGGGCCCAGACGGCGCTCTCTGGTTCACCGAGAAGAGCGGAAACAAGATCGGGCGAGTCACGACCCTCGGGTCGTTCACCGAGTTCCCGCTGCCCACACCCGGCAGCGATCCCTGGGACATCGTCAGCGGACCCGGCGGGGCGCTCTGGTTCACGGAACACGGGGGCAACCTGGTGGTCGGGAGCATCGCTACCGATGGGACACTCTCCGAATACCCTGTGCCCATCGGCCCATGGGACCTCGGTGTGGGACCCGATGGAGCCATCTGGTACACCGAGTGGTTCTACAACGAGGTGGCGCGCATGACCACCGCCGGCGTGGTCACCAACCAGTACGCGGTCCCCACTCCGGACAGCAACCCGAACGTCATCATTACCGGTCCGGATCAGTTGCTGTGGTTTACAGAGTATGCCGGCGACAAGATCGCCAGTTTAACCACCGCCGGCGTTATCACTGAATACCCGGTACCGACAGCCAAGAGTGAGCCGGGCAATATCACCGTGGGTCCCGATGGCGCTCTTTGGTTCACCGAACACGCAGGCAACCGGATCGGACGCAGCACTCTCGCGGGTTCGATTACGGAATATCTTGTCCCCACTCCTGCGTCTGCCCCCATGGTGGTCGAGCCCGGTCCGGACGGTGCTCTGTGGTTCACCGAGTATTATGGCGACAAGATCGGGCGTATCACCACTCCCCCGACTAACTAATCCGTAGTAACCCGTCACGCCATTCGCGCGTTTAAGAGATTGGTAAACAAGTTATGCGGCTGCTTTTCGTGGCAGGAGTCATCACCGTGTGGGGATGCCTGGCGCAAGAGACGCTGACGATTCCGGCGGGGACCGGGATCATGCTTGGGCTGACCAGTCCCGTGTGGACCAAATCCGCGCAGCCTGGAGAGACTGTTTACGCGGAGACCACTTTCCCCGTGGCAGTCGACGGCGCAATGGCGATCCCACCTGGCACGTATGCCAAAGGCACGATCGACATTCTGTTTCGCCAAGGTTTCAGATCGGATCGCACTGAATTCAGGATGAGTTTCGCGCAGCTCGTCTTTGCCAACGGCTACATCGTCGCGTTGCCCGGGGCCGTCGCCACCGTGAATGTGCAGGTGGCGCCGCGCAGCGATGTTTTACTCGACAACGGATCGCAGTTCGAGATGGTCCTGCAGCAGCCGCTGGTGTTGGATGCGGCGTCCATTGCAGCCGCTGTGCGCGTGTCCAGGCCGCCCAAACCGTGGGAGTGGAAATCGGCATCCTTGTGCCGCCCTACTCCTGCGACACCGGGGACTTCGGGTACCTTTGTACCGGGCACGCCAGGCACACCCTCCACCTCGATACCGGGCGGGCCCGGCATGCCGTCCATAATCGTCCCGGGGACCCCTGGCACGCCCGGAACCTTCACCCCCGGAACTCCGGGAACCCCGGGTTATGCTTGTCCGGGGCCACCCGAAGTACTCTCCGCTCCGGTCGCGCACAAAGAATCCTTCGTTCTCGCACATCCCGTTCGCGAGGCCGGGCAGACACTTTCGGCCGGCAGTTACGAAGTTGCCTGGGAAGGATTGGGACCACCGGCTCAAGTGCGTGTTTTGAAGCGCGGGAATTTGGTAGTGACCGCTCCCGCGATAGTCGAAGCGACGGGCAGAGACGCGCCCGCGAATCACACGGCGTTACGCACCAATCCGGACGGCTCGTTCTCGTTGGAATTAGTGCACTTCAAGGACCGGAATTTCGCTTTGCGCTTCGAACCGTGAAATAGCTCGCTAACAAATGGAGAGACAAGTTCATGCGACTGCTCGCCTTCACAGCACTACTGACAGCCTTAGGATGTCTGGCACAAGAATCGCCGCCCATCGAGGTTCCCGCGGGGACTAGAGTTCCGTTGCGGCTGACCAGCCCTTTGGGGACCAAAACCGCACAGCCCGGGGACGCCGTCCATGCGGAAGCCGCTTTTCCCGTGACGGCCGGGAATACCGTGGCGATTCCTCCCGGCACCTACCTGGAGGGCGTGATCGATCGGGTGACCCGGCGTGGCCGTCACGCCGGGTTCACCATACATTTCACGCACATGGTCTTCAATAATGGGTACACCGTTACTTTGTCCGGCGCACACGCGGATACGCGGCGGGCCGGACTGTTGCCTCAAGGGGATCCGTCGGCCGCCGCCGGCGCGGATGGCATGGCTGGCGGGATGGCTCTCCAGCCCACCTCAACGACGGTCCCACAGCCGCAAAGGCCCGGACCCAACTATGATGCGGCGATCGGATTAACGGCCGGGAGCGCCGCGGTCGGAATCGCAGTAATGGCGATCCTCATCCACCGTGGCACGGACCTCTATCTGCGTGCCGGCTGGAGGTTCGAAATGGTGCTGGCGGACCCTCTCTCGCTGGATGCGGCGAAAGTGGCGGCCGCCGTGGCGAATCCGCAGTGATGGTGGGGGCTTGCACACAATTGCTGTTTTTGCGTCAATTTGGGGAAGGAGTGCGGGCGATGCGACTGCGGATTTTGACGTCCTTGGTGGCGGCCGGGCTGGCGGGCGCCGCCGGAATCTGCCTCGGCGGCGAGCGTGCGACCGTGACCGGCAGCCTGGCGGACGCGGCTGGCCACCCGGTGGAACACGCGACAGTGATGGTTTACAAGGCCGGCGTGAAGAAGGGGTATAGCGTCTACTGCCCCACTTGCTGGGCCGATTGCGGCAAGCACTCGGCTACGGACGCAGAGGGCCATTTCACCATAGGCGGCTTGAGTCCCGACTTGGTGTTTACCTTGCTCGTGGTGCGCGAAGGATACGCGGCGGAGTATGTCTCGAACGTAGACCCGGCCAAGGGGCCGGCGGAGAAGGCGGTGCTGAAGCCGCGGCCGCCCGTGAGTGACGCGTCGCAGATCGTGCGCGGGCTTGTGGTGGATGGGCGTGGCCGGCCACTGCGGGACGCCGTCGTGGAGCAGCAAGGGGAAGATCCGCTTTTCAAACGGGCAGATGGGACAAAGCTTCGGCCCCGGCGGCTGGATCGACACGATGGCGGCGACTAACGAAAAGGGCGAATTCGAAATCGCGTACGGCAAACCGGTCGCGCAGATGATCCTGGAGGTGACCGCTCGCGGCATGGCGCCGAAGCTTTTCAATCTGCCCACAGGATCGGACCGCCAGACGATGACTGTAAGCGACGGCGCTACCATCCGGGGCCGCCTCGTGCAGGATGGCAAGCCGGTGGCGAACGCCGAAGTTGGGCTCGCCACAAACTCGCAACGGTCCGGAACGACATTTTCCGAAGTGCTGATTGGGACAAAGGAGGATGGAACATTTGCGATCACAAATGTTCCGGCGGGACGCGTTTGGAAGCTTTACCCCACGATGGAATCGCTGGCCGCACGGAACATTGGCGCGGGTCCGGTGAATTGCGAGACGAAAGACGATGGGCAGGATGTGGATGTGGGCGATATCCAGCTCCGGCCTGCGTATACGCTACGCGGGAAGGTGATATTGAGTGACGGCGGCGCCATTCCCCCGGACATGCACGTAACTGTCTTCTCGGATCAGGCTCGGGACAGCCAGTTCGCGGCGATTGCGGCGGACGGGAGCTTCGAATTCCGCGGTCTGCCGCCAGGCGTCTATGAGATTTCTCAAGCCGTGAAGGGGTACCGGCAACCCGAAGGACTCATCGAAGTGCTGGTGCAACGGGACGTGTCCGGCCTTGCGATCCGCATGGAACCATCCCCCGGCCGGCCATAGTGGTGCGGTGCAGGACCGCACCGACGGGCAGATCATCGCTTTTTGTGGTCCGCCGCTTCGGGGAGCCAAAGACGCACCAGCGAATCACACGCGACGGCTCGCCTTCACAGCACTACTGACAGCCTTAGTTTGCAGCCGCTCCTCTATCGTCCGCCGGTAATCAGCCGCGCGCCCCGGTTGCGGGTAACATAGTCGTAGACCCACTCGGTCAGCACTAACAGGCGGTTGTCGAATTCCACCAGATACATCAGGTGCACGAACAACCACACGAACCACGCGATGGGTCCCGAAATATGCAGACGGCCAAACACCGCCACGGCCTTGTTACGTCCGATCGTCGCCAGCGTGCCCTTATCGAAATAATGGAACGGCGGCGCGATCTCTCCCCGCAGGCGGGCCCCGATCGCGCGCGCCACGTACCGGCCCTGCGCCATGGCCACTGGCGCCACGCCAGGCAGCGGTTGGCCGGTCTGATGGCTGAAATTGGCCATGTCGCCGATGACGAAGATCTCGGGATGCCCCTGCACCGTCAGATCCTGCTCGACCATCACGCGGCCGGCCCGATCCAACGGCGCGCCGGTGCGTTCCGACACGCTCTTCCCCAGTTCCGAAGCCTCCACGCCAGCCGCCCACAGCACGGTCTTCGCCGCTATACGTTCGACCGAGTCCCCCGCGCGAATCGTGACGCCCGCGCCGTCCAGATCGGTCACAATGGAACGGGTCCGCGTGTGCACTCCCAGATCCGACAGGGCACGCTCCGCCTTGGCCGACAGGTCCGGGGGGAATGACGGCAGCACGCGATCCGCGCCTTCCACCAGCAGGATGGCGGCCTCCGCCGGGTTGATGTGGCGAAAGTCGTGCCGCAGCGTGTCATTGGCGATCTCTCCCAACGCGCCCGCCAATTCCACACCCGTGGGTCCCGCGCCCACGATCGCGAACGTCAGCCAGGCGCGGCGTTCCGCTGCGTCGGGCTCGCGCTCGGCGCGTTCGAAGGCCAGCAGAATGCGGCGGCGGATTTCGGTGGCGTCCTCGATGGTCTTGAGCCCGGGCGCCAGCGGCGCCCAATCGTCATGCCCAAAATAATGATGATGCGCGCCAGTGGCCAGAATCAGCGTGTCGTAGGCCGCCTCGCCGTCGGCCAGGCACACCGAGCGGCGTTCCACGTCGATGTCCCGCACCTCCGCCATCCAAACGCGCGCATTGCGCTGCCGGCTCAATACGTGGCGGACCGGCGATGCGATCTCGCCGGGCGACAGGCCGCCAGTGGCCACTTGATATAACAGCGGCTGGAACAAATGAAAGTTGCGCCGGTCGATAACCGTCAGATCGACGGGCGCGCGCCGCAGCGCCTGGGCCGCGTACAATCCGCCGAATCCCGCGCCCACCAGCACTACCCGGTGCGCGGTGGCACTGGCTTTTAGCCTCTGCCGCATACTTTTCCCAACGCAACGCGATTCCGCACAAATTGTGGGGCGGTCCCCCTGGACCGCTGCCGACGCCCTCGTCGGCCTGTCGGTGACGTCAAGCGCTTGATCTTAGATCTGGGAGCGGGTCCAGGGGGACCGGGCCCAGAGGGCACCCCGACCAGGCTTTAGCCACGATTCGAAAGAGGATGCTCGCATGCATCTCTAATGATCCCATGCATTGCGCGAACCGCGCGAAGCCCCATGCGGTTCACACCTGCGTGTTACGTTGACTCTTACGCATGCACATTCTTTTTATCGGCGATATCTTCGCCTCGCCTGGCCGCCAGATTGTCGCCGATCATCTTCGGGACATAAAGGAGACTAACCGCATCGACCTGGCCATCGCCAACGCCGAGAATGCGGCCGGCGGTTTCGGCGTTACCCCGTCGATCGCCGAAGAGTTGTTTTCGCTGGGCCTGGATGTGCTTACCTCCGGCAATCATATCTGGGACAAGAAGGAGATCTTCGATTACCTGCCGCGCCAGCCAAAGCTCCTGCGCCCCGCCAATTACGCCGCCGAAACACCCGGGCAGGGCGTCATCGTGGCCTGCAGCCGGCAAGGCGTTCCTTGCGCGGTTATCAATCTGCAAGGCCGCACTTACATGCCCGACACGGATTGCCCTTTCCGCAAAGCGGACCAGATCCTGCGCGATCTCGCCCCGGCCGTCAAAGTGCGGTTCGTGGATTTTCATGCCGAAGTCACCAGCGAAAAAATGGCCATGGGCTGGTATCTGGATGGCAGGGTATCCGCCGTGGTGGGCACGCACACGCACATTCCGACCGCGGATACCCGCATTCTTCCAGGCGGCTCCGCCTATCAGACCGACGTGGGCATGACCGGGTCGTACGACTCCGTGATCGGCGTGAAAAAGGAGCTGATTCTGCAGCGCTTTCTGACGGCTCTCCCCGTACGCATGGAAGCCGCCAAGGGCTCGCCGGAGTTGCACTCGGTCATCCTGGAAGTGGATGAGAACACCGGCCTGGCGATTTCAATGCGCCGCCACACGGTCCGGGGCGACTAGGGGGACTGGCCTCCCGGCCTGTCCCTTAAATCAAATAATTAAGAGAAAAAAGCCCGGCGTCCGGTACCCACTTCTTATTCACCCAAGCAGCGGAGGAGAGTACTCGATATGATGAAGCAAACGCTACGTACGACCGCGAAAACCTGCGATCGTTTGGCTCTGCCGGGCTTAGCCCGGCCGAAAACTCAAAAACAGATAGCCGCCCGCGCTTTCGCGCTGTGGCTGGCGAGAGGCTTTCGTAACGGATCGCCGCAAGAAGATTGGTTGCGCGCACAACGGGACGTATAGGCGTGCCTTAGCTTTTGGGGCAGGCAATCCTGCCTGCAGGCGCGTTTTCCAGCGCGCCAAAGCCGGCTTGCAGCCAAGATTGGCCGCCCCACCAAGATGGCACAGTTATTCGTGACAGACCCTAAATCACAGTGGGCAGGCTTTCCACCCCCACAACATCCTACCGGTCGGCGACCGTATAAGTGACGCTCCCGACCGCCGACTGGAACCCTTGCCGCGCCGTAATCCTGATCTCGCACTTGCCCGGACGCGCCACCGCGTTTATCGTCATCGGAATAGCTCCGAATGAGTCGGGCGCCGGAAGCTCCGCATCCTTCACCTCCAGTTCCTCCCCGCCCACGAAAAACTCCGCGCGGATCTTGGGCGCCTCCTGACTCGATTTGTCCGGATACACTACGAAATACACCAGCGGCTTCGCGGAAGCCTTCAGCGATCCATCGAGCATCGGCACCACATCCCGCCCCTGCAACAGAAACGGATCGTTGGCATCCGCATCCGCGGTCAATGGATCCACCCGCGCCACCATCATCACGCTGCTCAGTCCGATCCCTTTCTGCTGCGGGCTATCGAGATCCACCGTGCTGCTGCTGGCACGCTTCCCCTCGCGGTCGAACACCACGCTCTCTACGGTATAGTGGCCGGCCGGCAGATTGAAGGCATGTGTGTAGTCGATCGGCGCGGCCTGGATTCCCGCCAACCGATCGTCGGGCACCTCGTATGGAAAGTCCTGGCCGAACTTATCCACGATATTCCCGCTCGCGTCCTTCACCACGGCCAGGACGGAGGCATGCAGCCGGTGCGACTTGCGCGCGGGCTGCGGCGTGGCCGTCAGAACCGATCCGGGCAACTCGAAGACCACCGCCGCCTGCGAACTCGCGCTCCCCGGCCGGAACTGGAACGCGGCCGTGCGCAGATCGAAGGCATGCGGCAAGGGGCGCGCGTTCAGGGTCATGAGCCCCGCCATTTCGAATGGCTGCAGCGGAGCCGCGCCGCCGAAATCCGGTATCGCGAAGTAGCCGTTGCGGCTCTCCACCTTCCAATCGGCGCGCGGCAGCTTCACTTCGATCTTTCGAAAATGCCCGTCGTACTTCGCCGATGCGGGATGATAGTCCGCCTCGTAATGCGTGTCCGCGTCGTCCGCAATTTGCTGGAACGGCTTGCGCAGATCGTTGGTGTTGGCCACCAGGAAGCCGCCGGTGCCCTCGGCCAGCGCGCGCAGGGCCGACTGCGAATCCGATGTGCGCACCGCGTCGTGCAGGTAGTTGTCCTGGCGGGCCAGTTCCGCCACCACGCCGGAACTTCCCATCCCGGTGTTCCCGGCCTTCATGGTCGTCTCCACCTGCTGTTGCTGGCTGAGGGCCGCGACGTGCTGCATGGCCATCGATGAAGCCTGCGCCGTGGAAGTTTCATTCAGGCCGTTAGCGTCGAACGCATAAAAGCTGAGGTCGGCCAGATTGGCTTTGTTCAGCATCGCCTGAAACTGATCGGGCTCCCCATTGGTGGTGAATCCCGGACTCAGCAACAGGACGGTCTTGTGGCCCGGAAACGTTCCAAGCTGCCGGATCAGCAGCTTGATCTGGTCCATCTGGCGCGCTCCCTCGATCTCGCCGAACTGTTCGCGCTGCAGCACCATGTCCCCGCGCTGCGCGTTGGCGCCCGGCCCGTTGTCCACATCCGCGCCCGTAATGGCGGTCATACTGACCGAGCCAGTGGTGGACTGGTCCTGAAAGCCGCCGCCTTTCCCACCCGGGCTCACGAACCCAACGATGTAATTCACGTCGGGCGTGGAGTTCAGCACCGCCTCCCCAGCCCGCGTAAAGTCCACCCGCGCGCCATTGAAGGCATTGGAGGCCGCCCGCAGGACCTCATTGCGGTTCATGGTGAAAGCCTGCAACGGAGTGAGCCGCGAATCGAGATTGAAGACCCCCACCCAAGTGCCGGGGCGCATCTCCGTCTTGACGAAGTCCTGAGCGGCGGCTACCGCCCACTTGCGTGTGCCCGAATCCAGGTTGTGAAATACGATGCACATCAGGTTCAGACTGTGCAGCGGCATCGCCAGTGGACGGGCCGGATCGTTTTGCGCTTCGCCGGACGGCTGCTCCGGCTGCACGGGCGCCTCGCCGCCCACCAGCCGCAGGCTGCGGATTTCCTGCCGCACGCCATCTTCGTAGATTTCCACGTCGCCCGGCTTCAGGTTTTTCACCAGCCGGCCTTTCTTGTCGCGCACCACCAGATCGAGCGCGACTTCATTGACCGTGGCATGGATGGTCGTCCCGCTCTCGGCCGGCGGCGCATCCTGCGCCAGCAGCGGAGCGGCCATCAAAGAGCAGAATGCGAAACTGAGGCGTACTGAGTGTCTCCGGGGCATTGTGCTACCTGCTTTGCCTCCACCTCACTTTAGCATCCTGGATGCTCTTGGACTCCATGTGGGGCGGGCGTCCACGCCTGCGGCGGGTCTCCATCCAGACCCGCCCTCTCCGTAGTCTCGTGAGAAAAGTAAGCGGCATTGGACGAAAGGCCCGTCCTACGACTTGCTAGAATCGTTGCAGATGTCCACCGCTGCGCCCTCGCCCTCCTTACGAAGCTTGTTTTCCGAACTTGAACAGTTGTTCCAAACCGAAACCGAGGCGCGCGTCTCCACCAGCGTCCAAGCCGCCGAGCGGGCGTTGGCCGAACATTTGAATCAATCCGTGCGGCGATTGCGCCAGGCCGCCGCCTTCCCCGAGATTGCCGCCATTCTTTGCGACGCGTCGGCCCCTTTCGCCAAGGCTTGCGCCGTTTTTCACATCGGCGAGAATACCGTTGGTGGGGAGCGTCTGCGCGGCGCAGAGGGCGAGGCGGCCGCGCGCTTTCGCGAGATCCGATTTGCGACGGCCCAGGCGGCCGCCTTCGCCGGCGCCGTCGAATCGCGCGAGCCGGTAGTGGCGCTTTGCTCCGCCGCGGAGGTTTCGCCTGCCGTGGTGGAAGCTTTGGGACACGCCCCCGGCGACAAAGCGTACCTGTTCCCGTTAACGGTAGACCAAACCACGGTGGGCATTCTATACGCCGCGGGCGCGGTGGAGAGCGCGGCGCTGGAGTTGTTGGCACAGGCCACTGCCGCAGTCATGGAAGCGAGGCAGCGAGCCACCCAGAGGAGCAGGCCGGCTGCGGATTTGGTGCGCATCGAACCTAGCTCTGGGGCACCGCCCAGTCCCGCCAAGGATTGGGACGATCTGAGCTCGGCCGACCGCCAACTGCATCTCAGGGCACAGCGCTTCGCCCGCACCAAGGTCGCGGAGATACGGCTATACCGGCCGGATGCCGTCAAAGCCGGCCGCGCGCAGGGAGATCTCTACGCGGCCCTGCAAGATGCGATCGATGAAGGCAGGCAGGCTTTCCGGCAAACGTTCGTCACGGCCAGTCCCACTATGGTCGACTATTTTCATCTGGAGTTGGTGCGCACGCTGACAAATGACAATCCGGCGTGGCTGGGAGGGAAATATCCTGGGCGCTTGGTATAACCGGGTGGCACAGGCTCTAGCCTGTGGTGTGCTCACCGCCGCCTTCGCCCAAAGCCCCGAGTCACTCGGCCAAGCGTATCGCGAATCGCCCACGCCGGCCCGCGCCAAGGCGCTGGAGAAGTTCGCGGCGAGTCACAAAGACGCCAACGGCGCACTCGCGCACTTCACCCTG
>Ga0209274_10001797_pt1 | contig 10775 bp, 8 predicted proteins | sample HubBroMetageREF1_FD_188343 | JGI IMG/M metagenome (GOLD analysis project Ga0209274, IMG submission 188343) | Reference soil microbial communities from the Hubbard Brook experimental Forest, New Hampshire, USA - Hubbard Brook CCASE Soil... | ecosystem: Environmental > Terrestrial > Soil >...
GGCCGCATCGCTGCGCGGTACGCTACGCGTCAGCGCCGCTACCGGCGCCGGCCAGTCGCTGATCGGACCGATCGTGCCGGAATTCCTCGCCGTTCATCCGCTCGTGACGCTCGACCTGCAGCTCTCCAACCGCTATGTCGACCTGGTCGAGGAGGGCTTCGATGTCGCACTGCGCGTGGGAACCCTGGCCGCCGACTCGCGCCTCGTCGTGCGGCGTCTCGCGCCGACGCGGCGCGTGCTGGTCGCGAGCCGCGCCTACCTGGAGCGGCGCGGCAGCCCGCGTAGCCCGCAGCAGCTGTGCGAGCACTCCTGTCTGGTACTGGACATCGGCAACAGCCCGCGGCGCTGGCAGCTGCAGCGCGGGCGTACCGAGCTCGCGGTCGATGTGTCAGGTCCACTGCACTCGAACAATTCCTTCCTGTTGCTGACGGCCTGCCGGGCCGGGGCCGGGATCGGGCTGCTGCCTGCGACCGTCGCCACCGCCGACCTGCGCAATGGCCAGCTGTCGCAGGTGCTGCCCGGCTGGAGCAGCACCGAGCAGGGTATCTACGCGGTGTATCCCAGCGCGCGCTTCATCCCGGCCAAGGTGCGCGCCTTCGTCGAGTTCATGGCTGCGCGGCTGCGGGGCTCGGGAGAAAACTAAGACGCCAGCTGTGCGCGGGCAAAAGTCACGCCTTTTGCCCGCGAGGGTCGCGCTGCGGATCGGCTGGCCTGCTGCGAGCGCCGCAGGCGCTCGCAGCCAATCAACCCAAAGGGATCAGGTCCACCTTGGCCGCGCACACGAAGTCGTTCTCCGACAGCCCGCGGATCGCGTGGGTGGTGAAGCGGACGCGGCAGTAGTTGTAGCCGACCTCGAGGTCCGGGTGGTGGTCCTCGATGTTGGCGATGTGCGCCAGCGCGTTCACGAAGCTCATGGTGCGGTAGAAGTCGCGGAAGCCGAATTCGCGGCGGATGGCGTGCGCGTCGTCGGTGAGCACCCAGGCGGGCGACAGCTGCGCGAGGAACGCGGCGGCCCGCTCGGGCGTCAGCGGCGGGACGCCGCCCTCACAGGGCTTGCAGCGGCGCGCGGCAAGGTCGCTCACGCGGAGCCGGTCCTCATGCGCTGCTCTTCAGCCGCGCGTAGCGGCGCGCCACGTACTGCTCGACGATCTGCTGGAACTCCTCGGCGATCTGCTCGCCCTTGAGCGTGACGGTCTTCTCGCCGTCCTCGTACACCGGCGCCACCGGACGCTCGCCGGTGCCTGGCAGGCTGATGCCGAGGTTGGCGTGCTTGCTCTCGCCGGGCCCGTTGACGACGCAGCCCATTACGGCGACCGTCATGTCCTCGACGCCGGCAAACTCGCGCCGCCATTGCGGCATGCGCGTGCGGATATGCGACTGGATCCGCTGTGCGAGCTCCTGGAAATAGCTGCTGGTGGTGCGGCCGCAGCCCGGGCAGGCGATCACCAGCGGCGCGAAGGCGCGCAGTCCCATGGTCTGCAGGATCTCCTGCGCCACGAACACCTCCTGCGTGCGGTCGCCCCCCGGCTCGGGTGTGAGCGATGCGCGAATGGTGTCGCCGATGCCTTCCTGCAGCAGCACGGCCATGGCGGCGGTTGAGGCCACGATGCCCTTCGAGCCCATGCCGGCCTCGGTGAGCCCGAGGTGCAGGGGGTAGTCGCAGCGGCCGGCGAGGTCGCGGTAGATGGCGATCAGGTCCTGCACGCCGCTCACCTTGGCGGAGAGGATGATGCGGTCGTGCACCATGCCGAGCTCCTCGGCGCGCTGCGCGCTCGCGAGCGCCGACAGCACCACCGCGTTGCGCGTTACCTCCTGCGCGGTGAGCGGCTCGGGTCGCGCGGAGTTCTCGTCCATCAGCCTGGTGAGCAGATCCGAGTCCAGGCTCCCCCAGTTCACGCCGATGCGCACCGGCTTGTCATAACGGCAGGCGACCTCGATCATTTCCGCGAACTGCAGATCGCGCTTGGCTCCCCGCCCGACGTTGCCTGGATTGATGCGGTACTTGGCGAGCGCCGCCGCGCACTCCGGGTGCTCACGCAGCAGCTTGTGACCGTTGAAATGAAAATCGCCGATCAGCGGCACGTTGACGCCGGCGCGCTCGAGCCGCTCGCGGATCGGCGCGACCGCGGCGGCCGCCTCGCTGGTGTTCACGGTGACGCGCACCAGCTCCGAGCCCGCGCGCGCCAGCGCTTCCACCTGGCGCGCCGTGCCGGCGACGTCCGCGGTGTCGGTATTGGTCATCGACTGCACGACGATGGGCGCGCCGCCGCCGACGCGGACGCTACCGATCGAGACCTGCACTGAGAAACGGCGCTTGAGGCTCATGCGGCCGAATTCTACCCTTGGCAGCGTCTCCGGCGGCATCCGCCGGTGGTATGATGCCGGCGCCCGGAACGGTCTGTCCGGAGAGAGTCCGGTTACAGAGCCGGAACGCCGAAGGCGCAATTTCCGCCCGGAAACGCTCAGGCACAGCAACGGCAGACAGCGGAGGCCCGGATTCCGCGGGGTTTCTGGAGAGCGGTGGACGGTCCGTCCACCCACCGAAGGGGAGCGGCGCCCCGTGAAAGGCGCCTGATCTCTCAGGTCACAGGACAGAAGGGCGGCAGCGGCCTCGCGTGCGAGGCCTGCCGCAGCTTTGCCTGGAGAGACCTGTGGGAAAAAGGACTGTGTTGTTTCCGCTGCACCAGGAGCTCGGCGCCCGCATCGTCGACTTCGGCGGCTGGGACATGCCGGTACAGTACAGCTCGCAGATCGGCGAGCACCACGCCGTGCGCCGCGCCGCCGGCGTCTTCGATGTCTCGCACATGTGTGTCGTCGACCTGCGCGGCGCGCGGGTGCGCACCTTCCTCGGGCAGCTGCTCGCGAACGACGTCGGCAAGCTCACCACTCCCGGCAAGGCGCTCTACAGCTGCATGCTGAACGAGCAGGGTGGAGTGCTCGATGATCTGATCGTCTATTACCTCACCGAGAGCTGGTTCCGCGCGGTGGTGAACGCCGGCACGCGCGACAAGGATCTCGCCTGGATGCGGCGCCACGCCGCAGCCTCAGGGGTCGAGGTGAGCGAGCGCACCGATCTGGCGATGCTCGCCGTGCAGGGTCCGGAGGCGCGCGCCAAGGCGGCGCAGCTGCTCGCGCCTGGCGATGCAGCCGCGGCGCTCGCGCTCGGCAGCTTCTTCGGCCGTGAGCTATCCGGCTGGTTCGTGGCGCGCACCGGTTACACCGGCGAAGACGGCTTCGAGATCATGCTGCCGGCAGCGGCGGCGATTCCCGCCTGGCGGCAGCTCAACTCCCTCGGCGTTGCCTCCTGCGGACTCGGCGCGCGCGACACGCTGCGGCTCGAGGCCGGGATGAATCTCTACGGTAACGATATGGACGAGAGCAAGCAGCCGTTCGAATCGAACCTCGGGTGGAGCGTAGCGCTCGAGCCGCCGGGGCGCGCCTTCATCGGCCGCGCGGCGCTCGAGGCGCTCGGCGCGCGCGGCTCGCGAGCCAAGCTCGTGGGGCTGGTGCTCGAGGACCGCGGCGTGCTGCGCAGCCACCAGAAGGTGATCGCACCGGCGGTGGGCGAGGGCGAGATCACCAGCGGCACCTTCGCGCCGACGCTCGAGCGCTCGATCGCGCTCGCGCGCGTACCGGCTGCCACCGGCGCCGCGGTGCAGGTGGAAGTGCGCGGCAAGCTCCTGAACGCACGCGTCGTCAGACCGCCGTTCGTGCGCCTCGGCAAATCACTCATTGGCTGATCGAAAGGCTCAACACCATGAGCAATGTTCCCGCGGACCTCAAGTACACCAAGTCGCACGAATGGGTGCGCACCCTCGCCAACGGTACGCTCGAGATCGGCATCACCGATCACGCGCAGCATGCGCTCGGGGACCTCGTGTTCGTCGAGGTGCCCGAGGCGGGCCGGGCGGTGAAAGCCGGCGAGCAGTGCGCGGTGGTCGAGTCGGTCAAGGCCGCCTCGGACGTTTACGCGCCGCTCGACGGCGAAATCACCGCCGGCAATCCCCGACTCGCCGACGCGCCGGAAACGGTCAACGCCGAGCCGTACGCTGCGGGCTGGCTGATGCGCCTCAAGCCGAATCCCGGCGCGCTGGCGGCCGCAGATCTCATGTCCGCGGCCGACTATCACCAGCTCCTCGACGCGGAGGGCGACTGATGGCCTTCATCCCCCACACCGCGGCGGATGTCGAGGCGATGCTCGCAGCGATCGGTGTCGGCAGCATCGAGGAGTTATTTGACGAGATCCCCGCCGGGCTGCGGGTCAAATCGCTCGCCGGCGTCCCCGAAGCGCTCAATGAGATGCAGATCGGGCGGCTCATGACCGAGCGGGCGCGCGCCGACGGCGCGCCGCTCAGCTTTCTCGGCGCCGGCGCCTACGAGCACCACATTCCGGCGGCGGTGTGGGCGATCACCACCCGCGGCGAGTTCTACAGCGCTTACACGCCCTACCAGGCGGAAGCCAGCCAGGGCACGCTGCAGATGATCTACGAGTTCCAGAGCATGATCGCGCGGCTCACCGGCATGGAGGTCGCCAACGCCTCGATGTACGACGGCGCTAGCGCGACCGCGGAGGCGGCTCTCATGGCGGTGCGCGCCAACCGCAAGTCGAAGTCGATGCGCATCCTGGTGCCGACGACCCTGCACCCACACTACCGCAAAGTGGCGCTCACGACCGCGTCCAACCAGGGACTGAAGTTCGAGGAGCTGCCGTACTGCACCGCCGAGGGCGTGACCCTGCCCGGCGCGCTCGAGCGCTACGCGGGGCAGGACATCAGCGCGCTCGTCGTCCAGCAGCCGAATTTCTTCGGCTGCCTGGAGGATGTGGACGCGCTCACCGACTGGGCGCACGCGCACGGCGCGCTGCTCATCGCGGTCGTCAATCCGACCTCGCTCGCGCTCCTCAAGCCGCCGGGCGAGTGGGGCGCCAAGGGCGCCGACATCGCGGTCGGCGAAGGCCAGCCGCTCGGCGTGCCGCTGTCCTCGGGCGGCCCGTACCTGGGGTTCATGACCTGTCGCATGGAGCACGTGCGGCAGATTCCCGGCCGCATCGTCGGGCGCACGCTCGATGTCGCCGGCCGTGCCGGCTTCACGCTCACGCTGCAGGCACGCGAGCAACACATCCGCCGCGCCAAGGCGACCTCCAACATCTGCACCAACCAGGGTCTGCTGATGACGGCGGCGACGATCTACCTGTCGCTCATGGGCCCGCAGGGACTCGCGCGCACCGCCGCTGCCAGCCACGCGCGCGCGCGCGAGCTGGTGGGCGCGCTCAGCCGCGTGCCGGGTGTGCAGCCGGCGTTCAGCGGCGGGTACTTTCACGAGGCGGTGCTGCGGCTCGATCGCCCGGTGGCGCCGGTGCTCAAGGCGCTCGCCGCGCGCGGCATTCTCGGCGGGCTGGACCTCGACGGCTATTACCCCGAGCTCGGCCACGCGCTGCTGGTGTGCGCCACCGAGACCAAGACGAGTGCCGACATCGAGCGTTACCGCGGCGCCTTGAGCGAGACGCTGCAGCCGGCGCGCGCCGCCTGAGACGAGGCCTCCCCCATGCCCACGGCCGAGAAGGTGATCTTCGAGTACTCGCACGCCGGGCGCGGCGCGAGCGATCAGTGGCCGCAGGATCCGGGCCCTGCTGCGCTCGCCGACCTGCCGGCAAAGTTGCGGCGCGCAGCTCCGCCATCGCTCCCTGAGGTGGGCGAGCTCGAGGCGGTGCGTCACTTCACCCGGCTGTCGCAGCTCAACTTCTCCATCGACACGCACTTCTACCCGCTCGGCTCGTGCACGATGAAGTACAACCCCAAGGCCTGCAACCAGTACGCGATGCTGCCGGAGTTGCTCGCGCGCCATCCGCTCGCGCCCGAATCGCACGGCCAGGGCTTTCTCGCCTGCCTGTACGAGCTGCAGGAGATGCTCAAGGCGGTCTCGGGCATGGAGGGAATAGCGCTCTCGCCCATGGCGGGGGCTCACGGCGAGTTCACCGGCGTCGCCATGATCCGCGCCTATCACCGCGCGCGCGGCGATGCCGAGCGCAACGAGATCATCGTTCCGGAAGCCGCTCACGGCACCAATCCGGCCACCGCCACCATGTGCGGCTGCGTGGTGCGCGAGATCCCGGTGGACGCGCACGGCGACGTCGATATCGGGGAGCTCAAGCGCGCGGTCGGCCCGCGTACCGCCGGCATCATGCTCACCAACCCATCGACGCTCGGGGTGTTCGAGCGGCGCGTCGAGGAGGTGGCGCGGGTGGTGCATGAGGCCGGCGGGCTCCTCTACTACGACGGCGCCAACCTCAACGCGATCCTCGGCAAGGTGCGCCCCGGGGACATGGGCTTCGATGTCATTCACATGAACCTGCACAAGACCTTCTCCACGCCGCACGGCGGCGGCGGCCCGGGCGCGGGTGCGGTCGGCGTGGGCGCGCGTCTGCTGCCGTTCCTGCCCGTGCCGATCGTCGGCAGGGAGGCGGACGGCAAGGAGGGCGAGCGTTACCGCTGGCTCACCGAGAGTGACCTGCCGCAGTCGATCGGGCGGCTGTCGGCGTTCATGGGTAATGCCGGGGTGCTGCTGCGCGCCTACATCTACATGCGACTGCTCGGGCGCGACGGCATGCAGCGGGTGGGTGAGTATGCGACCCTCAATGCCAACTATCTGCTCAAGCGGCTGCGCGACGCCGGCTTCGATGCCGCCTACCCCGAGCGGCGCGCGAGCCACGAGTTCATAGTGACGCTCAAGCGCCAGGCGCGCGAGCTCAACGTGACCGCGATGGACTTCGCCAAGCGCCTGCTCGACTACGGCTTCCACGCCCCGACCACCTACTTTCCGCTGCTGGTGCCGGAGTGTCTGCTCATCGAGCCGACCGAGACCGAGAGCAAGGACGTGCTGGACGCCTTTGTGACAGCCATGGCACAGATCCAGAAGGAAGCGGAGCAGGAACCCGCGCGCGTAACGAGCGCACCGCATACCATGCCGGTGCGGCGCCTGGATGACGTGCGGGCGGCCCGCCAACTGGATCTCACATGGAAGCCGGCCACGCAGCAGTAGATCGTTACAAGCCCAGAGGGATCACGCGCGTCCTGCGCGCGCTGGTCGCGAGCTGGCAGGGGCTCGCGGGAGCCTTCCGCGAGGAGGCGGCGTTCCGCCAGGAACTTACTCTGGCACTCCTCGTCATACCCCTGGGACTGTGGCTCGGACACACGGGGATCGAGCGTGCGCTGCTGATCGCGCCGATGCTGCTGATCCTCATTGTCGAGCTCCTCAACAGCGCGATCGAGGCCGCAGTAGACCGCATCGGCCTCGAGCGGCACGTGCTCGCCGGCCTCGCCAAGGACATCGGCTCGGCGGCCGTGCTCATGTCGTTCGTGCTGTTGGTCGCCGTCTGGCTGCTCGTGCTCCTCGGCCGATAGGGACCTGATGCGATCGTCACCGCGACTGTTGTTGCTGTGCCTGTGTTTGTCGTGCGCGGCCGCTGGTGGCACGCCGCCGGCCTCGGCGCCGTCCAGCGCCACGCCCGAGACCGCGACCCCGGCCACCACCACCCCGCAGCAGGTGCAGCCGGCGCAGACCCCGGGCGAGTCACCGCCGGCGGAGCAAGAGCCGATCCCGCCCGCGCAGCGCGCGCAGCAGGCGGCGCAACAGGCCGCGCAGGCGGCCGCGGTCGAAGCCAACCCCGACTGGGCGGGTACGCTCGAGCGCATCGCCGGCAGCGTCGTATCGATCGACATCGACATGACGCGCGCTTTCGACACCGAGTGGAACGCGACCGCGCAGGCGACCGGCTTCGTCGTGGACGCCGAGCGCGGCCTGATTCTCACCAACCGCCACGTCGTGACGCCGGGGCCGGTGACCGCTGAGGCGACCTTCCTCAACCGCGAGGAGGTGCAGCTCTACCCCGTGTATCGCGACCCGGTGCACGACTTTGGGTTGTACCGCTACGACCCGAAGAAGCTGCGCTTCATCAAACCGAAGGCGCTGGCGCTGTATCCCGAGGGCGCCGAGATCGGGCGCGAGATCCGCGTGGTCGGCAACAACGCCGGCGAGCAGTTGTCGATCCTCGCCGGCACGCTGGCGCGGCTCGACCGCGACGCCCCGGACTACGGCGTCGGCAAGTACAACGACTTCAACACCTTCTATCTGCAGGCAGCCTCCGGCACCTCCGGCGGCTCCTCGGGCTCGCCGGTCATCGACATCCGCGGCCGCGTGGTGGCGCTGAACGCCGGCGGTGCGAGCGGTGCGGCCTCGAGCTTCTACCTGCCGCTCGGGCGTGTGCGGCGCGCGCTCACCCTGATCCAGCAGGGCAAGCCCGTGCCGCGCGGCACGCTCTACACCATCTTCAATTACACACCCTACGACGAGCTCGACCGCCTCGGGCTCGACCCGCGCACCGAGGCGGACGTGCGCAAAACCTTCCCGCGCTATACCGGGATGCTGGTCGTGACCGAGGTGTTGCCGGGCTTCCCGAGCTACAAGGTGCTCGCGCCGGGCGACATCCTGCTGCGCGTCAACGGTCACTACGTGACGCAGTTCGAGCCGCTGGAGGAAGTGCTCGACGACTCGGTGGGGAAGCCGGTGCAGGTGGACGTCGAGCGCGGCGGGAAACTCCTGAGCACCACGCTGACGGTCGGCGACCTGCACGCCATCACGCCGAGCTCATACGCCGAGTTCGGCGACGCCGTGGTGCACACGCTCTCCTACCAGATGGCGCGTGCCTTCAACACGCCGCCGCGCGGGGTGTTCATCGCCAACCCAGGCTACGTGTTCGGCGCGGCCGGCATTCAGCGCGGCGCCGTGATCATCGCGCTCAATGGCAGAAAGATCGAGGAGCTCAAGGACTTCGAGGCCGGGATCGCCGAGCTGACCGAGGACGAATACGCCACGGTGCGCTACATCACCACCGACGATCCCAACAGCAGCCAGCTGCGCCCGATCCGCATGGATCGCCTGTGGTTCCCGGCGCACCACTGCGATCGCGACGACGATACCGGGTACTGGAACTGCCGCGACCTGGCCCCGGGGCCGGCACCGAAGCCCGCGACGGTGAGCTCGACGACGTTCCCGCACTACAGCGATCCGCGCCTCAACGCGCTCGCGCCGTCCCTCGCCATGGTGACCTTCGACATGCCGTACTCGGTGTCGGGCGTGACCGAGCGCTACTACCACGGCACCGGGCTGGTGGTCGACGCCGAGCGGGGCCTGGTGGTGGTCGACCGCAACACCGTGCCGGCCGCCGTCGGTGACGTCACGGTGACCTTCGCCGGCACCGTGCAGGTGCCGGGACGAGTGGTCTACGTTCACCCGCTGCACAACTATGCGGTAGTGGCCTACGACCCGCGGCTGATTGGCACGACGCCGGTGAAGTCCGCGAAACTCGAGCCGCTCGAGCTGGCGGCGGGCGAGCACCTGTGGGTGGTCGGGCTCGGCACCGACAGCCAGATGCACTCGCGCGATACCGAGATCGCCAGCATCGAGCCGCTCGAGCTGCCGCTGTCGCGCACCATGCACTTCCGCGACAGCAACCTCGAGACGGTGCAGCTGGTCACCCCGCCGCTCGAGTACGACGGGGTGCTCGCCGACAAGTCCGGCCGGGTGCTCGGCACCTGGTCGAGCTTTGCCTACGAGAACGGCCGGGAGCTGACGCAGGACACCCGCGGCGTGCCCATCGACATGGTCGCCGACATGCTCGAGCGGGTGCGCACCGGGCGCCCGCTGCATTCGCTCGAGGCCGAGCTCGATGAGCTGTCGCTCGCCAGCGCGCGCGAGCTCGGTTTGCCGGAGAGCTGGACCGGGCGCCTCGCGGCGCATACCCCGACGCGCCGCCAGGTGCTCACCGTCGTGCGCCTGGTGGGAGGCTCACCCGCGGAGAAGCTGCTGCAGCAGGGGGATCTGCTGCTCGCGATCGACGGCCAGGTGGTGACGCGCTTCCGCGAGGTCGAGCGCGCCGCGGCCGACAAGCAGGAGGTCGCGGTCACGGTGTGGCGCGGCCAGGCGGAACAGACCCTCGAGGTGCCCACTGCCGAGCTGCCGGGGACCGATGTCGACCGGCTGGTCGAGTGGGCGGGAGCGACGCTGCAGGCGCCGCACCGGGCCATGAGCGCGCAGCGAGGCATCCCGCCGGTCGGCGTATACGTCGCCTACTTCGCGTACGGCTCGCCGGCGACGCACTACGGCCTGTTTCCCGGGCGGCGCATCGTCGAGGTGGACGGCGTGCCGACTCCGGACCTGGACACATTCCTCAAGGCAGTCACGGGCCGACCGGACCGCTCGTCGGTGCGTCTGAAGACCATTACCTGGAACAACGCCGCGGAAGTCATCACACTGAAACTCGACAAGCACTATTGGCCCGCCTACGAGCTGACGCGCACCGGCGGGGGTTGGGTCAGGCGGGCGCTCGAATAGCCGTCTGCCGGGGGCGACAAGCCTTCTGCTAGCAAGCACGTGCATTCGGCTGATGCTTTGCTGCAACACGCAGATTTGCGCAGCCCCCGCTTGCTAGAATTCGTCCACTCCTATGGTCCGAGCCGTCAGAGCCACCCAGGTTGAGATCGAGACCGCCGTGCAGGCGCTGCGCGACGGCGAGCTGGTCGCTTTTCCGACCGAGACCGTGTACGGACTCGGCGCGAACGCCCAGAACCCCGCCGCAGTACGCAAGGTCTTCGAGGCCAAGGGGCGGCCCGCGAGCCACCCGCTGATCGTGCATCTGGACAGCCCGCGCTTCCTGCACCGCTGGGTGCGGGAGGTGCCGCAGGCGGCCACGCGGCTCGCCGAGAGCTTCTGGCCGGGGC
>Ga0209274_10001798_pt1 | contig 10772 bp, 12 predicted proteins | sample HubBroMetageREF1_FD_188343 | JGI IMG/M metagenome (GOLD analysis project Ga0209274, IMG submission 188343) | Reference soil microbial communities from the Hubbard Brook experimental Forest, New Hampshire, USA - Hubbard Brook CCASE Soil... | ecosystem: Environmental > Terrestrial > Soil >...
AAGGATTGCGCATCCCCGATGTTGGCGTTGCCGGAGTACGCGTAGGGGCCGGAGATCGCCCAGTTGAGCGCCGTGACGTTCAGGCCGGGGCCGGTCGTCAGCGACAAGGTGACGCTTCCGATGCCTGCCGCGTTCGGTCCCGACGCTCGCGTATCCGACTCCGGAGCGGGCGTTATTGCATCGGGGGTCGAACAGGCGACCGCGCAGAGGCTGGCGACAACGAGCGCCAGCGTCGGCCCGACACGCACCAGGATCGGTTGCTTCCTGGTCTTCAACGCGCTCTCCCCTCGCAACATCGGAGCACAATAGTCTCTGGCGAGAGGTTTCAGAGCCTCCTATTTCCGGAAAATGACGTACGAAATCACGTTGGCCCGTGGCATTTGTGTCGTGTTTGTGACGCTCCCGATGAGTCCACGCGGAGTCGCCTCACGTCCGACGGGGTTTGGGTGCAAAACCACCCGTTTGTCACAGTCCCGTGCGAAGCGAGCGGTTAGGTTGCCGCGTGTTTTTTCCAAAGAAGCCAAACAAGCAATGTTCGAGGAGTTCGGCGGTTTTTGCCTTCCTATGCCTGATTCCAGCCTGCAAACACGACGCTCCTCCGGCGACCCATAATGCCGCGCCGGGCGCTTCAAGCGAGCCAGCTGCGAGCGCGTACGGGTTCGCAAAGTCCCTAAACTGTGAGCGCCCGGCCGGACTCGTTGGTCGCGGGCTCGACGACCCCGCCTTTCCGGGCGGGCCGCAATCTGACGCTCACGCCGAGCGCTCCCGGCGCACGCTCCTGCTCGGGATCGTCGATTCGGTACAAGTACAACCCGGAGACGAGGCTGTGCGAAAAGCCGCGCGCGCGGCGCTGTTCGCCGATCACGACTACCCAGACCTCGACAGATTCCCGAAAACACTGGGCCCGGTCCGCCTTGCCTTTACCGTAGGCACCGATGGAAAAATCGCGGGACAACCACGAGTCGAAAGTCGCGATGCGTTCAAGGCCGACAACCGAGAGCGGCTGGCCCTCATGACGCTTGGCTGGGTCCCTTGCTTTGCCTCGTTCCCTGGCGTACCCGCAGGAACGACAATTACGTTCTTCTTCGATCCGTCGGGGCCACGAGACGCGGGGGGCGCGAGCTAAAGCGGCTCTCAGAAACATGGAACGGGAAAGCCGCAGTGTGAGAACCAGCCATGCGCGTCGTTGCTCGTGATCTCCAGCAAGGCCCACCTGAGGGCGCGGCGCAGCTTGAGCACGGTGCGCGCTTTTGCCTTTCGGAGCTTCGCTTTCAGCTTCGACCAGGCGTGCTCGATGGGGTTGAAGTCCGGCGAGTAGGCGGGCAGGTAGACCAGCTGGGCGCCCTTGGCCTCGACAAGTTCACGTACCCGGTCGCTCTTGTGGGCATTGAGCCTGTCGAGAACGACCACGTCGCCGGGGCGCAAGTCGGGCGCCAGGAAGTGTTCGATGTATCCCTGGAATGCCAGCGCATCCATGGCGCCGTAAAGCATCATGGGTGCGACGATTCCATCGAGCGAGAGAGCCGCGGTGACGGTGACGTTGTCGCCCCAGTTCTTCGGCACGGCGTCCACCGCCCGCACCCCTTGCGGCGCGCGAGCGTGAGTCCGGGTCATCGACAGATTGATGCCCGTTTCGTCGATGAAAAGAAGGCGCGCCGCTCGACGGATGACGCTTCGGCGAAGGAAGCTTTCGCGTTCTTGCTGGACCTCGGGCCGATCGGCTTCGCTGGCGTGGAGGGACTTTTTTTGCGCGTCATCCCCATCTCGATCAGCCGACGCGAGACCGTCGAAATGCTCACGCGCACCCTCATGTGCTTGGCTACCAGTTCAACGATCTCCTCCAAGGTTGCGTCAGGTTTGCCCAGTACCAGGTGGCATAGCTGCTCCTCCTGCGCTTCGGTGAGCATGCGTTCCTTGCCCGGCGGCGAGCTGGGCATCAGATGGCCGAGTGCGTCGCGTCGTAAACGCATCTTGCGCACCCAGCTATCGCTCACCCCCAGCATCTCAGCGACTTCCAGGCTACTTGCGCCTTCGTCGGCAAGCGCCACCGCACGCTCACGCAAGTCCAGCGAGTACGGTTTGATCATACCTTCCGCCGTTAACACAATTCGCGGCGGACAAAAAGCCCCTTTCGTTCCGAGCCATGAAGAACCGCTTTAATCCGGACTATTTAGACCATCGCGAGACAACGTCGTCGCCGCGACCAAGCTCGCAGCGCTCTACATTGACGGCGGCCCCAACGCCCGAAGCCGGAGGACCCGATGACATTTGGTCGCGGTGTGGCGATCAAGTGGCTTACAAATTTGACACATGGGGTCCGCGACACGGAAGCAATCATCCAATTGCACTGTATCGAAGGCAGTGACAGCGATCAAAATGTAAGTCACAGGAGAAGGTAGAGCTTGTCATTCCGTTGCCATGAATTATCCTAGGTAAGCTATGTCGCTCGCTCGGATCGGTCGATCCATCCGATGGCTGGCGTGCCGCTCAGGGGTCGTTTTTCTTGGCGCGTCGGCCTGCGGAGGGCGGGTAGGCGCTATCGTTCAAGGCCGCGGTTCGGGCGGCGCTGCCGAAGATAGCGGCCCGGTCGTCGTCACAGCGCCAAGCGGCTCGACGTCTGGCGAACGGACGTCCGATGCCACCGTTGCCCTCATGGACTCTTCGCGGATCCAGGTTGACGGCGGCGCGGTCGAAGAACAGCAAGCAGACTCTTCCGTCGTTGACGCGGACGTAGGTGGCGTTGCCAGTGAAGGGGGTGCGGTGCCGGTGGGCGCGTGTTGCGGGCAGCCCGAACCGCAGTGCTTGCCAGGTGTGTGCTGCGCGGCGACCGATTGCCCGTCTTCCGAGCGGTGCCTGCAGCATGTCTGCCAGAGCGTGACTTGCGCTGCCATCGACGGTGGCATCTATTACGTCGACCCGTCGGTAGGGATCGACGACGCGTCGAGCACTGGGGCGGCGAATTGCCCCTACCGGAGTGTCACTCACGCTCCTTTCGTCGTGGGTCCCGATGCCGGTGCGGGCGCAACAATCAGGATCATCAATGACGCGTTCGCGCCGGTCCTCAACCCGAGCACCGGCGAGGTTTTTCCGATTGAGCCACCCGCGAACGTCACCATCATCGCCGATGACACGAGCAAGAATCTTCCGACCCTTCAGATACCTGCGGGCGAAGCCGAGCCTAGCACCAAGGAAGGCGGGGCTGATGGATTCGCCGTCTTCGCTCTCACGAACCCGAACTGCAGGGTTTCGTTTCTGATTGTAGATGGAAATCAGTCGAGGACGGCGCAGGGATTCGAGATTGCGAGCCAAGCGGACAGTATCGATCATGTGACAATCGAGAACATGAATAGTGGTATCACTGTATTGAACACCGGGCGGGGCTCAGGTCTTGAAGGTGGCGTTGGCGGCGTCGGCTCTTTCTCGGTCGGCCCCGGCGTCACTGTCCAGAACAGCTTGGGCGATGGTCTGTTCGTTTTCGGCGAGAGCAGCGTCGATATCAAGGGCGGCCGCGGACTTGATCACACGTCGTTTTCTGCGAACGGCCAAATGGGCATTTACGTACTGGACTATAGTAACGTCACCATCGAGGGGGCCGACATCGATCCTGCCCATCCGGACGATAGCGACGTGGACACCGACAACAACGGCCTGGCTGGTCTGGCGATCGCCCAATACGGGCTCGGTATCGAGCCGACCAATGTCGTCCGTGGGCTTCATGCGAGCGGCAACCCGACGGGAATAGTGGTGAAACCGTGCAACCAGTTGACGGTACGTGCAAGCTTCATGGGAGGAAACACCCAGTCAGGTGTGTACATCGGCCCTGCCCCGGTTGGTGTCGAGGGCGGTTGCTCTTACAACACCAAACCTGTCGGACGCATCGATCTCGGAAACCCCAACGGACCTGACTACGGCCGGAATATCTTCGAAGGATCTGACGCGGGTGGCGGGAGCAATGTCAACGGCGCCATCTGCTTAGCTCTCGCCACGTCGACTCCTTCCGTGGGGGTATCCGCCTGGCCGACGGTCCTCGCGGCGGGCAACATTTTCGGAAAGACCGACTGCGCCGTCGGTGGCACACTTCTGCGCGCGGCGACTTGCAGTAGTCAAGTTGACATTGGCGGCATCTCCCCGAATAGCGGCAATGTCATCGACGTCAGCAATTGCGAATAACAGGGACGTGAAGGCCGGTGCGCTCGTCCTTCTCTTCGTCTCCCACACGTAGACGTTGATCACCTCCCCGCTCCGAGGCCGCATCGTGAAGACGTTTGAGCGGAGCGCAATTAAACCGGGCATGGGTCTTGTTAGGCTGCTGCCGTGACTTATCGTTTGGGAGGTCCAATGTCGCTCGCTCGGAGCCGTCGAACCATCCAGTGGGCGCCTTGCGCCTCGGGGGTCGTTCTTTTGGCCGCGTATGCCTGCGGAGGACGTGTAAGCGGCAACATGCCAAGCAGTAGCACGGCCGTGAGCTCTGGTGAGCCCGTAGGAGATGTCGGCTCGGTCGGTATCACGGCCCCAAGCGGTTTGGCGTCGGGCGAAGGGATGCCCGATGCCACAGTCGCCTCCACGGACTCTTCGCTGAGCGAAGCTGCCGGCGAATTCGCCAGTGACGACGCTTCCGTGGCGGAGCTCAACGGCGCCTGCTGTGGGCTTTCTCGATCGCAACTATGCTGCTGGCCGGTTTTTAGCTTCTGGTCCCCAGGTGCCACGAACCGGAGGTGTCATTCTTGTGAAAGGCCTGAGCCGGGAAGAGTTAGATGCTGTGCTTGCAGAAGATCCTTTCTATCGTGAACAGGTCGCAAGCTATCAAGTCATTGAATTTAATCCGACCAAGTTCGGTGTTGGTGTTGAGAGCATTCTTGCTTCATGAGCTGAAGAGCTACGCTGCTGCGGCTTCAACGTCCCGTCACCCCACTGATCTGCTCGCCCGACGAGCCGATGACCTCCATGCTCGGCAACTTCTTCTAGGCTCGCCACGCCGAGCGTTCCCTTGCATAGGCAGATCGCAACTGAGCCATCAATCCACCTTATTTCTATGGCCCGGCGCATGCCTGTTCGGTTCCCAGGCAAGACCACCCAGAACCGCCGTCGGAAGTCGGGCCGCCGGCCTCGCAGACACATTCCGCCGGCCCTTCCGAGCCAGCGCAAGTCATGCAGGGACCTTGGGTGGGATCGCACGAACCCGTCGCGGCGCCTGTAAATGGGTTCGTAGAAGGACAGGCACGGAGGGTGAAGCTGTCGCAGACGTAAATGCCTCCGTCGTCAGGGTGATAGACGCAATTACAAGGAACGCCCGGCGCATCGCACGCATAGCCGCAGACGAAGCTCCCATCGGTGCGGTGCGTGCGAAGGCAATCGCTCGGACACGTTTCGGGGGTCGAGAAGCAGAGACAGCCGCCGATGCAGAAGGGCGCCCCTTCCTGGTCCGGACCGCCTTCCGAACCAGCTTCGATCCCGGCCGAATCAGAGCCCGTTTCGGCGTCCGCTCCCACTTCGCCCATCGTAGCGTCCGACCCGGCCTCGGAGCGTTTCAAGACGGCCCCCGTGGTCGAGCCAGCGGGCCCGCCGACGAAGTATCCGGCCCAGGCTAGACGAACGCAACCACCGCAGCTCGCTGAGAACCCCTTCATAACCAGACCGGCTCATCACGCCGAGCTGCTCGCCCGACGAGCCGAAGACCTCGCACAGCTTTCGCGTCCGACGAGCCGATGACCTCGATGGTGGCGAGGCCGGGAAGATTGTCGTTTTTCTGCCGCTCGGCGCGGTCAATCGGGCTGCAGCGCCACCGTTACGATCTGAGGTGATGGGCTCTGGCCCGCGCTCGTGCAGTCGCCCGCTCGACCGCCGACATTCGGAACCGTTGCGCTGCGAAAGCCCGGGAACGAAACCTCCAGGATGCTCGGCGGGCCCGACACCGACTCGATGCCTTGTAGACCGCCATCGGCACCAAAGACGGCCACGCCGTAGGGGCAGCTCGCCGCGTCGGACGGCGCGAAGGTGACCAGCGGAATGCTGGCATCTGGGCACCAGAATAGGGTCTCGGAGCAAGCCACCCTGTCGTTCGATGTCAGTAGGGGGCCGGCGCTGGAGTGCGCGACGACACCGGCATCGCAGATGGGCTGCCCTGTCGCTGCGTTCGTCACCGTGATGATCGGCGGCGTCACTGGGGTGCTTACGTTGTTTTCGGTGCAGGGTCCGCATGCCTGAGCGAAGGGCGCGAAAGCGACCATGACGAGCGTCCACTGCAAGCGGCCATCCAGCGGCATCAGGGCTCTCAAACCTCGGCTCACTCTTCCAAGCGCGGCGCTGTCAATCTTCACGCCTTCGGAGCCAGCACTTGCCGTGCCACGTGTCCGAACGTGAAGGAACTCGGCCATCCCCGGTATGTCCCCATGATCGGGATGTCGCGTGATTGCCCGTGGATCGCCTCGTGCCACACCTCCCCTTCTATTCGGGGCCCGCGGGATGCACGCGACATCTCCCCTGCGTCATCACGCCGACCAGCGCGTGCTCGCCGTAGCTCGTCCCGTCGTAGCCACACTGCTCCCCGGCCAGGCACCCACTCGCGAGAATCCGGAGTGGCTGCTCGGAAGAAAACGCGGGCCAGCTCACAATCGTCTCGGCGGTCGGTAGATGTGCTGGGCGCACGGGGTCACCACGTTATCGCTGTCCGAGCAGCGCCAGCGCTTCGCCCGTCAGCCGACAAATGCGCCACTCGGGAATGACGGTCGCACCCAGCGAGCGATAAAACGCGATGGCCGGTTCATTCCAGTCGAGCACCGACCATTCGCACCGCCCGCATCCCCGATCGACCGCAATGCGGGCCACTTCGCGGATGAGCGCTCTACCGTGGCCCTTGCCGCGATGCTGGGAAAGGACGAACAAGTCCTCCAGATGGAGACCCGGCCGGCCAAGAAACGTCGAGTACGTGTGGAAGAAAAGCGCAAAGCCCACGATCACTCCATCGTCCTCGCAAACGAGCGCTTCGGCATAGGGGCGCGCGCCGAAAAGGTGCGTGCGAAGCTGTTCCTCTGTGCCCACGACTTCGTGCTGGAGCCGCTCGTAGCGGGCAAGCTCGCGAACGAGCGCATGCAAGGTGGCCACGTCTGCTGCGCCAGCAAAGCGAATCATCGCTGGCCAAAATAGCGAACGGGAGAAGGTTCCGGTTTCTTTCCCGAAAGACGCAAACGATGGAGGCCGCAGGCTCGGCCCCCGCAACCGGCGACGACGAGAATTGCCGCCAGGACGGCAAAGGAAGGGGTCTTCGAGGGCACGGGCACGATCCAGTGTAAGTCACGGGAGGGCCTTGGGCTTGCTCAGGATTTCGGAGCGCCGCGGGCAAGGTCCCAAGAAAGATGGGCAAGCTCGGCCTGACCAGGTGACCTATTCTCTTAGAGGGTTATGTCGTTCGCCGTGAGCCGTCGAACCGTCCGGTGGGCACCTCGCGGCTCCTGGTTCGTTCTCTTGACGGTTTGTGCCTGCGGAGGACGTGAAAGCAGCAGCGCCCAAGGCAGTGGCACGAGCGTGGGTTCTGGCGCTTCCGTCGGAGATGTCGGCTCGGTCGGTGCCACCGCGCCAAGCGGTTCGGCGTCGGGCGTCGGGACGCCGGATGCCACCGTCGCCCCCACGGACTCTTCGCTGAGCGAAGGTGAAGGCGGATCGATCGAAGAGGTTCAGTACGACTCGTCGGCCGGTGACGCGGACGTAACCGTCGTAGCCAGTGAAGGTGGTGAGGCTTCCGTGGGCGCTTGTTGTGGCCAGCCCGAGCCTGCGTGCGCGGCCGGCGTCTGCTGCGTCGCGAGCGACTGCCCGTCCGCTGAGCGGTGCCTCGACCATACGTGCCAGAGCGTGAAGTGCGCCCCGGTGCAAGATTCGACCTACTACATCGATCCTTCGGCGGGGATCGATAGCGCGTCGAGTACGGGTGCGGCCAACTGTCCGTTCCGTAGCTTGACGCACACTCTTTCCGTTATCGGTCTCGATGCAGGCGCGGGCGTAACCATCGAGATCATCAACGACGGGTTTGCGCCGGTCCTCAGCGCGAGCACGGGGGAGGTCTTCCCGGTCCAGCCTCCTGCAAACGTGACCATCATCGCCGAAGACACGACGAAGAACCTTCCTGTCTTACAGTCCGACGGGCAAGTCGGCCCAGTCCTACCCCCGTCCTTCTTTTACCTGGCGAGTCAGGGCTGCCGCGTATCGCATCTGATTGTGGACGGAAGTGGCGGGACCCTGAACGAGGGCTTCCTCGTCGAGGGGCATGGCAACAGCATCGACCACGTGACCGTTCAGAATACGTCCACGGGCATCGGGGTCTCGTCCGGCGATCTCTCGCTCGGGCCTGGGGTCGTGGTACGAAACAACGCGAACTTCGGTCTCTTCCTTCAAGGCGTGAGCACCGTCGCCATCCAGGGTGGTCGTGGAAGCGAGCACACGTCGTTTTCCGCAAACGGGGAGTCGGGAATCGTGGTGCTCAATACGAGCGCAGTGACCATCCAGGGCACGAACATCGATCCCGCCCGCCCGGACCAGAGCGACGTGGACGCCGACAACAACGGCGCCGGCCTGAGGATAGGCCAAGGCGGACCGGATATAGAGCTACCCGTCAACGTCGTTCAAGGGCTACACGCGAGCGGTAACACAAATGGGATCGAGGTGCTCTCTTGCACTCGGTTGCGGTTGCGAGGGAGCTACGTGGGCGACGACCACCAATCGGGCCTTGTCGTCTTGCCCGTTTTGGCGGGATTCGGCAACACTTGTTGGCCCGAGGATGTCGGAAAGATCGATCTTGGCAACCCGACTGGCCCGGATTACGGCCGGAACATCTTTCAAGCGCCCGACGCTGGAAGCGCGACTAACCTCAGCGGAGCCATCTGCCTGAATGGCCCCGTGCCGGGTTACCAGCCGTCGACGTTGCCCGCCGTGCTGGCGGCCGGCAATGTCTTCGGCAACACCGACTGCGCCGTGGGCGGTACGCTTACACGCTCGGCTGCGTGCAGCGGACAGGTTGACATCGGCGGCATCTCCCCGGATGGCGGCGCGGCCATCGACGTGAGCAACTGCCGATGACGATTCGTTCAACGCTGCGCATCGCTTGGGCCCAACTATGGACGGTGCTCCTGCTCGCAGCGAGCATGTCTGAAGCGTGCGGAGGCCGCGAGGACGGAGCCAACGCGGGCACTGGCAGCGGTGGCAGCTCGGGCGCGACTCCTGGTTCTGTCTTGGGGACGGCGACCGGCACCACCGCTGGGGCCTCCGGGAGCGCTTCGGTCGCGGGTACGTCCAGCGGGATGGCTGCCATCGGAAACGGCTCAGGCACGGCGAGCGGAAGCACCGGAAGCACTGGGATCGTGAGCGGCTCCACCGGGGGCACAACCGGCGGTTTGGACGCCGGAGCATGCAGTGGCACCAGCTCCTCTGCAAGCGGTTCAGATGCGGGGCCGGTCGTCCCCTCATACCCCGGGCAGACTTCGTGCGACGGAGTCTGTGTCAACGAGCAGACGGACTCGAACAATTGTGGAGGTTGCGGGCTCACGTGCAGTGTCCCTTGTGTCGCGGGCAGGTGCACCATCCAACTTGGGTCGGCTTCAATCTATGACGGCATCGCCGTCGATGATACGAGCGTCTACTATCGCCACTTAGCCAACATGATGAAGGTGTCCGTGAACGGTGGCGCACCCATCGTCTTGGCTACGGGCGCCGGTGGCGGCCCAGCGAACCTCGCCGTTGACGCCACGAGCCTATATTGGACGGACGAAGGGAGTGCCGGCACAGTAAGAAAGGTATCCATCGAGGGCGGTCCGGTGGTCACCCTCAACACGGAGAGCGTTCCGACGACCTATTCCTTCGGGCTGGCCGTCGATAATGCGAATGTCTATTGGTCGAACCTCGGTGGGAACGGGATCAGCATTATGAAGGTTCCCGTGGGCGGAGGCGCGGTCGCAACTCTAGCCACGGTGCGAGTCAGTGAGGGGTTCGGATTTCCAATCGCCACGGACGGAAAGGCCGTTTACTGGCCCATCGACACGTGTCCCAGCGACGGTGGAGGATGCGCATCGGCGTTGCAGTCGGTGCCTGTGGATGGCGGGGCCATGGCCACCCTTGCTTCGGTGGCGGGCGTAGGCCCCCTCGTCATCGCTTCCGCGAACCTCTACTGCATGGCCACCGAATGCCCGGCCGATGGAGGTGTGTGCGACGTGGCCATCGTGAAAGTACCTCTAGACGACGGGACACCTCCGACGAGGCTCGCTGGGACCACCGGGGCAGCTCCTGGCTACATTGCCGCCGATGGCGCGAGTGTCTATTACGTTGTGCAAGACAGCGGGACGACGTACGCGTTGATGAAGGTGTCCGTCGGAGGCGGCACGCCCGTAGCACTCGTGTCGGGTCAGCCAATCATTGCTCACATAACGGTGGACGCTACGAGCGTCTATTGGGTCGGCAGCGCGGGGGCGCTAATGAAGCTCGCGCCTAAGTGATGCGATCCAATTCGAGGACCGCCGCCAGGTTGCCGACCATGCTGCGTCCGCGCAGGTGTACCCCCGAACGCTGGCCGACTTGCTGCCCCCTCGCCTCGACCGCCTCGGCATCGAGGCACGATCGCGATTCGGCGTCCGCTCTCCCTGGGGGGAGTCCGGCGGTTCCCGTTCAGGTCAGACTCGGGTTTCGCCGTTATGCAGCGGTGTCGAGGGCACGGTTGCCGCGCGGGCGTGAGGGGGTCGCAGGTTGTTGCAAGTTATCGACATCACAACATGGAACAAGAACATCCACGTGGG
>Ga0209274_10001802_pt1 | contig 10765 bp, 10 predicted proteins | sample HubBroMetageREF1_FD_188343 | JGI IMG/M metagenome (GOLD analysis project Ga0209274, IMG submission 188343) | Reference soil microbial communities from the Hubbard Brook experimental Forest, New Hampshire, USA - Hubbard Brook CCASE Soil... | ecosystem: Environmental > Terrestrial > Soil >...
GAGGTGAATGATGTTGAACATGCTGCGGATCAGCAACCCAGCGCCGATAAGCAGCGTGAATCCGAGAGCGGTTTGGGCGACGATCAGCGCATGATGAAGCCGGTTGCGGCCGCGACCAGACGTGGTGGTAAAGCCGCCATCTCGCAAGGCAGTGGCGGGATCGGACTTCGATATTCGCCAGGCCGGGAGTAATCCGAAGAGGAGTGCTGTGCAGGCCGAGAGCAAGGCTGCGAACGCGAGCACGCGGCCATCGATGGCGATGTTGTACGCCCGGGGCATATCCCTGGGAATGAGTTGCAGTCCGGCTCGCAAGAGGGCGAAAGAAGCGAGGATGCCGCCGGCCCCGCCCGCGAAAGCAAGGACTAATGCTTCGACTAGCAGTTGACGCACGACGCGAATTCGGCTCGCACCGAGCGCTGTCCGGAGCGCCACTTCCGGACGGCGTCCGTTGGCGCGGGCAAGCAGCAGTCCGGCGACGTTGGCGCAACCGATGATCAGGACGATTCCAACCGCACCGAATAAAAGAGAGAGTGCGGGGCGCATATCGGAGACTTCCCGTTCGAGCAACGGATTGACAGAAACGGCGGGCCGGTAGCGATCTTCGGAATACTGCTGTGCCAGTCCCCGCTGAAGGGTGTTCAGTTCGGCGAGAGCTTGCTGGATGCTGATGTCGGGCTTGAGGCGGCCGACCACGGAGAGCCTGTCATCGTCGCGGATCGACGTAACCGGATTGCGGCCTTCGGCATCGATCGCATAGGTCGACCAGTAGCTGGCTGGTATGCCGACAGGATAGTGAAAGCTCGATGGCATGACTCCAACCACGGTATACGGCTCATCGCTGATCTTCACCGTTTGACCAATGGCATCAGGCGACGCGCCGAAGTCTGAAACCCAGAGTTCGTGACTCAGAATGGCGACGCGATGACCGGGAAGTTCTTCGTCCTCGGTGAAGGTTCGGCCGAGCGCGGGAGCTACACCCAGCGTCGCAAACAGATTCGCGGAGATGCGGCCACCCTCGAGTACTCGAGCGCCTTCGCCATTCGCCCTGCTGAAGAGGCGGGTGATGTCGTCATAAGAAGCGAGCGACTCGAAGGTATGGCTTTGCCGCTGCCAGTCAAAGAAGTTGGGATACGAATTGCCGAGCGAGTTCGCCGCTGCAAGGTTTGTGGGAGAGACTCCCGCCGGTAACTCCAGGGTATCGACGGCCACGAGCTGGTCGGCGTGAGGAAACGGCAGAGGGCGCAACAGAATGCCATCGATCAAACTGAAGATAGCTGTCGCCGACCCAATGCCCAGTGCCAGTGTGAGTACCGCAGTCACCGCAAATCCTGGGCTGCGACGAAACTGGCGCACCGCGAAAGTCAGATCCTGAAAAACTGTCAGCATGGCGTGATTATGACAGCGCACGGAAAGCCAGGACAATGATCGGTATACACTGAGACAACTTTTCGCTTGCTCCTGGTTTCATACCTGATAAGGGGGCGTTATGGAAAAGCTTGGTGTCGTTCTTTCCCTGATCGCTCTGTCGGTCGCTGCTTCACTGACTCTGTCCTGCGGGGCAAAGTCGCAGAGTCAAGATCCACTCCAATCCATCACCATCAGTCCAGCAGCTGCCGACGGCCAGAATTATCCCAACGGGCAGGTGCAGTTCGTCGCCACCGGCTACTACGTTGATCCCTCTCACACGGTCACACCGCTCCCCGCCACCTGGGGTACCTGTTACCAATTTGCCCCCACGACTGCAGTATCGGTCACCAGCACAGGATTGGCGCAATGCGCGAGCGGGGCAGTAGGCACTTACTCGGTCTGGGCGAACGATCCCGCACCGCTCGGCCCCGGCGTTTATAACTGTCCAGCAAGCGGCGCCTGCGGCGGAGGATGCACGATCCAGGCTACTGCGCAACTTACCTGCCCCTAGGCGGTTTCGCGGCAAGCAGCCAACAGCCCGGCAACCTTGACTCTTTTCTTTATTCCTCCGCCACCGGCGCCGTCATCTCTTCTGACGGTTCTCCACCCGCCATCGACTGAGCAATGATCAGCCGTCGCGCTTCGACGCGTATCTTAGGCAACTGCACGGCGAACCACCACGCACCCATCACCGACGCGAATCCGCCAATAGCGACGGTGAGCGGAGCGCCCAGCCGGTCTGACAATGCGCCACCCAGAAGTGCTCCGATCGGCCCCATCCCCATGAACATCATGGAATACAGCGCCATCGTCCGCCCGCGCAACGCGTCGGGCACCATCACCTGGATCAAAGTGTTCGACGACGCCATCTGCAGCATGACGAAATATCCCACCGGCATCAGCAGCAGCACGGAGAGCCAGAACGAGCTCGAAAACGAGAACAGCATCAGGCTCACGCCAAAACCAGCGCAGCATACCGAGATCCACCTGCCCAGGCCTTTCACGCCCGAGCGCAACGCCAGCGTCAGCGCTCCCAGAAGCGCCCCCACGCCCGCCGCGCCCATCAGAATCCCCAGCCGCACCGCTCCTAGATCATGCGATCCGATCAGCGAAGCGAATTCCTGTCCTCCGTGATGCAATATCTTGTCGGCAAAAATCGGCATCAGCACCGCGTAGGGCATGCCCACGACGCTTACCAATCCCAGCAAAATCATCAACGCCCGGATCGGCGCCGTGCGATTGACGAACTGGAAACCTTCGCGCATGTGCTCCCACGGCGACGTCTTCGCCGAAACCCGCGCCGGCGCGTGCACCTTCATCAGCATCAACCCAGCAATCACCGCGATGTAGCTCACTCCGTTCGCGAAAAAGCACCAACCCTCGCCCAGCCGGGCGACAAGAACGCCCGCCACCGCTGGCCCGATCACGCGTGCTCCGTTGAACATGGAGGAATTCAGCGCGATGGCATTCATCAAGTCTTCCCGGCCCACCATGTCCACCAGAAATGACTGCCGGCCGGGGATATCGAAGGCGTTGACGACGCCCAGCAGCGCGGCCAGCACGAAGATCTCCGGCACCGTAATTCTTTTTGATAGAGTCAGCGCCGCCAGCACGAACGCCAGCAACATCGACGCGACCTGTGTCCCGATTACCACGTGTTTGCGGTTGCTGCGGTCGGCCACAATCCCGCCCAGCGGAGCGAACAGGAACACCGGAATCTGGCTGGCGAAGCCTACTTCGCCCAGCTGCAGCCCCGATCCCGTCATCTTGTAGACGAGCCAGGACTGGGCCACGGTCTGCATCCATGTGCCGATCAGGGAAATCAATTGTCCGCTGAAAAAAAGCTGAAAGTTACGATGCCGCAAAGCGCGTCCGGCGGCCTGCCAGCGCAGTTCGCTACCCCCGGCCGTAGTTTGGCCGCTCGTAGAAGCACTCTCTTGAATGGGAATCTTCGACTCTGCCACGTTCACTTCTTCAGATGATGATCTGGATGATGACCTACCATCTTGCGCTCTACTATATCGTGAGCCTTCGACGGTTCGATTGGGCGACCGCTCGATTTGCTCAAGTTTTCCACAGACCGAGCCTCATTTCGCGGCTTCGACCCCTTATTCGGTAGCCCCCAAGTGCAAGCGAATGACCAATTTGGGAAAATTTGCCCTTGTTACTAACTTGGAACTTCACTTCCCGCCCGCTGTGCGCTAGAGTAGCCGCTGCCCTTTCGACGATTCGGCAAAGGAAGTCACGCCACTATGACCTCTGCTCCAGTGGGGATTGAACGCCGTGTCGGACAGCGCTTCCCGTACCTCCTTCCGCTCTCCCTGCGCCAGCCCGACTCTTGCCTGGAAGGCGTGGGGTTCACCCAGGACCTGAGTTCGCGCGGAGTCTTCTTCTTCACCGATGCGCCGCTCAGCGAAGGTGCGGAAATTGAACTCACGCTGCGTATGCCCTCCGAGATCACTCTGGGCGAGACTATGCCCGTACGCTGCCGCGGCCGGGTATTGCGCGTAGTCCGGCCGGCCGCCACATCCGCTCAAGATGCCTCGAGATCGGCCCGGGCCGAAACCAAGATCGGTGTGGCCGTGCGCTTCGCAGGCTACGAATATCTCCCCGAGACCTCCGAATCTTCCTCCACCTTCGCCCGCGTCTCCACGCTGCACTCGCACCAGTCCAGCCACGACCACGACCTCGACCACGAGCACGACCACGACGAGGACCGGCCTTTAGCTCATTCTTCCGCCCGTTCCGTTCTGGGCTAGCCCGCCAGCACACTTACTCAGGAAATCATCTTTTCAACTTGGTCGTCCTGTCATACAATGTCAGCCACAGAGGTCAACCGCCTCCAGCTTCTAGCGGATTGAGTTCTCCCCCCAGATGTCGATCACGTAGTTAGCACTGTCTGAGCTTGCGGGAAGCGAGCGTAGACTTTTGCCTATTACCTAGGTCACTTGGCGGAGAGCAGGTTCTCTTTCTAACATGCAGACACCGAGAGAAATCAGCGAGAACCGCGTTATGCATGGGATCGCCGTCGCCCTCCTGACCGAGGACGAGGACCACTTATCCGCGCTGCAAACCCGTCTGGAAGCGACGCGTCTGGGACAGGCGGTGTTCAGCCACGTGGGATTTCCCGCCGGACCGACCGACTCAATCCTCCGCCAGCTGCAGGAGTCGCGCGCCGAAATTGTCATCGTCGACATTCCCGCGCAAGACGCCCAGCGCGCCATCCATACCATCGAATTGATTCGCGCCACCACGCAGCAGATTGGCATTTTTGCCAACGGCGAGATGACGCAGCCCGCCAGCATTGTTGCCAGCATGCGCGCCGGCGCCGGCGAGTACGTCGACCATTCCGGTGGTCACGAAGCTCTGCTCGAAGCGCTCACGCGCTTCAGTTCTTCTCGCACCCGCAATCTCGGGGGCGCGGGCAAGGCTCGCGTATTTACTTTTCTCAGCGCCAAGGGCGGCGCGGGTTGCACCACGGCTGCCGTCAATACTGCCATGGCACTGCAGCAGTCTCACGGCGATGTCGTTCTCGTAGACTTTGCTCCCATCGGCCACGCTGCGCTGCATCTAAACTTGAGACCGCAATTCGGCGTGCTCGACGCCCTGCAGAATCTGCACCGCCTGGATAGCACTTTACTCGACGGCCTGATGACTCCGACCAAAGAAGGCTTGCATCTTCTGGCCGGACCGCAGCAGCCGTATCCCACCGAACCCACGCCGGGCGAACTGGCCCGCCTGTTCGATCTGTTGGTGAATCACTACCGCTTCGTCGTGGTCGACGCCTCCAGTCGCCTCGACCCCACCACCCGCCTGCTCTCCGATCTTTCGAACGCCGTGCTGGTGGTCGCGCAGACCGATGTGGTTTCGCTGTGGAGCGCCGGACGCATTCACGCCTTCTTAGAGGAAGGCACCGGCCGCGACCGCCTGCGCATCGTTTTGAATCGCTACAAGAAGATTCCCGGCTTCACCGACGACGATGTCGAGCACGCCACCAACTGCAAAGTTTTGTGGAAAGTTCCCAACGCGTTCCAGGCCGTCTCGCCGTCCATCGACCACGGCACTCCCGTTGTTCTGCAGGAGGGCCCCGAGATCAGCCGCTCTTACCGCGCCCTGGCCGCGACCCTTGCGGAAGCGTCGTCGAATTCCGAAGGCAGCCCCGATCTCGTCTACGGTCCCGAAGGCGCTCGCAAAAAGCCCGCCGGTCGACTGAGCCTGTCCCCACTCCGCGCCGGACAATAATTCCAGCACCGAGTGCGAGTCGCAAGCACTAAGTCCGGAGTACTAACTCGGGAGCACGAAGAAACCACAGTTAGTGTGCCGCCTGGCGGAGCTTCACTCACCGCTCTGTTGGCCAGCGCAACATTTCCGTTCATCACTCATCGTCCGTTCATCATTCATCGCATGCGCCACCGTGGAAGAGCGGCCCTTCAGGGCCGCGTAAGAGGGGGTCTGCTAGATCGGGGCTTCAGCCCCCGAAGTACGTTCTTACTTGCCCGCCGCTGGCGCGGCGTCTCGCGGAAACATCCTGAACACCACTTCCTGCGAGTGCGAAGTCACCTTCTGACTCGCATCACTCGCGGTCTCGGTCAGAGTGCCCTTGAGAACGAAATAAGCCTCGTCCCCCGGATTCTTCCCCTCGCCCCGCTCCACCGTCCCTTTAAAGTCGAACCCCACGCCGTGAACCATCTCCGTCGCGAAACTCAACTTGTTTCCCTCGATCTTGCCGCTCTTGAAAAACTGATCCAGGAACTCTCCCTTATCGCTCTCTCCCTCGCCAAATCGCGAAATGAATCCCGTGACGTGGCCGGCGTCCTCTACCGTCAACTGCACCAATTCGCCTTCTTTCAGAAACGTGTACATTCCCGAATAGCTCGGCCCGGTTTTCGCGTCCTGTTCCGCAGTCGTTGCTCCCGGCTTTGCCGCGTCTCCGGAAGGTTTCGCCTCCTGCGCGGGTAGTTCGAGAGAATGACTCAGCGCTCCGAGCCCTACCACCAATGCAACCACGAAAATGACGTGATTTACTTTCACTTCTTGGTCGCCTTCGCTTCCATGAACGGCATCCAGGTCGTGCCGTCCACCGAGACTTCAAATTTCAGACTGTAGCTGGCTGGCGTCAGCACCTTCATCGTCATCTTCTGCTTAATCTCCTGTCCGCCGTAGGTCTGCGAACTCGTCCACGTCCAGGTATCTCCGCCGACCGTGCCCTTCGAATTCTCGCGTCGTCCCTGGCTGTTGAACTCGTTGTAGGTATATACGTTCTCTTCGGTGTCGTATCCCATGTACGACACTGCCTTGCCGTCGCCGCCCAGCTCCGGAGGCATCTTGAAATCCCCATGACCCTCCACGAAGAATTTTCCCGGCATCCACTCCGTGGTGTCAGTCGAACTGAATTTTCCACCCGCTCCCCACGGACCCTGCGCGATCGTGCCTTCTACCGTCCACGTTCCCACGAAGTAGTCGAGCTTCTTCACTTCCGGGCCAGGCGCAGGCGCCATCTGCGCCCAGGCCGACGCGGTAAATAAAACCAGAGCCGAAACCAGAATCGTCTTTAGATCCACGTGTGTACTCCTTCGATTGGAAGTCCCTACGCAATGATCGTAGAGCCCCCAAGCGCAGCTGCCCAGTGCGCTTCGTCAGCCGCAAGCCATGACAATTGTCACGGTGCAAAATCGTGACGCCCGGACAATTACTTCCCCTTCATCGCTTTTCCATCCATTGCCAGCGTCCACTTCACGCCATCCGTCGACGTTTCGTACGAGAAGTTGTACGAGGTTGGCGAAGTAACCTTCATGGTGAACCGCCCCTTCATCGTCATGTTGCCCATCTTCTCGTCATTGGTCCAGGTCCAAGTGTTGCCATCCAGTGAACCCTTCGCGTCGACGAATTCTCCCCAACTGTTGAACTCACGGTAGGTATAGGTCTTGTCGTCGGCGGAATAACCCATGATCGATATCCCCGACCCGTTCCCCATCGTGGTTTTGTATTCGGTATGGCAGACGACAAAGAATTCGGCTTCCATCCACTCGCACTTCTCGTTCTCCGTCGTTTTTCCGCCCGCACCCGCGTCGCCGCCCGGCTTCACATCGCCGTCCAGGGTCCACGAACCGACAAACACATCGAGTTTTTTGTGTTCCGGCCCCGGCTTCGGCATCTCCATCTGCGCTATTGCCGTTGCTGCCAAAAGGAACCATCCCGCGAAAATCATTGCCAGAGTTTTCATCGTGTGCCTCCGTGACTTTATTGTCTTGAAAACAATTGCTCTTTCTCTACCAGTCTCCAAAATGCGCCACCGTCATCTGCTGAAACTTCATCTTCCACACGTCCCCCTGCTTCACCCACGTCGTGCTGAAATGCTGATACCGCGGAGGTGGCCCCTGATCCTCCGCCGGCGGAACGCGCAATACCACATCGTAGGTGACGATCGCGACCCCGTCCGTCACCGGCACGACTTTCATGTCGTACGCGAGCAGGTCGAGCCCGCCGCCGCCCATGCCGTCAATAAAGTCCTGGCGGTCGGCCAACTCGCCGTCGAACGCCACGAAAGAAAAGTCGTCAGCGAGGGTGCGCTTGAAAAATGCCACATCGCCCTTTTTCGCAGCCTCAATATAACCCTTTTCGGCAGCCATCAGAGTCTGCTCCAGAGGACTCAGCGCCTTGGCCGGCGCATTTGCCTGCCCCACCGCGGCGACCGCCAAGGTGCAACAAAGCAGAATCACGCATAACGCGAAACCAGATTTCATTCCCGTCTCCTATTCAGACTCTCGAATCGGCATTTTGTCATGAAATGCCGGTATGGGGACGGGCGCCTTCGCCCGTCCCGCCAAGCGCAGCGAAGCGTGCACCACCGCAACTCCGGAAGGCCACCGGTTTCAACCCCCCTAAGCGCATCGCCGGCAGACTTCAACCACCTCTACTAAACCTCTACTCCGCCAACCCCGGCAGCCCATCCACACTCCGCCGGTTCTTCTCCTGCCGATACGCCTTCAGCCCCTCCGGCCCCTTCTTCCGTGCCCAGGCCGAAAGCTGTTCCCGCTCCCCCTCATACTTGAACCGAGGAACGCCGTATCCGCACGAATCATTAACCCGCGTGACTTCCACCAGAATAATCGACCGGACGCTTTCATAAGCCGGGAACTGGGCCAAGAGCGCAGCGAATTCAGCATCCTGCGGTTCCACCGCTCTCCCGTGCCCATGCACCCGCAAAATGTTCGGAGGCCCCTGAAACGCGCAGAACATCAGGGCGATCCGCCCATTCTCCTTCAAATGAGCGATGGTCTCGACGCCGCTTCCGTTGAAATCCAGGTAAGCGACGGTGGTCGGACCGAGAATCCGAAACGTGTCCAGCCCCTTGGGCGAGAGGTTCACGTGGCCCGTCGCATCCAGCGGGGCCGAAGCAACAAAAAACACGCGCTGCTCCTGAATGAACCCCGTCGCCAAATCGTCGAGTGCTGAGCGAATCTTGCCCACAATCATTGCCCTCGAATTTTTCCCGCCAGTTCCCCGCGCGCCACTTGCACCTGTTCTCCGGACGACAAATTCTTCAACGCAAACGCATCCGCCTTCACTTCGTTCTCGCCCACAATCAGAATGTACTTAGCCCCCGCCTTCGTCGCCGCCTCAAACGACTTCTTCAGCCGGAAGCTGTCATCTCCTAACTCGACCACCAGATCATGCCGCCGCAATTCCCGCGCCAGCCTCGCCGCCTCGCCATTCATACCAGCCATCGCAGCCACATACACATCCGGCTTGCGCAGCACGCCCTCGGCCGTTTCCTTCAACGACATCACCAGCCGGTCTTCGCCAATGGCAAACCCAATCCCGGGAGCCGCTGGCCCGCCCAGAGCCTCCGACAGCCCATCATAACGCCCCCCACCGAGGATCGCGTTCTGCGCGCCCAGCGCCCCATGCGTGAACTCAAACGCCGTGCGCGTGTAGTAGTCGAGCCCGCGCACCAGCCGGTCGTTTAACGAAAATCGAACCCCCACCTTGGTGAGAATTTCCTGGACCGCTTCAAAATGCTTGCGCGAATCTTCGCCCAGAAACTGCGTGATGCGCGGCAGCGTCTCGATAATCGGCTGATCCTCCGGAACCTTGCAGTCAAACACGCGCAGCGGATTGGTCACCGCCCGCCGCTGGCAGTCCGCGCACATCCTGTCCTTCACCGGTTCCAAAGCCTTGCGTAGCGCCTCGTTGAACGCCACGCGGTCCGCGGAGGTTCCGACCGAATTCAACTCCAGATTCCAATCCGTGATGCGAAGCCGGTCGAGCAACGTGGCCAGCATCTCCAAAACTTCCGCATCCCGCGCCGGAGACTCGCTCCCAGCCGACGCTGGCCCAATCACTTCTGCGCCGATTTGATAGAACTGCCGGTACCGCCCCTTCTGCGGCCGCTCGCGGCGAAACTGCGGTCCAATATAGTAGAGCTTGTTCAGCCCATTCTTCCCTAAATCATGCTGGATGTATGCGCGGACAACCCCGGCCGTATTCTCGGGGCGGAGGGTGAGCGATTGACCTTTACCCTCCCCAATGAGGACTTTTACGAGCTTGATGTGGTCGCGGATCTCGTGGTCAGGTAGACCTAGCTTTTCCTGTAACTCGTCAAGCCGCTTTTCGGCTTCATCCCGACTGAAAGCGCCGCGATCCTCCCACGTGTACATCTCTTTCGAAACGATGTCAGTCTCTTCCCCGACCCCCCGTGCAAAAAGTTCGGTGCTCTCGAAAATCGGCGTGCGAATTTCCTGGAAGTTGTAGGCGCGGAACACGTCCCGCACCGCCGCCTCCACAAAATTCCACAGCGCCGTCTCCGGCGGCAGCAAATCCCGCGTCCCTCGCACCGCTTTAATCACATTGCTCCTTTTACTCTGTCATCCTGAGCGGAGCGAGCTCGAATGAGCTCGCGGAGTCGAAGGACCCCGTGCCCCTCGACATCGTCCCAAACCCGACCAGGAATTTCCGCCACAGAACCCAAGTCATCGAAAGCGCGGTGAGAACGCCCTGGCACGTCGGCGACGGCACCAGCCAACTCGGGGTCCTTCGACTCCGCAAGCCGGCTCGCTTCGCTCCCCGTCCTGCTCCGCTCAGGATGACAATTCTTATTGCTCGGCGCACGCTACTCGCGACCTAATCTCTCCTTCAAATACTGGTCCTTATACCCGAGATAATTCCGCGCATACCGCATGATCGCCTCTTCATCTGCTGCCTCAATCCTCCGCCGAAACTTCCCCGGAGACCCCATCCACAGCGACCCCGGCTCAACCACCGTACCCTCCGGAATCAGCGTTCCCGCCGCGATAATCGATCCCGCGCCAATCCTCGCCCCATTCAGGATAATCGTGCCCATCCCGATCAGACATCG
>Ga0209274_10001806_pt1 | contig 10747 bp, 9 predicted proteins | sample HubBroMetageREF1_FD_188343 | JGI IMG/M metagenome (GOLD analysis project Ga0209274, IMG submission 188343) | Reference soil microbial communities from the Hubbard Brook experimental Forest, New Hampshire, USA - Hubbard Brook CCASE Soil... | ecosystem: Environmental > Terrestrial > Soil >...
TGATGATGCGGGTGGGTTCGCCGAGCCTGGACAACACGCACAGCCAAAGCCGCCCGAGCGGAATCACGTCCGGTCTGCTTCCGCTAGGCGATGATCCGGACGCCACGGCGCGAGTCCTGTGGCAGCTTACCGACCACGAATACGAGCAGGCGTCGGGCGCGTTCCTCCGCGTCAAAACGAATCAGGCCGTGCGTTCGGAGGAGGAAGACAAGTCGCCGGACTTCTCGCAGGACCAGCCCGAGACACACCTGGACGAGGGGCGCCCGCATCTTGCTCTGGATCAGAAAGCGTGGGAAGAGCGCGCCCGAAAGATTTCCGCGGGATTCCTGAAATATCCCGAGGTCTACAACTCCATCGTCATCCTCGAATCCGGCGCGAATCGTTCTTATCTGGCGACGAGCGAAGGCACAGCTCTGGTGCGGCCGTCCGCGATCAGCCGCTTGATCATTCAGGCGGAGACGCGGGCTGACGACGGGATGGACCTGATGCGCGTGGAGTCGTTCGAGGCGCCTTCGCTCGATCTGCTTCCGCCTGACGCTGTTCTTACCGCGAAGGTCGACACGATGGCCACGGACCTCAAAGCTCTGCGAGCCGCTCCGGCTGCGGAGCCTTATGCGGGTCCGGCGCTGCTTTCGGGCCGGGCTGCCGCCGTATTCTTTCACGAGGTGCTGGGCCACCGGCTCGAGGGGCATCGCCAAAAAGACGAGGCCGAAGGGCAGACGTTCACGAAGAAAGTGGGCCAGGAGGTGCTGCCAAAGTTCCTGACCGTAGTCGACGATCCGACGATGAAAGAGTTGAATGGCGTGAAGCTGGCGGGCTTCTATGACTATGACGACGAAGGCGTGCCGGCGCAACGTGTGACAGCGGTTGAGGACGGCGTGCTCAGGAATTTTCTGATGTCGCGCATGCCGATCACGAATTTCAGCCATTCGAACGGTCACGGACGACGCCAGCCGGGGCTGATGCCTACCGGGCGGCAGGGGAACCTGATCGTCACGTCCACGAACACGGTGAAAGATTCGGAGCTGAAAGCGAAGTTTGTGGAGGAAATCAAGAAACAGAACAAGCCGTACGGACTGTACTTCGAGGACATTCAAGGCGGATTCACGCTGACGCAGCGGGCTACGCCGCAAGCGTTTCAGGTGATCCCGGTGATGGTCTGGCGGGTCTATGCGGATGGCCGACCGGATCAGCTGGTGCGCGGCGTGGATATCGTGGGCACGCCGCTGCTTTCGCTGAACAATATCATCCTCACAGGGGATACGCTGCAGGTGTTCAACGGCGTGTGCGGCGCCGAATCGGGACAAGTTCCGGTGTCCGCTGCAGCTCCTTCGATGCTCTTCTCCGAAATCGAGGTTCAGAAACGCCGCAAGGGCACCGAGCGCCCGCCAATCCTTACTCCACCTAGCTCCGATAACCAGGCGCGCGCGGGAAAATCATGACCGAGACTCGGCGAGCGTCCAGAGTTTTACCAGGTTTGGCCGCACTGACGCTGGCGATTCTGCTGGCTTGGGCGGTTCCTCTGGCCGCGGAGCCGCAGAAGGGCGCGAAGCTGACCACGACCGCGTCCGCTGCCGCGGCGGACGCATCCGCCGATCCCATCCTCGCAGCGATGCGGCAGGAGCTGGATCGCTCGAAGTCGCAGCTCAAAATGGACAACGTGCAGGCGCCGTACTACATCGAGTACCGGCTAACCGATTTCGATCAGTACGACGCGGAAGCCGCCTTTGGCGCGCTGCGCGAAAATCAGCACGCGCACGCGCGCAGCGTTCGTGTGGTGGTCCGGGTCGGCGACTACAAGCAGGATAGTTACTACGGTCCGGGCCTCGGAGCGGTGGACCTGGCTCCTCTCGATAACGATCCAATTGCTCTGCGGCGGCAACTCTGGAATGCGACGGACAGCGCCTACAAGAGAGCGAGCGAGGCGCTGGCCCAGAAAAAAGCGACGCTGCGTCAATACGCGTCCGACCAGCCATTCGACGATTTCGCGCATACGACTCCGTCTCAATCCATCGAGCCTCTCGCGAAGCTCGATTTCGATCCCAAGCCGTGGACCGAGATTTTGGAGAAGTCGACGGCGCTGTTCCGCACCGACCCGAAGATGGAAGCGTTTTCAGCAGGCCTTCGGTTCCGGTGCATGAATGAGTACTTCGTCAACACGGAGGGAACGGTCACGCGGCACGGCTATGCGGTTTATACGTTGACGCTGGCGGGTGCGACGCAGGCGGCCGATGGAATGGCGCTTGAGCGTTCGCCTTACTACGTGGCCGCGAGCATCAAAGAAATGCCGACGGCGGAGCAGGTTCAGGCGGACGCAGCGAAAATGGTGGCGACCTTGAAGGCCCTGCGGGACGCGCCCGTCGTCGACGAGGACTATCGAGGGCCGGTGCTGTTTTCGTCGGATGCCGCCACCGACATTTTCTACAGCATGATCGGCGGGAACGTTCTCGGAGTGCGCCCGAAGCCGGGAGATTCTGCTCGAACCACGGGGGATTTTGCGTCGAACTACAAAGGGCCGGTGCTGCCGGCGTTCCTGTCGGTGGTGGACGATCCCACTCTCAAGGTGTTTCAAGGCAAAACGCTGACGGGCAGCTACGATTACGATGACGAAGGCGTGCGTGCGGTGAAGGTACCGGTGATTCAGGATGGAGTGCTGGTGAACTATCTGATGGGCCGGGAACCGATTCGCGATTTTCCGGAGTCGAATGGACACGGCCGAGCTGCCGTGGCCCAGGCGCCGTCGCCCACAATCGGAAATCTGATAGTCGAGTCCAAACAGCCGCTCTCGCCGCAGGACCTCAAGAAGAAACTGATTGAGATTTGTAACCAGGAAGGCAAACCATTCGGATATTACGTGGAGACTCTCGCCGGTTTTAACCCGCGGCTGCTCTATCGGGTCTATGCGGATGGACACGAAGAGCTGGTGCGAGGGGCGGTGTTCGACGAACTCGATGCGCGGACTCTGCGGCATGACGTGGTAGCGGCGGGAAACGATCCACTCGTAAGCAATCGCGAAAGCGCTGTGCCCAGCACAGTGATCGCTCCCTCTTTCTTGATCGACGAACTCGAAGTGAAGCGCACCGACGCGAAGAACGCAAAACTACCCGAGTATCCTCCTCCGGATCTGGGCCCACACCCCTGATTTAGTGCGTCTTTGGTCTGCTGCGCTTTCACTCACCCCTCTCGCGGGACTAGCCTCTGGCGGGACTAACTTTTGCCGGGATTGGGCCGATAAACCCAATCAACCCTCGGCGCGACACTTTTCGAAGCTGCATCGTTCACTTCCTCGAGGATAGCGTCCACCAGGTTTCGTTGAGGCGAGAGCGAGCAGACCGGGTCTGTGACGGTCATGTCTTTGGCGAGGAGGAAGGCCTGGCAGCGGCAGCCTCCGAAATCCTGGGCGCGGCGATCGCAAGTGCGGCAAGGCTCCGGCATCCAGTCTTCGCCGCGGAATCTCTGGAAGGCGTCAGATTCCTCCCAGATTTTCCGCAGCGGTCGTGCTTGCACGTTTTCGAATGTCATCCCGGGAAGGATGCCAGCGGCATGACATGGCAGAACGTCTCCCGTCGGGCTGATGAGCAGGACTTTGCGGCCCCAACCGCCCATGCAAGCCTTCGGATATTTCGCGTAATAGTCGGGGACGACATATTCCACGCGAATTCTTCCGCGCAGGCGTTGCTGGGCGTTCTTTAGAATCTCAAGCGAGCGGCCGAGCTGCTCTCTCGTGGGCAGAAGGCGCTGGAGGTTGGCGAACGCCCAACCATAATACTGAACGTGCGCGAACTCGACGCGCGCCGGGCCGAGTGCCTCGGTGAGCGAAAGCATTTCGTCCAGCTGATCGAGATTCCCGCGGTGAATCACAAAATTGAGGGTCAGCGCGATGCGGCGCTGCTTCACCCAGTCCGCGACACGTTTCTTTTGCGCGTGGGCCTGCACGCCTGCAAATTCGATCGAACTCTCCTCGCGCGGGCCCTGGAAACTGAGTTGCACATGATCGAGCCCCGCGTCGGCAAGTTCTTGAAGGCGGTTTTCATCGAGCGGCAGGCCGGATGTGATCAGGCTGGCATACAGCCCCGCGGTGCGCGCCGAACGGATAAGATCCCTGAGATCGGGCCGCGCCAGCGGCTCGCCACCGGTGAAGTCTACTTGCAGCGCACCCAAGCTAGCCGCTTCCTGGAACACCCGCGCCCACACTTCTGTTGAAAGTTCCTTCTCGCGTCTGGCTAGTTCAAGGGGATTCGAGCAATAAACACAGTGGAGGGGGCAGCGGTGAGTGAGCTCTGCCACGAGGGCCAGCGGGGTAGGTATGGATGCAATCGTCAAATCGTCACTCGAAATCCAGCGCTCGCTGCTCCTGGAGCTGCCCGAGGTATTCCAGAATATCGTGCTCGACCCTCGGGGGGTCCGCTTTTGAGTACACCGCCTGCAGGTCGGCAATGATTTGTTGAACGGTGTGCTGGCCGTCGCAGCGCTCGATGATTTCAAGGCTTGGGCCGTTCAGCCGCAGCACTCGTTCGGGCATCAAGAGCATACGCGTCGGGCTGCTTCTTTCGTTCAGGCGACAGCCGGGCGCCAAGCGCGGGCGGCTTTCCGGCAGCGGCTTCATCCGACTTCCTTTGCGGGACGGAACGCACCCGGTGGCGGCCAGCCCGGTTCGACATACGCAAAGTAAAGGGCGTCCAACATGGCCCAAAGAATATCGCATTTGGCGCCGAGCGCTGCGAGGGCCAATTCCTGTTCCTCGCGCGTGCGAGCGTGGCTCACCACCCAGCGGAGCGCGAAATCGGCATCCTCGGGCGCTTGCGTGATTCTGGCCTGAAAATAATCGAGACCGCCCGACAGCCACGGATAATGCTGACGAAGGCGGTCCATTCGCAGCACGATCAGCTTGCCAGAGAACATTTCGGTGAGGGAGGAAGCGACTGCTTCGAGAAGCGTGCGAGAGCGAACGAAATGAACGTAGGCATCCACCGCATAATTCGTGGCCGGCAGAATACCTTCGCCTTGAATGGCTTGCGCGGGAGCGAGACCCGTGGCCTGAACCAGACGCAGCCATTTCTCGATGCCGCCGGGCTTGGTGCCGTCGCCGTCATGGTCGAGAATCCGTTTGCCCCAGGCACGGCGAAACGCTGGGTCGTCACTGCGCGCTAGAATCGCCGCGTCTTTAATCGGGATGCGGCTCTGGTAAGCGTAGCGGTTCAGCGCCCAAGCTTGGAGTTGTCCGCGAGTGAGCTTTCCCTCGTGCATGAGCAGGTGGAACGGATGTTTGTGATGGTAGCGCTCCTCGCCGATGGCGTGGAACCGCGCGACAAACCCGCTTTCCGGCAGAAGAGCTTGGGCGCCTGGCTGGTTCACAGTTCAAACTCCATTCCGTCGTGAGCGATTTCCCACCCCGCTTGACGCACGGCGCGATTCTCCGCGCTCCCCTCATCGAGAACAGGGTTGGTATTGTTCAGATGGATCAAAATGCGGCGGACATTTTGAGAGACTCCCGTGCTTTCCAGAAGACCGTCGGGCCCGGACAGCGGGACGTGGCCCATCTGGCGAGCGGTCTTTCCGCTGCCCAGGATGCGGATGAGTTCATCGTCCGTCCAGAAGGTGCCATCCAAAAGGGCCAGATTACTCTGCGTCGCGCGATGCCGAAATGCCTTTCCGCCCTCCGGCAGACTCGGGGCATAGAGGAATCGCTTCTCACTCTGCACCAACTCGAGTCCGATCACCGCCTCGTTCTCAGGCAAACTCCGACGAAGCCCGTCACTCACATAGTCCGGAAAGCTGCCGCCGAGCGGCACGGCTGTGCAGAACAACACGGGCTCGTGCTGAGATAAAGGCACGGGCTGGTCCGGTGGCAGCGTCTCCCATTGGACGGGAGGGCGCGCGCGATCGAGTGTTCGAAAAAGAGAGTTTTCCTCGGTCAATATGCGGCGGACTGAAGCTGTCGAGTAGATGCGGAATGACTGAAACTCGCGCAAATGCAGAAGTCCCACAACGCTATCCACGTCCGCGCTTGTGAGGACCACAGCAGCAATAGGGGTGTCACGTGTTTCCGATGCAGGCGCAAAATCAGGATCAGCCAAAAGCTGTTGCCTAAGATCCGGGGAGGCGTTGATGAGGAACCAGGAACCCTTCGCGGGGGAGACTGCGACCTGAGTCTGCGTTCGAGCCGATCCTTTGAACAAACCCGTCCGGAGACGACTGCAGTTAGGACATCCACAGTTCCACTGCGGGAAACCGCCCCCGGCGGCTGAGCCGAGGACTTTGACGCGCATTCACGTACTACAATTCAGCGTTCGCGTACGAGCTTACTTCACAATTCAGTTGAATCTCTTCGTGACTTGGTGTGGCCCATTCCATTGGTTCAGCTCCCATACGGCTGCGTTTCTTCCCTACTTCTGAGCCTAAGTATAGCGAACAAGAGAGTTTATGGCAACTCCAAAGTCGATAGGGCGGCTTCCTACCCGGGCCGCACGTCGGCCTGGACCCACCGGAAGTGTGCAATTGAAAACTCCCAGGGTTCGCGGCGGAACAGCGGATGCGGGGGTGTGCTATCTTGAATAAACGGGGGGAACCGGCTCTCTGAGGAGGTTTGAATGGCATCGGCAGCACTGCGTCGCACCGACCGTGTTTCGCTGACCTTGTTGCTCGAGGCGTCGGGCAGGGACATGCACGGGCATGAATTCAAGGACTCGTCCCGCACGCTGCTGATCAACCGCACGGGAGCGGTGATCGTGCTCGATCGGGAGCTTCAGCCGGAAAACCAGATTCATCTTCGGAGGCAGGCACCTGCCGAAGCCCATCGGGAAGCCGATGTTCGAGTGGTGGGGCAGTTCGGCCGTCAGAAAGAGGGCTACCTGTACGGCGTCGAGATTCTGGACGATCAGAAAGACCTCTGGGGGATCGAGTTTCCCCCTATCGGAGATTCCTCCGAGGCCGTGGCTCGGATGCTGCTCGAATGCAGTTACTGCCGCAATCGCGAAGTGGCTTATTTGAGCGACGTAGAGCTTCAGGGCTTCGAAACGAATCGCGGCATCGCGCGTCACTGCAAGACGTGCGGCGTGCCCAGCATCTGGACGCAGGCTCCGCACGAAGATGAGAAGAAGATTGCCGCCCGCGCGGCCCGCTCGCGAAAAGCCGCTGAGCCGCCCGCTGGCCCGCCGGACGAGGAGCAGCGCGGACGCCAGCGGCTGCGCCTGAAAACACGGTTGACGGCTTGCGTTCGCCAGCCAAATGCCGATGACGAGCTTGCAGTCTGCGAGGATATCTCGCCGGTGGGAATGTGCTTCCGCAGCAAACGCCGCTACGACGTGGACGCCCCCGTGGAAGTGGCCGTTCCGTATTCGCCGGATGCGGCGAATATTTTTCTTCCTGCGCGAATCGTCTATTCGGAGGAAATGCCCAAGGCAGGACTATTTCGGCACGGAACGGAATATCGGAGAGTAGGCCCCCGCGCCCGCTGAACCTCTGCCGCAGTTTGCGAGGCTACCAGTTATCGGACGGGGTTATCGGACGGAGACCGTGGAGCGTTCCCGCCCACGCCGCGCATAGTAGTGCATGGCGATGTTCAGGTGCACGTTGCCGCTGGGAGTTTCAAATCGCAGGACAGTGGCCTCTGAACTCTGGCCCGCCTTCTCGCATTGCTCTTGCGTAAGAATCTGGGGCGGAAAAACCTTGAACTGAAATCCCCGGTCGTTGAGCTGCGTGACGGCGTTGCCGATCACCATGTTCGCCAGTTCGCAGACGGCTTCAGACACGATCGCGTCCGCCGGATCTACTTCGGTGCCGGCGAGATAGCCGGCAATCGCGACGGCCACGCCCGGCTCCATATCGAGAACGATGCGGCCCTCGACCTGCCCCTTGAAGGTGACAATGGCGGCGAGGCCCTTCTTACGGTAGCCCTCCTCCTCCATCGTGAGATCGGCAATCGTGGCGGTGGACTTCGTCATCTCCGAAAGAACCGTATCGAGCGAGCCGATGAAGGGCTGGATGAGGTCCATTCTCATTTCTAGTTCTCCCCTCGGGCGCCGACGGGCGCGGTGACGCCGTCGTCATTCAGAACGTAGCGGATGATTTCGTACAGGGCGTCGGGCTTCACCGGCTTCTGCACAAAATGACGCGCGCCTTTCTGAAGAGCCGCCAGAATATTGTCCTGATATCCCACGGAAGACACCATCACGACGCGCGCGTCCGGATGCTCCTGGACGATACGCTCGACGGCCTCGATGCCCTCCATCTGCGGCATGGTGATGTCCATGAGGACGATATCCGGCTTGGTGCGCGCGTATTCCGTGATGGCGGTGCAGCCATCACCCGCTTCACCCGCCACCTGGCCCCCGAACGATTCCACCATCTTCGCAAGACTTTTCCGGGCGAAGACCGAATCGTCCACGATCAGATAACGGACGGGCTGATGGTCCTTCTTTCGCGTTAGTGCGTCGAACTGTTTCATAACTATCTCCTTCGAGAAGCTCCTGTCGTCTCGTTGACTGGGAACTTGGAACCGCCAGGGTCGTTCGGATTGTCTGGCGCAGACTTGGACTGCAAAACGGTGGCAATGCTGGAGAGAGACACGACCCGAGTGACGAAACCACGCTCGATCGCCGATCTCGGCATGCTATCCACGATGCAAGTATCCGGACTCTGCGCGAGGGTGATGCCACCAGCCGCTTGAATCGCTCCCATCCCCGCCGCGCCGTCGTCGCCCATGCCAGTCATCAACACGGCGATAGACTTGGATCCGACCTCCTGAGCGACGGATTGGAACAAGACGTCCACCGACGGCCGATGGCCGTTCACGCGCGGCTGATCGACGAGAATCGCGATGTCTCCGTGTTGCATGCGCCGCACCTTCATGTGCCGATTGCCCGGGCAAATCAGGGCGCGTCCAGCCAAAAGCAAATCGCCCGACTGCGCTTCCTTCACTTCGATGGCGGAAGATTCGTCGAGACGCTTGGCAAACATTTCCGTGAAGCCGTCCGGCATGTGTTGAACCACGAGAATGCATCCGGGGAAGTCCTCCGGAAGCTGAGCGAAAAGATACTGAAGGGCGTTGGGTCCGCCCGTGGAAACGCCGATCGCGATGATCTTCGTGGGCCAGCGAGGCTGCGTTGAAAACGGCCGCGGCTCCTTTCGCTTCGACGTGGGAACCGTGATGATCACCTTTGGCGCGCCGGAGGCGGCCGCGACCTTGATCTTGAGAGCGAGTTCGGCGGCGATCTGTTCGATGCGGCCCGACGCGGCTTCCTGCGGCTTGGTAACGAAATCAAATGCGCCAAGAGAGAGCGCGCGAAGGGTAATGGTGGCGGCGCGCTCGGAATGGGCGCTCACCACGATCACGGGCACGCGGTACTTGCGCGTGATCTGACGGAGCATCTCAATTCCGTCCATCCGCGGCATCTCCAGATCGAGCGTCACCACGTGAGGCTTGAGCTCCTCGATTTTCTTGAGGCCGATCGCCCCATCCGCCGCGGTCCCCACGACTTCGATGGCAGACTCTCGCAACAACACCTGCGGAATCAGTTTGCGCATCAGCGCCGAATCATCGACCACGAGGACGCGAATCTTTCCGCTCATGCGGTGGCTCCCACTGCCGGGATTCTGGACAGGTACGAGACCACGGCCGGGACGTTCAGGATGAGCACCACCGTGCCATCGCCGAGAATTGATGCGCCGCTCACCAGCGGAGAAGTGACGAGGCGGTCCTCAAGCGCTTTGATCACTAATTCTTCTTCGCCCATCAGGCTGTCAACCGCGAGTCCGAAGCGCCGGGTTCCCGCGCCGATGATGATCACGAACAGCCGCTTGGCACGTTCGCCTTCGACGCGCGGACTGAGCTTCTCCAAACGCACCAGGGTGAGAACCTGCTCGCGCAACTGGAAGACTTCGGCGTCGTCGACCCGGTGGATTTCCTCTTCCGTGACTCGCGTAATCTCGACCACGGATGCGAGCGGGACGGCGTACAGCCGCGCGTTGACGCGGAAAAGCAGCGCCTGAATGCTTGCCAGTGTGAGCGGGACGAGCAAACGGAACGTGGCTCCGCGGCCAGGATCGTTGTCGATTTCCACCGAGCCTTTCAGGGCTTCGAGCGACGTCTTGACGACATCGAGACCGACGCCGCGGCCGGAAATCTCGGTGATTTCGTCGGCGGTAGTCAGTCCCGGCGTAAAGATCAGCTGGAGAGATTCCGCTTCGTTGAAGCGGGCGGCGTCATCACGAGTGGTGATTCCGGTTTCGATTGCGCGCTCCACAATCTTGCGGGTGTCGAGACCGCGGCCATCATCGGAGACTTCGATTACCACCTGATCGCCTTCGTGATAGGCATTGAGCCGCACGGTGCCGCGCGCGGGCTTGCCGGCGGCCAAACGCTCCGGCGTCGACTCAATTCCATGATCGGCGGCGTTGCGGACGACGTGCGCAAGCGGTTCAGCAAGGGCGTCCAGGATGCTCTTGTCGAGATCGGTGTTTTGGCCGGAGATTTCAAGCGCAATGTCCTTGTTGCGCTGCTTGGCGACGTCGCGCACGATCCGCGGAAACCGGCGGAAGAGCTGCTCGACCGGCACCATCCGAATCTTCATCACGGATTTTTGCAGCTCGCCAAGCACGCGAGATTGAAACGCCAGCGCGTCGGAGAATTTTCCGCGCAACGGGTCCTTGGGATGTTGGCGTTCAAACTCGGCGATCGTTCGCTGCAGCATCGATTTCCCGATAATCAGCTCGCCCACCAGATTCATAACCGTGTCGATTCGGCCAG
>Ga0209274_10001807_pt1 | contig 10746 bp, 11 predicted proteins | sample HubBroMetageREF1_FD_188343 | JGI IMG/M metagenome (GOLD analysis project Ga0209274, IMG submission 188343) | Reference soil microbial communities from the Hubbard Brook experimental Forest, New Hampshire, USA - Hubbard Brook CCASE Soil... | ecosystem: Environmental > Terrestrial > Soil >...
GTCGAAGACGCCGCGAGCTTCCGGGATGCTCCGGCGGAGCTCCTCGGTGGCGTCGCGGAGCTTCTGGACGCCCTGCACGACATGCGGCGTAATCATGATCAGCAATTCGGTGCGTTGCGTGTTGTTGGTGGTGCTGCTGAAGAGCGAGCCGGCAAAGGGGATGTCCTGGAGCCAGGGCACGCCGCCGCGGCCGCTCGTCGTCTGGTCCTTGAACAAGCCGCCCAAGGCAATCGTCTCGCCGTCCTGCACCGCCACCGTGCTGCTCACCTTGCGCAGCGAAATCGTCGGCGAGCCGAGGGAGGAAGTCGTAGTCGTTCCGACATCGCTCACCTCCTGCGCCACGTCCATCAGCACCAATCCGCCCTCGTTGACTCTGGGCGTCACCTTCAGGATGACGCCCGTATCCTTGTACTCGATGCTGTTGACCACCGGCGCTCCGGCGGTGCTGACGCTGACGGCTGATTGCGTTTCGATCGGCACCTGGTCGCCGACCTGCAGCGTCGCCGTCTGATTGTTCAGGACCAGCACTTCCGGCGCCGAGAGCACTTTGATGGTGGTCAGATCCTGCAAGGCGCTCAACACGGCCGAGATGCTGTTGCCCGAGGAAAAGAGATAGTTGAACCCGGGATTGGTCGCAGCGATCGCACCGGTCCCGGCGTTCGACAGACTGAGGGTGTGACTCGATCCCGACAGGAACGAATATTGGATGCCGTAATTCATGTCCTTGGTCAAATCCACCTCGGCCACGGCGGCCTCGAGCAACACCTGCAGCGGTGCGATGTCGAGCTTGGCCAGCGCCGATTCCACGATCGCGTAGTCGGCTGGGGTGGCGTAGATCAGCAGGGCGTTGGTGGTCTGGTCGGCGGTGATGCGGATATTGGCGGCGCGGCGGCCGGCGCCGGCTTCGTCTCTCCCACTGGAATCGACCTCGGTCTCGACCGTCGAGCCGGCGGGTGCTCCATCGCGCGGCCTCGATTGGTCGAACAGGCTCGGTGTCCCCAGGCCCGAACCGGCATTCGCCCCCGGCAAGCCGGTCGCCGGCGCCTCCGGCTCGCTCAGCCCCGGTCCCCTGCTACCCGGAGCAGCACCAGTCTGACTGCTCCCCGTCAGTACCTTGTTGAGTACAGCCGCCAGATCCGAGGCGCGGCCGTTCTGGACATAATAGACGTAGATGCGCTGATTGGCCGACTCCCGGATCCGGTCCAGCCGGCCGACCCAATCGGCGACCTGATCCAGATATTTGGGCTGCGGCGAGATGGCCAGGATCGAGTTGATCCGGCTGATCGGCACCAGCCGAACGATACTGCCGAGGGGGCCGTCCTTGCCGCCGAGCACCTCCTTCAGCTCTGCGATCACCGTCTTCGGCTCGACCGATTTCAGGGGCAGGACGGCGAAGGACATGCCCGCCATCCAATCCACGTCGAAGAGCCGGATATTCTCGATGACGGCAGCCCGCTCGCGTTCGCTCCCCGCGATGATCAGCAGGTTGCGCGCCGGATCGGCCCGGAGGATGCTGTCCTTGGGCGCCAGCGGCTCCAACAGTTTCTGCATTTCCGGCACGCCGACATAGAGGAGCGGCACGATCTCGACGCCGAACCCCGGCTGGTGGGCGATCTCGGTTTCGAGCGGCCCGGCGCTGCGCGCCGCTTCGGCGAGCGGGACCACTCGATAGATCCCGTCGCGCTCGACCAATGCCAGGCCGGCCAGCCGGATCGCCTGCTCGAAGGCCGGCAGCACCACGTCATGAGCGAGAGGCCGGGAGGTCTGCAGGGTCACCGAACCTTGGACAGTGGCATCGACCAGATAGTTGAGCTTCAGCAGATCACCCAGCACCGCCTTGGCGACATCGGCGATATCGGCATTGACGAAGTTCAGGGTGGTCTGCCCTTCCGGGGTCGCCGCGACCGTTCTGGAACTCGGGCCCGATCCGACGAAACGTCCGCTACCACGCCGGATCTCGGGCGGGGGCAGTATCTCCTCCTCATGGGCGGGGGGCTGCAGGGCCGCCGATTGCGCGAAGGGCGTGGCCGAGAGCGTCGGTGCCGGTGGAGCCGGGGCGGCCGGCTTCTGCTCGGCGGGCGTGGAACAGGAGGCCGAGGCCAAGAGGAGCGCGGCGATGAAAAGATGCTTGGACATAACCTGCTCGATCTCTCCCAAGCCGGTCCGACCGGCCGATTCACCGCTTCAGGGACGCCGCGGCGGCGGGTTGGAGGGACGTTCGGCCCCGTGCTTCGAACGGCCTTCGTTGGGCGGAGGAAATCCCAGCCGCTGCGTCGTCCCGTCGATGACCAGGACGACATGGTCGGATGTGATCTGGTGCAGTTCCCAGCGATCGATCTTGCTGCCTTCGGTCGCCCGCGCCACTTCGCCGCCCGCTTTCTCTCGAATGATCGCGATCCGGCCCTCCGGCCCGTCGACGATGCCCAAGAGGGTGAGGCTGAGGCCGGGTTCCGGCGGCGGCGGTGCCGGGGGTGACGGTGGGGGCGCCGCCGCGACGGGGGCAGCGACCGGCACGGGTTTGGGCGGGCGCCGGTCGGGGGTGAAGAGCGGTCGCGCTTCGAGGGCCGAGACGGAAAGCGGCATCAGTGTCGAGACTGGCGCCGGTTGCGTCTCGAGTCCTACCGCTGGAGCGGGCGGCGGCGAAAAATCAGCGGGCGGGCGCCGAAGTTCGACGATCAGACCGGCCGACGCGACGGCAGTCGTGCCGGCCAGGAGGATCGGCAGGATCCGCGGGTTCATGTCGGCCCCCGTGCACGGTAGCCGGAGACTTCCCAGCGGATCGCCAGGAGCGGGACGGATTTCGTCGGCGCCTCAGGCGCATGCAGATCGATTTTATCGAGGAAAAGATATGGCGAATGGGCATCGAACGCCTGCACCAGGCCGGGCAATGCCATCATCGGTAAACTCAGATCACAGCGCAGACCGATCCGCTCGAACCCGCCCTCTGCGCTCGGCGTCAGCTCTTGAACCGCGCGGATCTGACCGCCCGCCGCTTCGATCAGCCGCCTGACCTCGCCCTGGAGGCCCGTGGTGGCGAGCGCCGGCGTCGTGCCCGGCCACAGGCCCGGCGATGCCGCCTCCTCTTGTTGCAACAGTGCCAGGCGCTGCTCGAGCGCCGGACGCTCGGCAGCGATCCGCTGATATCCGTCCAGAAGATGGCGCGAACGGTCGAGATCCTGCGCGTCGCCCTCAAATCCCCCGAGGAGCGGCCGGGCGACGCCGAACCCGAGTGCGGCGACGATGGCGAGCGGGATCGCCAAGGCGATAATCCGCGGCAGGAGGCGGCGGCCGTGACCGATCACTCGGCACTCCCGTCTGCCAGGTCGACCGAGAGATCGAAGCGCTGGATGCCGTAACCGGCCGGGAGTGGCGGCGCCGAGGAATGGATGCCGGCCAAGAGCGCCGACTGGCCGAGCAGTCCCGGCAGTGCCGCGGGCTCTGCCGAAAATCCCTGAATTCTGAGCGTCTTGCCGGTCAGTTCGAACCCGCTCACCCAGCTGTCGTCCGGGAGCCGTTCGGCGAGATCTTCGAGCACCGCCCCGGCGCCGATCGCCTGTCGGCGTCCCGCCAGGAAGGCGAGGCGTGCTTCACGTTTCTCGATCTCTTTCTGGATTGCTTTCGTGGCCTCGGCGGCGGCCCGGCTGCGGGCGAGTTCCGCCGCCAGCGCCTCGGCATAGGCCGACTGCGCCTCGAGATGAACATACCAGGCCGCGACTGTCAGAGCCACCGTGCTCGCGGCCAGGACTGCCGAAACGCCGTGCCGCACGTGGAACGCCGGCTTGCGGGGCCGTTCGGGCCGAAAATCGAGGACCCAGCCGCTCTCGCCCTGGATTCCCAGCCGATAAGGGGTGAGCCCCCAGCGCCGCGCCGAGTCGAGCGCCCAATCCGCGACGGCGCGCTTGACCAGGACGAGTTCGGCACACATGCGCCTGGCCGTCCGATCGCGCGCCACGATCCGCGCCGCGGAATACACCTGCTCCGGCGTGAACGGGGTCTGGCGGTCGAGTTCGAAGCGCAACAGCGAGCTCAGCCGCCGCGGCGAGGCGAGCGGCAGCGTCAGGCGCTGATGCAGCACTCGCGTTGCCGGCAGGCGCAGCTCAACCCGATCGGGTCGGCATCCGGCCAGGGCCGCGACGAGCTGTGCCGGCGACTCTCCGCTTGCTTCATCCGCGCCGATCCGGCCGTGCGGGAATTCGGCCTCGCCCACACGGCGGATCAGCGCCACCCCGTCCCGTTCGAATTCCAGCACCAAAACAGGCGGTGACGATACGACCCGACGCCGCAGAGCGCTCGGCACCAGCCCGCGCACTTCTCCCAGCCACCAGGCCCAGGCGGCATGCAACTGGTCGAGGGCCGGTTCCACTCCTTGGCGGGCGAACGGCAGCCGCATCTAGCGACCCTGGCAGCGATGGCTGAGCAGATCGAGTACACAGCCTTCGTCGACGGCGACCTGCGGAGCCACGATCAACTCGGGCCAATGCCGCCCGTCACCGGGCGGAAACCTCCCACTGATCCGAATCAGGCTCGGCAACGCCAAACGATTGGTCCAGCTGTCGCGCCACGACGGGGCCGATCCGGACTCGTCCGTGCCGAAATAGGAAAAACCGGCCTGGGCCAAACCATCGATCAGCACGCTCGGCCGCTCGGCTACCCCGCTCGGGCGCGTGAGCTCCGGGGCAGCGCCGATCACCAGACGCAACCCGCCATCATGCGCCTCGGTCGCAAGGGTGAACCACGCCAAACCCGCGCCACCCAAGGCCTCCGGCGCGGGCGCCAGAAAGCGGATCCGGCCCGGCGCGCCCTCGAACAAGAGATGAGGGTCGGTCGGATCGGACGCCGACAGGTAGGGATAGGCTTGGACCAGCGCGCGGCGCAGAACCGTCTCCGCGAGTTCGATCTGCTCGACCGAGCCGTCTCGGCCGGTGCTGCGCTGCCAAGCGGCGGCGCCAAACCTGAGGCTGGCGAGCACCGCCAACGAAATCAGGCCGAGGATCGTCATCGCGACCAGCAGTTCGACCAAAGTGAAGCCGCGCTCGGCCCTCACGGTTCCGCGTCCTTCGGTCCGAGCCGCAAGGTCGTCGAGGTCACCGAGCGCTCGCGCCCGGCCCATGTCCACAGCACCGTCGCCTCGACCTGATAGGGTGCCATCGGCCAAGCCTTGCGATCTTCCGCCTCGCCATAAGGCGAAATCGCCAGTTCCCAGCGATAGCCGTCGTCGAAGCTGCCGCTACTGATTCCCGAAGCCAACGGCAGATCCCGGCCGAGGCGGGCCCCGAGCGATCGCAGGAGCGAAGCCGCCGTCGCCTGGGAATCGGCGCGGACGTCGCGATCGAGCACATCGCCCAAGAGCGGCAACAGGACGGCGAGCCCGAGCCCCAAGATGGCGAGAGCAGCCACGGTCTCGATCAAGGTGAAGCCGGCTCGCCCATGGCGCTCACTCATCGACGAGCACCCGGCCGGTCAGCCAATCGATCTCGATCGCCCGAGTTCGCTTGCCCAGAAGCAGCTCGACTCGGCCACCGGTCGAGCTGCCATCGGCAAAGAAGCGGATCACATCCGGCGCGGCACCCGGCCGGGCCCGGACAGCTGCGAGGCGAATCCCGGTTCCGTCCGGCAGGGCGCGGGGCCGAACGCCCTCGCCCGGCGCGTAGGCACCGGGCAACAGTGTGAAACTCGTCTCCCGGCCTTGCAGCAAGGCCGATCGGCGCGTCGCCCGCAGATCGTCGGCCAGGATCTGCGCCGCCGATTTGAGAGCAAGGGCAGGGAGCGCAGTCTGGAGCGTCGTCGACGCGGTCATCACCAGTAACCCCAGAATGCTCAGCACCACCAGAAGCTCGACGAGCGTGAAGCCGCTACGGCGAGACTGCGCACACCGGGTCGGGCGTGCGCTCATGCGGCGAGTTCATTGATCTTGAGGATCGCCATCAGGATCGATGCGATGATCGCGCCGATCACGGCACCCAGCCCGATGGTCAGCGCCGGGACCAGCGCCGCCAGCAGCCGGTCGATGATCCGCTGTACCTCGCGATCATAGAGATCGGCCTGACGCAGCAGCATCGCTTCGAGTTTGCCGGTCTCCTCGCCGACCCGCACCAGATGCAGCGCCAGCGACGGGAAGAGCCGCGCTCGGGCCAGCAGATCGGCCAGCCCCTCTCCCTCGCGCACGCTGTCCGCGGTGGCCAGGACCGAAGCGGCCAGCGCCGTGTTCGCGAGCGTCTCGCTGGTAATAGCGAGCGCTGCGGGCAGCGTTACGCCATTGCCCAGCAGCGTGCCGAGGGTGCGGCTGAACCGCGCCGCCTCGATCCGGGTGACGAGCCCGCCCAGCATCGGAACCCGGAGCAGGCCCGCGTCTTTCCGACGGTGCAGTTCCGGCCGCTTCATCGCCCGCCGATAGCCAAGGACGACCGCGATCAGGCACAGGACCCCCGCCCAGCCATAGTCGCTGGCGGCGTCGCCCGCGGCCATGACCATCCGCGTCGACATCGGCAGTGAAGCGCCCGCTTCGGCGAAGAGCGGTTTGAAGGCCGGCAGCACATAGGTCAGCACGATCGCCAGCGATAATCCGCCTGTCACGAGCAGGATGATCGGATAGACCAGCGCAGATTTGATCGCCTCGCGCAAGGCGTGTGCCTTACCCAGATAGTCGGCTAAACCGAGGAGCGCCCGATCGAGTCCCCCGCTCAGCTCGCCGGCTCGGATAAGGCTGACCGCCATCGCTGGAAAGTTGCGCAGATCGGTGCCCATCGCGTCGGCGAGGCCCATGCCGTCGCGCACCCGCACCAGCACGGCGGCCAGGGCAGGCTTCAGGGATTTGCCCGGGGTGAGATCGATCAGTATCTCCATCGACCGGTCGAGCGGTAGTCCGGCTTCGAGCAGGGTCGCCAGTTCATGGATCGCGATCGCCAACTCGTTTACCGAAGGCCGGCGCAATGCCGCGAGATCGGTCTCGAGCAACCGCCGCAGCCGGCTGGGCTGCGCCTCGACCGTGCTGATCGGGAAATGCCCGAGCGTTTGCACATACTCGATCGCGGCCTCGACGGTCGTGGCCTCGACTTCGCCGGTCACTCGGGCGCCGTCTCCCGCGAGCGCCTGGTATCGAAAGCGCGACATCGGATCAGGCCAGTCCGATCCGGCAGAAGCCTCGGTCCCGATCGATCATCACAGCCCCATCACGATGGCGATCGCTCACCAAGAATTGAGAACCTCGTGCATGACACGCGGCAGCGCGCAAATTGGGATCCGGCAGGACGAATGTCAATCGCGTTCAGCAAAACCGCTGCGCGACCCGCGAGATCTGCACCGGAACGTTCGGCTCCTTACCCAGGCTTGTACCCGTGCCTGGCAAGGGAGAGGTTCGAGCGCCCTGCTCCGGGGTACGGCCGTATGTGCGTGCTCATCTCGCGCGGATTGGCGCGAGGAGTTTCGGACCGGCGAGGCAATAGTCCCCCGTAGGGCCGCTGGCGGCGGCGGGCCCCGCCTGGGCAGGTTCCCGGCCCCCAAGACTCGAATGTCGCGCGAGCAGTGGCTATCGGGGCGTATCACGACAGCGTTTCTATAGATGAGGCGCTGGGTCCAGAATAGCGCTCGTATGATCTCCACTCGCTTTGATTGCGAACAAGCTTGCCATGCCGAAGCCGTCATGTCGAGCAGCCAGCCCTGCTGCCGCGGCGTCGCATCTGTTGAGCACTGCCTTACGAGGCCGACAAATGGGGATTTGAAGGTGGCCGCGCCAGAGTAGCCTGGTCGGTAGCATCGCGCCACGTCGAGGCCGGTGAGCCGAAGTTGCTCGTCCCTCGAACGCCGACACTCCACCCCTCGGTCTGCGCGGGGTCCCGGCGTCGGTCGGCATTGCGAGCGCTTGATCTTACCGGGAACTCCGTGGCCATCGGACGACCTCTCTTCACGCGAGGGTGAATTGCGCCGATCGCTGTCGTCGGCCATGTCGTGTCGAGGGCTCGGTCAATTCCGCAGTTCCTGCTCCTCCATGCCTTGAACGAGACCACCATGCCGCGGCCCGATCTATCTCTCTCCGAGCCACGTTCGGCGGACGCGAGAGAGAACCACTGCCACGAAGCGGCATTGTGCGCGATCGACCCGGAGGGTGCGCCACGCCAGATGGACGTTGCCGACACCGGCTTCGACCGCCCCGCTCCGGACCAGGCGGTATGCGGGCTCGGCCGCGAGATCGAGCTGGGGAATTTGAACCGGGAGAGGCATCGATGAGCGGACTGACCGACATCCGCGCCTGCGTATTCGACGCTTACGGAACGATCTTCGATTTCGCCTCGGCTGCCGCGCATTGTCCGGACATCCCGGAGGAGAAACGAGGCGTTCTGACGGCACTGTGGCGGGAAAAGCAGTTGCAGTATACTTGGTTACGAACACTGCAGGGGCGCTACGCCGATTTCTGGCAGGTGACCAGTGATGCACTCGAATTCGCGCTCGATAGCGTGGAGATCGACGCACCGGGGCTGCATGCGCACCTCATGGGTCTCTATCTGACCTTGCCGGCCTTTCCCGAAGTGCCCGAGACGCTTCGCATCCTGCGTGGGACTGGGGTCGTCACCGCGATCCTGTCCAACGGCACGCCGTCAATGCTGGCGGCTGCGGTGCGCGGCGCCGGGCTGGAGGGCTTGTTCGACACCGTCCTTTCGGTCGATGCGATCGGCGCCTACAAAACCGATCCTCGGGTTTACGCCTACGCGCTCGGCGAACTCGGGACAGCTGCGACGCAGGTCTCGTTCCAATCCTCCAACGCCTGGGACGCCTTTGCGGCGTCCGCCTTCGGCATGCGGGTCGTCTGGTGCAACCGCTACGGCCAACGTCGCGAACGTCTTCCCGGATCGCCGGATTACGAGGTTCGCAGCCTGATGGAACTGCCGGCGCTGCTGTCGATCGGCCACTGAAGGCCGAGCCGGTTGTCCAGATCGATCGTGTCCAGACAACGGCGACCCGACCCGCGCTCACCGGCGGCAGTGCGCCCGATTCACGCCGTCTCGGAGCGCATTGGCCGAAGCCGTAACCGGTCCTGTATTTGCCCGGCGCATCGCAGCCCGAACCCTGCGTGATTCCGCTCTTGTCCAGGAGACCCGCTACGCCCGGTACTGCTCTTCGCTGACCTGCTCCAGCCAGTCGACGTTCTTGCCGTTCACCGACTCTTGGATGGCGATGTGGGTCATCGCCGTCGTCGGCGTCGCGCCGTGCCAATGCTTGACCCCGGGCGGGAACCAGACGACGTCGCCGGCTCGAACTTCCTCGATCGGGCTGCCCTCGCTCTGAACCCAGCCGGTTCCGGCAGTGATGATCAGGGTCTGTCCGAGCGGGTGTGTATGCCAGGCGGTGCGGGCGCCCGGCGCGAAGCTGACGCTGGCGCCGCCGACCCGCGCCGGCTCGGGCGCCTGGAACAGAGGATCGATGCGGACCGATCCGGTGAAGTAATCCTTCGGGCCCTCGCGTGAGGGCTGCGACCCGCTTCTTTTGATTTCCATGGCTCTGCTCCTCTCATCCGACCTGCCGGCCCTGATTTCGTCGATTGGCCGTGCAGTCCGCTGCCTGCGGCGCGGCGAGAGTGCCGCACCGCTTGCCCAACTATCTAGCCTGCGCTTAGATCCTCGAATAGCGGCCATACTCCGCAACAGCGGATAATGGGAGCCGCTCAACCCCTCGGGCCAGCCTGGACCCGCTGCGTGGGTTCGTTGTCGGGGGCCGCGAACGGCGTTTCACGGGTGCGGCCGCAAGGATCGGTATGTCTCCAGCAGCCAATGGCAGTCAGGCCGTCCTCCCCCCAGCCCCATCGAATTGAGCATTCGAACCCGAGATCGATTCGCCATAGACAGAGGACGGGAGACCGTCGCCCATCCTTTTGTATGGCGTGTACTCCAAATGACTTGAATGTTCGTGTGCGCCTGTGGGCCGCGCGTCTCGTCATACGCTCTTTTGCCATGTTGAAATGGGGGCTCTCGCAGCACTTGGGGAGAAGATTCACTCGTCGCCCCGTCCGGATCTCCGGGTCGACTCCGCGGCGCAGAGATTTGCTCGCGCGGACAACGGGACGCCCCTATGCGGACGTGCGCAAACAATGCTAGTCGCCCGATTCGGCTAAATCACGGGGTATAGGTGCTTTAGCTTGACGCGGGCGGTTTCGGTTGTGAAGTGCCAGTCTGCCTTGGCGTGGTGGCTGTTCCGATGGCGCACCCAGGCGCCGACCTCTTTGGTGAGGTCTTGTTTGTCCGGGATGCGGCGATCGAGGCACTGCGTGGTCAAGACGGCCAGTTCGGATTCTGCGAGATCGAGCCAGGAGCCGTGCTTGGGCGTGTAGTGCCATTCGAACCGCTCGACCAGGCGACGTGCTTCGGCGGCGGGGAAGGCTTGGTAGAGAGAGGCCTTCACATGAGTGTTGAGATTGTCCTGGACCAGGACGATGGATTTGGCGTCGGGGAAGTGGGTATCGGACAGATCCTTCAGAACCTGGGCGTAATCAATCGCCGTATGACGGTCGGTGACCTTGACGTGGCGCCAGCCTTCCAGGGGTGCGAACATCATGAAGAGGTTGGCCACCCCGTTTCGTTCATATTCATAGTCGTGCCGGGCCGGGTTCCCCGGCGTCATGGCGATTGGCGTGCGGGTCTCGGCGATCAGCTGTTTTGATGTTTCGTCCAGACAAACGTGGGGGCGCTCAGGATCATGCGGCCGCATGTAAACAGCCAGCACATCTTCCATCGCCGCTACGAAGGTGCTGTTCGCCTC
>Ga0209274_10001809_pt1 | contig 10742 bp, 5 predicted proteins | sample HubBroMetageREF1_FD_188343 | JGI IMG/M metagenome (GOLD analysis project Ga0209274, IMG submission 188343) | Reference soil microbial communities from the Hubbard Brook experimental Forest, New Hampshire, USA - Hubbard Brook CCASE Soil... | ecosystem: Environmental > Terrestrial > Soil >...
ACGCCGACGAGCTCGCCGCCGGACACATCGATCACGCCATCCGGTTCATTCTTCCCAACGAGCGCATTCGCGCGGGCGTCTTCATCCACCCCGCGACCCACGCCGGCGGCCCGAGCGGACCGGCGCTCGCACCTCCCTACGGCGCCCATCTTCGCCTCAAGGCCAGCTATGACGTCTCGCAACTGAAGCCGGCGGCACAGGTCGTAGCGCGCGCCATGCAAAAATACGGAATGTTCCTCGCAGACGGAGGCAATATCGCGCTGACGGCTCAGAACGACGCCGATACGAAGACGAAGTACTCCGATGTCGGCTTCGAGTCCAACGATTTGCAGGCGCTCAAGGTGACTGATTTCGAGGTGCTCAAAGAGGGTCCGCTCATTCCACTCACGCGTGATTGCGTTCGCAACCGCTGATCAGCGAGCAGGCTCATCATCTATCAGCACATCACAATGGAAACGGCCACACGGAGAGGACGGATTTCACCCGCAGAATGTTTATCAACGACTTCATCCTGAAGGTTAAGAAAGCTGAAACTCCGTTCTATGCCCGCCTCAAACGGATCGGCCACGCCGTTCTGACTCTCCAGCTGCCGATCCCGCGCTTCCTCGATCCCATCTATAAGGTCATTCTCTACTTCCGCTACCTGCGATATGAAACAACCGAGAGACTGAGTGTTGCGTTCTTCCGTTATCCCGTGGTGCGCCTGTTCTGCGTGTCTGTCGGAAAGCGCCTGCGCATCGAACACGTACCTGGAATCTCGGGCAACCCGAGGATCTACATCGGCGATGACGTCTATATCTCCGGAACCATCGCGATCATGGCAGGTCGCATCTTCCCGAACCCTGAGCTTCGCATCGGCAACAGGAGCTTTGTCGCCGACGGATGCCTCTTCGCCGTCGCAAAATCGATCGAGGTTGGCGACGACGTGCTGATCGCGGGCGGATGCTCCATCTCTGACTATTCGCAACATCCCGTCGATCCCGAAAAGCGCGTCGCAGGTCTTCAGGTTGACCCCGAAGATGTTCGGCCGGTGCGCATCGGCAACCGTGCGTGGCTCGGCCGCAACGCCACCATCCTGCCGGGTGTCACCATTGGCGAAGATGCAGTTATTGGCGCCTCGGCGGTTGTCACCAAGGATGTGCCGCCCGGCGCAATCTGCGTTGGAAATCCCGGGCGCATTCTTTCGCGGACGGTCTACGATCCGAAGCCCAATAATCTCGTCAGCGCCGAGTAGCTCACTTCCCCGGCAAACGCCGGGCACGCGGAGTATTGCGGTAAAGCTGCGAATATCTTTCCACCATCACCGGAAGCGTGAAGTGTGCGCGGAAGGCAGCCTCTGCATTGTTCGCGAAAGCCTCGCGTTCACTTGCTTGCGTGGCGATTCGCGTTAGAGCCTCAGCCATGCTCTCCGTCCTGCCCAGCGGAACCGTAATGCCTGCCTGCGCCAACCGCACGACTTCAGCCATTCCTCCGACGTCAGTCACCACCGCAGGCAACCGGCTTGAAAGCGCCTGCAACAACGACATAGGAAGTCCCTCTGAGACTGACGACATCGCAAACACATCCGCCGACGCAAAGAACGGCGCGACATCCATCTGCTGTCCCCAGAACGTGACGTTGGAACGAACCCCAAGCTGATCGACCGCCTCTTCAAGACGGCGTCGCTCGGTGCCGTCACCGACCATCCACAGCTGCATCTCAGGCACCTCCGCAACCGCCGCACGAAAGGCGCTGAGGAGAAAGTGGAGGTTCTTCACCGGCTCGAGTCTGCCCACATAGAGTAGCGTGAAGCCAGACTTTGCAGGGCGCTGATCCAGAGGAGGCGGCTCAACCGGCACAGCGCCGTTGTAGACCGTCACAATCTTGCGGTCCGGCGCGCTTCCTACGTCTTTGATGTTGCTCGTGGTCGCTTCGCAGATACCCACGATCCAGTCGCAAAACATCGCGGCAACCTTGTACTTACGCTCCATGGTGCCATTGCGGGGGGGCGCCACGAGGCTGTGTCGTGTGGACACGATGCTCGGAACGCCGGCCAGCCGAGCCGCCGGAGCCGCATAGATTGCCGGTGTCGGATTGTGCAAGTGCACCACATCCGGCCGCGAGGATCTGAACAGCCGCAGAAAGTGACGCGAAGAATCGATGAGATGGCGGCCGACGTTGGATTCCACCCTGAAGCCTTCGGTGCGCATCCGTTCGCCCAGCGCACCCAGCGCTGCTACCGCATAAACCTCCGGCTCATGGCCCTGCTCCCGCTGCAGATGACACATCTGCCGGACCAGCGTCTCCGCACCACCCACCTCCATGCTGTCGACAACGTGAGCGATCTTCATGCGGCGAACCTCAGTCACACGCCCGCCCTCTCAGTGCGTCAGGTTCACGATGCGCAGAGTGATGTACATGACCAGAATGAATCCCACGGTCGTCACTCCGGAGTACCGGAGAATGCGCCCCAAGGGCAGTCGGGGAGAAACCATTCCCCGCTGCAGCGCCATCTGGAAGGTAACCTCGGTCAGACCACCCAGTAGAAACAGCGTCAGCACAAAGGCTCGCGACAGAAACCAACCGGTGACCATGAACCCCGCGAAGGAGAGCACCAGCAGCCGCCCCAGTTTCCTGATATCAGCCTCATCGGGCATTGTGGCAGCAGGTGGCGGCAGGGGGAACGAGGTGTCGGAGAGCGCGGGCCTCTTCTTCTCGACAACGTTCTTGGGCCACGCCACGACCACCGCATCCCGAACACTGGGAAACAGGAACATTGACCAGAAGAAGAGTCCGCATAGACCGAGCTCAGCGGCGCACACCACGATGGTGTTATGTGCTGTTTTGCCGACGGCGTCCGGCATATAGCCAAACCCGATGCCGAACAGCGGATGGGCTTTCAGCAGCTGAAGCCCATCTCCCCAAAGCTCCGTCCGGTCCTCACCAGAGCTCGCCGAGATATCTCTGCCGCCTGTATAGCCCGTTGCGGAGGCTCCCGCGAAGAGCAGGCCCGCTAGCAGAAGAGAAGGTACGGTCCCGATCTTCTTTCGTAGCGCCACAATCAGCACAGCCATCAGCGCAAGGATTGAGCCGCGCGAATGCGTCATGAACGCTCCCCAGAGCAAAACTCCCACGGGCAAGAGCACAAAGAAGAAGTTCCGAACTTTCTTCTTCTTCTGCCAGAAGAAGAACATCAGCGGCAGCAAGCAGACGATGAGTTGAGCAAAGTCATTCGGATCATTGATCTGCCCTTGCCCGCGCAGCCTATAGAACCACTCCTTCTGGTCGTTGCTCATCCCGAGAAAGTAACTGCCATCCACGTTCGCGGCGGCACGGGCGGCGAGCCCCTGGGGCAGCCCGTTACGCATCTCAACGAGTCCCTGCCCGATAACGAACAGGCAGACAAAGAGCATCATCAAAATGACGCCCTGCACCTTCCTCTTCGAGTTGCAGTGCAGGCAGACCAGCAGGTAAGCAAACGCGTTCGGAATAAAAATCAGGAGCGCAGTGAGACCACCGCCGGCCCAGCTTGCGCCCACCAGCACCGACATGAACGTCGCAAACCCCAGACCGACCAATGCCAGTGTCTGCGAGGTCTTGCCGACGCTGGAGCCGCTGAAGGATGGTATCGATACGATGAAGATGACCCCCGCGAGGATCAGCTCAATGCGGTACTCTGCCAACGATCCGAACATGACCGTGGGCGTCAGGTAGTACGTCAGGAAGTAGAGGATACTTAGAACAAATCCCATCGCGTGAGTTGCCCGGGCAGATCCTCCGTTCGCAATAGAATACCCTACCGACTAGAGTGTTCTACTTGTATCTGATTGAGTGTTCTACTCGGAATACACCTTCTGTCTCTGATGCATGCAGCCCTGACTTCAGTCGTCTCTGTTAGTCGCTCCATCATTTCGCACAGTAGCTGTCGGCCATCATGGAAAACACGAACTCAACCAACGATATGTCTGCGTGGAAGCCGGGACTGGTCTCTGTTGTCATGCCCGCGCACAACAGCCAGGGCTCACTCGCTGAGTCTGTGCAGTCCGTGCAGGCACAAACCTACGGCGATTGGGAGTTAATCATCGTCGACGACGCCTCCCGAGACGGCACATTAGCCATGGCCCGTCAGTTTGCTTCCGACGACCCCAGGATTCGCATCCTTGGGCTCGAGCAGAACGTCGGGGTTGCAGAGGCCCGAAATCGCGGCATCGGCGCTGCTCGCGGCCAATACCTTGCTTTCCTCGACAGCGACGACCTCTGGCTGCGCAATAAGCTCGAGATTCAGATCGACTTCATGCGTTCCAGGGGTGCCCCCTTCTCATTCGCTCAGTACCGCCGAATCGGCCGCGACGGCTCACTGAGCAATACCGTGAAGGTGCCGCGCTCGGTCGACTACGAAGGTCTTCTCCGCGGCAATTCCATCGGTTGTCTCACCGTCGCGATCGACCGCTACCAGATTCCCGAAGTCTCGATGCCCCAAATCAAGCACGAGGACTACGTCACCTGGCTGAAGATCCTTCGGCAAGGCCACACCGCCTACGGCATCCCGCAAGACCTCGCCCGGTATCGAGTCACATCCTCCTCGGTCTCCTCAGACAAGCGGCGGAGCGCCAGTTGGACCTGGAACATCTACCGCCGCGTCGAGGGTTTGTCACTGCTCAAGTCGGCGTGGTGCTTCCTGCACTACACCGCTCGAGCCATCTACATTCGCCAGTTCTCCTGACCTGCCTCCGTGGCTAGTTGGACGGCGATACCGTAATGCTCCCGGTGCCGGCCGCGCTGAACGTGAGCACGCCGGCCGTATCGGTCGTTGCGGTCGCCGGCGCGCCTGCTCCGGAGATTGAGTACGTCGTGTTGGGCGTCAGATCAGAAACATACTGCGTCGTTGCTCCGGAGGCCGGATAGGTGACGCTTGTGAATGTTGCAGGCCAGTTGCGCATGAACATCATCAGCGACGATCCAACCAAGGCACCATCGAAGTTCTGTCCTGCCGTCGATTGCACAAGGACCGTGTTGCTCTTCGTGAACGACGACCCTCCCCACTCCAGCACGGTCAGGAACTGTGTCGCAGCAGTGTTACCGCCGTCGATGAGCAGATGCGAGTAAGGCTCCCAGTCACTAGTCCCCGGGTCTCCATTCTCGTTGGTCATGTAGGCTCCGGCATCCGACAGTGCCGCGTTCGCTGGCAGCAGGCTCGTTACATACGCCTCCTGCTTGGCAGAGCGCGTCGGCCAGCTGGCGACGGTCCCGTTGACGGTGAGCGCGCCTGTCGTCGTCATCCACACACGCCTCTCGCTCGCATTGCCTGCGCTCCGATCGTAGTAAACGACCTGGTTCGATCCGCGCAGATAGATCAGAGAACGCGATGCCTCGGTGATTCCCGACATCCCGCCCCAGCCGACGGCCGAAGAAGCGTTGTACAGGTTCGTTGTGTCGACGATTGCCGCAACATAACCTGGCAGTTCTGCATGCTGCACAGTGACAGGTCCGGCCTGGTAGCCATGCCAGAACTGCCCCCCGCCGTTACCGTCGCTGCCAAGAGCTGCCTGCCACTCGAAGCACGATCCTGCCGTAGCGCATGCCGGGATGGGCGGAACCCCATACCCTGCTTCGTTGCTATGCTCGGCGGTTGCCAGCATCATGTTGTAGTCATTGAACACTGTGCGCGTCTTCGTAATGAACTCACCCTGGCTGAGCACGTCGAAACCGCCGCACGTCTCGTGCTCATGGTCGATGAGAGTATTCGAGCAGTAGTACGAGAACGTAGTGTTCGTTCCTCCATCCGCCTCACTGGCTGAGAAAGGACCATTCGAATCCCATCCGCTGCGAACAAGGATGTGCTGATTGCCTCCGTTATATAGATCCGTCGGCATCTGCAACCGTGGGTCGGCTGGCGGAGTCGCTGTAGGATCCGCAGCTGGCAGTGAAATGAACATCGGAATCGCGTTCACATTCCCATAACCGTTGGCCAGGTCTGTATAGAATCCGGAGAGCCCGCCCATGCTTGAGTTCAGCAGCGGCCACTCGAGCGTTCCCGTGCGGTCCGTTCGTCCGTTCAAGACGTCGCCCACCATCATCCAGGCCTGCGTGTTGAAGTCGGAGGGCGCCCTGAACAGCTCCAGCGTATCGCCCGTGGAGAAATAGGCTATCCGCGGCTGCGGTTTGTAATAGAAGTACGTCATGAACTCAAGATCGGAGACAGCCTTCATGTCCCACCAGCTTGAGGTCGCAAGGCTCATCTGAGGCCCGTACAGGATCGGATCGTTGTATCCGGCAGATTGAATCGACGCCATCGCCAGAGCCTCGCGATACATCGAGTACTGATACCAGCTTCCCTCCGCCGACTCGCCTCCCCGTCCATCTCCTAAACAAGGAACCTGTAGGCCGTTTGTCGAGTCTTCGCATGTCGGCATGCTCGAAAGATTCGAGTACGCCGCCTGATATGCGGCCAGGCTTACGGCCGGATCTTCGACGTGGCCGTAGTCCTTGTACAGCATTCCGCCCGTCAGGTATGTCCAGTAGGCATGCAGAGATCCCGCTGTTCCGTCCGGGCACACAACGTACCTGGTCGCGCTGCAGGTGTTGCTCTCAGCAGGATCATCCTGCGCCGTGTCATTGAATGTGAGTGCAGCCGCGGTCAGGTACAGGATCTTGCTGTGCGTGTAGTTGTTCCCCATCCCGCGCTGCCCGACGAAGTCCCATACGCTGCCCGTATTGAGCTGGGCCGCGCTGTTGTAATTCCCCACTGGGGCACGATTTCCGGTTAGCGCGATGTTGATCATCTGTTGCCCCGCGAGCGCCATGTACGCACGTGTGACCTGCAGATCTGCAGCACTCAGATAACCGCCCGCCATCAGCCAGTCCGGAGTAAGCGTCAGGGCTTCCGTTGAATCCGCGCCATGGTTGCCCGTCAACCCGTATTGCGCGTCAGTCTGCCGGTAAACCAGTGTGGCAGACGAGTAGGACGAGCTCAGCGGGTTCAGCCAGAAGTTCGCGTAGTAGATCCAGATGTCGCGACCGTAGCAACCCCAGTTATATGTCGGGTCGTTCGGGTCGATCATCGACATGAAGGCGAACAGGTAGCCATATCCTTCCTGCCAGCTCTCAGTCAGGTCCGCATTAGGCTGTCCCGATCCTCCGTTGCAGGACCACGACCAGCTTCCATTGATAAGGTTGAAGTCGGCAACCGCGGTGTTATACAGCGTCGTGTACATTGGATTGCTCGACACTGCCTTCGCTTGCAGCGCCGGAAGCATCGCCGCCGTAATGCCTCCCAGGCGCGGATGCGAGGTTGCTGGAGTTGGCGACGCGGTAATCGCAATTGTTGACGTCGCCGTGACCGAGTGGTTCGCATTGCTCGTCGCCGTCAAGTGGTAAGTTCCCGTATTTGTTGTGTACAGCGCCACCGTGCACGGCTCGTTCACCACGCACGGATTGGTGCCGACAATCGTGCCTCCGTCCGTGGTCCAGGTCACCGTCTTGTCGCCTGCGCCCGTTACGACCGCAGTCACTGTCTGGTACGAACCGCGCGGCGCAACTGGGGTCTGAGGATACACATAAATCTGCGCGCCTCCCGAGCTGGAACTCGTGTAGGTGTTGACCGTAAGCGACTCCTGCGCCGAGGCCGTCGCCGCGGGCGACTCGCTGTCGGTCACAGACACCGTAAAGACCGACGTACCGCTCGTCGTCGGCGTACCCGAGATCACACCCGCGCTCGACAACGTCAATCCCGCCGGCAGGCTTCCCGAAGCAATCGACCACGTGTAGGCCGGCGTTCCTCCGGTCGCGTTCAGCGTGGCCGAGTAGCCGCTGCCGGTCGTGCCGTAACCCAGGGCGACCGTCGTAATCGTCAACTGTGAGGCTGTGACCCCGAGCGACTCCTGCGCCGATGCCGTCTGCGCGGGAGAGCTGCTGTCCGTCACCGTCACTGTGAAGCTCGACGTGCCCGCCGTTGTCGGCGTTCCCGAGATCACACCACCGCTCGACATCGTCAATCCGGCCGGCAGACTTCCTGACGTAACCGACCATGTATAGCTGGGCGTTCCTCCCGTCGCACTGAGCGTCGTGCTATACGAACTGCCTGACTGCGCCGCACCCAGGCTGGTCGACGTAATGGTCAACGTGCTCGTCGCCGCATTCACTGCGATCGACTCCTGCGCCGATGCTGTCTGCGCCGGCGATCCACTATCCGTCACCGTCACCGTGAAGCTCGACGTACCCGTCTTCGTCGGCGTTCCTGAGATCACACCACCGCTCGACATCGTCAGTCCTGCCGGCAGGCTTCCCGACGTAACCGACCACGTATAGGTGGGCGTTCCACCGCTCGCGCTCAGCGTCGCGCTATAAGAGCTTCCGCTCTGCGCTGCGCTAAGACTCGTCGACGTAATCGTCAGCGTCGCAGGCGTCGCGCTCACGGCAATCGACTCCTGCGCCGATGCTGTCTGCGCCGGCGATCCACTATCCGTCACCGTCACCGTGAAGCTCGACGTACCCGTCTTCGTCGGCGTTCCTGAGACCACACCACCGCTCGACATCGTCAATCCGGCTGGCAGACTTCCCGACGTAACCGCCCACGTATAGCTGGGCGTTCCACCACTCGCGCTCAGCGTTGCGCTGTACGAGCTTCCGGTCTGTGCTGCGCTAAGGCTCGTCGACGTAATGGTCAATGTGCTCGTCGCCGCACCCACCGCGATCGACTCCTGCGCTGATGCTGTCTGTGCAGGCGATCCACTGTCCTTTACTGCAACGGTGAACGTCGCCGTGCCGCTCGCCGTCGGAGTCCCCGATATCACACCGGCACTCGAAAGCGACAGTCCTTTAGGCAGGCTTCCCGACGTAACCGACCACGTATAGCTGGGCGTTCCACCACTCGCGCTCAGTGTCGCGCTGTACGTGCTTCCATCCTTCGCCGCAGCCAGGCTTGTGGACGCAACCGTCAACGTCGCCGGAGCCGCACTCACTGCAATCGACTCCTGCGCCGAAGCTGTCTGCGCGGGCGATCCACTGTCCGTCACCGCAACCGTGAACGTTGCCGTGCCGCTCGCCGTCGGCGTTCCGGAGATCACACCGGCGCTCGAAAGCGACAGTCCCTTAGGCAGACTTCCCGATGTAACCGACCATGTATAGCTGGGCGTTCCACCGCTCGCGCTCAGCGTCGCGCTGTAAGAGCTTCCAGTCTGCGCAGCACTAAGACTCGTCGACGTAATCGTCAGCGTCGCTGGAGCCGCACTCACCGCGATCGACTCCTGCGCCGTAGCCGTCTGCGCAGGCGATCCACTGTCCTTCACCGCAACGGTGAACGTCGCTGTGCCACTCGCTGTCGGAGTTCCCGAGATCACACCGGCACTCGAAAGCGACAGGCCTTTGGGCAGACTTCCCGATGCAATCGACCACGTATAGCTTGGTGTTCCACCGCTCGCGCTCAGTGTCGCGCTGTAAGAGCTTCCATCCTTCGCCGCGCTAAGGCTCGTCGACGTAATCGTCAACGTGCTCGGTGCTGCTGCATTGATCGTGATTGACTCCGATGCCGACTGCGTCTGTGCCGGCGATCCGCTATCCTTCACCTTCACCGCGAATGTGAAAGTCCCGCTCGCGGTCGGCGTGCCGGAAATCACGCCTGCGCTCGAAAGCGACAGTCCTTTAGGCAGACTTCCTGATGCAATCGACCATGTGTAACTCGGCGTGCCGCCGCTCGCGCTCAACGTCGCGCTGTATGAGGAACCAACCTGTCCTGCACCCAACGCAGCCGAGCTGATGCTCAGCGCGGCCGGCGCCGTTGGCACTGGAGTAATCACAATCGAATATGTAACCGTCTTGTTCTGCGCCTTGGACTCGGAGTCCGTGACTGTGACGTTGAAGGCCGAGGTCTCGCTCACACTCGGTGTTCCCGAAATCACTCCACCGCTCGACAGCGTTAGTCCTGTCGGTAGACTTCCCGATGAAACAGCCCACTTATATGGCGTCGTCCCACCAGACGCGCCAAGAGTCACCTTGTACGCAACTCCTACCTGTCCACTCGGCAGTTGCGTCGTCGTAATCGACAACGTGTCCGACGAATCCGGTGCGGTCGTCACCGTGAGCGGAACCTGGTTCGATTGCGATCCATCCGAATTTCGCACCTGCAACTGCGCGACCGCCGGCTGCGCCAGCGTGGTCCCGCTAATGTTCGCGGCAATCGTTGTCGAGTTCACCACCGTCGTCGGCACAGCAGTGCCGTTCACGGTCAGCGCTGCCTGCGACTGAAAGTTTGTACCCTGCACCGTCACGGTGACGCTTGGGGTGCCGGCAGTCACCACCTGCGGCGATACCTGGCTGATCGAGGGGCTCATCATCGCCACTACGGTCATGCCAGTCCCGCAACCCGCACACAACAGGCTGACCGCAAACACGAATACCGCCGCCTTCACTTGCTGAAACTTCGTTCCCAAGCTAACCCCTGACACCAAAGCCGCACAACGCTTGATCGGTAAAAAAACGCGTCGTGGACCGGTAGGGTCAGTACACCAACCGGAATCAAGAGATTCATCGCGCGTAGGTTGCAGAGAAAAATCGTGCGGGGTCACAGAAGATACGACTTGTTTCCGATTACCCTCTATCGACTTTGGTGTGGTGTCTCGGTTCGCTACGCAACGATTTGCAGGCCTCAAACATTCAGCAGTAAAAGAAATCACTTACAGCGGTCCTTTCAACTCATCAAGACACCGCGCACGAGCCTGTTTTCGGACAACAGCTCTCCCGCTTCGTGCTGTGTGCACAAAGTTGGG
>Ga0209274_10001810_pt1 | contig 10738 bp, 13 predicted proteins | sample HubBroMetageREF1_FD_188343 | JGI IMG/M metagenome (GOLD analysis project Ga0209274, IMG submission 188343) | Reference soil microbial communities from the Hubbard Brook experimental Forest, New Hampshire, USA - Hubbard Brook CCASE Soil... | ecosystem: Environmental > Terrestrial > Soil >...
TTTGAACGGTGGCCAGGGATTGGCCGACAGCAGCTCGCCTGGTGCCTTCGAGACAGGTTGGAACGAAGCGTGGACTAGCGCGACGTCGCCCACTGGTGACCAGCCGTTCAATTTGCCGACAACACTGCACGGTTGGCAGGAGAACCTTGAGGGTGAGGGTTCGGGTCCGACCTGGTCAGCAGTCGCGGGACCCGATGACAGCCTTCCGATTAAATCCCTTGATTGGTACGAGGCATATGCGTTCTGCATCTGGGACGGCGGATTTCTTCCGAGCGAAACGGAATGGAACTACGCAGCGTCAGGCGGAGGTGAGCAGCGGGTGTACCCGTGGTCGAGCCCGCAGACGTCGGCAGCGATCGACTGTACCTACGCGGATTACCTTGGCCTCGTCGACGATACGGTGCCTTGTTTGCCTTATGGTGGGTCGATGCCACCGCAGGTAAGCAGCGTCGGGTTCAATTCCCCAAAAGGAGATGGTAAGTGGAGCCACGCCGATCTCGCTGGCAACGTGTGGGAGTGGACGCTGGACTTCTACGCTCCATACGTGACGCCATGCACTGATTGCGCGTACGTTGGCGGTTCTAGCGGCCTGCGCGTTTCCCGCGGGGGCGGCGGTACAGACAACGCTTCGAGACTTCTCGCTTCCACCCGCGCTGCGGAGGTCCCATGGGTACCTTCGAGTCTGACTTTTGGTGGCGCTCGCTGCGCGAGAGCGCCGTGACCCGTCGCTGCCGGCTCGCCCGCCACAATCCGAACGCCGTCCACACCCCGCATCCCCGAACGTTCCAACGGCTCATCCTCGACAGCAGGCTTTCGTCGAACGGTCGAACGGATACAAAAACTCATTACGGGGCCCAGTCCCGACGCGGCACCGAGATCGCAGCGACCTTCTACACACTGCGTTCGGACGAAGACCCGTGAGCGCAGCAACGTCGTGCGATGCCCGGGAACAACCCATCCCGGTGGCTCACACTGCTCGATCCCCCACGCTGATTACATGTCGGACTTCCCGTGGGATCCGGGCGCCGACGGCAAACAGTGTTGGTCGAACGGATACCAGCACGATTACGCCAGGGCAGCGTGAGGGCTCCTATGACTTTCTCGCCACCACAGCCGGATGCAATGGCAAGCGCGGGCTCTAGCAATGGTGCATCACGCGGAACGGTGTACGGAGGTCCCTTCCCGCCCGTCCCCCTGTACGGAGCCGCCATGATTCCGATTGAGGACGCGAGCGCGAGCGATGGCCCCAGCGAGGTAGCGGCCGACGCGACGGACGCGAGCACTTCGGAGACGGCCCCGAGCGTAGCTGACGGGTCGATCGACGCGACAGACGCGAGCGCGCCTACAGGGCCGACCGATTCGTCGAGCGCGGCCGACGTGCCCATGGCGGTGCCGCTCTACGGAGCCGCCATGTTGCTGGACGAGTGAGTTTCCCCGCGCGAAGCTAGCGCTTCTGCGCTTCGAGCCACGTCGTGCCAGGCTACTGCGTCCGCTGGATTGCCGCGGACATGACTTGAACGGGCGTCATCGTCGATGCGTCGTAGTCCTCGGCCATCGTGATTAGATGAAACGCGATGCGCATCGCGTCCTTGGTCTGAAGGCCGTCGGCGGGCAAAATATATCGAAACGGGTCACGGCCTTGTCCGAGTGGGCACGTTCGCATCTCTCCCAGCACGGAGGTTGCGGGTGGGGTTGCCGCCGGAGCTTGCGGGACCGAGACCAGGTTCTCAACGGGCGCGGTAGCCTTTACGGGAGGCTTTCGCTCGGCCTTCGGCGGCGGTCGCTTAGGATCATAGTTGCTCGGCGCCGCGGCCCAACGGAAATACTCCTCAATCGTTGTTCGCGCCCTCGACGCATAGGTGCGAGCCGTGTCGGGTTTCCCATCAAGATTCTTCCTCGCCCAGCGGTCGCAGAGGCGAGGCATATTCTCGAGAATTGAGCGCGCATCCTTTCGCTCGTCAGCGGCGACCATTTCGGCCATTTGGCGGAGCGATGTCACACGAAGGCGTGCCGATGACCCGCCCATGTCACCCTTCGCGGCTTGGCCTTCCGCCCATTGGATGACTTCCTCGATAGGGACAGGGGCCTCGTTGACCCCAGGTTCGAACAGACTTACCGTACTCATGAGACAAATCTCCGACGTTGACCCCGCCATGGGGCGTTTTGTGTTGCCGGGGCGGTGAAGCACCCCGTTGTTCTGCACCGAAGGTAAGAACCCCATGGCGGTCGTCAACGACGGATGCGTGTGATTTCTTACGTTCAAAAGAATCACCCTACATTTTCCAGCGTTTCTAATAACTTGCGCGAGTCGCGATATTTGCAAATCGGCTCGCTACCGAAAATAAGCGAGTTTACAGCTCAGCCGACGCGCATCCCGGATAGCTTGGATGCGCGATGCCCCCGCGGAGTATTTCCGCCGTTCGCGGAGGCTTCGAGGCCACGTGCGGGAATTGCATGCGGCACTCCGCGACGGTCGCGGCGACCGGCCCGGATGGGAGCGCCTAGGGTTTTTTGCGCCGCTTCTTTTTGCGCCGCTTCTTGAAAAGCTTTTTGGCCTTCGGGCTTGGCTGAGCAACGGGGCTTGGCCGGGCAACCTGCATTTGTTCGGGCGGCTCCGAAACCGGGCCCTCGGGGAGGACTAGCCTAGAGGCTGATACAAAATTTTGGATGTGGCCTGAAAGCAGCGGCGGGAGCGTGAGCGGCGGAAGCTCAAGAGTGGTCGTCAATGATTGAATCTGAGTCCGCAAATACGGCCACGAGTGCATAACCCCCTGGATTCCCGCAAAGTGCGACAATTCATCATCGCTCAGGATGACGTCCGCAGGACATTTGTAGTCCAGCCTGATAATAGCCACTAGCTCCGTCACATCAACGGAAACACCATCTTTCGGTGTATTTGTAATCCACACGCGATAGGGAGCAATAACTCTTAGCTCCTCCTCCTCTATTCCCCACCTCACATCGACCGGGTCCAATCGCCATGCGATCGAGGACTCCAGAAGCCACGGCTTGACGAGCTTCGCCTCAAGTTGGGTGTAGTGCACCGCTATAAGCGGCAACTTCGAGACCAAAGGCGCTGCAACCGCGACGTCCGGCTTCATGACGACGCAGTCGCCGCAAGGTGCAATAGCTCGGCATCGTTAGCAACGACGTTCGCACTGGGCTGATAGTGCACAATCTCACCCAATGGCGCCGGAGGGAAGCGACGCTGGAAATAGACGTTGAAGTTGGCAACCGTGGCGACTGATGGCTCGTCGGACGACACTCCAACCCCCTCCACGTTCAACAGGTTTGCTGCAAGCGGGTTGAGTGCAATCAGTCGATATGTCGCCTTGATATATTCGGGAATCCGTCTCTGGCCCGTCTCCCACCTCGCGAGTGTGTTCCGGCCCAAGCCGAGAGCCTTTTCCATTTGCACTTGAGTCATGTCGGCAAATCTACGCGCCAAACGAAGCTCCTCCGGGCCGACGTGCGCCAGAGCACGTCGAATCGCGCTGCGCTCGGCCATCTCGTTCGCGCCGCTCTGTTCGCTGTCCGTGTAGGTTTCGTCGCACGTGTCACAGACAAACTCTCGACGCGCATAGGTCGCCTCATGTCCGAGGAGGGTCTTGCGCAAGTGCCGCCGAACCTCCGTCGTCGTCCCTTTGCCGCAGACGGCGCACGCCTCCGATTTCACCTTGCTCATTTCATTTCACCTTGAAAGAAATCACGACGGTCACCCCGGCATCAATCTGAACCTTGCAGTACACGACGACGCCCCCTTGGTGTAGCGGTGCGACGACGGTTGGCCGATAGACGTCCTGCCAAAGCCCCGGACATTTGTCGGACTCCATCTGCTTGTAGAAGTCGCTTGCCTTGAGGCTGAGAACGCATTGCAGCACCTGAGGTCCCATCATTCCAAGCTCGACGCGCGCCGAGTCTTCGGCGCTCCCGGTAAGCCGCCACGCCTTCGCGCGGACGAGTCGCTTGACCTCCTCTAAGGGGTACTTCGGTGTCTTGGGTAACTTAGCCATTGGCTAAGATATTGCAAGCGCTATCGCTGCCCGCCCCCTTGATGCGCACATTCACCCTTCAATCTGTAGGTGCCCTGCTTTCCGGACGCTAGGGGAAATAGCGGAGCCGCGTTGGTCCTACGCACCCGGCTCCGAAAATCGCGCCTTTCTCCGCTCCCCCACCCGAATCATCTCCAGCGCCTGGCCCTCCAACTGCCGCCCCCGCTCCCGCGTCACGCCCAGCGGTGCCGCAGCCTCCTCCAGCGTCGCCCCGTTCAATCGACTGCGCTCCGGGCCTTATTCGCTCCCCGCGGCCCACCATGGAAACGCTTGCACCGCGGGCTTGTGCGGCCGGCCGGCCTCCCCTTCACCCTCGCCGATGGAATGCGCAGGATCGGGCCCCTATTATTGCCACACTTCGGCGGACACGTGCACCAACGATGCGGACTGTCCAGCGATCGGCCTTCTACAAGAGCGAGGTCGGCCCTGTCGCACGGAGTCGCGCCCGCCTCAGCGGGTGTTCAGCTTTCGGATCGTCGTGAGCCATGGTGACGACGGTATCGCCGCTCATCACGGTCGGCAACGCGCCTGGGCGTGAGGGTGGGTCCTCCGGCGACCCAACCGGAGAGCGGATCGAGAGTGACCGTCAACGTCATCGAGCCAGGAAGAACCGCGCGAGCGCGAAGCAAAGGGCGAAGAGATAGCCGAGGAGAACGTGTCGAGGGGTGTAGACGGCCAGAGATTTCCGACTGTTATGCCGAGCTCGGCATAAAACCAATAGAAACCAAAAACCAATAGGCGATTGCGCGGGTGCGCCCGTTGAGCGTGACTGGGACGCCAGGCGGAGTTCGACACCACGGCGCAATCGTCCCCTTGGACGGAGCCGCTGCGCGGCAGCGACGAGGCGCGTCAGGTGGAGTGGGCTATGGGCAAGAAGGCCGTGTGGGCCGTAGACACCTGAGCACACGGGCGTAACGGGAACGATTCCGGGACACGAGCAGGCGGGCGAAAGTCCGGCAGAAGGTGCCCTGAGTGTTCGCGTTCGAGGGCAACCCGGGGTTGGACGCGGGGAGCGGGAGATTTGGGCATGCGAAGGACACACGTCGACTGGGCGACCGCCTGTACGCCGACGCAAAAGATCCTGCGGTGGTAAGGGCTCACGCCGCCTCCGGTGGGGCGCGTGCTTGCAGGTCAAGGGGGCGCCGGACGACAGCCATCGCACCGCAGGCGGGGCAACGACGCAGGTCGATGCCCGTGAGCTCGCGGAGGAGTTCGCGCCAGGGGAGGTCGGGGGCCGGCGCAGCAGCCGGTGCCCGGTCGGGGTGTGAGCGTTGGGATGACCGGTCCAACAGTCGGCGCGCCTGCTCAAGCGTGGTGGTGGCGTGCTTGGGCGCCATCAGGCCGTAGTGGCGAATTTTCACGAAGCCGGCAGGCAGCACGTGCTGGACGAAGCGCGTGAGGAACTCGTCGGCATCCAGGGTGATGCTCTTGCCGTTCTTGGTGCGGAAGGTGACCTTGTCATGGGCGAGAGAGACCAGGCGACGGTTGCTGATGCCAATTCGATGGGTGTAGCGACCGAGGTAGCGCACGACCTGCTCGGCGCCGCCGAAAGGGCGCTTGGCGTAGACGACCCAGTCGACGCGCCCGAGCCGGTCGAGCAGGCTAGCGAGTCCCTCGGGGTCGATCGGCTCGGGGCCGAGGTCGAGGCGCCCCCGCTGCTGGGCACGGCGAAGCTTGGCGAGCAGCTTGCCCCGAAAGAGCGCCCCCATCACACGCACGGGCAAGAGGAAGTCGCGTTTGCAGCTTCGCCATGCCGCGGCGTCGTCGGTCAGTCCGCCGCCGGTGACGATGCAATGCAGGTGCGGATGAAAGGCCAGCTCCCGTGTCCAGGTATGCAGCACCGCGGTGACGCCGAGCTGGGCCCCGAGCCATTTCGGATCGCGGCCGAGATCGAGCAGCGTCTCGGCCGCGGCCTCGAAGAGCATCTCGTACAGGCGCCTCGGATTGCGTCGCGTGAGCGGGCGCAGGGCGGCCGGCAGCGTGAAGACGACGTGGAAGTAGTGCGTCGGCAGGATGCGCGCCATGCGGCTCGCCACCCATCGCGCTTGCGCGAGCGACTGACATTTCGGACAGTGCCGATTGCGGCACGAGTTGTACGAGGGCTCTCGCCGGCCACACTCAAGACACACGTCCAGGTGCCCGCCGAGTGCGGCGGTGCGGCAACGCTCGACGGCGCGCAGCACCGCATGCTGATCGGTCGACAAGGGGTGGGCGCGTCGAAACGCCTGGCCGTGCTCGCGCACGATGTCGGCGAGCTCTAAAGCCGGGCGAGTCGGCGCACCCGCGGCTGCGCCGTGGCCGTGCACCTACGCGGCGTGCTCAGCGTGCGGCGGTTATCGGGGGCGGTGAAGCCGGAAGACGATCGAGGGGGCTGACCAGGTTGCCCACGCGCGCGACGCTCACGTGCAGGTAGAGCGAGGTACTGCGTAGCGAGGCGTGTCCCATCAGCACTTGCACGGTGCGTAGGTCCACGCCCTGCTCGAGCAAGTCGGTCGCGAAGCCGTGCCGGAGCGTGTGGGGGGTCACCCGTTGGGCGATGCCGCAACGACGCGCAGCTTTCCGTAGGGCCATCGCGACCGCCTCCCGGCTAAACGTGTCCGCTCGGCCGCATCCAGGGAAGAGCTCGGGCCCCGACGGACGTCGCGCTCGCCAATACGCCCGCAGCGCTTCGAGCAGCCGTGGCGAAAGCATCACGTGCCGCTCGCGTCCCCGCTTGGCGTGGCGAATGTGAAGAACCATGCGACGGCTGTCGATGTCCTCGACCCGCAGCGCGCACGCCTCGCTCACGCGCAGGCCGGCGCCGTAGGCGAGCATCAAGATCGTGCGCACGGTGATCGACGGGACGGCGGCGATGAGCCGGGCGACGTCCGCGGCGGCCAGCAGCACCGGCAGCCGCATCGGCTGCTTGCGCCGTGGCATGCTCGCCATCACCTCGGGCCGTTCGACCACTACGTCATAGAGAAACTTGAGCGCGCCGACGTACACGTTGTGGGTCGAGGGGCTGACTTTGCGACCACGAACGAGGTGCAGCAGGAACTGCTCGACATCCGGGCGGCCGAGCTGGTCGGCGCAACGGCCCGCAAATCGCTCGAACCGGCCGATGCACCGGCGGTAGCTGCTGCGCGTATTGGCCGGCGTGCCCCTCAAGTCGAAGGCACGCTCGAGGCTTTCTTGGATCGTCATGGGCGCTCTCCTGGTGCGCAAGCGCCCGAATGCCGGACGCTGCAGACCCCAAGGGTCGCCCCAATGACATCTCCCCTCCGTCCCCCACCGTGTGGACGCCCTTCAGCGCGCCTCTCGCGCGCTCGGGCGCGCGCCACGACGCGTCAGGTCACCAAGCTGCCGCGCAGCGGCTTCGTCCAACCCGGATTGTGGCGCGCGAGCTCGAGCACGAGCTTGAAGATGTCGACCGTTTTGCGGGGCCGGCCCACCTTGCGAGCATGCGAGCTATCGTACTTCTGAGCGGCAAGCTGCCGAAACCAGGAGAGGATCGTCTGTGGACGCACGATCTGGCAGCAGACCCTGCGCTCCTCGGCGGTCAGCGCCTTACCCTTCATGGCCAAGCGGCGCCGCTGCTCGGCGCTCAAATCGATCCGGGTCTTGCCGGTCGCTGCCGCAAGGGCCTCCTTCAGAACCCGGACCTCCTCCTGCAAGTAGTCGACCCTTCGCGCCATCCGCTCGTTGATCGCGTACGCGATCGTCGCGATGATGAACTGGAGCGTTACCGGCAGCATCGGCTCGGGCCCAGACTGCCCGCGCATCGCGGCATCTTCAAGCCTGCGGTTTGGCGCGAAATCATGCGAGAATCGACAGCGACGAATTTCCGGACATCACGGGCCGCGTCGAAGGAGAAGAGGACGAAGAAAGGATGCACGATAGGAATGCGGAACTAGGCTGCGCAGCGATCGTTCCCGCGCTTTTCGCTTTACATCCCCAAACCGCCAGCTTGGTCGTCTGCGCCCCCATGATTCGTCCCGAGTTTGCATCGGCGAAGTTTAGCGGCCCCGCTTCTACACCGGCCGCCTCATTTGTCGTTCGCAAGGGGGCTGAGACAGAGAACGCGGAAATCGCACGGGGGATTCTTACGGCGTACGAGACTGGCTACGCTATGGGGTTCAGTCACGTCCACGATGCTCTCCCAGGCGACTTGGACCGAATCCGCGAAGCGGTGCGCTATGGCTGCAAGGAGCACGTCCTCGCCGAGAATCGCCAGGCGCCCCTAGGCGACGACCAAATCGAACTGCTCGCAGCCCAATGCGAACCGATCGCTTCGGACTCCGTCGCCACCTACGTGAATGAGCTCGCGAAGCAGCGAGCGAGCCACTGATAGGCGGGACGGCCAATTGAACGGGCGATTCTGGCCGTGTTCCGGGTGCTCCCGTCACGTCAAACGTGCAAACCCGACGCCCCGTGGCACATTGTGGCACACGCAGGCTGCGGCGTTTCATTGAAAAAAAGCGCATTTCGTGGGGCACGGCTCGTGCACTTCCGTGGAGGCATCATGAAACACTTCGGGGTGGGTGCGGTTGTGTGGGCCGCCACGCTGACTGCTTTCGCATTCGTGGGCGCCGGTTGCGGCGGAAGTACGGTCGCTTCGAGCCTAGCCGTGGCGACTTCCCATCCCACGACGCCGGACGCGGCAATCTCCGATGCCTCGACCGGTAACGCCGCCACCACGGACAGCGCAGCGACCACAGGGCTTGCCTGCCCCGCGGGTCAAGGGTGCGGATTGCTTGCCACCACGGACAGCGCAGCGACGATAGAAGGTGCCACGACCATGTACGGCGAAGCGACCGCCGAGGCCGTCGACGCCTTTGCGATCGCAATAGAAGGCGCCACGCCTACTGGCGGGGCGACTCCTGACGGCGCGACGACCCAGAGCGGCGGGTGGATCGACCGAGGACCATCTGGGACAGCAGGGGTCTGGAGCGGCGTGGCTTCGGACGCTTCCGGGAATCATCTCGTCGCCGTCTCGGCCGGCCATCTCGTTGTTCCGTCGTTTGTGAATTACTTCAGCGGAGTCGCCGTATCGGCCAATGCGGGCATGACCTGGGCGTTGACCAGCGGTCCGGCGCTCAGCGCCGTCGCTTCGGACCCCAGCGGCACCAACTTGGTCGCGTGCGGCGGCGGGGGAATCTCGACGTCGGTCAACGCGGGCATGACGTGGACGCCATCAGGCTGGGCGGCGCCAACGGGGCAAAGCTACTGCACTTCGGTGGCCTCGGACTCGACCGGGACCCACCTCGTCGCTGCGGTGGGGGGTCCCTGGGGGGGGGACATCTGGACATCAAGCAACGCCGGCGTGACCTGGACCGACCAGACCCCATCGGGCGCCGCCCACAACCTCACCTGGATGTCTGTGGCCGCGGACGCAACCGGCACAAAATTGATAGCGGTCACAGGGTTGGGCCTGGGCGCAGGCGGTCCCGGAAGCGTCGGCGACATCTGGACGTCCAGCGACTCGGGCGCGACCTGGACCGACCAGACCGCATCGGGCGCAGCCCACAACCTCACGTGGATGTCTGTGGCCTCGGACGCAACCGGCACGCACTTGATAGCGGTCGGCTCAGGGATTTGGACGTCGAGCAACTCGGGCGTGACCTGGACCCAGCAGGCGACGAACAGCGGCGCGTATGCGTGGGCCTCCGTCGCGTCCAGCTCGGACGGGACCCATCTTGTCGCCGCGAGCCGGAACGGCGTTGACCTCTCGACTGGGGGGGACCTCTGGACGTCAAGCGACTCGGGCGTGACTTGGACGAACACAACCGCCGGGACATTCCTCGCGATCCTAGACTGGACGGGTGTCGCCTCGGACTCGACGGGCGCGCACCTAGTGGCCGTCAACGCATGGGAGGCGGACATCGTGGGGGGGGACATCTGGACGTGGACGAACTGAGCGGGAGCGGGCGACTCGCGACACCGCCCATGCGCCCCCGTAGGCGGGCCTCGATTGAGTCGCGATCATTTGCGCCGCCGCCTTGCCCTCGTGTCCAAGGCGACCACGCTTTCCCGTGAGTGCCGCCGCGCCTGCAGCTCGCGCGCGAGGAGCGCAACGCGCCCCTCCCAGCCGGCTCCTCGGGCCCCCACCTCCGCCTCGATCGCCCTCGCCAACGCTCGCTCGACGACATCCTCGGAAGCCGAAACCTCACGTCGCCTTTCGTCGTCTTGCGTCGCCTGTTTCGCGTCGTCTACGCGACGATTGACGACTAAAGGCGCACCCGTAGCCGGGTGTTCGATCCCCCGTTGCTCCACTTACGTTGGATAACTCGGACGACCTGAACCTCGCTCCGCCTCGACTCGTCGCTCCGCTTCGCTGCGCTCCTCGCTTCGGCTCCGCTCGGCGGCCGGGTTAACCGGGATGGGCATGGGGGGAGCGACTCGCGCCGCTCCCCCCATGGGCCCCCCATCGCGGGAGGGGGCACGCGAGTGAGCTCGCTTGGAGTACTCGGGTAGCCAGTGCCGCTCACGGTTCGCGCCGTGCACACAGGGTCGCCCGCGGTTCGATCCGCTCGGCCTTCCGGTGCGGGACCTCGCCTGGGTACACGGTCACAAGGATCATGCTCGGCGTTGCTGGCTGAGTGTGCGCGAGCGACGGGAGGCCCGGCGGGACGCCGCCGTCGCACTCGATCAGGCGCCAGCGAGGGTCCCGCTCGGAGCTCACGATGGCGACCCAGCGGCGTCGTAGG
>Ga0209274_10001811_pt1 | contig 10732 bp, 6 predicted proteins | sample HubBroMetageREF1_FD_188343 | JGI IMG/M metagenome (GOLD analysis project Ga0209274, IMG submission 188343) | Reference soil microbial communities from the Hubbard Brook experimental Forest, New Hampshire, USA - Hubbard Brook CCASE Soil... | ecosystem: Environmental > Terrestrial > Soil >...
AATCACAAGCACTCCAGCCCGTCCCCGAACCGCCCGCTATCATCATCCTGAAATCGCTGAAGGATCGCGGCGGCGTGGTGCAGAAAAATGCCGGCGCCAGCCTGATCGACCTGGGCGACGGCGTCCTCTGCTGCGAGTTCCATTCCAAGATGAATTCCATCGGCGGTGACCTCGTCGCCATGATTCACGCCGGAATCGCCCGCCTCAGCTCAGACTTCGACGCCATGGTCATCGGCAATCAAGCCACGAATTTTTCCGTCGGCGCGAACCTGATGCTCGTGCTGATCAGCGCGCAAGAAGGTGAGTGGGACGATATTCACATGGCCGTGCGCCAATTTCAGCGCGTCAACATGGCAATTAAATATTCACCGCGTCCCATCGTTGCCGCGCCGCAGGGCATGGCCCTCGGCGGCGGCTGCGAAGTCCCGTTGCACGCCGCGCGCATTCACGCCGCAGCCGAATCTTACGTGGGCCTCGTGGAAACTGGCGTCGGCCTGATTCCCGGCGGCGGCGGCACCAAAGAAATGCTGATCCGCGCGAACGAACACTCCGCGGGTGGCGAAGATCTGGACCTCTTCCATGCGCTCAAGCCCGTATTCGAAAATATCGCCATGGCCAAAGTTTCCACCAGCGGCGAAGAAGCCCGCGCGCTCGGCTACTTGCGCCCCTCCGATCTCATCGCCATGAATCGCGAGCGCCAGATTGCCGACGCCAAGCAAACCGCGCTGGCACTCCTTCGCGCGGGCTATCATCCGCCCGCCCCTGCGCAAATCCGCGTGCTCGGCGAAGAATTCCTCACTGGAGCGAAGCTCGCCATCCACATGATGATTCGCGGCGGCTACGCTTCAGAATATGACGGCGTAGTAGGCCGCAAGCTCGCAAGCATTCTGGCGGGTGGCGCCATCACCGCTCCCCAGCTCGTCCCGGAGCAGTACGTCCTCGATCTCGAGCGCGACGCCTTCGTCAGCCTGTGCGGCGAACGCAAGACCCAGGAGCGCATCGCGCACACCCTGAAGACCGGAAAACCTCTGCGCAATTGATTTTTCGCGAATTCGCGCCTGAGCCGCTCCCGTCGCGCAACTTTCGCGCCCGCTCCGGGTTGGTTACCGGCGGAGAAACCTATTTGCGCCGAAATGTATCTAAGTCTGGGAATTTCGCGTATTTTGGAAAGCCGGTGTGACGCGCGAACGGATGGAACTTTTTTCGGCGTTTCTCGGAAAACAGAATGTCCGCACTCCGCGTATGCCTGCAAGCAATCCCGGAACATCGGAGCAGCGGATAAAACCAGGCCCGAATAGCGTTGAATTCTGCCGAGCAGTGCGGTAACGCGGAGTAGCGGCGCATGATCTTGCCGCGCTCTCCGCAAATGCAATCGTGCGCGATTGTACGACGGCTCCGCTTCCGGAGCCTTGCAGCTCATCGTTGGATGAAGCCAAGGGGAGACTTCTGATGCGAAAGAGCATTCATTTTTTGACGCTTCTGGCCATTGCGTTTTTCGGAATGTTGACTTTATCGGCTTGCGGCGGCGGGGGCGGCGGCAGCACTCCGACCGTCAATGATTTGGTGATCATTCCCGGGTCCTCCAGCGTACCCGTGAGCCAGACGGCGCAATTCTCGGCGTTTCTGAATGGCGCCGGCACGTCCGTCACCTGGACCGCAAGCGGAGGCACGATCGACGGCACAGGCCTCTTTACCGCGCCCAGTGCACCGGCGAGTGTAACCATCACCGCCACGTCCGGATCGAACACCGGCACGGCCACCGTGAATGTCGTCGCCGCGCAGAGCTTGGTCGTAAATCCCGTCGCGCTCGCCATTCCCGCCGGCGGCCTGCAGTCCTTCACCGCTACACCCAGCGCGGGTGTAACCTGGACCGTAAACGGGACTGCCTTCGGTGACTGCGTCGCGCCGCCAGTCGGCTCCGTCACGCAGTGCCACGGTACGATTGATGGCAACGGCAATTACACCGCGCCGCTTTCGCCTCCCACCGGCCAAACTGTGACGATTGGCGCTGCTGCAGGCGGAAATTCCGGCACCGCTACGGCCACCATTCTGTTTTCTTCCGCGTCCCTTACCACCAGCACCCTCGGCACGGGGCAATACGCCGTGGCGTTTTCTGGCGTGGATTTCACCCAGGGGCTCCCGGTGGATGTTACAGGCAGCATCATGACGAGTGGATCCGCAGGTTCGACGGGCGGTACGATTACCGGCGGTGAGATGGACCTCAACACCGGCATCGCCGGAACGGCCTTCGTGGTTCCCGTGACGGGCGGCACATTTTCGGTCGGGGCCCTCGACGGTCGCACATCCATCTTGCTAACTCTTGCCTCCAATGCGGTAGCCGCGTCTTTCAACTTGCAGGCCACGCTGTCCACCAATCAGCACGCATTGCTGATCGATTTTGACACTTCTCTCACCGCTAGCGGCACTCTGGACGCGCAGAACACTACCGCGTTCGCCACGCCGCTCAACAGCAGATTCGCATTTCAGTACTTTGGCATCGACCAGAATGCCAATCCAGTGACGGTGGCGGGAACCTTCCTCGCCAGCAGCAATTCCATTCCTGTTAATAATCCTAATTCGCCCGTAAACACACAAGATTTCACCTACGTGCCGCTCAATACCAACACGTTAACCGTGGTCACCAACGACATTACACTCAGCGGCTTGTACACCACTCAGGACACTACTTTCGGACGCGGTACTTTCACCTTGAATTCCACGGACTTGGGCACCATCAATTTTTCATACTACATGATCGATCAAACTCACCTGAAACTCGTCGAAATCGATCCGGCCCAGCCTTACATTCTCTACGGCGAGGCCTTTAGTTCTCCGACCGCCACCACGCCGCTCAATGGCGGAGTCGCTGCCACCTGGGGCGGATCCGCTAACAATGCTCCGTACGCCGGCGGCGCCGTATTTGCGATCAATGCCGCCACCATCAGCAGCGGCGGCGCGCTCGACATAAATAACAGCGGCGGTTCGGGCCAGCAGATCGGAAGCGCCATCACCAGCGGTAGCTATGCCAACGTCTTGACTGAAGGCAACGTTCCGGCTCGCTACACTCTCTCGCTTACCACCAGCAAGGGTACGGCCTTATTCGCCGCATATACTTTCGTCACGGCTGCGGGTACCGGTGCCGAGTTGGTGGAGATTGATACGAACAACGGCATAGACGGCGCCAGCGGCACCGCTTACCAGCGTGGTTCCGTGAGCACCGTGCAAGGCAGCTTTGCCTTGAATCTCACCGGGATCGGCATCACGAAATCGCTGGTGTTCGAGCAGGATATTACCGGCCAGCTGGGCCTCGTCAACAATAGCACCACCCTGACCGGAACCCTGGATATCAACAACGCCGGACCAATCCCAGGGGTGGCCGTAAGTTCCAGCAGCATCCTGAATGCGCCCGCTTCCAACGGCCGCGGGACCGCGCAAGTGAACGTTGCGGGCAGCGGCGTTTCGGCGAAATTCAACCTGGTCTATTATCAAATTGACAGCAATACCGAATTGCTGCTCGATGCGGACACCAACCGCGTCGCCAATGGCATGCTTCTCCGCCAGTTCTAACCGGCGCACGCGCTGAATGAAGACTGTTTCTTTCCGGTAGGCCGCCGCGGTGGCACAGCGGCGGTCGCGCCAGGGATTCTCTTGTCGCTAATCCCGAAGTGCCGCCTAATTTGTCGCGTTGTTTTTGTGTCTGGATGTCTGAAGGCATCTCTACCGAAGCGGCGTGGGATCGAAGGGTAGCGCCGGCGTCTCGTCGCCTCACTTCCCGACGAAAGCCGACACACAGCGCCGTAGACGCGGCACAACTTAGCCCAGCGCGGAAGAGCAGGGGAAAATCGCAAAGAGATTTCGGAGTGCCGTAGGTGCGACACAGCTTTGGCTGGGGATGTCGCAAGTCCGCGGCGACAAATTCGCTGCGGCTTAAAGCCGAGGACGTAAACAGACAACTCGCTCTACGCGGCGCGCTCGAAAATCCCCGCCGCGCCCATGCCTCCGCCGACGCACATCGTCACCAGACCGTAGCGCGCGTTGCGGCGCTCCATTTCGCGCAGGATTGTCGCGGTAAGCTTCGCGCCCGTGCAGCCCAGGGGATGGCCCAGGGCGATTGCGCCGCCGTTGACGTTGACGCGCGTGGGATCAATTCCCAAGAGTTTGATCACGCTCAGCGCCTGCGCCGCAAAAGCTTCGTTCAGTTCGATCACATCAATCTGGTCCAGCCGCAGCCCCGCCAGCTTCAGCGCCTTGGGAATTGCGTACACCGGGCCAATCCCCATTTCCTCCGGCGGGCAACCGGCAGTCGCAAACGCCAGGAATCGCGCCATCGGCTTCAATCCCAGGGCGCGTGCGCGTTCCGCGCTCATCACCACGGCAGCGGCCGCGCCGTCGCTGGTCTGCGAACTATTTCCCGCCGTCACCACGCCGTGCGTGTGAAAAGCCGGTTTCAACTTCGCCAGGGCTTCCAAGGAAGTATCGGCACGCGGCCCTTCGTCGGTATCGAACGAAACTTTCACCGTCCGGGGCTTCGAGGCTGTGTTCGCGCCCGCCGCCGCGGCTTCCAGCACTGTATAGCTCACGTCCACCGGAACGATTTCATCCTTGAATTTTCCCGCGGCGATCGCCGCCAACGCTTTCTGGTGGCTGGCCAGCGAGAATTCGTCGGCCTGCTCACGCGTAATCCCATATTTCTTCGCCACATTTTCCGCGGTCAGCCCCATGTTCAAATAGGTGTCGGGACGATTGTCCGTCAGCCAGGGATTCGGCGCGATCTTGTTGCCGCCCATGGGAATCATGGACATGGACTCCGCGCCCCCCGCGACCGCGACTTCGGCGCCGCCGGCAATAATTCGTTCCGCGGCCAAGGCGATGGCCTGCAGGCCGGAGGAGCAAAACCGGTTGATGGTCATCGCGGAAACGGTCACCGGCAAGCCGGCGCGCAATGACGCGATCCGTGCCATGTTCATGCCCTGTTCGGCTTCTGGCGTCGCGCAGCCCACAATTACGTCTTCGATTTCCGCGGCGTCGAGGCCCTTCGCGCGCCCGATCGCTTCCTTAATCGCCACCGCGGCCAAATCGTCCGGACGGGTGGCGCGCAGCGTTCCCTTGGCGGATTTGCCAACGGCGGTGCGCACGGAACTTACGATGACGGCTTCACGCATGTCTCACCTCGAACCAAGCAGACTCATTCTTGCAGACGATCTCTATATTGGATGCAGCAGTCGGGAAAAAGCAACAGCGGAGAATGGCGCGCGTGTAGCGCCCTGAAATTGCGCAACAACTCACGGGGAATCTGTGGAATGTGAAACGCTCTAGCGGTTTCCGCTAAACCGTATGGTCACCAGCATCTGCACCGCGATCGGCTGACCGTTTAGCGTCGAGGGCTCGTATCTCCAGCGGCGCAACGCTGCCAGCGCCGGATTGCGCAGCATCGCCGGTCCCGACACCACCTGCATGTTCACGACGTTGCCCTTCTGATCGATTGTAGTTTTCACCACCACGTCGCCTTGAATCCCGGCCTGTTTCGCCACCAGCGGATATTCCGGCATCACGCGGGAAACCAGTCGCGGCTCCTTCACGTTGCCGCCCACCTTTACTGGACCTTCCGGCTGAATTTCGGGCGCCGCCGGAGCCGCCACGTTGGACGAAACAATTCCAGATAGCGCGCCGTCGTTCGACGAATCTCCACTGGGCGCAGCATCCAAGGACGGCGCCTGCACCGTCTGGTCCGCGTCGCCTCTTTGCGCAGCCACCGGATGATTTTCAACCGCGTTCTTCACCATGTCCGGCGCAAGGTTCGACGCCGGCTTGGGCACAATTCTGGGCCCCTCGTCATTCCTCTCGTTGCCGCTCACCACGATGGAAGGCGCGAGTCCTGGCGCCTGCGCAATCACTGGCACAGGATGCGTCGCGGAATTATGTACGGGCGCCACGTCCGGTGTGGGGCCATCGGGAGCGGCAGCAGGAGTCTGAAACGCCAGCGGCTGCGGAATTGCCGGCGTATTCGAATTGCTCGCGCCGTTGCGCGCGGAGCTGGCCACATGCGGCCGGAAGTAAAGTACGCCTCCCACGACGGTGGCAAACAACAAAATCGCGCAGGCCGCGATCAACATCCAACTGCTGCTGCGCGGCGCGCCAGCGTGCTCCGCGCCGGCATCGTTGCTGGAATCCAGCCGCGCTCCGAACGCGTCCACCGGCACGCCATGGCTGCCACTCAAAGATGTGCCGCCGCTGAAACTTCCAAACACGGCGCGTGAACTCTGCGCCGGAACTTCCGCGGCGTGCTGCTCGGCATCGGCGATCGCTTGGGACGCTTCGACCGGAGGTGTCACGGCGACTCCGCGCTGATCTCCGCGCAGTTCGGCCATGGTCAACGCTGCTGGCGATGCGGCCTGCGGCGCGGCCGGAAAATCCACCGGCGTGCGGGGCAGCGCGTCGTTTGCGGCGCTCGTTCCCGTAGGTTCTGAAATGAATGTTGGCAGCGCGCTCTCCGGCCGCGTGGGCATCGGCGCGGGTGCGACGTGCGAGACCGGCGCGAAAAGTTCCGGGGGCGCGGGCGAAGTAGCCGAAGCCGCAGGCTCCACTTTTTCCTGCGTGCCCAGCGAGATGAAAGCTGGTTCCGGTTTGCTCGGCGCAGCTGGAATCGCCGGCGCTGGCGGCGGATTAAATGCCACAGAAGCAACCGGCGCGGCAGGCGGCGGCACGACCACAGATGGCGGCGCAACCGGCGCAGGTGTTGGCGCGACAAACGAAACCGGCGCAGCAGGCGCTACTGGCGCCGAAGCATTTTGAATGGGGGCAGCCTTCACCGGAGCTTCGCGGATCACGACAGGAGCCGCAGCAGAAACCGCTGGCGCGGTTTCACTCGCCCGAACTGCGGCTGGGCCCTCCGAAGGAAAGTGAACGCCCCAATATCCCGGCTGCTGGTGCGTGAATTCCACTTCCACGTAGCCCTGCATATTCGAAAACGTGCGTACCTTCACCACGCGGCAAATCGCGTCCTGCCGCGTCTTTAAATTCGTCACCACCAACATCTGGCTCGCGGTTACCGCAGTGGACATGCGCAACACGCCGCCGTGCGGAAACACAATCATCGTGCTGGCTTCTTCTTCGAAGGGTTCGGTGCGCGGCGCAACTCCGCCCGCTGCTTCGCTCACGCGCGAGCCATGAACTTTCACGGGGACTTCCAGCGAGAGAGCGTCAGCACGCAAAGTGCCGCCGCTGGCCGCAGCCGGCTTCGGCGGAACGCTGGTTTGCCCAGTCGGCGCAGCTGTAGTGGCGTTCGCAACGTCGGGCGAATCTTTGATCAGTGGCGCCATATTCCTCAACGGCAGTAGTACGCCGTCCCCCGGAATTAAAACGTAAAGCCCCGTAACCAATGAATTTTCGCGGGCTGTGCCAAATCGCGCCATAGTACTTTGGTACTTGGGGGAGAGCGTTTTAGGCACCAGCAAGGGGAGAGAAGAGGAAGCGAAAGTGCAGAACGTCAGCGGCGAAAAATCCCCATCGGCACAGACGCAAGAAACGGCGCAACGAGGGCGAACAATCCGATGGATCTGCGCAAATTCTGCATGCACACCGCAACGGCGTGCAGCCGTTCAGCTCGCGTCGCCGCTGGCGATCCGATCACTTCGCCTTAATAGGAATGGAAACGGGCACCGGCGGTGTAACTTTGTAAATCTTCGAGAAATCGCGCTGGTTTACCGCAAATCCCACGCGGTTGCGCGAGTCCAAATATAGCAGCGGCTCGCCCACCGCCACTCCCATGAACGTTTTCACATACGGCAGCCTGTAGGACTTGTTGTCAATCTTCACCGTGACCTTGTCATCCAGCGCGTAGCCCAATTTCTTGAAATCGTCGCCGGAAATATCCGTGATCAAGCTGCCAAACGGGTCGTCGAGGCCAATCACTTCACCCGTGATTCCTTTCGCATCCAAAGTCGCGGTCGGCGGATTCAAGCGCACCAGCACATCCAGCGCCAGCCCGGCCTGCGTCCAATCTTCGCCCAGCGCCAGATGCGCGCCCGCCGGTGAAAAAATATCGCGTCCGTGAAACGTCGAAGAAATCTTGTCGCCGATCATCCACGCGGGATTGGTGATTTCCCGCACTCCCTCCAGCCCATCCGCATCGACGATCGGCGTCATCAATCCGTTGTCCGGCACCACGAAGTATTGCCCCTTCTTCGTTTTCACGATCACCGCTTTGCGCGAAGTCCCCACGCCCGGATCCACCACCACCACAAACACGGTCCCCGCCGGATAATACGGCGTCACGCCGGAAAGCAGTCGCGAAGCCTCTCCGATCTGATATGGCGTCACCTGATGCGTGATGTCCATGATGCGCGCGTCCGGCGCGATCCCGATCATCACCGCCTTGCAAATCGCCACCGCGTCATTCGCGGTGCCAAAATCCGTCATGAAAACGATCGTCGGCCGAGTGGCAGTCTTCTTCGCGGCATCGTCTGAATGGTTTGCCTGGCCACCGCAGCCGGCTGATGCCAGCACCGCAAAAAGTAAAATTGCCGGAGCGCAAGAACGACTGCGGAAGAATTGCACGGGTTCTCCTTCGGGTGCACTTTGCGAAAATATTTCACATTCCGGCATTCGATGGGCAGCGAACATAACGCACGCCGGCCGAATGCCCGGCACCCGCTCAACGCGCCGGCTGCGGCCTCTTGCGATACTGCTCGTAAAGCTCGCGATGCTTGTTATCCGTGCTGGTCAGCTGCCCCTTGATGAAGAGATAACGCACTTGCGTTTGCAGTTCCAGCGGATCGCCATTCGTCACAATAATGTTCGCAAGTTTTCCCGGCGCGAGCGTACCCAGCTGATCCGCCAGTCCAAACATCTGCGCTGCATTCAGCATCACCGCTTTCAAAGCCTCGTCGTGCGGCAAACCGTAAGCCACCGCGGTCCCGGCATACTGTGTCAGCCGTCGCGAAAACGCCGTGCCGAAACTCGAAAACGCGATCGGAATTCCCGCCGCAAATAATTCCGACGGCTCCGTGTACGGCTTGTCGTAAGGCGTGTCTTCCTGCTCCGGCAGACGATTCGTCGGCGCCAGCACCACCGGAATTTTTTTGTCCTTCAGCAGCTCTTTCACTTTCCACGCTTCCGCCCCGCTGCCCAGAATCATCCGCAGATTTTGCTTGGTGCAGAAATCCACCGCGTTGCGAATGTCGCGCGCTTCGTCGGCGATCACCAGCACCGGCAGTTTCCCCTCCACCACCGGCACCAGCGATTCCAGTTTCAAGTCGCGCTCGTAAAGCGCCGGCGAACCTTTTTCTTTCGCCTGCGCATAGTGCCGCGCGCGATCCATCCAGTCTCCCAGCGTGTTCACCGACTTGTCGTATTCTTTCTTCACGTCGGCGTACGGCTTTTCCTTGATGCTGAAACTCGCGAAATCGAAAGTCCGCGTCTGGATCGAAGGCCAATTGATCACCATCGCCACCGAACGATTGACCTGCATCTCGTCCATCGTCCAGCCCGCCAGACTAAACGCCGAAGCCTGCCCCGCAATCAGGCCGCCACTTTGCAAATCGAATCCGGTAGTGCCCGGCGCGGCGATTACCTCGGTGATCCCGCTCGCGCGCGTCACCGCGATGTGCGCGCTCGCAGGATTCACCGCGGTCGCGGCCACCAGCTCCGGGTTATAATCACCGAGCTCGCTCACGTCCAGCGTCGCGACCACCGCGCTCACTTCGTTCAATCCGATCTGTGTTACTGGATCGAACATCCCCGGATAAACTTCCAGGCCCGTCGCGTCAATCACCTGCGCATCCGCCGGGATCGCAATGCCCGCGCCCACCGCCGCGATTTTTCCATCGCGAATCAGCACCGTGCCATTTTCAATCGTCGGTCCGGCCAAAGTGAAAACTTTCCCGCCTTTAATCGCATAAGTTGTAGCAACATTCTGCGTCCACGCTGGAAATGCCAGCGACACCGCCAGAACCAAAGCCAACGCCAACGCGCGCGAACTGAAATTTAATATTTTCACAGCGCGCCTCCCGCGACACCGCTTGCCACAGCCCCACCACCATCCTGCGGCGGTTTCTTTTTCTTGTCTGGTTTTGGCTCTGGCTTCTTTTCGGGATTTTCTTCAGCCTTCTTCGCCTCTGCCGCTTTCTTTTCCTTGTCCAGCAGCGCTTGCTTTTCCGCGGCCAGCGTCGCGCGACCGGCGATATCCCGCTGCCGGTCGAAATAAACCTGCCCATCAATCAAAGTTTTCTGCACCACCGCATACACGCTCAGCGGATCGTGATTGTAAATTGCCAGGTCCGCGTCCTTGCCCACGTCAATCGAACCGGCGCGCGCGTCAATCCCCAGTTGAATCGCCGGATTCAACGTGATCAGCTTCAGCGCGTCGTTCGCCGAAAGCCCGCCATTCTTCATGCTTTTCGCCGCTTCTTGATTCAGTTGGCGCGCTTCCTGCGCATCATCGGAATTCACCGAAACAATCACGCCGCGATCCGCCATCAGCGCCGCGTTATAAGGGATCGCATCGAACGCCTCCATCTTGTAAGCCCACCAATCCGAAAAAGTGGAGCCGCCCGCGCCCGTCGCCGCGATCTCATCCGCGATCTTGTAGCCCTCCAGCACGTGCTGAAACGTGCGCACCTTGAATCCAAATTCATTCGCCACGCGAATCAGCATCAATATTTCATCCGCGCGATAGCAGTGCGCATGCACGTAGCGTTTGCCTTCCATCACTTCCACCAGCGGGTCCAGCCGC
>Ga0209274_10001812_pt1 | contig 10731 bp, 10 predicted proteins | sample HubBroMetageREF1_FD_188343 | JGI IMG/M metagenome (GOLD analysis project Ga0209274, IMG submission 188343) | Reference soil microbial communities from the Hubbard Brook experimental Forest, New Hampshire, USA - Hubbard Brook CCASE Soil... | ecosystem: Environmental > Terrestrial > Soil >...
CAATGCGAGAGACGGCGGGCTCACAACCTTCCCGCTTGGTAATTCGCCCACAGTGCATTCGCGATCCTGAGCGCATCCGCGCGAATTCCGTATTTCACGAAATACCCGCAGACGTTTTCAAGATCGCGCCCGAGCAACAACCTCGCCTTCGGATTAATCCGCGCATCCACCGCCTGCGGAAAATCGATCGCGACGATTCGACCGTCCCAGTAGAGCAGGTTGTATGGCGACAAGTCGCCATGCACGAAATGGTTCGTGAGCCAGAGCGTGATGTTGTCGATAATCCGGCGCAGAAATTTGTCCGCGTGTTCGCGCGGCAGGCTGACGCGATTGAGCATCGGCGCGGCGGCCTGCTCGTCGCCGAAGTATTCCATCAGGATCGCGCCATTCGATCGCGAGAATACCTCGGGCACGTCGGCGCCCGCCGCGTACAGCATCCGCATCGTCTGAAATTCGGCGTTGATCCAGGCGCCATACTGAACGTCGCGTCCGTGCGGGGTTTTATTCGCCAACGCGCGCCGGGTGCGGCTTTTCATAGCGGCATCGCGGCCGGTCTGGTAGATGGCGTCGTTGCGAAAATTGCGCCGCTCGAGCGGACGGTAAAGTTTGGCCGCGACCAGGCCGCCGCCGAACGCGGCCGCGCCGCGGCAGCAATAGACCGTGGCCTCTTTTCCGCTCCGAACTACGTACAGGACGTCGGTTATCGATCCGTCGCCGATGAACGCGTCGAGCAGTCCTTCATCGATCTCTAAAGCAGTAGTCATCTCTTGCCTCAATAGTTGGAAGTTGAGTTCGCGCTGCTCTGATTTTCTTGTCCGCAATTTCTGTCATGACTTCGTCCTCCGTTTGCGATTTCAAAATTGGATCGTCGAATCGCGCGCACGAGCGTGGCCCGTGACGGCGCCGCGTCCCGATGCGGACGCAAAAAAGCCACGGGAGCTTTCGCCTCCGTGGCTACGATGTCGGGAAATTTCCGGTGGTTTACCGGTGGCAGCTCAGCGGAGGCGCACTCGTGCGCGGTTCGGCAAGTTCTTTCGAGTAGCTATTCATTGCGCGTGCACCTCCCTGTCAGAGATTGAACGACAATATCCGCGCAGTACCTTCGCAAGTCAATCGCCCCCGGATGTAACCTTCGCCGGGGTGGTACGTCTCTAATTCAGTCGACCGGTCAGGCTGTATGTTGAGGCAATGGGAGCGAGATGAACGTCCCGATTTGCGATCGTGGCGCGTCTCGTCAAATATATCAGCCGAAATGGAATTCCTCGCAACTGCTATCCTGCGCGCCAGCGCGGATAACATCGGCAAGATTTCGCGAGTCTAACAACATGAAGAAATTTCACCCTGCCGCCTTAGGTGCGGTGCTGTGTACTGTCGGCCTGATGGCGGCGACGTTTCCGCTCGCTTACGCGCAAGTGCCGCCCACCAGCGCGAGTGCGAGCCCCGCAACTCAAACCCTGATCGGAGCACAAAACGCGGTGCCGCCGGTGAATGCCAGCGTTACTTCCCAGGCGGCGCACAAGTACGAAACCAATCCGATCCTTTCGCTCCCGGAAATGTTCGCTCGACAGTGGATTCCCGGCCGCGAGGGCTTGCCCAAAGACTACTTCCCGCAGATCGAGGATAACGAGTCGCGCAAGCTCAGCCTGAAGGAGACCATCTACCTCGCGCTCGAGAACAATCCGGGCTTGAAGTCGGTATCGCTGGATCCGGTGGCCGCGACCGAGAGCGTCAAGGGGGCGAACGCCGTGTTCGATCCGCAGCTCAGCTCGCAAATCGACGTGGAAAAGGAAGTCACGCCGGTCTCCTCGCCGTTTCAAAACCCCGACAGCATCACTAATACCGCGAAGTTCTACGATTGGAACTTCGGCATCAGCAAAGTGCTGTCCGGGACCAACGGCACTTTGGGCATTACCTTCAATAACGACCGCGAACTGACTAACTCCGGTTTCAGTCCGGTCAATCCGGTGTACACGCCGACGATGGTGATGTCGCTGTCGCAACCGCTGCTGCAGAATTTTGGCTGGCAGTTCGCCACGATCAATGTTCGTCTGGCCGAGTCGGCGCAACGGTCTTCACAGTGGAACTATGCGTCGTCGGTCAACGATTTCGTTCAGCGCATCGGCAATGATTATTGGGGCGTGGTGCAGGCCTCGGAGAACTTGCAGGTAGCGGTTGCAGCTTTGAAGTTCAACACCGAACTGGTTCGGGTCAACGGCGCCAACGTGCGGATGGGGATGCTGGCGGCGGTCAATCTGTCGGAGGCTATCTCGGCCGCTGCGACTGCGCGAGCAAACGTATCCGCCGCCAAAGCCGCGCTCGAGATTGCGCGTACTACGTTGCGGCAGGACGTGGCGGCCAACAACGCCGACGCGATGCTCGCGTCTGAAGTCGATCCGCTCGAGCAACCCGACACCACGCCGGGACCAAGCGAGACCGACGACGTCGCGTTCAGGAAGATGCTCGAGGACAGTCCTGCGCTGGCCGGCTTGCGCGAGGCGATTCGCAGCGCGTTGATCCAGGTCAAATTCGCCGAAAATCAGACCCTGCCGCAACTTAACCTGGGTGTGCAGTTCGGTGTAACGTCAGAGGCCGGCAATTCCAAATGTACCACCTCGGGCACGATTCCGGCCTTCGCCAATTGCTTCAGCCCCAACGGACCCACCGCACCTCCTCCCGCGCCACCGGGAACCGACAATGGGGCCCTGCTTCCTTTTGGCGGCGACTACGGCACGTCGTTGAATGGACTGTTCGATTTTAAATTTTACGACTATGCCGCGGTGCTGGGGTTCTCGATGCCGCTGGACAATGCCGCCGCGAAAGCCGCGCTCGCGCAGGCGCACGTCGCCTATGACCAGAGCCGGATGCAGTATCGACAGGCGCTGTACCAGTCGGTGTTGCTGGTCAAAAGTGCGCTGGCCAACTTGACCGCCTTCGAGGAGCAGGTCGACGCCACGCGCGAGGCTACCGTTTACGCCGCCAAGGCTCTGCATGACACTCAGGCGCAATACCGCGTCGGCTTGGCAACCACCAACACGCTGCTGCAGTTCCAGAGTAACCTGGTAACCGCGCAGGGCAATGAGGTCCAGGCTGATGTCGGTCTGGAGAACGCGCGCCTGGCTTTGTGGCATGCTGAGGGCACGCTGCTCGGCCGGTTCAACATCGACTTCCAACTCCAGAATCAGAGTAGGCCGCCGTGGTACGCGCGCTTTTGAGGCCGAGCCAGTGACCGGATTGACAAACCGCGCAACGATCGCACTTAAGACGATATCGGTGCTCGCACTGGCGCTGATGCTGGCCTCCGTCACATTCGCTCAGTTGCCGGCCACGAATCCGCTGGTGGTGCCTCCGTTGCCGCCCAGCCCTCCAGCGCAACTCCCGGCGCCCGTCAGCACCGCGATCGCCCCGAGTCCACTCGCGGTGCCGTCGCTGCCCGCCGCCGCTTCAACTCCGGGAGCGCGACTGTTCAACTGCTCCTGTTACGGTCCGGGTCAGCCTACTCACTGGATGGGCACGGTGACCGCTGCTTCGTACCTTGCCGCCAGCAGCAGCGCGAGCGGCGCTTGCGTCTCCTTCAACCAGGGCAAGCCTCCGTCTTACGGAACGGCGGGCGGGATCGGTGCCGGCAATTTCTTCGGTTCGCTGCCCGGCGCGCAGCAGAACGCCGATGCCTCCAGGTCCTTCGGTGCTCCGGGAGTGGCTGCCAGTTCGGGATCGTCCAGCTCGCTCGGCTCACTGGCTGGCGCGCCGCAAGGTATCGGCGTGGCCAATTCGTTCGGTGCGCCCAACGCGGGACTGAGTTTCTCCAGCGCCCAGCAGCAACGCCTGTGCTCGAACTGTGTATGTGACTAAGACTGAGTGCATGTCGGACAGCGTGTTCTCAGCGAGGCGATGGTTGACCGTCGACTACTCGCCGCATCCCGACGAGCGTTCTTTCATGGAGCGGGCGCAGACCCGTCGCGAGGCTGAGGTCGAGGTGACGGTCGCCGTGCCGAGCGATCGCGAGAGCGAGCGAATATTCGGCGTCAGGCTCGCACGCCACCGCTTGCAGGCCGTGTGGCTGGAGGTGATTAACGGCGGCGCCGAATCGCTCTGGCTCGACCGCGTCCAGCTTGATCCCGATTATTACACTCCGGCGGAGGCCGCGCACGTCGCGCATTTCGCGATGGGCACGCGGCTGATTGCATTCGGCGTGCTCGGATGGCTGTTTCTTCCGCTGCTACCGCTGGTGCCGCTCAAGTTGTTTTCCGCGCGTGCCGCGAACCATCGATTGCGAGAACTCTTTCGCACTTTGGGCTTCCCAAGCGGGATGATCGTCGCGGGGAAGAAAGCCAGCGGGTTCATTTTCGCGCGGCTGGATGAAGGCGTGAAACGGATCGATGTGCGCTTGCTTGGCCGCAGCCACTCCTTCGATTTCCAGTTCACCGTCGAGGTGCCCGGTCTCATCCTGCCCCATCCTGGCGCGGAAGTGGAAGCCGCGGGAAGCGCCGAACAACTCGACGAGGAGGCTCTTCGGGTCTGGGTTGAACGGCAGCCGCGGTGCACCAGTAACGCGCACGGGACGGTCGAGGGCGATCCGCTCAACCTGGTTATCGTTGGCGACCGAGCCAGTATCCAGGAATGCCTCAGCAGCTGGGACGAGACCGAGTCGATCACGCTCGGCACGTCGTGGAAAACCGCGAAGGCCTTCCTGCTCGAGTCGCAATACCGCTACTCGCCGGTGAGCCCGCTGTATCTCGGCGGACGCCAGCAGGAATTCGCGCTGCAACGCGCCCGCGCCAGCCTGAACGAGCGCCTGCATCTGCGATTATGGAACACCGGGATTCAATTCGGCGGCCAGCCGGTCTGGATCGGCCAGGTCAGCCGCGACATCGGCGTGCGCTTTACGGTCAGGACCTGGAATCTGACGACTCATCAGATCGATCCCGATGTCGACGAAGCGCGGGACTACGTGCTCGACGATCTGCTCGCCTCGCGTCGCGTCGCCCGGCTCGGCTTCGTCCGCGGCGTGCAGCCCGCAGTCGCCGACGCACCCCGCCACAACCTGACCGGCGATCCGTACTTCACCGACGGCCTCCGCGCATTCGCAGTGTTATCCCGCGCCCGCACGACCCCTTCGTTCCTGTCGTGATCGTGCGTCGACAAAGCGCAGCTCTACCCGTTTGTTCAGCGCAATGGCCACACGTCTGAGCATCGCGAGCGAGTGCCCCTGGTAGTCGGCGTCTTCGAGCCTGCAGATAACAGAAGTAGACGTGCCGACCAGTTTGGCTAGCCGTTGTTGGGTGAGGCCAGCGCGCTTGCGGAGCGCGTAGAGCTTGCGCGCGACCGTATCGTTGGCCTCGGCTTCCGCGAGCTCGGCGATACGCTGCGGACGTCCCTCGTAATGCCGCCGATGAATGATCTCGATCGCGTCGGTGGTCGGCTTCTCTTTTTTCACTGCTTTCACAAAATCAATCACTCCTCGAACGTGTGGAGTTCAGGCGCCTGCTCGTATCGTCGCTTTCGCTTCAACGCTACATCGATGTCTGCGCTCGGAATTCGATCCTCTTTGCTCAATCCCTGCGCGAGAATCGCTACCGCTCTTCCATGAAAGAAGTAGAGAATTCTGTAGTTCACGTGTTAAAGCCCGACCCGTAGTTCGTAGATGCCGTCGCGCAGAAGGTCTGCTTCCGGGCGGCGCAGCTCGTGCCCCAATTCCGTGAGTCGCTGAATTCTGACTCTGCATTTATCTTGCGCTTTGGCCGGCAGTCGGTCGAACCACTCGAGAACCGGCGCCGAGCCATCAGCTTCGCGGTAGAAAACAACCCGGGTCTTTGGCACGCGGTTTTCTGTTTAGCAGATTTCGCAAAATTGCGAAAGAGCAGTGGAGTTGGAGCAGGATGCGGTTGCGGTTCTGCTTGTCACGGCGAAGCGGTCTGTGTGAGGGGCGCGAGGGTGTCGATTGGAGTGCCGTCGACGGTGCTCTGCTTCCATACTTCGGGCAGGTATTCGTGGTAGCGGATGGCGCCGTCACCGATCATCACGAAGACCGCTGGACCGCGCTGATCGAGCTTGCGGGCGGTGGTGCCCGGCAGCACCTGGTCGAGGATTCCCGAGTAGAGCCGGGCAAAGTTGTCGGCGGCGCCTGCGCTGCGGAACGTCAGCATCCAAAGCATGGTCAGCGATTTTCCCTTTTGCAGCGCGACGATCCGATCTCCAGCCCACTTGCTGGCGGCCTCGACGTACGGCGTATCCTCGCCCTTCGTGCGCTCGATCATGATCTTGAGCATCAGCTCGCCCAGCGTGTCCTCATCGACCTTTTTCCAATCATGCAGAACCTTTTCGTAGCCGGCGATCTTGACGGTCTGGGCAGGAGTCGGATGGTCGAAGTAGAGCTCGGGATGCATGATCTGCTGGGTCGATAGCGGCGGACCTGTGAACAGCGCGTTGACGCCCTCCCATCCTTTGCGATGGTAAGCTTCGGCGACGAAAAGAGCGCCTTCGGTGTATTGAAAAATAAACGGGTAAGTCATCGCGCGCGGCTTTCCTTCCAGGCGTCCCATGAACACCGGCACGATGTCCTGCAGATGCGAATTGAAGTAGTCGAGAGTCTGGTCGTCGACGCGCCCGACCACCACCGAGAATCCTGATAGCGTCGCGTCGCCTTCGACGATCGCCTTGTAGGCGAGCTCGCGATCGCTATTGCCCTTATACTTTTGTTGCGCGGTTGCGATGTTGAAGTGCTGGTCCTGGAGCGCGTGAGTCAGTTCGTGCCCCAGGGTTCCCATCGTATCGATTTTCTTCATCTCTTCCACGGCATTTCGATATCGTTCCGGCAGCGCAATCGTGACCGGCCGATCGATGATAACGATGTCCTTGCGCTTGGGGTCGTAGAAGCCGGCCAGCTCGAGCGTCATATCGGCCAGGTCCTTGCGCTCGATTTTCAGATCGGGCGGATACACACCGATCATCTTGGCCTCTTCGACCCCGGTGTCGATTTCGTCCTGGCTTATCTGCCGCGCGAACTCGGTTCTGAAGCGGGCTTCCGTTTCCTCGACGCTCAGATACGTCACCGGCACGTCGCTTTTGAGGCGGAGCCCGCGAATCTTCTGCACGCGAGCCTTCACCACCGCCGCCTCGTCGCTGTTCAAAACTCCATCCTGCGAACGCACGAGGCTGCAGAAAAATAACGCGACCACAACGCATGCGGATGCGATTGTCGCAGCGAATCGTCGAAGCCGGATTCCCCCCAATTACACGCCTCTCATTCCAAGGTCATCCTGAGTAGCCGGGATTGCCGTTAGTAGCAAACCGGTTGTTGACGCGAAAGGGAATCGAGGAGCTGTCTACTACTCGTCCCAGCCGAAGAGATGCGTGACCGAAATCGTGCCGTATCCGTGGTTGTTGCCGTAGCCGGCTTGAAGATCGACGCTGGTCTGCCATCGTCGGAAGAACAGCCCGAGGTCGGGACCAAATTCTTTCATGATGTGCGGCTCCGGGCCGCCGCCCCATAATTGTCCGCCCGCGCCAAGCAACCAGGTCAGTTCTCGCCACGACGACATCACCACACGCACATCGATCAAGCCGCTGCTTTGTCCGTTGTTGTAAAAGTGATCGCCGACGAAAGACAGATTGATAGGATGCCGGCTGTGGAGCGCTATCCAGCTCGAGAAGTCTCCCTCGATTCTCGCGCCGTTGCTGTCGCCAACGTCCCGGCCGCCCAGAATAGCCAGCGAGGTACCTTGAAACGGCAACAGATCGATCCCGCCCATGAAGACTCCGAAGTTGCGCGGACGAGTTCCCGGATGAATCGTGAGCGGGTTGTCCCAGCCGGCGCCCTGGTAGATTTGATATCCAGAGACACGTCCGACCACCCCGATATAAGGATTCAACGTCTGCTCGAGCTGAAAGCCCTCGTGCGTGGCCGCGTACCTGCTTTCGTTGCCGATAGCGCTAGCGAACAGCGTCAGGCTCAGATGCTGAGGATTGGCGGGCGTGAAGAAATCAGAATAAGGAAACGCTGGAGCCGCGGATGCTCGCGTCGCGATTAGCGCGGACAGCATCGCGACCACAGCTTTGGCGCCCGCGCGTGATCTCATTTTAGTGGTAGCCGGGCGCGCCCATCTCTTCCATGCCGAGAGGCGCGGGTGAAGTCGCCGGCGATTCGCATGCGATCGTCGTCTCGTATCCCTCAGTTACCTGGATCGTCTGCGCCGGATTCGCGATATTGGCGACGGCAACCACGCCGTGCAGCACGCCGACGGTTGTATAGCGCGTACAGCTTCGGTCTTCCGGGCACGGCCGGCCCGTGATGTACGCTATCTCAAATTCGGTGCCGCGCACCGCTGTGGTCGCGTTGGGAGTATGCACCTGGAAATCCGGAACAGCTCCGATCGCCACAAAGACCGTCGCGCGAAGATGACCCGCCCACAGCGCGATCGACGCTCTTATGCGACTCGTCGCAGCAATCGAGTATTCATCGATCGTGTAAGAGCTGGAATCCGACAGGATGAGTTTGCTGCCGTCGCGAAATGTCACCGTCAATTTGGAATCCGCCGCTGTCCGCAACTCGTCGCGGACCTTGATCGGCATCGTCGGCGCTGCATTAACCTCGACCCCGCCGCGCTCTAGCTTTGCCGACCCGGTGACCGCCGTCACCTGACCGACGGTGTCCTGTGCGAACGCCGCGGCGCAATGAGCAATTAGAATGAGGCCGAAGAGTGCGATGGCACCGAGCCGAATCGAAGGATGTCGAAATTGTCGCTGGCTGAGCTTCATTGTAGTAATGAGCAATCACACACGCGTCCAAGATCGGTTGAGAAGGCTTCTATTGCAATACTTACGCTCGTTCCGCATACAACAAGAAAAAAGGAGTCACAGTGAAGATTTCGATACATTCAATTGCGATTGAAACATTCGTGCCCATGCTGCGCTCCCTGTCCAACCTTCTCGATAAGGGAGCCGAACACGCGCGCGCCAACAAGTCCGATCCCAATGCGCTGGTGAATGCGCGGCTGGCGCCGGACATGTACACGCTGGCGCAGCAGGTACAGCTCAGTTGCGATCACGCCAAGGATTCAACGGCACGCCTGCGTGGCGAGGATCCGCCGCAATTCGAGAACAACGAGAAGACCCTCGAGGAGCTCAAGGCTCGTATCGCCAGGACGATTGACTACGTGCAGAAAGAGCCTGCGACCGCATTCGACGGTGCCGAGAATCGCGACATCCGGATTCCGATTCCCGCCATGAACGGCGAGTTCCAAATGGACGGCTTTCAGTATCTGAGAGACTGGGCGATACCGCATTTTTACTTCCACCTGGTCACGGCTTACGACATCCTGCGCCACAGCGGAGTCGAAATCGGCAAACGGGATTACCTGAGCAACGTGGGCAAGTACATCCACCAGCGCAGCGATCCGGCGTGAGCGTGCGCCCGAGCGTAAACACCCGCAGGCAGCCGGGCCTCACGCCTGCGGTTGGTGTGGTCGTATGCGCCGGATAAAGATAGAATCGTCGAGGAGCATCAGCCATGGGAACTGCCGCAACCTTCGACCTGCGCGAGCGCGCCAGCGACCGCAGCATCGCAGCCGAGCGCACCGCTTCGATTCCGTGGTACGTCTGGTGCCTCGCGGCTGCTACCGCCGCCGACTTGTTCGGTGGCTACTGGGACATCTCGTGGCATATCTCGATCGGCCGCGACACTTTCTGGACGCCCGCGCACATGATGATCTACCTGGCGGGCGTGCTCGCCGGCGTCGCCAGCGGCTACGCGATTCTGTCCACCACCTTCGGCGCCTCAAAGGAAGCCAAGGACGCCGGCATCTCGGTCTGGGGATTTCGAGGGCCGCTCGGATGTTTCATGGCGGCGTGGGGCGGATTCGCGATGCTCACATCGGCGCCATTCGACAACTGGTGGCATAACGCCTACGGACTCGACGTCAAAATCGTCAGCCTGCCGCACTCGATGCTGGGAATCGGCGAGCTGATGATCGAGATGGGCGCGATGCTGCTGGTGTGTGCGCATCTCAACCGCGCGACGGGTGCCTATCAGCGCAAGCTCGATTGGCTGCTGCTCGCGATCGGCGGCATCGTCGTCGCAGGCTCGGCGATTTTCATCCTCGAATCGACGCCGATGGAATTCATGCACAACTCGAGCTTCTATCGCGCCGTGGCCACCGCGTTTCCGATCGGACTAATCGCAATCTCCGTGGTCTCGAAGAAGCGCTGGCCCGCCACCACGATGGCCGCGATCTACACGGCGCTGTTCCTCGCGGGCCTTTGGATCTTCCCTCTGTTCCCCGCCGCACCCAAGCTTGGTCCGGTGTATCAGAACGTCACGCACATGGTTCCGCTGTGGTTCCCGGTGCTGGTCATTGCGCCCGCGTTCGCGCTCGACCTGTTGCGTGACTGGATGGGCGAGAAGTGGGGCGGCTGGAAATCCGCTGTCGCCGCCGGATTCGTTTTCATCGCGGCGTTCGTCGCGGCGCAATGGCCCTTCGCGAATTTCCTGATTTCGCCGGCCGCGCGCAATCCGATTTTCGGCTCCAACTATTTCACCTTCTTCGACCCGGCCGTCTTGCTCTACAACCCATACGTTTTCGCGACGGAGACTCACGCCGCATTCGTGAAAGGAATGACGCTCGCGCTGGTGACGTCGATCATCTTCTGCTCGCTCGGCATGGCGCTGGGCAACTGGATGCGCACCGTCCGCCGCTGACGCGCGCTAATCGGTGCCCAATGCTCTCCGCATCCCGG
>Ga0209274_10001814_pt1 | contig 10724 bp, 9 predicted proteins | sample HubBroMetageREF1_FD_188343 | JGI IMG/M metagenome (GOLD analysis project Ga0209274, IMG submission 188343) | Reference soil microbial communities from the Hubbard Brook experimental Forest, New Hampshire, USA - Hubbard Brook CCASE Soil... | ecosystem: Environmental > Terrestrial > Soil >...
ACGCCCACTACGGCTCGGCGAGCGTCGAGGAGATCGAGCTCCACAACATCCTCGGCGCGACCAAGCTCGCGATGAGGCGCGCCCTGGAGGGCATCTACGCCCCGGCGGCGTTCCGGCGCGACGAGGAGCCCGACCTCTTCTCGTCCACCGAGGAGCGCGACGCCTTCGTGCCCGCCGTCTCCTGCCGCGTGCTGGTCGACGGCCTGCAGCTGCGCGGCTTTCCCTACCCGCACACGCCGATCGTGAACGGCGACGCCCGGTCGCTCTGCATCGCGATGGGCTCGATCATAGCCAAGGTGGCCAGGGACCGCATGATGGCGGACCTCGACCGCAGGCACCCGGGCTACGGCTTCGCCAGGCACAAGGGCTACGGCACCGACGACCACCGCGAGGCCGTGCTTCGCCTCGGCCGGAGCCCGATCCACAGGGAGATGTTCCTGAGGAAGCTGCTCTCGGGGCGGCCGGACCCGAACCAGATGGACTTCTTTCCCGGCCGTTGACCCTGGCCGCCGCCGCCGCCATCAATGCTCCCCTATGCCGGGCAAGAAGCACACACCGCTCGACCGCGTGATGGGGCGCCTCGACGCGCTTGACCCGGTCGACCTGGCGAACCTGGTCCAGCGCCTCGCGAGGGAGCGCACCCTCTACGAGCAGATCTTCAAGACGCTCCAGGAGGGCGTCCTCGTCATCTCCGCGGACGGCGCCGTCGAGTACGCGAACGAGTCGGCGCACCGCCTGATCGGGCTCTCCGGCGACGAGCTCGCCGGCAAGACGCTCTGGCGCCTGATCCCGGGCCTGCGGCCGACGATGGGCGCGGACGCGGGCGCGGACACGCACGTCGCCGCCCGCGAGTTCGAGCTCACGTACCCCGAGGCGCGCACGATCCGCCTCTACATGGTCCCGTTCCCGGACGGCGAGCGCGCCGGGGAGCCCCGCCACGCCGTGATCCTGGCCGACGTCACCCGGGACCGGATGACGACCGCCCAGCGGATCGAGGACGAGAGGGCGTCGTCCATCCTGCTCCTGGCGGCCGGCGTCGCCCACGAGCTCGGCAACCCGCTCAACTCGCTCACGATCCACCTGCAGCTGATAGCGAGGAAGCTGAAGAAGCTCGGCGCCTCGCCCGAGGCGAAGTCGATCGCCGACTCGGTCGACGTCTGCCGCGAGGAGGTCGCCCGCCTCGACGGGATCATCACGCACTACCTCGAGGCCATCCGGCCGAGCCCGCCGGACCTGGCCGAGACGAGCCTGCCGGAGGTCTTGGCCGAGGTGCTCAGGTTCCAGAAGCGGGAGTTCGCGGACCGCGGGATCGCGGTCGAGGCCGAGACGCCGGCGGCGCTCCCGCCCGTCATGGCCGACAAGAACCAGCTGAAGCAGGTGTTCTTCAACATCACCAAGAACGCGATGGAGTCCATGCAGCCCGGCGGACGGCTGCTGATCAAGTCGCGCGCCGACGACGACTCGGTGTACCTGCTCTTCGGCGACAGCGGCTCCGGCATCCGGCAGGAGGACCTCGGGCGGCTCTTCCAGCCGTACCACACGACGAAGCCCGGCGGGCACGGCCTCGGGCTCATGATCGTCCAGCGCATCATGCGCATGCACGGCGGCCAGGTCGGCGTCGAGAGCCGCGAGGGGAAGGGGACGGTGGTCACCCTCCAGTTCCCGCGCAAGGACAGGCGGGTGCGGATGCTCGCCAGCGGGTAGGGCGCGCTAGCCCTTCGCCGGCGCCGGCGCCGCGTCCGCGTGGATGATCCTCACGGGGAACGTCCGGCTGTCCCTCTCTATCCCGTACTTCAGCGTGACCTTGAACGGCATCTCGTCCGAGTTGACCCCGAGCTCCGAGACCATCGGCGTCGGCTCGGCGGTCTCGCCTGCCGCGATCGTGAGGGTCTCGGGGTCGACGGCGAAGTTCCCCATGTCCGAGACGAAGTCGACCATCGACACCGTCATCGGGTTCGGGCTCCGGTTCGTGAGGATCAGGTGGAGCGTCACGGGCGGCAGCGGGCTGCCGAGCAGCGACTTCTTCTCGCCGTCGGTGTAGTTCTGGTAGGTGTAGTCGCCCTTCGCGCCGGACTTCTTGAGGCCGTGGCCGATGCCGCGGCTGAGCGTGACCCGCACGGCGATCTTGCCGCCGAAGAACACGTCGCTCCCCTCCATGGCGACGGACTTCTCCCCCGAGACGACCGCGCTCGTCATCTCGTCGTCTTGCAGGTGGAAGCAGCCCGGGCCGGCGAGGGCCGCGAGGAGCGCCGCGGCCAGCGCTAAGCGATTAGCAGGGGAAGTCTTATGAAGCATGGTGGATCCTTCAGCCGGGGGCTCCCCCGGAAGCAAACGGGGTGGACACGGGCGGAACTGGAAGGTTGCATGCGGCGTGCTCTTGCGCCAATTGAAAAAGCGCATCTTTCCGGCCGGGCGAGCGTCAGGTCGGCCATAGAGCAATGTCACACGCATGGATGAAAGTTCAACGACCACGCTGGGCGACCGGGTTCGCCGGGCGCAGCGCGGCGACGAGGCTGCCATGCGGGAGCTCATACTCGCCTACCAGCGCCGGGTCGCAGGATTCGCCTACGCCATCACCGGCAGGAGCGACTCCGTCGAGGACCTCGCCCAGATGGTCTTCGTCAAGATGGCCCGCGCCCTTGACAGGCTCAAGGCTCCGGAGCAGTTCGAGTCATGGCTATTCAGGCTCGCGCGCAACACGTGCATCGACCACCTGCGCCGCCAGAAGCTGCGGCGGATCTTCACGCCCTTCGCCCCGGAGCACGAGAACGTGCCCGAGCCGGCCGGGGCCGTGGACTCCGAGGAGCTCGACGCCCTGCGCCACGCCCTCGCCCAGCTCAGGCCCAAGGACCGCGCTCTCCTCTCGCTCGTCCAGGAGGGACGCAGCCACGCGGAGATCGCCGAGACATTCCACACGAGCGTCGCTGCCGTGAAGGCGCGACTGCACCGGGCCCGCGAACAACTGCGCCAACACTACCACAGCGATGAAACCTGAACACGAGGCATGGGCGAGCCTGAGGGAGCACGCCGCATCCCTGATAACCCCCGGCTTCCCGGACCGCGTCCTTCGCGCGGCCCGCGCGAGGCCGTCACCCCTCTTCGTCGCGCACTTCGCCATGTGCGCCGCGACGGCCGCGCTCTGCCTCGCCGCGGTTGCGATCTACCAGTCGGGCGTCTCCGGCGACGACGCCACGAACCAGGCGGGCTGGAGCGAGATCGCCGCGCAGGCAAACGAACTAGATCAGGGCCAATGAGGGACCGTGTCCTCGCGGCGCTCCTGACGCTGGCCGTGTTCGCGGCCGGATTCGGCGCGGGCCTCTGGGCGGAGCGGCACCGCCCGTTCCCGGCGCCGCCGGGGGCGTTCATGGGGGAGTTCGGCGCAAGGCCGGGGCACGCCCCGCGCGCCGGCCAGCCGGTCAACCGCGCCCAGCTCTCCGAGCAGATCGAGAAGCTGCGCCCGGAGATGGAGTCCTTCAAGGCGCGCGTCACGGAGATCTACGGGCAGTTTGACCGCGACATAGAGCCCATCCTCACGTCGGAGCAGAGGGACCTTTACGCCAAGAGGTTCCTTGCGCACCGCGGCTTCGGGCCCCCGCCCGAGATCGTCTCCGACGACGCGAAGACCCTCACGGACGACCAGATCGAGCAGCTCATGCAGCGGCCCTTCCGCACGCTGGCCTTCTTCGTCGTCATCCCGATGACGCTCGAGAGGATGACGAACGAGCTCAAGCTCGACGACGCGCAGCGCGAGAAGGTGAGGGACCTCCTGCGCGTGCGCAGGGAGAAGTTCATCGAGCTCGTGGACAGCGCCCCCCCGCCGAGCCTGATGCTGAGCCGCCTCGCGCCGCTTGCGCAGCGCCTCGGGGCGCCCGCGAAGCCCGCCGGCGACCCCGGCCGCTAGGGCCCTGGGCGCTCGCGGCAGGGCTTGACCGCCCCCGCCCGCCGCTTGGAATGGCCCCATGGCCCCAAGCGTCCTCATCGTAGACGATGAAAAGCACACCCGCGAGGGCCTGAAGCAGGCGCTCGCGGAGAACTACGACGTCAGCCTGGCGGCGAGCGCGGACGAGGCGTTCAACCTGATGGACGCCCAGCCCTTCGACGTGGTCCTCACGGACCTGCGGATGCCGGGCAAGTCCGGCCTCAAGGTGATCGACCGCGCGCTGGCGCTGGCGAACAAGCCCGCGGTCCTCATGATGACGGCCTACGGGAACATCGACACGGCGGTCGAGGCGATGAGGAGGGGCGCGGTGGACTTCCTGACGAAGCCGGTCAACATCGAGCGCCTGGACGTGCTGATCAGGCGCGCGCTCAAGGCGAAGAGCCTCGAGGTCGAGGTCGAGCAGCTCCACGAGCGCCTGGACGAGAAGTTCGACCTGGAGGGGATCGTGGGGGAGTCCCCGCTCCTCAAGGAGGTGATCGAGCGGGTGAAGAAGGTGGCCCAGTCGAAGGCGACCATCCTCATCGAGGGCGAGTCCGGCACGGGCAAGGAGCTGATCGCGCAGGCGATCCACCAGTCGAGCCCCCGGTCCCGCGGGCCCTTCGTCGCGGTGCACTGCGCCGCGCTCTCCGAGAGCCTGCTGGAGAGCGAGCTCTTCGGCCACGAGAAGGGCTCCTTCACGGGGGCCACGGAGCGGCGGATCGGCCGCTTCGAGTCCGCCGACGGCGGCACGCTCTTCCTCGACGAGATCGGCGAGATATCGGGCTCCATCCAGGTCAAGCTGCTGCGCTTCCTCGAGACCAAGGCGATCGACCGGGTCGGCGGCTCGAAGACGATCGAGCTCGACGTGCGCCTCGTGACGGCGACCAACAGGAACCTGGAGCAGCTGGTGCGCGAGGGGAGGTTCCGCGAGGACCTCTACTTCCGCCTCGACGTCGTGCGCTTCGTCATGCCGCCCCTCAGGCAGCGCTCCGGGGACATCCCCGCCCTGATCGCGCACTTCGTCAGGATATTCTCGGAGGAGAACGGGGTGCCGCCGCTCGAGATCGAGCCCGGCGCGATGAAGACGCTGCAGGCGTACGCGTGGCCCGGGAACATCCGCGAGCTGCGCAACTTCTGCGAGAACGCGGTCGTGCTCCACAAGGGCGGCAAGCTCTCGGAGTTCGACCTCGACCCCAGGTTCCGGGGCTCGCCGGCGTCCGCGCCGGCCGCCGGCGCCTCCGCCGAGGCCGGCTCCGCGCCGACGCTTTCGGTGGAGCAGAACGAGAAGCGCATCCTCAGGGAGGCGCTCATCAAGTCGCGCGGCAACAGGACCAAGGCGGCGGAGCTCATGGGCATCAGCCGGCGCACGCTCCACCGCAAGCTGGCGCAGTGGCCCGAGCTCGACGTCCAGGACAGATGAGCGCCCGCCCGCGCACCGCGCAGGAGCTCATCCACTGGCTCGAGATGGGCGGGGGGGCCCGGTGGGTGCTCCTCGGGGCGCTCCTCTCGTGCGGGCTGGCGGTCACGGTCGTCGTCTCCTGGAGGCAGTTCCACGGCGCGGCGAGCGAGTCAACGCTCGTCCAGGCCGAGATGGCCCGGCAGATCGCGGCGGGCCACGGCTTCGCGACGGGTGTCAATTACCCCCAGGAGGTGGCCTTCATGCGGGCCCGCGGCGTCCATTTCGATCCCGCCGTCCCGTATCCCGAGGTCTACCAGGCCCCGCTCTACCCGATCTTGATCGCCGGCGCGCTCTGCGTCCTGCCGCACTCCCTGCGGGTTTCCCTCTTCGGCCCGGCCCCCGCCCCCCCGTACGGCTACGGGGCCGACTATCTCCTCCTCGCCGTCAACCTCCTCCTCTTCTGGCTCGCCATCTGGCTCGCCCATGGCCTCGCCCGGCGGCTCTTCGGGGCGCCGGCGGGCTGGCTTTCGGCCTGCGCGCTCTTCATCTCCGTTCCCGTCTGGCAGCAGGTGGTGGCGGTCAATGGCACCGCGCTCATGATGGTGCTCGCCCTGGCGGCGTTCCACGCGTGGTGGCGCGCGGAGTCCGCGGACACCCTTCGCGCCGCGGCCCCCGCGCTCGGCGCCCTCGGGGCCCTCTGCGGCGCCCTTTTCCTCGCCGAATACTCCGCGGGCGCCCTCGTCGCCGTGGCGGCGGCGGGGGTCTGGAGGCGCCACGCAGGCGCCGCGCGCTGGCGCGCTCTCGGCCTCCTCCTCGGCGCCTTCGCCCTCGTCGCGGCGCCGTGGGTGGCGCGAAACCTCGCGGTCACCGGCCTTCCCGTCGGGCTCGCGGCCCAGAACATCGCGCTCAAGTACGGGGACAGCACGGCCGAGCCGGCGACCGTCCGCGCGACCCTCTCCGCGGCGCTTCCGCCGATCGAGCTGAACAAGCTCGCCAACAAGGTCCTCTCCGCGATCCAGGAGGCCCTCAGGTCGCGGGTCTGGTCGGGCGGCGCGATGTGGCTCGCCGCGTTCTTCGCGGCCGGCTGGCTCTACGTCTTCAAGTCCGCCCCCGTCAACCGGCTGCGGTGGCTCTTCTCGGCCTCGCTCCTCGTCCTGGTCGTCTCGCAGGCGGCGTTCAACTCCGGCGACAGCGAGCGCCAGGCGGTCGTATGGCTCTCGCCGCTGGTCATCGTCTTCGGCGCGGGATTCTTCTTCGTCCTCCTCTCCAGCAACCCGGTCCTCGGCGCCTGGCCGAGGGTCTGCGCCGGGGCGCTCCTCGTCCTCCAGGCGCTGCCGCTGGCCCACGACGCCCTCGACCCGCACTGGCTCCATTTCCAGTACCCGCCCTATTTCCCGCAGCTCCTCCAGGGCATGCGCCGCCAGCTCGACGCCTCCGACGCCGCCGGCCGCTACGGACTCATGGCGGACATCCCGGCCGGCCTGGCGTGGTACGGGCAGACGAGGGTCTGGGCGCAGCCGGCGACCCTGCGAGACTTCTACGCCGTCCAGGTCGAGCAGCCGACCGGCGAGCTGCTCCTGACGCCCAGGACCCTCGACCGCCCGTTCTTCTCGGACCTCAACGCTAAGTCTAACAGCCCCAGCTTCCTGACGGCATCGATCCCCCGGATCGGGGAGTGGGGGGAGGTCTACGGGGGCCTCCTCACGGGCAATTTTCCACGCGGATTCCCGCTTTCGGCCCCGCGGAAAGTGACGGAGGACCTTTACGTCCTCTTCAACCCGTCGATGGCGTCCGGCCGCTGAGCCCGCGGGCGGCCGTTTCCCAAGGAATTGCTCTTGCCAGTGGTTAGCAAACTGGCAGCTTGGCGGTCGGATTTCCGGCAGACAACAATGAGACTTTTACGGGTCACGCTCACAGGGTCGGCGCTATGTCTCTGCGCGGTCGCGCGGGCGGTCTACGCGCCCATACCCGAACAGGAGCAGGGCAAGGACCTGACGCTCTCCGCCGAGGCCGGATTCACATACAACACCAACATCTTCGGCGCGGCCACGGACCCCATCGCCAGCTGGGTCTTCGAGTTCTCCCCCAAGGTCGCCTTCAACTCGTCACTGACCGAGGAGACCTTCTTCTCGGCCGATTTCCACCCGACGGTCGACTACTTCGACAACCGGCCGGGCCAGAAGACGGTCTACAGCCAGGCGGTGGACGCCCGCCTGGCCCACTCCTTCTCGCAGACCTCGATCCTGGACATCTCGGATTCCTACTCCTACGACCAGAACCCGGAGGCGCTCCTGAACGGGGCCCCCGTCAACACCGACCAGACCCTCCAGAGCAACGAGTTCAACGGCCGCTACTCGTTCGCCCCGACGGAGAAGCTTGGCCTCGTGATCAAGGCCCGCAGCGTCTACTATGACTACACGAGCGACGTCCTCGGGGGGGAGCTGAACCGGTTCGAGAACCTCTACGGCTTTGAATTCGACTACACGCTCCTGCCGGACCTGAAGCTGGCGGGGGAGTACCGCCACCAGGACATCGACTACAGCACGGACCCCTCGAGCAAGAACAAGCACACCGACTTCCTCATGGCGGGCTTCGACTACAGCATCGGCCCGAAGCTCACGGCCAGCGTGCGGGTCGGCGGTGAATACCGCCACCGCGACGGCCTCTCGGACGAGACGACCCCCTACGTTGAGGTCTCCGCCAAGTACGACTACGCCAAGGGCTCCTTCATCAGCGGGGGCTACACCTACAGCCTCGAGGAGACCTCGAACCCCGAGCTGTTCTCGGACGAGAGGACGAACCGGATGTTCGTCAACATCCAGCACGCGTTCAGCCCGCTGATCGTCGGCTCGGCGTCCTTCGACTATGAGCCGTCGATCCTCAACGGGCTCCCGTCGCAGAATCAGCCGGACATCGAGGAGGACTCGACCCACGCGGGGGTTGCGGTCTCCTACCTGCCCACGAAGAACTGGACGGTCACGGCGTCCTACGACTACGACTTCGTCGACTCTGCACTGTCGAACCGCGGGCTCAACAGGTCCCGCTACGGCGTCAGCGCGACGTTTGTGTTCTAGGGCGCCCACGCCGGCCGCGCCCCCGGCCGGCCGCGGGCGACCCACCAAAGCATAAATGGCACCGTCCCCTGGCTCCAAGGAGAGCGCGTCCCTTGCCGACCTCGTGAAGGTCCTGAGGATGCGCATGCCCCTGATCGCGCTCATCGTCGGCCTCGTGTTCCTGGCGACGATGGCGGTCACGGTGTTCCTTCCCAAGTGGTACCTCTCCACGACCAAGGTGCGCGTCGAGAAGCCCGAGAGCGACGTGAAGCTCTTCCAGGTGCAGGGGAGCAGCGCCTACGACCCCTACTTCCTGCAGGACCAGTTCAAGATCATGCAGAACGAGAAGATCATCTACCCGGTGATCGAGAAGCTGAACCTGAACACGCGGCTTGCCGCGTCCGTCGGCGCCGCGGGCTCGACCCTCACCACCGACCTCACCTACCGATACATCATCAACAAGATGCTCCGGGTCGAGTCGCAGAGGAGCTCGTCGCTGATCGACATCAACGTGTACGCGCAGGACCCCGCCATGGCGGCGGAGATCGCGAACGAGGTCGCCCGCGTCTACTCGGACGACCGCATCTCCCAGGCGACGTCGCAGCAGACCGAGGGGATGGCCCAGCTGCGCAAGGAGCTCGCGGCGCAGGAGGACGTCGTGAAGCAGCAGCGCGACGCCGTCGAGAAGCTGCGCAAGGACCTGAACATTTCCGGGGTCGACCTCAACGTGAAGTACTCCGACATGGAGATCGAGACGCTGAGGCAGATGCAGAACTCCCTCATCGCGCTGCGGGTCGACGCCATCGGCCGCAAGACCCGGTGGGAGCGGTTCCGGAGCATACCGATCGAGGACCGGATGGGCCTCGTCAACTCGGAGCTCATCCCGGACCAGAACATCCAGAACCTCCTCCAGGCCTACCTGATCGCCGACCAGAAGGTCACGCAGCTGAAGGCGCGCCTGGGCGAGGCGCACCCCGACCTGATCTCGGCCATCGAGAACAGGGCAAAGATAAAGGAGCAGCTCGAGGCGCTCCTGCGGGGCTACGAGAGCGGGCTTGAGAGCGCCTACAAGGAGGCCGAGGCCCGGGTCGACGAGCTCGAGAGCCAGCTCGCGAAGGCGAAGGTCGAGCAGATCCTCTCTGCCCGCGACCGGATGCGGCCGTTCGAGGAGGCCGCGCAGAGGCTGGACGACGAGACGCGCCTCTACACGACGCTTCGACTCACGCTCAGGCAGCGCGAGATAGACTTCCAGGTGCCCAAGCGCACGATCGAGATCCTGAACACGGCCGAGGCCGCGCGCCGCCCGAGCCGGCCGAGCTTCCTCCTCAACAGCGTCGCCTCGATCATCTTCGGCCTCGTGCTCGCGGTGGGCGTCGCGCTGACGCTCGAGTACTTCGACACGAGCCTGCGCGACGTCGCCGACATCGAGGAGAGGCTGAAGGTCCCGGTCCTCGGGGTCGTCCCCTACAACCGCGACCCGATGGGCTCCGCCCGCGACGAGCCCGAGGAGGCGGAGCCCTACCGCGTGCTGCACACGAACCTCAACCTGGCCGTGAAGCCGGGGCAGTCGGCGGTCCTCGTCGTCTTCTCTGCCGGGCCGGCGGAGGGCAAGAGCACGACGATCTGCAGGCTGGCGCACATGATGGGCGCCTACGGCGAGCGCGTGCTCCTGGTGGACGGCGACCTGCGGCGCCCCGCCCAGCACCGCCTCGCGAACTGCCCCCGCTCGCCGGGCCTGAGCGACGTGCTCTCGGACAAGTGCAGCGTCGACGACGCCATCCGCAGGTCGGTGTCACCCGGGGTCGACCTCCTCACGAGCGGGGGGATGCCGGGGTTCACGCTCAGCCTCCTCTACGCGAACCGCCTGCGCGACCTCCTCGCCACGCTTCGCTCCCGCTATGACCGGATACTCCTGGATTCGCCGCCGATCATCGGGGTGAGCGACGCCAGCCTGCTCGCCAAGGTCTCGGACGGCGCGATCCTGCTGATCCAGCACAGGCGCAATCCCGCGAGCATGGTCCTCAGGGCCCAGCAGACCATCGTCGCCCTCAACACCCCCCTCCTGGGCGCGGTGCTGACCCAGGTGCCTAAGGGCTCCGGGGAGGACTACGGGTACTACACCCAGGCCTACACGTATTATTCAGGTGACTCGGAAAAAGAGGAAAAGCGCGCCAAGGGCGGGAAGTCTGCCCCGAGGGGCGACAGCCTGAACCTCAATTGATGTTGACGGGGGGGGAGGGCGGCAATCTGATCCAACCCCTGATTCGCGGGCGTAGCTCAGTTGGTAGAGCACCACCTTGCCAAGGTGGACGTCGAGAGTTCGAGTCTCTTCGCCCGCTCCATTTGTGTGGAA